>Ga0209038_10000422_pt1 | contig 13194 bp, 12 predicted proteins | sample BogFormECP03_OM3_FD_188237 | JGI IMG/M metagenome (GOLD analysis project Ga0209038, IMG submission 188237) | Bog forest soil microbial communities from Calvert Island, British Columbia, Canada - ECP03_OM3 (SPAdes) (version 2) | ecosystem: Environmental > Aquatic > Freshwater > Wetlands > Bog ...
CCTGCCACAGGAACAGCTCCAGAACCGGCATGAACCCCTGCAGATAGGGCTGCTGGTCGATCGTGAATTCGATGTTGCCTTCTTTCAGCAGTTTCTGCGTCTGTTCGGTGAGGTCGAAGCCGCCGGCGTGGATGCCTTTGCTCGCGAGCCCGAACTTCTGCATGACTTTGGCGAGCGATTCCGTGCTGCCGCCGTCGACCGCGTACATGCCCTTCGCGCTTTTGTGGCTCTGGTACCAGGCTTCGATTGCCGGCTGCTCCTGCGCGACGGCAGCACCCGTTGCTACCGAGTGCGTCGTGATTGCTGCCCCCGAGTCCTTGATGGCCTTTTCCGCGCCTTCGATGCGCGGCTGCAGGTTGGCCGATCCCGGCGTCGCGATGAACAGGCCGACTTCACCCGAGCCGACGGCGGCGACGATCCGCTTGCCCATGAGTTCGCCGGCTAGTTTCAGGTCCTGGCCGATGTAAGCGAGGCGTTGGTTGGGCGGCGAGGGGGCGTCGGCGTTGTAGGCGACGACCGGGATACCCGCCTTCAGCGCGTTTTCGATGGGCACGTTGAATGCCGTCTTGCTTATCAGTGACACCGCGATCCCGCTGGCGCCGGATGACACGGCGGTGTTTATGGCGTTCACCATCTGGTCGATGTTTTCGCTTTCCGAGCCCGTCCACTCGTAGCTGCAGCCCAGCAGCTTGGAGGCGTCGGCCGCGCCGTACTGCGTGGGCACGAAGAACGAGTTCGTGGTGACGTGGTTGACGATCACGAATTTGTAGTTCGGGTGGGAGCCGAAAACGCTCGACGATCCACCGCTGCTGCTGCTCGACGCGCTTGAACCGCACGCGGCGAGCAGGCTGCTGACTCCGCCCACCGCCGCACCTGTCACCGCGGTGCGCTTGAGGAACGCACGCCGATCGAACCCCGGTCGCTCGAGCAACGCCATCGGCGCACCATCGACCTCCACCGCATCGTGGACCTGGTCGGTATCTGTCATGTGATCCTCTCCTCTGTCGGATGGTCGCGCTGAGCACGCGGCACTTGGTCTGTTCATATCCGCAAAACTCGCGTCCCAATCCATCCACATGGGCGCGTTCACCAAGACGATTCCGCTAGAGCGTATACCCTCGATAGATGGGTTCGGCCTCCGCCCGTCCCCCCGACCGACCCGAGCGCGATCGCTCCGCCGCCGACCCGGCCGACGGTGCCGGTTCTCCAGGTGGGCCTGAGGGCCGCAATCGGCCCGTTGAGGACTTCGGCCCGCTCGTGCTCGAGCGAATGGAGAAAGACGACGGCCGCGCGCTGATCGTCTATGCGCGCGCTGGGCGCGGTCGAGCGTGAGCGAGCTGCGCTTTGAGGAGTTGCGCGGCGAGGAGGTCGTCTATGCGATCCACCGTCAGGAGCGCACATTCCTGCCGTCGCGAGATCACTGCCCGCTGGACCCCACGCTCCCGGGGAAGGAGCCCACCGAGATCCCCCTTCCGGCGTTCGAGATCGCCGTCTTTGACAACCGCTTTCCCGCCTTCGAGGCGCCCCTTGGCGCCGCCGAGGTGGTCGTCTACACCGACGACCACTACGGCTCCTTCGCCAGGCTCGCCCCTGAGCGGGCCGAGGCGCTCATGTGGGTCTGGCGCCACCGATATCTGGAGCTCGGCGCGCGCGAGGACATCGAGTATGTGTTCATCTTCGAGAATCGCGGCGTCGAGGTGGGCGTCACGCTTCACCACCCGCATGGCCAGATCTACGGCTATCCGTTCCTGCCCCCGGTGCCCGCACTCGAGCTCGCGGCGGACGCGCGCCTCGGCGGTTGCGCACCGTGCGCGCTGCTTGCGCGGGAGCTCGAGGACGGGCGCCGGATCGTCCACGAGAACGACGCCGTGGTCGCCTACGTCCCCTACGCGGCGCGCTGGGCTTACGAAGCCCATGTGGTGATGCGCGAGCACCGCCCGAGCCTGCTCGATTGTGAACCCGCTGAGCTGCGAGAGCTGGCCGCCGGCCTGCAGGCGCTCGTGCGCGGATACGACGCGCTGTTCGACAGGCCGTTTCCCTATGTCATGGCCGTCCACCAGGCGCCCACCAGCGATGCCGCGGCTGGCGCCTTCTCTTCGCCGGCGGCGAGGCACGGACACCTCCACATTGAGTTCTACCCGCCGCTGCGTACAGCCGAGAAGCTCAAGTACCTCGCCGGCTCCGAGCAGGGCGCCGGCACTTTCATCTCCGACACGCTGCCCGAGGAGTCCGCCGCCAAGCTGCGCGAGGCGATCGCCCGTGCCGCCTGAGCGCAGCTGCGCGTTCGCACCCGGGCGCGTCAACCTGATCGGCGAGCACACCGACTACAACCAGGGGCTGGCCCTGCCGTTCGCGATCGCCGAGGGCGTCACCGTGTGCGCCGAGGCATCGCCGCCCGGCTCGCCGGATGGTGATCGCGTCCGTGCATTTGCCCGCGATCTGCACGAGCGGGACGAGTTCCCCCTGGCGGAGCCCCCGCCCGCCCCCGGATGGCGCGCGTTCGCGCGCGGGATCGTCGCCGAGCTCGCCCAAGCCGGCTTCCCGCTCGTCGGCGCACGTCTTGAGATCAGCGGTGAGTTGCCCCCGGGCGCCGGCCTGTCCTCCTCGGCGGCGCTTGAGGTCGCGCTCTGCCTCGGGCTCGTCGAGCTCGGAGCGCGTGCCTGTCCCGACAGAGCGAGGCTCGCGGGGCGAACGGAGCTGGCCGAGCTGTGCGCGCGTGTGGAGAACGACTGGGTCGGCGCCCAGACGGGTCTGCTCGACCAGCTTGCCTCGCTCTACGGCGAGCCCGATGCGGCATTGCGCATCGACTTCAGCACGCTGCAGATCGATCCCGTGCCGCTGCGACTGGGCGCCTGGCGGCTGGTGCTGCTCGACTCCGGGGAGCGGCACGTGCATGCCAGCTCGGGCTACAACGAGCGACGCGCGGAATGCGCCCAGGCGTGTGAGCTGTTGGGGGTGCAGTCGCTGCGTGAGGCAAGCGCCGAGGCGGTCGCACAGCTGCCCGAACCGCTCCGCCGCCGGGCAACACACGTGCTCGAGGAGAACCAGCGCGTGCGCGAGGCCGTCGCCGCCCTGCGAGCCGGCGATCTGCGCGCGATCGGCCGATTGCTCAACGCCTCCCATGAGAGCCTACGTGAGAACTACGAGGTGTCCACCCCGTCGCTCGAGGCGGCCGTCGAGCGGCTGCGCCTGGCCGGCGCCGCCGGCGCGCGCCTGGTGGGCGGCGGCTTCGGCGGCAATGTGCTCGGGCTGTTCGAACCAAACGTACGCGCGCCCGCGGGCGCGCGCGAGGTACGACCCGGCGTGGGCGCCCATCTGCTCGAGCTCTAGGCCCACCAGAGTGTCAGCGACCGGGCCTGCGCGGCGCGCGGTGGGATACGGTCCGGACGTGGCGCATCTCGAGTTGGAGTCCCTGACCGTTGAGCGCTGAGCAGCGCCAGGCGGGTCTCGAGGCCGTGGTATTCGATCTCGACGGCGTCCTGATCGACTCGGAGTCCGCCTGGGACCGCGCCCGCCGCAATGTCGTCGCGGAAGCCGGCGGACGCTGGCGCGAGGGCGCGACCGTGGCGATGATCGGGATGAGCTCGCCGGAGTGGTCGCGGTACCTGCGCGATCGGCTGGGCGTCGCGCTCGCGCCTGAGGAGATCAACGATCGCGTCGTGGCGCAGCTGCTCGCCTCCTATCAGCGCGAGCTGCCGCTGCTGCCGGGAGCCGTGGCGGCGGTGCGGCGGATCGCGGGCGTCTGGCCGCTGGGCCTCGCGTCGTCGGCGAACAGGCCGGTGATCGACGCGGTTCTGGCCTTGAGCGGCCTCGCGGTCTGCTTCAGCGCGACCGTCTCGGCGGAAGAGGTGGCGCACGGCAAGCCCGCGCCCGATGTGTATCTCGCGGCGGTCGCAGAGCTCGGCGTGCAGGCGGCGCGCGCGGTCGCCGTCGAGGACTCGAGCAACGGCCTGCGCGCGGCCGCGGCGGCTGGGATGGTGGTGATCGCAGCGCCCAACCGCGAGTTTCCCCCGGCGCCCGGTGCGCTTCGCCTCGCCGCTTTCACGGTTGCTTCACTGGACGAGCTCACCCCCGCCGCGATCAGGGCGCTGGCGCGCAAGTCGCGCGTCCATCGCTAGACTCGCAACTCGATGGCTCAGCCCGATGACGACCTGTTCGGTGAGGAGCACGTTCGGGTCTACCGTGAGACCGCCGGCGAGCGTGGCTATCACTGGCGCGGAACCACGATCCTGCTGCTGACCACCAAGGGGCGGGTATCCGGTGAGGCTCGCACGACGCCGCTGATCCACCGCACCGACGGTGAGCGCTGGATCGTCGTGGCATCGAAGGGGGGAGCCCCCGAGAACCCCGGTTGGTTCGAGAATCTGATCGCCAACCCCGATGCCGTGATCCAGGTCAAGGGCGAAGAGGTGCCGGTGCACGCGACGACGGCCGAGGGCGAGGAGCGCGCTCGCCTGTGGTCGCTGATGACGGAGGTCTGGCCGGCCTATGACGACTACCAGACCAAGACCACGCGTCAGATCCCGGTCGTCGTGCTCGCGCGCCGCTAGCCCCTTGCCGATGGACGTGCGCCGCCACCGGTCCGCGCCGGGCAGCGGCGCCGATGCCGCGGATGCTGATCCGGGCGAAGCGGCCGTCGAGAGCGCTCTGCCCGCACCGAGCCCGGACGCAGGGCTGCCGGCGCTCGATGAGCGCCAGCTCAACATTCTCCGTCGCGTCGGAAGTGAGTGGGGTCGGGTTTGCGGGAACCCCGATCTCTGGCGGCGAGCCTTGCCCGTGGACCCCGCCCTGGCCAGCTATCCCGACCCCACGGACGTCCGGCCGACCCGCTTCGGGCGCTTCGTGCCAGTGCAGAGCGGTGTGCTGCCCACGGTGGAAGCGACGAGCGAGGCCGAAGTTCCATCCTCGCTGCCGGGGCGCCTGGCCGTTGACCTGCGGCGCGCGCTGCTCGGACCTCCCCTCAGGAGCACGGCGATCGCCCGCGAGCGGATGCGCAAGCTGGTGGCGCTCCCGGTGCTCTCGGCAGACGCGCTCTCCTCGGTCGCCTACGGCCCCGAAGCGATGCTCGCGATCCTCGTCCTCGGTGGCACAGCGGGGCTGAGCTATTCGGTGCCGATCGCCGGCGTAATCGCGTTTCTGATGCTCGCCGTCGGCGTGTCCTACCGCCAGACGATCCGCGCCTATCCCCATGGCGGTGGCTCCTACATCGTCGCAACCGACAACCTCGGGCGAATTGCGGGGCTGGTTGCCGCCGCGGGCTTGATGACCGATTACATCCTCACCGTTGCCGTATCGGTCGCCGCGGGACTTGAAGCGATCACCTCAGCGATCCCGTCGCTGTCCCCGGACAGGGTCGCGATCGGGGTGGGTGTGATCGTGGTGCTGCTCGCGGGCAATCTGCGCGGTGTGCGCCAGGCCGGCATGCTGTTCGCGGCGCCGACATACCTGTTCATTATCGCGATGTTCGTGCTCGTCGCCGTCGGCCTGATCGACGCCGGCGGCCGTGGATTTCAGGCGACACCCAGACCGCCGCTCACGGCGACCGAGGCCGTCAGCGCGCTGTTGATCCTGCGGGCGTTCGCCTCGGGGTCGACGGCAATGACGGGGATCGAGGCGATCTCCAACGCCGTGCCGGTTTTCAAGCCGGTCGAGTGGCGCAATGCCCGCACGACGCTGACGTGGATGGTCGGCCTGCTGATCGTGTTGTTCGCGGGCACGATCGCGATGGTCCAGCTCGAGGGGATCGTGCCCAACGCCCACGAAACGGTGCTCTCGGAGATCGCCCATCGCAGCTTCGGTTCAGGCTTCATGTATCCGGTCACGCAGGCGGCGACGGCGGCGATCCTGCTGCTCGCGGCGAACACCGCCTACAACGACTTCCCGCGCGTGCTGTTCCTGCTGGCACGCGACTTCCAGGCGCCGCGGCTGTTCCTGAGGATGGGCGACCGCCTGGCGTTCAGCAACGGCATCATCCTGCTGTCGCTCGCAGCGACGGCCATCTACGTCGCCTTCGGCGGCATGACCGGACCCCTGATACCGCTGTATGCCGTTGGCGTCTTCTTGGCCTTCACCCTCTCCCAGTCGGGGATGGTCGTGCACTGGTGGCGCCTGCGCGACCCGCACTGGCGGCGCAGCCTCGTATTCAATGCCACCGGCGCCGTGCTTTCAGCGGCCGTGTTCATCACGGCAGGGATAACGAAGTTCACCTCCGGTGCCTGGGTCTCGCTGCTGGCGGTCGGCCTCGTGATCGTGCTCGCGACCAGCATCCGCCGCCACTACAGCACGGTCGCCAGGGCGGTCGCGCTGCATCCCCACACGATCGAGCTGCCCAGGCAGCGAATAGCGCCCGGCGTCCCCGCCCGCGCCCCGGCGGCCGCGCCGGATGCCAAGGAGGGCGAGGACAGCCGGCAGGCGCCGTCGGCAGACGGCGAGACCGAGGAGAGCCCCGAGGAGATCCACCACCTGACGATCGTGCCCGTCGCCTCGCTCGACCTTCCCAGCATGCGCGCCCTGGCCTACGCGGCCTCGCTGCAGCAGCCGGTGCTCGCGCTGCACGTGAGCCCCACCGATGAGGAGGCCGAGCGCTTTATTAAGTACTGGCGCACGTGGGGTGATCACCTGCCGCTCGAGGATGTCGTGTCCCCCTATCGCGCGATCGTCGCGCCGATGGTCAACTACATCGAGTCACTGCATCGCCAGCGCCCCGACCTGACGCTGACGGTGATCCTTCCGGAGATCGTCGTGCGCCACTGGTGGCAGCGCATCCTGCACAACCGCATGGCACCGCGACTGCGGCGCGCCCTGCGGCCGCTGCCCAAGATCGTGGTCACCTCGATTCCCTTCCACCTGCCGCGTTAGGCGTGGCGGGCACCGGCCCCGTCGCCCCCCCGGGTACGCTTGAGCGGGTTTGCAGCCCAGGTCGACCCTGACGCCAGCAAGGAGACCCGGATGTTCAAGAACGTGCTCGTGGGAGTGGACGGGAAGCCCAACGGCCGCGACGCCATCGCGCTTGCCGCTCAACTCGTGGACGCCGATGGCAGGCTCACCCTCGCCCACGTGCACAGCGGCGGGCTGCGCCCGTCGCACGCGATCTCGCCAGGTCTCGTGCGCGAGGAGCGCGATGCTTCCGAGCAGCTGCTCGAGACCGAGCGCGCCGCCGCCGGAGTGAGCGCGGAGCTGATCAGCATCGTGGAGCTGACCGTGGGCCGGGGGCTGCACCTGCGCGCCGAGGAGCAGGGCGCCGATCTGATCGTGGTCGGATCGAGCAGCCGTGGGGCGCTCGGTCGCGCGATGCTGGGTGACGACACGCGCGCGGCGCTGAACGGCGCCCGCAGCGCCGTCGCGATCGCCTCCCTGGGCTACGCCGAGCGTTCCGCTCCGATCTCAAGAATCGGCGTGGCATACAACGGATCGACGGAGAGCGAGGCGGCGCTTGCGCTGGCGCGCGAGCTGGCAGCCAACACCAAGGCGAGCCTGCAAGCGCTGGAGGTCGTCTCGATACCGACCTACGCCTACACGGGGCTGGTCGCTCCGGCGCTCGGAGACGGCATCGAGGAGATGATCGAGGAAGCTAGGACCCGCATGGGGAAGCTGCCGGGCGTCGACGGCCGCGCCGTGTACGGCCTCACCGGCGAGGAGCTGGCGGCGTTCGGCGATCAGGTGGACCTGCTCGTGACCGGTTCGCGCGGCTACGGTCCGGCGCGCCGTCTGGTGCTCGGCAGCACTTCGGACTACCTCCAGCGGCATGCGCGATGCTCGCTGCTGGTGCTCACCCGCAGCGATCCAGCCAACGACTGACGCCGCGCCGAAGCTCGGCGCGCTCAGCGGTGGCTAGGCAGGCCGAGCACGTGCTGGGCGATGTGGTTCAACGCGAGCTCCTGGGAGATCGGCGCCGAGCGAGCGGCCCGCGCGTCCAGATACAGGTCGAGCATTCCCTCGCGCTCATCCCACGCCGCCGCTCCGAGTGTCTGCATCGCCTGGTCGGCAGCCTCGAACAGCAGGTCGGCGGCCAGCAGCTTTGCCATGTTCGCCTCGCCCGCCACCGCCAGCGTATCGGCACCGGCGTCGAACCGCCGGGCGGTCCGGTACAGCAGCAGCCGGGTCGCCTCCAGGCGCGCGTGCAGCGACGCGAGCGGATGCTGGATCGCCTGCTCGGCGCCGATCGGACGCCCGCCGAAGATCGTGCGCTCGCCCGCCCGGGCCAGTGCGCGGGAGATGCAATGGCGGGCGTTGCCGACCGCGAGCGCCGCGGTCAGCAGCCGCTCGACCTGGGTGAACGGCCACAGCGTGAGCAGGCCCCGGCCCTCGGTTCCGACGAGCCCATCCAGCGGCGCCTCGACCTCGCTGAAGGTGAGCTGGAACTGACGTACGCCCTGACGTCCGTGCATCGGCAGCTCAACGCGCTCGATGCCCGGTGCGTCGGGATCGACTAGCACGGTCGTGAACTGCGGGGGCGCGTCCTGCGAGTCGGTCAGCGTGCGCCCGAATACCAGCACGCGCTCGGCGACGTCGATGCCCGAGGTGACGGCCTTGAGGCCGTTGATGACGAAGCGGTCGCCCTCCCGGCGAACGGTCGTCCTGCTGCGGAACACGTTGTGACCGCAGCGCGGCTCGGTCACGGCGAGCGCGAGCGACGTCTCCCCGGAGCTGATCCGCTCGAGCCAGCGCCCGCGTGCGTGCTCGGGGCCGACCTCGGCGATCGCGTGGCCGATCGATGCGCTCAGCACCGGCATCCACAGCACGAGATTGGACGCGGCGAGTGCCTCCATCACCACCGCGTAGGCCAGCAGTCCGTCCCCGCTTCCACCGTGCGTGCTGGGAACGAGCAGCCCCGGCCAGCCACGATCGCTGATCTCACTCCACAGCTCGGGATGCAGCTCGCCGCGCTCGAGGCCGTGAAGGCGTATCTCCCGATCGCGCTCTGAAAAGCGCGCGGCGAGCTCCTCCGCCTGAGCCCTGAGCTGCGTGTGGAACGGGGGAAGCTCGAATGGCTCGGGCTGGATCGAGACTGCGCTGGATTCCATCGTCGCTCCTGTTTTCGTGGTCGTGTGTGGCAGAGTAACACTCTAGAGTGGTACTCTACGAGTCTCGCCCAGCCAGTCATCTGGAGGACCGATGAACCCGACCACCGAGAAAGGCGTGCGCCGCACCGCGAGCACGGACACACGTACCCGCATCCTCGACGCCGCGCTCGCCTGCTTTACCGAGTTCGGCTACGAGCAGACCACGATCACGCGGATCCGCGAGCACAGTGGCGTCTCAAACGGAGCGCTGTTCCATCACTTCCCCACGAAGGAGGCGATCGCCGACGAGCTGCACGTCGATGCGCTCGCATCCTTCCAGCTGGGTCTGTGGGAGCTGCTTGAGCGCCGGCCGCGCTCGATTCGCGCGGCGGTCGCCGGAACGATCTCCCACCAGCTGCATTGGATCGAGGCAAACGAGGACCGCGCGCGGTTTCTCTATCGGCGCGGACAGCTCGAGTGGAACTCGCCCGCGGGCGCTCAACTGGAGGAGCTCAACCGCAGCCTCGCGGCGGCCTATCGTGACTGGATGACGCCGTTCCTGGAGGCCGGTCAGGTCCGCGCGACCTCGATGCTGATGTTGACCGCGATCGTCGCCGGCCCGGCTCACGCGATCGCCCAGCGGTGGCTCGCCGGGCAGCTCAGCGCTCCGCTGCACGCCTATCTGGATGAGCTTGTGGACGCAGCCTGCGCGGGACTCAGCGGGACGCCCGCGAGAGCCAGGCGGCGGCCGGGTCCGCCCGTGCGCCATGCCCGCCTGCGGCTCGAGCTCGTCTGCGACGACGGCGAGGTGATCGCCGACGGCGAGGCCACCGCCGAGCTCCTGCCGGTGCCTACGAGGACGGCAGCGTGAGTCCGCCGGCGTCGGTGGAGCGCGTGGGCCACGTCACGATCCTGCGCATGAGCGCCGGTGAGAATCGCTTCAACCCGGCCTCGCTCGACGCGATCGGGGCCGCGCTCGATGAGCTCGAGCGAAGTGACGGACCGGGCGCCCTGGTCCTGACCGGCGATGGCAAGTTCTTCTCCAACGGTCTCGACCTCGAGTGGATGGGCTCGGCGCCGCCGGAGGGGGCCGAGCAGGTTCTGCAGCGGGTGCACGCGCTGCTTGCTCGCGTGCTGCTGTTCGGAACCGCCACGATTGCCGCCGTCAACGGTCACGCGTTCGCGGCCGGCGCGATGCTCGCCCTGGCTTGCGATCTGCGCGTGATGCGGGAGGACCGCGGCTACTTCTGCCTGCCCGAGGTCGACCTCGGCCTTCCCTTCACGCCCGGGATGACGGCGCTTTTGAAGGAGCGGCTGACAGCGGCAACCGCGCACGAGGCGATGCTGACCGCTCGCCGCTATGGCGCCTCAGACGCGCTCGCCGCCGGCATCATCGAGCTGGCCGTCCCCGCCGAGGAGGTACTCGAGGCGGCGATCGAGCGCGCCGCGGCGCTGGCGGAGAAGCCGCGCGCGACGGTCGCGGCGATCAAGACCGGGCTGTACGCTCACGTCGCCGCTGCGCTCGAGGCGTCTCACGGGTTCGACGCCGCGCGCGTTTAACCACGAGGCCGACGACAAACCGAGGAGGTCGATCAGATGCACGAGCATGCGCAGAAGGCGACCCGCTTTCTGGCGCTCCATCAGCAGGAGCGCCCGCTGCTCCTGGCCAACGCCTGGGACGTGGGGTCCGCCAGGCTGCTCGCGTCGCTCGGCTTCCAGGCGCTCGCGACGACGAGCAGCGGCTACGCGGCGACGCTCGGGCGGCTCGACTATCTGATCAGTCGTGAGGAGGCGGTCGAGCATGCGCGGGCGCTTGTCGCGGCAACGGAGTTGCCGGTCTCGGCCGACTTCGAGAACGGCTTCGCCGACGACGCCTCGGGCGTGGCCGAGACGGTGCGGATGGCGCTCGATGCCGGGCTCGCGGGCTGCTCGATCGAGGACTGGGACGCCACCGGTGAACGGCTGTATGGCGCCGATGCCGCCGCCGAGCGCGTGGCAGCGGCGGCGGAGGCTGCGCACGCTGGACCTGTGCGCCTCGTGCTGACCGCGCGCGCTGAGAACTACCTCCACGGCCACCAGGACCTGCGCGAGACGATTGCGCGCCTGCAGGCCTACCAGGCGGCCGGCGCCGATGTTCTGTATGCGCCCGCGCTCGATTCCCCGGAGGAGCTCAGCGAGCTGCTCGCTTCGGTCGAGCTGCCCGTCAACGTGCTCGCGCGCTCCGGCGCCCCTGCGGTGGCAGAGCTCAGCGCCCTGGGCGTCAGGCGCGTGTCGGTCGGCGGCGGGTTCGCGTTCGCGGCGCTCGGGGCGACGGTCGCGGCTGCCACGGAGCTCTTGAGCGAAGGCACCTACGGTTTCATCGAGCTGTCGGCCGCCGGCGGAAAGGCGGCGCGCGCGGCGTTCGCCCGCTGAAGTCGACCACACGTGCCCGCGCGCCGGTGCGGCGATAGTCTTTCCCCATGGATGCGGATCGGGCGCGCGAACTGCTGGCGGGCGAGCGGGAGCGGATCGAGCAGGCGATGGCCGGGGTGGGCAGCGAGGATGCCGCCGTGCTTGCCGAACAACAGAGCGAACCGGGCGATCGCGACTCCGAGGATCTCTACCAGAGTGAGTTTGACCAGGGCCTCGCCGAGGATCTCGGCGAGCAACTTGCGGCGCTCGACCGCGCCGAAATGCGGCTCGCGGCAGGCACCTACGGGCTGTCCGTGGACAGCGGCGAGCCGATTCCCGATGAGCGCCTCGAGGTGTTGCCCACCGCTGAGCGGACCGTGCAGGAGCAGGAGGGCCGCGGCGGCTCCTAGCTCTGCGGCGCCTGCGAGCGAGCCCTATCAGACTGCGGCGTGCTCGCAGCCGGGGGGCGTATGATCGGTGTAGAGGCGATTACATGACCGCGCTCGGCTTTGCGCTACTGCTCATTGGTGCCATGCTTGCCGTGGCCGAGGCGCACGCGCCCAGCGGCGTGCTCGGTGTGGCCGCCGGTGCGGCGCTGATCGCGGGTGGGATCATCGCCATCGGCGCGCTCGGCGGCAGTGAGGCGCTCGCGGTCCCGGTGGGCGTCGGACTGGGCGCGGCGGCGGGCGCTTGGACGCTCGTGGTCGCGCGCGAGGCGGCGGGCTCGCGTCGCGCCCGCGTGCAGGCGGGCTCGGAGTCCCTGTGCGGCCGCGTTGGCGTCGTGCGCCGCTGGAGCGAGTCCGCCGGCCAGGTGTTCCTCGACGGGGCGCTCTGGCGCGCCCGCGACGAGCTGACGGAAACAGGCGAGGAGGCCCTCCGCGAGGGCGATTCCGTCGTCGTCGAGCGCGTCAATGGCCTGACCCTGTCGGTGCGCCGCGCCGAGGAGTGGGAGTTGATCGGATGATTGAGGCGCTCGCGATCGTCCTCGTCTGCCTCGCCGCGACCGCGCTCGTGATCGTTGGCGCGTCGGTACGCGTGCTGCGCGAGTACGAGCGCGCTGTCGTCTTCCGGCTCGGCCGCGTGACCAGTCAGCGCGGGCCGGGGGTCATCTTCCTGCTGCCGGCGGTCGATCGCATGGTCCGGGTCAGCCTGCGCACGGTCACGCTGGAAATCCCGGCGCAGGAGATCATCACACGCGACAACGTGCCGGCTCGCGTCACGGCGGTGGCCTACTACCGCGTGATCGATTCGACGAAGTCGGTGATCGAGATCGAGGACGTGCTGGCGGCGACCTCGCAGATCGCACAGACGACCCTGCGGTCGGTGCTGGGCAAGGCCGAGCTCGACGCCCTGCTGTCCGAGCGCGAGCGGCTCAACGAGCACCTCCAGCACATCATCGACGATCAGACCGAGCCCTGGGGGGTGAAGGTGACCGCGGTCGAGATCAAGGACGTCGAGATCCCCGAGCGGATGCAGCACGCGATGGCCCGCCAGGCGGAGGCCGAGCGCGAGCGTCGCGCGAAGATCATCAACGCGGAGGGCGAATTTCAGGCCGCCGCCCGGCTCAACGACGCCGCCGATGTGATCGGTCGCAACCCCGTCACGATCCAGCTGCGCTATCTGCAGACGTTGATCGAGGTGAGCGGCAATCAGAGCTCGACGATCGTCTTCCCCTTGCCGATCGATGTACTGCAGCCGCTGATGGCCGCCGCGCAGAACGGCCGCGCCGGCGCCGAGGACGGCCACGAGCGCGCGCGCCTCGACGCGGCGCTGGCTGCGGCGCGCGAGGCGCTCGATGAAA
>Ga0209038_10000423_pt1 | contig 13176 bp, 11 predicted proteins | sample BogFormECP03_OM3_FD_188237 | JGI IMG/M metagenome (GOLD analysis project Ga0209038, IMG submission 188237) | Bog forest soil microbial communities from Calvert Island, British Columbia, Canada - ECP03_OM3 (SPAdes) (version 2) | ecosystem: Environmental > Aquatic > Freshwater > Wetlands > Bog ...
AGGTCCGCCAAGCATTCGCTCACGGAGTACGGTGGGTGAATCTCGACCTTGATTGCACGAACGCTGTTCGCCCACTGGGTGTTCTCGCGCAATACTCTGCCCTCAGCTCCCTCGATATCCATCTTTACGTAGTCGATCGACCTAGACGGACTCCGAAGGAGCAGCGTGTTGAGTGACAGCGCTGGCGCGGTCTGGTTTGGCTCGGCTGCCTCATTCGCCACTGGCGTAACGCGCAACCCGTACTCCTCGCCTGCGATGCGCCGATAGCCGAGCGTCCCGTCCTCCGTCCAGACGGCGGCCTGGATGAGCTCGCATCGGTTGGCCCAAGGAGCGATGTTCAATCGCGCGACCGCGGCATTCTCGTCGTCCAGCTCGACACCCACGACATGCGCGCGTGGGCAAAGGTGTGCAAGATGGGCAACGGTGTATCCGACATTTGACCCCAGGTCCCAGATCGTCTGAAGCGCTCCGCGGTCGAGCTCTGGCGGAGGTAGGTGGTAAGCCCACCCAAACGTGTCGACGAGGGTGGTCAGGTCTGTCGTGCCGGGTCTCACTGAAACGGACTGGCCCCCAAGCGCCCGCACGCGCAGAGATACAAGCGGGGCCCCGTCACGTTCTTGCGGAGTGACCTTCTCGAGGCTGCGAAATCGCCGGTAGGACGTCCAGTCGGGTACCAGGCGGGCAAGGCGACCGATAGAGAGAAGGCGTTCTCGCACGACCTGCGGTATCAGCAGGCGTACCGGTCTACGAGCATCCATGCGTCCAGCGAAACTGGCCATCCTTACCTGTAAACGTTATCAGCTCGTTGTCAGCTCGTGCGAGCGTCTTGCTGACGGAGCACGCCAGCGTCCTCCATCGGCTGCACACGTGATGAGGTCCCCGACCTCCGTGCGATCAACTCGCTGATGAGCGTGAGCACAACGAGCCCGACGGGGCAGGCGAGCCAGGGGATACCGTCCGGATGTTGGGCTGGGTAGAGCCATCGCTCGCTGCCGCCGGCGGCATCAAAGAGCAGGTGCGAGACAACCACCGCGAATACAGCCCAGGCGAACACCCAGCGCCTGCTGAGTAACAGCGCGAGCATCGCCAAGACCACCGCGAACAGCAGGCTGTGCGTGGCAGGACGCCCGCCGGAGAGGTGCTCGAGCCGGCTCGGGTTGAAACTGCCCACGGCGACCACGTGGTCGAGGTCCAGGGCGGGGCCACCCACGAACGCGAGCGCTGCCCACAGTGCCTTGCGACGGCTGCGCCACACTATCGGGGAAACCACGAGCAGGGCGATGCAGCCGTGTATGAGCACGGCCCACACGGCTGAGAGAAACGGATAGCTCGAGTCCGAGAGAAAGGGCCAGCCGCGGTAGGGGTGCATCTGAAGGAAGGCTAGGGCATGGGGGCCGCGTAAATGTCAAGCCACCCGGTCGGTCGGAGGCGATCGCCCGCCTGAGGGCCTTCAGGTACAGACGGTGCACGCTTCTTCTTTGGCGATCTCTTTCAGAGCGAAATAGCTGAGCTTGGGTTCGAGCGCTTCGTTGTCGATGCCCCACCATTCTTTGATTCCGCCCCAGCTGTAGTCGTTGTACTGGAAGACGTCGACGTCGGCGACGTAGCCGGTTCCGCGCGCCCATTTGATGAAGTTGTAGATGTTGGCCGCCTGCTCGGTTTCGGTCCACTGCTCGGAGTTGCTCGTGTCTGTGCCTTTGGGACACGTCGAGGTGTCTTTTTCCGAGGTCTTGTAGGAACCGCAGGCGGTGGGCCAGCCAACCTCGGTGACCCAAATGGGCTTTTTATCCAGCCGGTAGAGTTCTTCGACCTCCGCTCTGTCTCCTTGAGCGGATTTCGCACGGTTTTCGATGCCGCCATACGGATGAGCGACGATGCCGTTCACGTATTCGAGCGCGTCGATGCCACTCTTGGTGAAGACCTCTTCGTTCCAGGCTTTGTCGGCGCCTTCCCAGGTATCCGAGGCGAGGATCAACGGTCGCGAGCCGTGTTTCACCTTGTACGCTTCAAGCTTTTCCCACACCGTCTTCAGGAGCGTGGCGTAGGCGGTGGCGTTCGTCTGGGAGTATGCACCGGGTCCCCAGTACCATTCACCGTAGGCCTCGTTGAGCACCTCGAGGGCGTTGATCTTGGGGTACTTTTCCACGAACGCCACGGCTTCTTCTGCCCACGTGGTGGGGTTGAGCGCCTGCACCCCCCACCGGTGTCCTTCGTAGCTGTGTTCGCACTGCGCCGGCAGTCCTTCGGTTTCCTGCTCGGGCCCGCAGTAGGAGTATTGGCCGAATTCGTCCGCGCCGGCGCGGTTGAAGATGATGTTCACGGTTTTGCCGCGCGTGCCCCACGACCATTCTTGGTCGCCGTATTCTTCGGGCAGCTCGTAGCCTTCGCCGCGGACGGTGTTGACCGCCGCTTCCACTTCCTCTTGCTGGTAGGTCGCGAAGCCACCTATGTTCAGGCCGACCCACATTGAGCTGGCCGGCGTAGGCGTAGGTGTCGGTGTCGGCGTCGGCGTCGGCGTAGGGGTTCGTTTCCCTGGACCGCGGTGACTTGCCGCCTCAGCGGCGGGAGCCAGCCAAAGCGCGGCAAGAAACATGATTACCAGAAGCCCGATCGCGCTCGAAGGACGGCGGAGCCCGCCCGGAAGAACCGGCGCGCAGAGTGGGCGCGATGCAGTGACGAAGATCCCAGGCATGGCCCTCCTACCGGCCTGCTGCGTACTCGAATGCGCAACATAGGTCGGTCCCGTCGTGCCCGTTCCCGCCCACCTCGCAACTTGCGGCTTCTCGTCGCGAGGAGCGTTCCCGCCCACCTCGCAACTTGCGGCTTTCTTTCGTCCGCTTCAGGCCTTGTCAGGAATCGCTTGGCTCGCGCGTATAAGCAGTCATGAGCCCTGAGCACGGCGAGGAACGTCTCCCGGATCCCCTCGAGGACGTCGCCGAGCACCTACGCAACCAGCGTCCTCGGCTGGAGCCTCTGGAGGTCGACAGGATCAAGCTGCGGGCGATGAGCGGGGCGCGCGGGTCCGCCTCGTCAAAGAGGAAGCGCTTCTTCATGCGCTCGCGCCTGGTCGCGCTGCTGACGGTCGCGATGCTCGCTCTGGGCACCGGCAGCGCGGTCGCGGGCTGGTTCGTATTCGGCGGCGGCTTCTGTGGCTTTATCGACACCTGGGGCGCCAGCTACAACGAGTACAAGATTCCGCCTCCGTGTAAGGAAAAGTACGAGTGGGTCGCGAACAAGTGCGTTCTCGGAGCTCCCGGTCACTACTGGCACCTCATCTACGGCTTTTGCTGGATCCAGAACTCCAAGGGTGGTTGGACGTGGGGCTACGGCTACGGCTGGGTGTGGGAGTAGTCGGAAACGAAACCGGCTTCGTCGCTTGATTGCTCGGGTGCCGGCGGCCCGGAGGTGACGTGATGCGAGCCGCGCTGGTCGTTTGGGGGGTCCTGCTCGTCGGAGCAGCCGGAGTCATCGTCGCACTTGGGAGCCGGGGAGGCGTCGATGCTTTCAGGGTTGTGCAGTCACACGCGCTGACGCTGGCTCCGACGGGTCCCGTGAGCGCCGCCGACGTTCAGGCCGAGCTGGCGAGGAGCCCCGAGCCCGTTCCGACGCCTCGGCGCACGGCGGCTGTGCGGGTGCGTTGCCAGCCAAAGGGGAGCGGGACGCTTCGCAACCCCTGGGTGTGCACGGTGCGCTACCACTCCGGGATGCAGGCTCACTACCTGGTGGAGGTGCTGCCCAACGGCTCCTACAGCGGCGTCGGAACAGCGCAGATCAGCGGATGCTGCATCAAGGTCCCGACGCTGGGTTGACCAGGCTTGGTCCGGCCCGCTCGCCGCGATGCTCGCCGCTCATCTCCGATCGGGCCTGCGCAGAGCTGGCAAGCGGTGGGCAATGTTGCGAAAAGTATGCAAAACTTGTCGCACTTTCCGAACTTGTCAAGGACGACCCTCTTGCGCGCTATCAGACGACCTCGCCGATACATCTCCCGCTACTGGCTGTTTCTCCTGCGGCCTGCCTTCCGCTACAGCCAGTCGCGCCACGCGTACGTACTCCGCGGGGTCGGCAACAACCTGGGCCCGGTACTGCGCGCCGACCGTCGCTCGATGCGACGGCCGATCGAGGGCGTCGACCGCCGCAGGCGGGCAAGCACCGCCTAGCCCTACTCGGCTGAGGCGTCAAGCGACTGCTGCAGCGCCTCGAGCACGCGCACGACGCGCAGGCCGCTGTGGCCGTCAGAACGCGGCGAGGCGCCCGTGCGGATGCACTGCACGAAGTGCTCGCACTCGATCCGCAGGGGCTCTGAGTTGGGCAGGCGCGGCGAGAACACATCGCCCGAGCGGGCGATGTACTCCCCCCAGGAGCGCGAGTCCTCGTCGAAGCCCTTGTCGTAGATCGTGAGCTTGCCCTCGATCAGCATGTCGTCGAAAGTCGCCATCCGGCGCGCGCCCACGACGGTGAGACGGCGCTCCTTGTGGGGATCGAGCCAGCTGAGATGCAGGTGGGCGACGATCCCCGAGGGGAAGCGCAGGTAGCAGAAGACCACGTCCTGCACCCCCTCGCGCACGAAGGAGGCGCCGTGGGCGAGGCATTCCTCGGGCTCTTCGCCGATCAGGCGCAGCACGACCGAGACGTCGTGGGCGCCGAGGCTCCACAGCGCGTTCTCGTCGGCCCGCAGCTTGCCGAGGTTCAGACGGTTGCCGTACAGGTAGTACAGGGGCCCCAGCTCGCCGCCGTCGATCAGCTCCTTCAGCCGGTCCACCGCGGGGTGGTACTCGAGCAGATGGCCGACCATCAGGACCCTCCCGGCCTTCTCCGCGGCGGCGATCGCGCGTTCGGCGTCCACGGCGTTGATCGCCAGCGGCTTCTCGACGAAGCAGTGCTTACCGGCCTCGGCCGCCGCGACAGCGAGCTCCGCGTGCGTGGGCACGGGCGTGGCCAGCACGATCGCGTCGAGACCCGGGTCCTCGAACAGGTCCGACAGCTCACCCGTGGTTCGCGCGCTGGGGAACGTCCGGGCGACCCGCTCGAGCGCTGTGATGTCGAAGTCGCACAACCAGCGAAGCTCACAGCCTCCGATCGCGTCGAGGTTGCGAGCGAGGTTGGGGCCCCAGTAGCCGAGCCCGACGACGCCCACCCGCACCGGCCCGCCGTTCGTGCTCATCCTGCGCCCACGGTCTCTGCGAACGCGTCGATCGCCTCAACGACGCGCTCTGCTGCGTGCCCGTCCCCATACAGCGGCGGATGCTCGCTCGGCGGCGGTGTCTGAAGGGCGGTGAGTGCGGCGTCCGCATCGAGGTCCACCAGTGTGTTCCACCCGGCCTGCACGGTCTCGACCCACTCGGTGTTCGCTCGGAGCGTCACGCAAGGCACCCCGGCAAGGTACGCCTCCTTCTGGACGCCGCCTGAGTCGGTGAGGATCGCGCGGGCCTGGCAGGCCAGCGCGCTGAACTCGATGTAGCCGAGCGGCCCGGTCAGCGTGAGGCCGTCGAGCTGCTCGAGCGTCGACAGGAGGTCTGCGTCCTCGAGGCGCGCGCGTGTGCGCGGGTGGAGCGCGAACAGGACGGGCATCGGTAGCGCCTTCACGAGCTCGACCAGCTTGCGCAGGCGCTCTGGATCATCGACGTTGCCCGCGCGGTGGGCTGTGAGCAGCAGGTAGGCGCCGGCCTGGAGGCGATAGGAGCTGAGCGCCTCCGAGTCCGAGCGCGCGGAGGGCTGGCGGCGGATCGCGACATCGACCATCACATCGCCGACCACCTCCACGCGCCCGCTTACGCCCTCTGCCTCGAGGTTCTGCGCAGCCGTGGCCGAGGGGCAGAGCAGCAGATCTCCGAGATGGTCGGTGAGCACGCGGTTCAGCTCCTCGGGCATCGCCCAGTCAAACGAGCGCATCCCCGCCTCCACGTGGATGACCGGGATGCGGGCCTGGGCCGCGGCCACGGCGCCGGCTAGCGTCGAGTTGGTGTCGCCGTAGACGAGCACCGCGTCCGGTCGGACCTCCTCGAGCAGCGGTTCGAGCGCGGCGAGCATGCGCGCGGTCTGGGAGGTGTTCGTGCCGCCGCTGATTTCAAGCTCGCTGTCGGGCCGGGCGAGGCCGAGCTCCGTGAAGAACACGCGCGAGAGCGTGTCATCGTGGTGCTGGCCGGTGTGCACGAGGATCTCCTCGTGGCGCTCGCGCAGCGGGCCCGATACGGCGGCGGCCTTGATGAACTGCGGGCGGTTACCGACGACGGTGAGGATCTTCACTGAAAGCGCAGCCTATGCTGCTGCGCCAACCACCGAGGTGGACCAATCGATCACCGACGTCGGGCGCACGACGTGGCGGCTGAGGCCGAGCTCCTTGGGCTCAAGGCCGAGTGCCAATCCCACGAGCTGAGGGAGATGCAGGACCGGCATCTGAAGATCACGCCCCACGACTTTCTCGGCCAGCGGCTGCTGCAGGTCGAGGTTCAGGTGGCAGAGGGGACAGGGGGTGACCAGACAGTCGGCATCGGCGTCGACTGCGTCGCCCAGGTGGCGTCCGGCCTGCTTGAGCGAGGCCTCCTTGTTCATCGTGATGATCGGAAAGCCGCAGCACTTGCGCATGCCCGCGTACTCGATCACGGTGCCGCCGAGCGTGGCGATCACCTGGTGCAGGTAGTGGTCGCGCGGGTGCTCGTCGTCGATCCCGAGGCGCGCGCGCGGGCGCACGATGTAGCAGCCGTAGAAGGGCCCGACCTTGAGGTTCGTGAGCGGGCGCTTGACCAGTGATCCGAGCCGCTCGAGCCCGATCTCCTCGACGAGCAGCCACAGGAAGTTCTTGTTCGTGAGCCCCGCCTCGTAGGTGAGGTCCTCGGCGGCGAGCGTCTCGTTGACGTGCGCGCGGTACTCGGCGTTCGCGTCGAGCCGTTCCTGGCACTCCGACTGGGCGCCCTGGCAGGTCGAGCAGATGTTCATCATCAGCTCGGCGCCCTCGACCTGCTGGGCGAGCGCGAACGTGCGCGCGTTGAGCGTGTCGGCGAGCTCCTGGTTGTGCTCGGCGATCACGCCCGCGCCGGTGCAGCAGGCGCGGTCGAGCTCGACCAGCTCGATGTCGAGCAGCGGCGCGACCTTGGCCATCGAGCCGTGCAGCTCGGGGGTGAAGCCGCGGCTCACGCAGCCGGGCCAGTAGGCGACCTTCATACGCTCGTGCTCCCTTCAGGGCTCTCCGGTGCCGGTGCGGATGCCTCGGTCTCGACGCCGCCCGCGACCGTCACCGGCGTCTCCTGCACCACTTCATCGACGCCCGAGATATACAGGTTCAGCTCATAGCGCTCGGGCTTCTTCTCGATCTTCTCGTAGATCGACTGCACGCTCTTCAGGTCCTTGCTTTTGAGCTTGTGCGGTTTCAGGGCGCCCATCGGCGTGACCTTGCCGCGGATCAGCGCCTTGACGATCGCGGGCAGTGAGCTGAGGAGCTCTTTGCCGGCGGCCGGGTGGAGTTTGCCGAACCACGAGTTGCCACCGTAGGAGCGGGGCAGGAGCTCCGCCTCCCAGAGCAGGCCGTTGTCCTTGATCAGCCCCGTGAACGCCGCCTCGTGGCGCTCGCCGTTGTTCACATCGACGATGTGGTGGTCGTCGATCGCGATCCGCCGCAGGCGCATGATCTGGCCCATCGGGTTGACATCCTTGGGGCAGGCCTCCACGCACTTGAAGCAGTGCGTGCAGTCGAAGATCCCCTCCGGGTCCTGGGCGAGGTCGACAAGGCGCTCCTTCTGCTGGGCATCGCGCGGGTCGCCGACGAAGCGGTAGGCCTTGGCGAGCGCGGCCGGGCCGATGAAGCCGGGGTCCACCTCCATCGCCAGGCAGTCTGAGACGCACGCCCCGCACTGGATGCAGGCCATCGACTGGGTCACGTCGACCATCGCGTCGTGGGAGACGAGGTACTCGCGCTCGGGGATCGGCTGCTTGTTGATGAGCCACGGCGTGACGCGCTGGATCTTCTTCCAGTGGACCGCGTCCATGTCGACGATCAGGTCCTTGATCACGGGGATGTTGCCCATCGGCTCGATCTCGATCACGCCGTCGGGGGAGCTCTTCAGCGCGGCGTCGAGGTGCGTGTGGCAGGCGAGCGCCGGTTCGCCGTTGACGCGCACGCCGCAGGAGCCGCAGATCGCCTGGCGGCAGGAGCAGCGGATTCCGATCGAGCCGTCAAAGCGGTCGCGGGCCTGCAGGATCGCCTCGAGCACCGAGCGGTGGGGCGCGAGCGTGATCGTGTGCTCATCCCAGTAGGGGGCCTCGCCGGACTCGGGGTCATAGCGGCGCATGCGGATGCGGAACTCCTCCGGCGGCTTGTGGATGTCGGCCATCAGTACTTCCTCTCCTCGGGCTGCCATTGGGTGATCGTCACCGGCGAGTAGCTCACCTGCGGCCCGTCGTCCGTCAGCGTGATGTCGATGTGCTTCAGCCACTCTGCGTCGTTGCGCTCGGGGTAGTCGGTGCGGAACTGCGCGCCGCGGGACTCCTTGCGCTCGAGCGCGCCGACCACGGTCGTCTCGGCGCAGTCGATCATGTAGCCGAGCTCGATCGCGCCGAGCACGTCCTGGTTGAAGACCGTGCCGCGGTCATCGATCCAGGCGTGCCGGGACTCCTCCTTCAGGCGCCCGATGCTCTCAAGCGCCGTCAACAGCCCCGCCTCGTCGCGGAACACGGCCGCGTAGCGGTTCATCAGCTCGCCCAGATCGTCCTTGATCTCAGACACCCGCCGGCCCTCGTGGGGGCGGGCGATGATCGCGTCTATCTCCCCGACATCGCTCTTGAGCTTGGCGTTCGCGTCGACCTCGGGCAGCTTGATGGCGGCTGCCCGCGCGGCGGCGTGTTCGCCCGCGCGGCGACCGAAGATCAGCGTGTCCAGCAGCGAGTTGGCGCCGAGGCGGTTGCCGCCGTGAACTGACACGCACGCAACCTCGCCGGCGGCATACAGGCCCTCGATCGGCGTGCGCCCGTCGACATCGGTCTTGACCCCGCCCATAATGTAGTGCTGGCCGGGGCGGATCGTGATCGGTTCGCGCGTGATGTCCACGCCCGCGAAGTCCTTGCCGAGGTTGACGATCTCGCGCAGCGCCTCGAGCGTGCGCTTGCGCGGGACGACCGTCACGTCCAGGTAGATACCGGTGCCGCCGGGGCCCACGCCGCGCCCCTCGTCGATCTCGATCTGCTCGGCCCGTGAGACGACGTCGCGGGAGGCCAGCTCCATCTTGTTCGGTGCCGCTTTCTCCATGAAGCGTTCGCCCTGGGAGTTGAGCAGGTGGGCGCCCTCGCCGCGCGCGCCCTCGGTGATGAGGATGCCGGTCTCGACCAGGCAGGTGGGGTGATACTGAACCATCTCCATGTCCATCAGCGGGGCGCCGAGGCGGTAGGCCATCGCGATCCCGTCGCCGGTCACGATCAGGCCGTTGGTGGTGGGCTTGTAGGCCTGGCCGGCGCCGCCGCAGGCGAGGATCACGTTCTTGGCCTTGAAGGCCTCCATCCGCCCGCTGCGCACGTCGCGCGCCACCGCTCCGCAGCAGCGGCCCTCCTCGTCCTGCAGCAGCGAGGTCGTGAACCACTCCTCGTAGCGGTCGACCGTCTCGTGGTGCTTCATCAGCTGCTCATAGAGGACGTGCAGGAGCGCCTGGCCGGTGATGTCGGCGACGTAGGCGGTGCGCTTCATCGAGGCTCCGCCGAACGCCCGCAGGTCCATTTCGCCCCTGTCGTTGCGGTGGAAGGTGACGCCGATGTGCTCGAGGTGCATCACCTCCGCGGGGGCCTCCGAGCACATGATTTCGATCGCGTCCTGGTCGCCGAGGAAGTCCGAGCCCTTGACCGTGTCATAGGCGTGGGAGTGCCAGTCATCATCGATCGAGATCGCCGCGTTGATGCCCCCGGCGGCGGCCACCGAGTGCGAGCGCACCGGGTGGACCTTGCTCATGATCGCGACGCTGGCCCCGTTCTCCGCCGCCGCCAGTGCTGCACGCTGGCCGGCAAGACCGGCGCCGATGATCAGGACGTCGTGTGCGGGCATGGCTCCATGAGGTCGCTTGCAGGGACGGTGCTGTGGCGGGCGGGGACTGTGGTTCGGGCGGAGGGGAGGGTTGCTGCGCCCGGAACTCTATATCGCGGCGGGCTGCAAGGCCCGGCGCACCTGCGCGAGCGTGACGACGCCCTGGAGCACGCCGTCCTCGTCGACGGCGACCATCGCACCCAGGCGATTGAGCCCTTCGGCGCTCAACAGCGACTCGAGCGGCGCCCCTTCGCCGATCTTGATCGGCAGGTCCGCTTCGAGCACTTCGCTCACGTGAAGGGCCGGTCGTCCCGCAGTTATCTCCTCGTCCACGCGCTGCCCGCGCACGACGCCGAGGAAGTGGCGCGCGGGGTCGACGACGGCGAACCAGGGCCAGCGGTAGCGCAGGAAGAACTGCTCCTGGGCGTCCAGCAGGTTGAGCGCCGCGGGGATCGTGACGGGCTCGCGGTCCATGATGTCGGCCACGGTGATGTTCTGGATGCGCCGGCCGATGATTCCCTGCGCCACGGCGGCGCCGGCCGCCTGATAGAGGAAGAAGGCCATCAGCAGCACGAACAGCCCGAACGAGCCGCCGGTCGTCAGTTCCCACAGCCCGTACAGGCCGAGCAGCAGCGCGAAGCCCTGGCCCGAGCGGCCGGTGAAGCGCGTCGCGCGGTTGCGGTCGCCCGTGCGCCACCAGATCGCAGCGTGGGCGAGCCGCCCGCCGTCCAGGGGGAAGGCGGGGACGAGGTTGAAGATCAGCAGCAGCAGGTTGATGATTGCCACCCAGCTCAGCCACATGAGCGCCGGTGTGGCGTGGACGCCTCTGGTGGCGACGGCCACGTCGAAGAAGTGCTTGCTGTCGGTGAATGCCCTGCCGGCGATGATGCAGATCACGATCAGCGAGAAGGTGACCAGCGGACCGGCGGCCGCCACGCGGAACTCCACCCCGGGCGTCTGGGAGTCGGCCGTGCGCGTGATGCCCCCGAACGCCCACAGGTCGATCCCCGCCACGGCCAGCCCGTTGCGCCGAGCGGCGACCGCGTGGCCGAGCTCGTGCAGGATCAGCGAGACGAACAGCGACAGCGCGGACGCGACGGCCACAAGGTAGGCGGTCGTGCGCGAGCCCCCGAGTTGTTCGTGGAAGATCGGGGTCAAAGCGAAGATGAACACGAACAGGACGACGAAGCAGCTGATCCCGATTCCGATCCTGATCCCGAAGATGCGTGCGAGTTTGAAGTTCGTGCGTGGCGCCATAAGGGAATGGTAGGTGCACGCGACGTCCATCCCCGGCCAATTTCACTGGCCGCTCGGACTGAGCTCCTCAGTAGGTCGGGCGGCCGCGGGCGATGATCGCCTCGAAGTCGCTGTCCGCGGGCAGCGTGCCGTACTCAAGGCCTCCGTCGCCGCCCAGGCGTGACGCGCAGAAGGCGTCGGCGACCGCCGGCGGGGCATCGCGCACGAGCAGCGAACCCTCGAGGCACAGCGCCATCGATTCGACCACCCGTCGTGCGCGAGTCTCGAGCGTCGCGGGGTCTGAGAACTGGTCCTTCAACTGCTTCACGCGCGCATCCAGGCGCCGGTCGCCGCCGGCCGCCAGCTCGACCTCGGCCAGGAACACCTCGAGCGAGCGGGGGGAGCGCGTCAGCGCGCGCAGGACGTCGAGGCTCATGACGTTGCCCGAGCCCTCCCAGATCGAGGCCAGCGGCGCCTCGCGGTACAGGCGGGGCATCCCCGACTCCTCGACGTATCCGTTTCCCCCGAGGCACTCGAGCGCCTCGCAGGCGTGGTTGGGGGCGCGCTTGCACACCCAGTACTTGCCAACGGCGGTCGCGAGGCGCTTGAACAGCTGCGCGTCTGAAGAGTCCTCGCCCGCCTGCGCGTCGGCGTCGGCCTCGTCGTAGGCCCGCGCCAGGCGCATCGCCAGGACCGTGGCGGCCTCTGACTCGATGCACAGGTCGGCGAGCACGTTGCGCATCAGCGGCTGGTCGATCAGCGTGCGCCCGAAGGCCTCGCGGTGGGCGGCGTGGTGGGTGGCGTTGACGACGCCCACGCGCATGCCGGCGGCGGTTCCGATCACGCAGTCAAGCCGCGTGTGGCCGACCATCTCGATGATCGTCGGCACGCCGCGCCCGGGCTCGCCCACCATCCGCGCCCACGCGCCGTGCAGCTCGATCTCAGAGGAGGCGTTCGAGCGGTTGCCGAGCTTGTCCTTCAGGCGCTGGATGTGAAAAGCGTTGCGGGAGCCGTCGGGGAGGATGCGCGGCAAGAGGAAGCAGGAGAGGCCCTCCTCGGCCTGGGCGAGCACGAGGAAGATGTCCGACATCGGCGCCGAGCAGAACCACTTGTGGCCTGACAGCTCGTACTCACCCCCCGCGCCGCCTGCGTCGAGCGCCCGCGCGACGGTCGTGTTGGCGCGGACGTCGGAGCCGCCCTGCTTCTCGGTCATCGCCATGCCCGCGATCGCGGAGCCCTTCTCGCTCGCCTGGATCAGGCGGGGGTCATAGGTGCTCGCGGTCACGAGTGGCTCCCACTCGGCCGCGAGCTCGGGCTGGGCGCGCAGCGCGGGCACGACCGCGAAGGTCATCGTGATCGGGCAGGCGAAGCCCGCCTCGGCCTGCATCGCGGTCATATACAGCGCCGCGCGCGCGGTGTGCGCGAATGGCTCAGAGCTCGTCCACGGCAGCGAGTGCAGCTCGTTCTCGACACCCATCGTCATCAGCTGATGCCAGGCGGGATGGAAGTCGACCTCGTCGATGCGGTGGCCGTAGCGGTCGAACGTGCGCAGCACCGGGGGGTTCTCGTTGGCGAGCCGGCCCCACAGCTGCTGGGGCTCACCGCCCACGAAGCGCCCGAGCACGGCCGCGCGCTCTGACACCCAGCCGGCGCCCTCGCGTTTGACGGCCTCCACCAGGGGCAGGTTGCTCGAGTAGACGTCCATCCCCTCGAGCGGCGGCACCTGGTTTGAGACGGTGTGCGTCTGCCACGGAGCGTCCCTCTCGCCGCTCGCTCTCGGGGAGCTGATGGCCATACAGACAGTGAAGCAGAGATCGCGCCGTGCGCATGGGGCGGTTGGCCGTAATAGCCTGCGACCAATGGCTTACGGCACGCGCATCCGAGCAAGGGCTGCATCCTCGATCGCATGCCTGCTGCTGTGGCTCGTCGCGTGCACGGCGGCG
>Ga0209038_10000424_pt1 | contig 13174 bp, 10 predicted proteins | sample BogFormECP03_OM3_FD_188237 | JGI IMG/M metagenome (GOLD analysis project Ga0209038, IMG submission 188237) | Bog forest soil microbial communities from Calvert Island, British Columbia, Canada - ECP03_OM3 (SPAdes) (version 2) | ecosystem: Environmental > Aquatic > Freshwater > Wetlands > Bog ...
CACCATTTCGCGGATGGCATCAATCTGATCGAGAGAGCGCTTCACCGCTTCGGGGCCGGTGACTGTGCCGGACATCCAGATCGAAAAGAAGATCGCGCCGAGGCCGCCTTCGCGCATTCTGGGAATGTCGATGCTGCCGTCGGTGTGGCGGACGCCGATGTCGAAGCCAGGAGTTAGCAGGCGTTGAGTTGTGTCGTCGTGGGTGTCAACGACGATGCTGCTGAAGTGCAGCTTTTTCGCGCGCGGGGAGATTTCGTCGGATGATTTGGACATTAAGAGCGAAGCCCCCAAGAGTAACGCGCAGAGTCCCGTGATTATCGGCCGGATCAAGTATCACCCCACGATTGCGAATGTTTGCGCGATCAGTTTAATTGCGCTGCCAGGATTTTGCGCGGAGTTTCGATGATTCACGCGCGGTCAGGGCCCGACAGCAAATGCAAAATCGAAACGGGGCCGAAAAACGGGAGGGCTAAAGCACCCTCCCCTACCACGGCAAAACCATTACGGACGGCCGGTGAACCAGCTTTTCACGGCGTGGCGGATTACTTGGCCGTTTACGTCTGCCAGAGATTCGGTGAGCGGAATTCCCTTTGGGCATACCTTTACGCAATTTTGGGCGTTGTCGCAGTCTTCGATTCCGCCAGGGCCCATGAGAGCTTCAAGTCGCTCGTAGGCGTTCATCGCGCCTGTAGGATGCATGTTAAAAAGACGGACTTGGCTGACGATCGCAGCGCCTACGAAATTGGAATGTTCGTTTACCTTCGGGCAGATCTCCAGGCAATTGCCGCAGGAGATGCAGCGGGAGAGCGGGTAGCCTTCTTCTTGCAGGGATGGCGACATGCGCGGACCTTCGCCCAGAGGATAGGTGCCGTCGATCGGGATCCAGCAATGCGTGCGCTTCAGGCTTTCGAACATGGATGAGCGATCCACTACTAGATCGCGCACGAGCGGGAATTTCTCCAACGGTTCAAGGCGGATTGGTTTTTCCAGATTATCGACCAGCGCGGAGCAGGCTTGGCGCGGGTAGCCGTTAATCAGCATGGCGCAAGCGCCACAGACTTCTTCGAGGCAATTGGCTTCGTAACTTACCGGGGTGACTTCGCGGCCGTCTTTGGTTAACGGATGTTCGGCGATGTCCAGCAGGCACGTGATGATATTTAGATGCGGACGATAGCGCAGCTCGAATTCGTCCCAGTGCGCGGATTCGTCTTTTTGCTGCTGGCGCTTCACTCGGACTGTAAATGTTTTGTCGGGCATTTTCGTTCGCCTCGAGTCGGCCTTCGGGCCTTACTTTGCTGCGGTGTACTTGCGCTCCCGTGGCGGAATTAGCGAGATGTCCACCGGTTCGTAACCTAGCTGAATGCGGCCTCCGTTGTAGCTGGCTTTGGTTGTCTTCAGCCAATTCTTGTCGTCGCGCTCAGGGAAATCGGGCTTGTAGTGCGCGCCTCGCGTTTCGTTCCTGGCGATCGCGCCTATGGTGATCACTCTCGCGAGAATCAGCATATTTCCCAGTTCGCGGGCGAACTGCAGCGTTTGATTGGCCCATTGGGTGCGATCGGAAAGATTGATTTTTTGGTAGCGCGCGTCCAGTTCGTCGAGCTTGGACAGCGTGGCTTCCATGGCTTTGTTGTAGCGAATCACCGTCACATTTTCGGTCATCGTGCGCCCCATCTCCTTCCAGATGGTGATGGGATTCTCGCTGCCCTGTTGGTGCAAGAGCTTGTCGTTGGCTTCGCGCTGGCGGGTGCGCTCCGCTTCGAAGACGCTTTCGCCCACCGCTTCGCTGCCCTTTTCTAAATTGCGGGAATATTTCACTGCGGCGGGGCCGGCTAGCATGCCGCCATAAATGCAGGAGACCAGCGAGTTCGCGCCGAGACGATTGGCGCCGTGATATTGATATTCACATTCTCCCGCTGCATAGATGCCGGGAACGTTTGTGGCTTGATTGTCGTTATCCACCCAGAGCCCGCCCATGGTGTAGTGCATGGCGGGGAAAACTTTCATGGGCTCTTCGCGAGGATCGTAGCCGACGAATTTTTCGTAGATTTCGAGGATGCCTTCGAGCTTGCGATCGAGGACTTCCCGCGGAAGGTGCGTGACGTCGAGATAAACGGCGTCTTCTCCGCCTATACCGAGTTTATCTTGGAAGACGATTTTGTGGATGGCGCGGGTGGCCACGTCGCGCGGAACCAGATTCCCGTATTTCGGGTACCACTCTTCGAGGAAATAAAAGCGCTCATTTTCGGGAATCGAATTGGCTGGGCGCGTGTCACCGGCTTTTCTGGGTACCCAGACGCGTCCGCCTTCGCCTCGAGCGGATTCGCTCATCAAACGCAGCTTGTCCTCGCCGGGGATGGCGGTGGGGTGAACCTGGATGAACTCGCCGTTGGCATAGACCACGCCCTGCTGGAACAGCGCAGATTGCGCGGAGCCGGTGCACACCACGGAATTTGTGGAGCGGCCAAAAACGGCGCCAATTCCTCCAGTGCAAAAAATCGCGGCGTCGGCGCGGAAGGTGCGCACTTCCATCGTGTGCAGGTTCATGGCGCAAATGCCGCGGCAGATGCCGGAGCCATCGATCACCGCGGAGAGAAAGGTCCAGCCCTCATATTTGGTTACTTTGCCTTCGGTTTCGTGGCGGCGGACCTGCTCGTCGAGCGCGTAAAGCAATTGCTGGCCGGTGGTGGCGCCTGCGAATGCCGTACGGTGATAGAGCGTGCCGCCGAAGCGGCGAAAATCGAGCAGGCCTTCGGGCGTGCGATTGAACATTACTCCCATGCGATCGAGTAGATCGATGATCGCTGGAGCGGCTTCGCACATTCCTTTTACCAGCGGTTGATTCGCGAGGAAATCTCCGCCGTAAATCGTGTCGTCGAAATGCTTCCAGGTGGAATCGCCTTCACCTTTGAGATTTTTCGCGGCATTGATGCCGCCTTGGGCGCAGACGGAGTGCGAGCGTTTTACTGGGACGATGGAAAAGAGATCCACCGGCACGCCGGACTCGGCCACGCGGATCGCGGCCATCAATCCGGCCAGACCGCCGCCGACGATTATGATTCGCGGAGTTCTCATTTCGGTAGGTAGCCGCCGAGAGGATGCCAGTTGTAATAAAAGCCGGCGATGATCAGCAGGCCCGAGACGCTGAATGCGACTGCGACGGCTGCGCCTAGCCAGCCGAAAGCGCGCTGCGAGCGGACGCTCACGGCGATGCCCCACTTGCAGGCGAAATTCCAAACGCCATTACCGAGGTGAAAGGACGCCGCGAGAATTCCGATTACGTAAAAAGCCAGATAATAAGGGTTGCGCATGCTGTCGGCGACATCGGCATAAGTGGACATGCCTCCGGTGCCGAAGCGCTCGGTCCACACGTGCCAGCCGATAAAAATAAAAGCGATGATTCCGGTCCAGCGCTGCAGCACGAAGAGCCAGTTAGACATCCACGGATGGCGGATGGCATTCGACTTCCCTGCCCACCAGATGTAAAGGCCGTAGAAGCCGTGGAAAAGAATCGGCAGCCAGATTCCGAGCGCTTCGACGAGAATGCGCCAGGGGATGCCTTGCAGATCGGCGGAGGCGTCGTTGTATTTGTTTACGCTAACGAGCGCATAGCTGTTGGACCAGAAATGTTCGGCGAGAAATGCGCCTATGGGAATGATTCCGGAAAGCGATTGGAGTTTATCTAGGATGTAGCTTTGACGCGAATCTACTGTGACGGCTGGAGTGCCCACTCCTGAGATTCCTCCATCAGTCCGGAAAATATTTCTCGAGAACCCGGAATCCGCGCGGGGCGCGGAGAAAGTACGAAATCAGTATAGGCAGGCTCGAATTTGTTTGCAAGGATTGCGGGCCGGAGGATGAAAGACAAATTGTCGGCGTGTTAGAGTTTAACGGCCACAGAGCAACGCGAATCAGAGGAATGATCAAATGGAATTGCGCATGATGTCAGCGCGGTACGGCCGGTTTTGCAGAATTATTGCGGTCGCCTGCACATTACTTGGCGGATCGTACCTAGCCCGCGCGCAAGAGCCTTCAAAATCGCCGGCGCAGAACGTTGCGAAACCGGCGGCCGCTCCTCAAGGGGCTTCTCGGCAGACGATTACTCTGCTTTCCACCACCGATATTCACGGACACATTGAGCCGATCGACTACTTCTCGAACAAGCCTTCGAATTTCTCCTTGGCGAAGATCGCGACTTTGGTGAAAGCACAGCGCGCCGAGGCGCCGAAGGCTCTGTTGCTCGATTGCGGCGACACCACACAGGGGACTCCGCTCGCTTATTACTTCGCGGTGAAGGATCTGAAGCCCAAAAATCCCACGATTGCGGCATTCAACGAGATGCACTACGACGCCATGGCCGTGGGGAACCATGAATTTAATTTTGGGCTGGCGGAGATGTGGAAGGCGAAGCGCGAATCGAATTTCCCCTGGCTGGCGGCGAATTTGAAAGAAATCTATACCGCGGGCGACGGATTTATTCGGCCCTACATTATTAAGAACGTCGGCGGCGTGAGAATAGCCATCGTCGGATTTATTACGCCGGGAGTGCCGCGGTGGGAGATTCCGGAACACTATCGCGGATATGAGTTCGAGCCGATCGTGGAAGCGGCGCAGCGGGTGATTCCGGAAGTGCATAAGCAGGCGGATTTGGTGGTTGTGATCATGCATTCGGGGCTTGACCGCGATCCATCTAGCGGAACAATTTTCGAGGGCCAGGAGTTCCGTTCCGAGAATGCAGCGTGGGAACTCGCAGAACAGGTGCCCGGCATTGATCTGATTTTTTATGGACATACACATTTGGAAATGCCTGAACTCACCGTGAACGGCGTTTTGATGGCGCAGGCGAAAAACTGGGGCGGCTCTCTCGCGCGGGCGGACATCGTGATGGAGCGCGATGAGGCAGGCGCATGGCGCGTCGCCTCGAAACATTCGCGCGTGATCAAGACCACGGACAGCGTGGCGGCTGATCCCGCAATTTTGAAAATCGCGGCGCCCTACGAGGCGGCCACCGAGAAATATTTGGACACGCCGATTGCGACTTCCGAAAAAGCAATGAATGGGGAACGCGCGCGGTATGAAGACGATCCGTTGGTGGACTTGATTCAGCGCGTGCAGCTTGAGGCTGGCCATGCGGATGTTTCCATGGCTACGATGTTTTTCCCGGGTGTGCAGATTCCGAAGGGGCCGGTGACGGTGCGGCAGGCTGCGGCGCTCTATATTTATGACAATTCGCTTTACACCGTGGAGATGACCGGGGCGCAATTGAAAGACGCGCTCGAGCATGCCGCAAGTTTTTATACTTCGTGGCCGGTGGCCGCGGGTGCAGAGTTGAAATTGCCCGGATATAACGCGGATTCGGCTGAGGGCGTTTCTTATGAGATCGATTTGAGAAAACCGGTCGGTGAACGCGTGCAAAATTTGACGTTTCGTGGCAAGCCGCTCGATTTTTCGCAGAAATTGCGCGTGGCGATTAACAATTATCGCTATACGGGCGGGGGCGGCTATTCCGTTTACAAGAGCTTGCCGATTTTGGAGCAGCCGGGATTGGAGATTCGCGATTTGTTGATCGATTATTTGACGCGAACGGGGAAAATTCCTTCGGACTTGGATGCAAATTGGAAAATTGTGCCGGCGGAAGCTGTGACGGCGATGGAAAAACAGGCGCGCGACGAAATCGTGGACCGCACGCGGTGAATTTTGCGCCGCGAGTTGTAGAGAAGGTGCCGCCCTAAAGGCCGCCGCTACGAAATCGGTCTTGTGCACGAAACGATATGTTACAGCCGCGAGAAATCTTCAAAATGCGTTGACACCCTTTGGCGTTCTTGCTAATTTTCACGACAGAAAAATTTTTCCCACTCTCGATCGCGGAGGCGCCAGTAGCAGGCACGATCCATGGCATTTGTCGCAAAGAAGATTTTCCTCACCAAGGGCGTCGGAAAACATCGCGAGAGGCTATCGAGCTTCGAGCTGGCGTTGCGTAATGCCGGCGTTGCCGCCTGCAACATCGTTCGCGTCTCCTCGATTTTCCCGCCGTACTGCAAACTGATTTCACGCAGCGAAGGATTGAAGCATTTGAAGCCGGGGCAGGTGGCTTTTTGCGTGATTAGCGAGAATCAGACTCGTGAGCCGCATCGTTTGATTGCCGCCGGCGTGGGATTGGCGCTGCCGGGCGATAAGTCGATGTTTGGATATTTGTCCGAGCATCATTCGTTTGGCGAGACCGAAGAATTGGCTGGCGAATATTGCGAGGAATTGGCGGCAGAGATGTTGGCGACTACTCTGAATGTGGAATTTGATCCCGATTTATCGTGGGACGAGAAGAAAGAAGTTTACCGGATCTCGAATAAGATTGTCCGGACGATGAATATCACGCAGTCGGCGGTCGGCGACAAGCGCGGGTTGTGGACTACTGTTCTTTCCGCAGCAATTCTGCTCGGTGAAGACGATTAGTTAATTTTTTCGTTTCCCCCTCGAAAGAAACACGATTCCCCCGGCCATGCTTACCTATTTTTTGAAGTAGCCGATGCGCTCGAGCACCGCTCCTGCGATCAGCGGCAACGCTACCGTGGCGTCGTCGAAAACCTCGGCCAGGCGGCCGCCTTCCTCGGGTGGCACGAATTTTCCCCAGCTTACCGCTTCGGTGTAGGTGCTGCCGGAGAGCCCTCCCCAGTGCACCGGCTCGGGGCAGATGCGCACGCCGTAGTTGTAGCGCTTGAGCGGAATTTTTTCATAGCCGCGACGGGCCAGCAACTCCGCATAGACGCCGAATTGCTGCGCCCAGTTTCGCGGCACGCCGCCTCCGATCGTAAGCAGCCCCATGCGTTTTGTGGCCAGCATCGTCGTGGCGTAATGTTCGAAATCTTCGAATGGATCGAAACGCAGCGGCCGCTTCCCCTGTTTTCGAAGCAGACGATTGTAGAGCGCGAAATCGATGCCCAATTCCGAATCGCTGAACGCGGGAACGAAAATCGGCACGTTATATTCCGCCGCGACTTTCAAAATGCCACGGCCTTTCGCGTGCTTCTGCAAATATTCGCCGATCCGCCGATGCACTTTCCAACTGCAAACAATTTCTTCGGGATCCCACTTACGAAAAACGTGATCGACGACTTCTTCGACGTGATCGAGATTGGTCTCAGGCTCGATGGAATCGTAAACGCGGTTGTACCCAGCGAGAAAAAGCTCGCGATCATCCATTTTCGGATCGTAGCGAAAATGCGAGAGCCCGGTGGCTTCCACCAATCCATGAGCCATGAGCGCGCCGGTGGAAACGATGGCTTTGACGATGCCGGATTCGATGAGATCGCAGAAAATCAGGCCCATCTTCGCGACGGTCATCGCCCCGGCGAGGGTCATGACGATAAAGCAATCCTTGTCGCGCGCCATGGCTTCAAGAACGTCGGCAGCATCGCCAACCTGCCGCCCAGTGAAAGCAGTTTGCCCCATGGCGCGAACCAGAGCATCCACGGTGCGGGCTTTCGCGAGATCGAGCGGATACATCGGCGTGAGATGATCGGCAATTGGATCGTGGAGGATTCTTCCCGTCGCGCCCTTTTTCTTTGCCATTCACTCCCCTTGCGGATAATGTATGCGCGCGTTCACAATTTCGAAAAGCGCGCGATGTATTGCCAGGTTGCGTGCGTTTGTGCGCACTATTGATAGTACAAACGAGACAAATAGAAAATAGGAAAGTGAAATTGCGCGAGTGTGCGCAGGATCGCCGAAAAATGGAAGAACCGGAAACCGCTTGCGCCTGAGTTGAATCATACGATTGATAAAAAGGAGTGAACGCAATGTTTCTTGAAGCAATGGCACAGCACCAGCGCAACTACGTTGTTTATTTTTCCCCTGACTACGGTTTGCTCTGGTGGATTGTGCTGGGGCTTCTCGCCGGATGGATCGCCGGATTAATTTCGCGCGGCCACGGATTCGGATGCCTCGCGAATACCATTCTTGGGCTCGTGGGCGCGGTCATTGGCGGCTGGATATTCACAAAGTTGAATATCGCCACGTATGGATTTATCGGCAGCCTCGCGGCGGCGATCGTTGGAGCCGTGGTGCTCGTGGCGATTGCCCGCCTTTTCAGCGGCGGCGGAGAGCGAGACTGACTCGCACCTTCCTGTCCAGTCAGACTTCAATTCCCTACTAAGCGCGCGGCGAAGTGCCATCGCGCCATGTGGTACGATAGTTCCCTCGTGAAAGGTTGGACTACGAATTGAGCAATCCTTCCGTTTGGGCAATTCCGCTTGGCGGGCTCGGCGAATTCGGCATGAACATGATGGCCCTCCGTTGCGCCGATGAAATTATCGTCATCGACGCGGGGCTGATGTTTCCCGAAGCCGAACTCCTCGGCGTGGACATCGTCATCCCCGATATCACTTTCCTGAAACAGCGCAAGCAGCAGGTGAAAGCGATTTTTCTTACCCACGCGCATGAGGACCATATCGGCGCGGTGCCCTATGTCCTGGGCGATCTGAATGTGCCGGTGTACGGCACGCGATTTACGCTGGCGCTGGTGCGCAAGAAACTTGAAGAGCACGGCCTGCTCGAAGACGCGGATCTGCGCGAGATCGCTCCGGGCCAGAGCGTCACCATCGGGCCTTTCAAAGTCGAGTTTCTGCACGTCACACACAGCACCATTCAGTGCGTGGCGCTGGCGGTGCGCACGCCTCTCGGGACCATCATCCACACCGGCGATTTCAAGATTGATCACACACCTGTAGATGGGAAATCGTTCGACCTCGACGCGTTCGCGGCTTACGGGCGCGAAGGAGTGTTGGCACTATTCAGCGACAGCACCAATGTCGAGCGTCCCGGTTACACGCAGTCGGAGCGCGCGGTGGTGCCGCGTTTTGAGGAATTATTCCGCGCGGCGCCCAAGAAAATTGTGGTTTCGTGCTTTTCGAGCTCGGTCCATCGAATTCAGCAGGTAATTGATATCGCGCTCGAAAATGGCCGCAAGGTCGGCATCGTTGGCCGCAGCATGGTAGACAACGTCGAAATCGCGCACAGCCTGAATATGCTGCGGATTCCGGACGGCAGCATGGTCCGTCCGCAGGATATTCGCACATTCGATCCCAAGCGGTTGGTGGTTCTGGCGAGCGGCACGCAGGCGGAACCGATGTCGGCGCTTTCGCGAATCGCGGTGGACAATCACCGTCTGCTCACCATCGAGCAAAGTGACACGGTTATTTTGTCGGCGCGAATTATTCCCGGAAACGAAAAAGCGATTTTCCGGATGATTGACCATCTATTCCGGCGGCAGGTGCTGGTTTATTACGAAGGCGGGCGCTCTTCCCCGATACACGTTTCGGGGCACGGAAGCCAGGAAGAGCAAAAATTGCTGCTCAGCCTGGTGCGGCCGAAATATTTTATTCCGCTGCACGGCGAATACCGGCAGCTCTTCCAGCACGCAGCGCTGGCGCAGCAACTGGGAGTCGTGTCGGGCGAAGTGATTTTGCTCGAGAGCGGGCATCCGCTGGAATTCACGGCCATCGGTGCATTCCGTCGCGAGCAAGTGACCGCCGGGCGGGTGCTCGTCGATTCGGGATCGCTCGAGGAAATCGAAGAAGTAGTCGTGCGCGACCGGCAGCATCTGGCGGAAGACGGCGTAGTAGTCACGATTATCGCCATCAACAAGCACACTGGGCGTCTCGAGTCTCCGCCGGAAATCGTGTCGCGCGGATTTTTGCCGTCCGATGACGGCCAGGAAGTAATGGCCAAGGCGCGCGAAGTGATCATGAAAACGCTTGAGCAATCCAATCCGGAAGAGAAGACGGATTGGGGAGTGATGAAGGAAAAAATTCGCGCGGATTTGAAGCGCTTCCTCAACAAGCAAACCGCGAAACGCCCGATGATCTTGCCTGTGATCCTCGAAATTTAATCGTGAGACCTGCGGCAATGCGCGGATCGAGTTCAAAATCAGACACCTCCGAGAGTGCGGATCCCTTGCCCGAGCCGCCCGCGGCCAAGAGCGTCGTCCTCCGTCCTTTTTCGAGGGCCGATTTTGAGAGTCTGTATGAAATCGATCAGAAGTGCTATCCGTCGGAAATGGCTTATTCACGGCGCGAATTTCGCTGGTATATGAGACTGCCGGGAGCAGAAACGCTCATCGCGGAAACGGGAGGCGTCATCGCGGGATTTATTTTGACGGCCTTATTCGAGCGCGCTGGCCATGTCATCACAATTGACGTGTTGACGGAATTCCGGCGCGCGCGAGTCGGCACGGCGCTGCTGGCGGCTGGCGAAGCAAGTCTTGCCCGCCGCGGAGCAACCGAAATCGAACTCGAAACGGCGGTCGATAACGACGCAGCGATTCAATTCTGGAAGCGTAGCGGTTATCAGACGCGCGGCATTCTCAAGAATTATTATCCGGGCGGCTTGGCGGCGTATGCGATGATCAAGCGTCTCGAAGCCTGACCCATAGATTCCCGAGGATTCGCTCAGCGAATGTCGCTTTTTCAAGCCATTATTCTCGCCATCGTGCAGGGGCTGACCGAATTTCTTCCGGTCAGCAGCACGGCGCATCTTGTTCTGTTTCCCTGGCTCCTGCATTGGCCCGATCCAGGACAGGCGTTTGACGTTGCGCTGCATGCCGGGACGCTTCTGGCCGTGCTCGTTTACTTCGTTCGCGATTGGGTGGAACTGACGCTCGCCGGACTCGGCTTCAATTACGGTGGCCGCGGAGGACCTTCAGCGGTCGCGCACAACCGCAAATTGTTCTGGTATCTGGTGGCCGCGACGATCCCCGGCGGCATCGCCGGATTTCTTTTCGAGCACACCATCGAGGAGCATCTGCGTAACCCCGTCTATATCGCCGGCGCGATGATCGGCATCGGCTTGCTGATGTGGTACGCCGAACATGTGGGCCGCCTCGAACGAGGTCTAGAAAGAATTGGATTGGGCGACGCGATGGTGATCGGAACGGCGCAGGCCTTGGCGCTTTTTCCCGGCGTATCGCGCTCGGGAATCACCATTACCGAGGGGCTTTTCCGCGGGTTGACGCGTGAAGCGTCGGCGCGCTTTTCATTCCTTCTTTCCGCGCCGCTCATTGCCGGAGCTGCCGCGCACGATTTGCCGAAACTGATCAAACTGCATCATGCGGGACAAATCGATCTGCCGCTTTCGACGCTGCTCGTCTCCGTGGCCGTTTCCGCGATCGTCGGCTTCCTGGTGATTGCGTTTTTCCTGCAGTATTTACGGACACGCACACTGAAAATCTTCGTTTACTACCGAATCGTGTTTGGTATAGTCATTCTCGCAATCTGGTTCCTCCCAATTGGGGCCGCGCGCTAGCGCCCGCGCGACCTGCATTGAAAGGCCTTCCCCTGCCCAAGGGAGATTTTAAGTGCGCATCCTTAGTCCGACTGAAAATAAGCGTTTAAATGAGTTGATCGGTTTTGCCGCCGCCGTTGCGGCTGTATTGCTGGCATTGAGTCTGCTTTCCTACTCGCCCGCCGATCCATCCTTTAATGTGGCGGCTGCGGCTCCATCCGGCGGCCCGGTGCGCAATTGGATTGGTCCGTTTGGGTCGCATCTCGCGGATCTGATGTTTCAGCTTTGCGGCTATACGGCGTTCCTGTTGCCGGTCGCGCTTTTTGTGGTGGGCATGCGCTGGTTCCGCAGCCAGACGATTGACGCGCCGTGGGCGAAGTTGTCGGGCTCGCTCCTGATGTTCGTTTTTCTACCGGCGGAGCTTGCGCTACTGCCGCTCCCCGCAGTGCGTGGTGCAATTCCCGCGGGAGGACTCATCGGCACGATACTCGCCGGCGGTTTGCGCGCGGCGCTGAAACCGGTGGGAGCAAATATCGTCGGCCTTGCATGCGTGCTAACGGCCCTCTTTCTGACTACTCGCTTTTCTTTTTCGGCTACGGCGGCATGGTTGCGGAAACCGATCGCTGCCGAAGGATACATCGGGCAGCTGATGGGACGCGTGAGAGATTGGCGCGAGACGCGCGAGTCTAAGCGGATGCGCCAGCGCGTAGATGAAATCAGGATTGCCGGACGCCGGCCTGCACCGGCACAGTCCGTTTCAACTAAGGAATCGATGGTAGAGGAGATCGAACCGCAAGAGGAGGAAGAAGAGCGCCGCGGCGCTCTCGCTTCGCGCGAACCGGCGGTAATCAAGTTTCATCACAACGAAGTTGCTGCCCCGGCCAAGAAATCCGGCCCGGAGCCAAAGATTGCCAAGGGGGTCGCGAGCTACAAATTGCCGTCCCCTACGCTGCTGCAGAATGCGGAGCGCAGCGAGAAGATGGACGAGGCAGAGCTCAAGGACTGCGCGCGGGCGATCGAACAGAAATCCGAAGAGTTCGACGTTAAGGGACACATTACGCAGATCAATCCCGGCCCGGTGGTGACCACCTTTGAATTCAAGCCGGAAGCCGGAATCAAGTACAGCCGCATAACCGGCCTTGCCGACGATTTGTGCCTCGCGCTCAAAGCCGAATCCTTGCTCATCGAGCGAATTCCAGGAAAATCCACCGTCGGCATCGAAGTTCCGAATTCGCATCGCGAGACCATTCGTCTCCGCGAAATCATCGAGTCGCCCGAATTCGTTCATTCGACTTCGAAGCTCACTTTGCCACTCGGCAAGGATTTGATCGGCCGGATTCGCGCTGCCGACCTAACACAGATGCCGCACTTGCTAATCGCCGGCGCCACGGGCACGGGCAAGAGCGTATTCATCAATTCCCTGCTGATGGGCATGCTGTACAAATCGACGCCCGAAGAATTGAAACTCGTGCTCGTGGACCCGAAACGGCTTGAGCTAGGGCTTTACGAAGATATTCCGCACCTTTACACGCCGGTCGTAACCGATGCGAAAGTTGCGTCGAACGTGCTGCGCAATGCCACGCGCGAGATGGAGCGGCGGCTGAAATTGCTAGCGCAGCGCGGCGTGCGCAATATTGAGCAATACAATCGCACATTCCAGAAAACGCAATCGCTGTCGCTGTTCGACGCGGATTCCGACGAAGAACACAAGCCGCTGCCCTACTTCGTGATCGTAATCGACGAATTGGCCGACCTGATGATGGTGGACACCAGCAACGTCGAGGAATCCATCACCCGGCTGGCACAAATGGCGCGGGCGGTGGGCATTCACCTCATTCTAGCCACGCAGCGGCCGTCGGTGGACGTCATCACCGGCCTGATCAAAGCAAATTTCCCGGCGCGC
>Ga0209038_10000425_pt1 | contig 13153 bp, 14 predicted proteins | sample BogFormECP03_OM3_FD_188237 | JGI IMG/M metagenome (GOLD analysis project Ga0209038, IMG submission 188237) | Bog forest soil microbial communities from Calvert Island, British Columbia, Canada - ECP03_OM3 (SPAdes) (version 2) | ecosystem: Environmental > Aquatic > Freshwater > Wetlands > Bog ...
CCATTCTGGTCTTGCGCTTACGTCGACAATCACGACCGTGCGAAGGCACTGATCGATGATCTGGGAAACGTCGACGCCATCTACGAGATACCGATTTCCGTCGACTCGAACGGTTATCCGAAGTTGCTGAATTTCTCGGGCGTTGTCGTTGGCGCCGAACTGATCTTGGTGGGCAGCATCGTCGAGGGTTACGGCGGCGGCCTCCACGAGGATCTGATCCGCATCAACAACGAGGAGACCAACGCCCTGCGCGTGGCGATCAAGGAGCTGGAGCAGCACACCCAGCGAGCGACGATCGTAGCGCACGATCTGCGCAATTCGATCAGCCCAATCCTGACCTGCGTCGAACTGCTGTTGAAAACTCTCGACGCCTTTGAACCGCCACAACGGCGGTTCATCTCCATCATCGAGCGGGCCAGTCGCAGCGCGCTCGCGTTGGTGTCGGACCTGCTGGATGTTGCGCTGCTCGATGCTGGACGGCTGGAGCTTAAAACGAAATCGATCGACCTCGCCGCGCTGATTCGCAGGAACGTTGAGGCCAACCAATTGCTGGCTTACGTGAAGAATATCCGGCTGGAAGTCGAAATTGCTCCCGGCTTGCCAGAAGTCAACGCCGATCCAATGCGCGTGGAACAGGTGCTCACGAATTTCATCAGCAACGCGGTTAAGTACTCGGAGCCTGGAACCCGTGTGACCGTGCGCGCGTTCGAAGCCACCGGCGAGGCCTTGGTCGAGGTGCGCGACCAAGGTAAGGGAATTCCCGCAGAGGAAATAGGGAAGTTGTTTCAACTTTACCAGAAGACCAGCGTGCGGCCGACTGGCGGCGAGCAAAGCACCGGCCTAGGACTCGCGATCGCGCGCGAGATCGTCGAAGCTCACGGCGGCAGGGTTGGCGTGGAATCGGAGGTAGGTCGAGGCTCGATCTTCCATTTCACGCTCCCATATGGGGCCAACGAGGCCGTTTGAAGCTCAAGGGAAAATCGTAAAGCGTTAACGCGTCGAAGTAGGTTTGAGGTCGGCTGGAAACTCAGCAGCCGGAGATTTCATCCTGTCTGTGGCGAATTGCTAAATCTGGCAGAGAACACCTCCGTACCGCCATCTTGTGAATCGTTCACCTACGATTAGACTTCGCTTCGATGCCGGACCTATTCCTCTTGATCGCCCATCTGCTGGTGACGCTAGCGAAGCTGGCCCGGCCCGGCGGTCTGCGCGCAGTGGCGGCAGAATCATTGGCGGTCAAACACCAGTTGCTCATCATGAAGCGTGCGCGGCGCCGTTGTGCCTACTGAAAACTCTCAAAGCGCTGAAAATCATAGAGGTTTGGGACTCACTGCCCAGAAGTCGCCGGCCGGTAGTTCCAAAGAACTTGCAGCCCGCTAGGGACAAGATCGGCATATCTTTGGTGAACAGAACGACTCGTCGCCTCTGAAAACCTGGTGTCGACTGCTGCCGCGGTCCGTCGGAACCAGTTCACAGCACCCTTCAGACTATACGGGGCCGTCGATCTGCGAAGGAATTCGGGCCGGACCAAGTTTTGAGAAGCGAAAGCCGACTGGGAATCCGAAGAGGGGGAAGCTCAGCAAGCATTGCCCTGACAACCAAAATGGCTGCGCTAGCATCTATCGGCCGACAGAATTTGATATTTTACAAATTTCAATTCTTAAGCTTTTCGAGCGTGATTTTCAGCAAATCGCGCCGATATTCGTGCAGTTCATCGCTGAGGACTTTGTCGGCAAGCTTCCTTCGCTCGACGAGCGGAAGAGCCAGACAGTTATCGCAGATTCCGTATCTGGCTAGCGCCTCATCGTGGTTCATGCCGGGGAATCGGTCTTCCAGCATCTTCCGCAGTCCAGGGCTGATCGTAAAGCGCTCAATCTTAGTCGATGTCTTGCCGCAAAGAACGCAAGTCATGGAGATTCGCCCCTTCGGGAAGCGTCGATCTATTCGTCATTCGACCTTAGCAATCCGCCCCGTTTGCGGCCACTGCGTAACGGCGCGCCTGAGATTTTAGAGGCGGAAGGAAGGCACGCTCGGCGCACTCATTTCGACTTCTTAGGTTACGCCGATAACGGCTTGCGGATTGCTCAATAGGAATCATAGCGCCTAGAGTCGGTATAGCGTCGATCGGCATGCGAACTTCGATTGCGTGCGAGTGCATTGACCGATACCTCCGGGACGCCATTTCCTGGTACAGAAATTCTAAGGAGATCGAACAATGCAGGTTCCAGTAATCATATTGACGTTGCTGCTATTTTCTTCGGGCGCGTCTGCGAACTGCGTCACTAATGAGCGTGGTCGAGTCGTGTGCGATAACGGGAACGAAGCTGGGGGATATAACCCCAAGACCGGCAATGCCTGGAAGTCAGAGAGAAATCAGTATGGAGTCGCTACGACGCAGACGAGCGCAGGAGGAAAAGCCAAAACTAAAAATGGTAAGGGTGTATTTCACACTGCTAGTGGCAAAGACTGTTACAAAACAGCAAATAGCCATGGCTGTAATTGAACGCTGAGTCTTTATGAAATGCTTTCTATGCGGCGCGACCTCTATTGGCTTTAAGATAAAGCAGTTTCCTTTGAAGTTCGATCTGTATCGTGAACCCATAGTGACGCCCGCCGATAGCCCCTATTCCAGCGGTATTTTCTTGCAGTGCCATGTTACACCGACTTCCTGTTGATCGCCTTCACGATGTCAGCAGGCGGAAGATGCGGCGATACGTTGAGGGCATAAGACAACCCATCGACGCGTCCTCTGATGTTGATCAGATCGCCTTGGTGATAGAAGCTCAATTCATGATTTTCGCCGAGATCGACGAACATCCATGCGTTCGCCGCAACCGACGAGCGCGTCTTTCCTCCCAACAATACACCTACCTCGGTTACAAGCAGATGTAGGTGTCTGAGTTCACCTTCTCTATGTTGCTTCCGGGCCGCGGAAACCGCGCGGAAATGCTCCTCTTGTTTCTTACGTCCCGCGTTACGAACTTCTTCTTTGCTGGAGTTGATCATCTTTGATTACTGTATCAGCAAGTCAACCGGGATATCCATCCGATTTGGTGGCACGAGAACAATATGCTTGGTCTGCCAGCCGGCATACACGCCGTAGAATCAAACTGGAGACGAAAGACTCTCTGGCCACCGTCTATTCGATGAACGGCTGCCGGAAAAGGGGACTGGAGCGTCGGTCTCACGAATAAATTTTCAGACGAACGCTTGCGGTGACGATTTTAAGCGTCTGGGCGGCTTGCAACACAGACCGACGCGACGGACTGGTGCAGCACGACGGTTGCGACGTCATAACCTTTGTACTTGAGGACCGACGAAACCTTCGTTCCCATGTTTCGATCTCCTGGCTCCTGAACCTGAGGCCCTTGAAAACTTATCAATCCTTTTCTCTGAAACCACTGTGACAGCGCTATTCGAAGGAATCTGAGTCTGTTCAAGGAAACTTCGCACTCGATCGCAATGGACGATCACGTGGCGTTTATCGTGCGAAATGAAATGTTTTTGCTCGAACCAAATCATACGTTCAGTGATCCGCGGCCGCGAGGCGCCGACCAGTTCAGCCAAGTCCCGGTGCCGGGCGGACAAGGTCAGCCGCAGCCCCGTCCCGTCGGGAACGCCGAAATTCTCACTCAATTCCAGCAGAGTCAGAGCCAATCGTTCTTCCAATGTACAGCACATGAAATTTGCGCAACGTATTTGGACCGATCCCCAGCCGCCAAGGTAGCTCGTCGCCATCCGTCTGAAGTCTGCCGACGCGATTCCCAGTGATATTTCTATGAGCGAGTCAAGTTCGACCGTCCCAATCTGACACGGAAAGACTGCTTCGCAGCGAAAGTCGTAACTGATTCCAGCTACCGGCGGCGGGAAGCACGGGATCAACCCCGGCCCGACCATGATCACCGCTGTGCGCTGACCCTTGCGATTGCGGCATGTGATTCGCGCCACGCCTGCCAGCAGGATGTGCGCAAGATCGCGGGAGTCTTTCTCGTCGAAAATGATCGCGCGCTTTTCGAGGGTAGTGACCGTCAGCGCGTCCAAGACCTTGTCGAGCTGGCGCGCTGTGAGCCAGGAGATATTCTTGAGGCCTTCCAGTCTTCGAGAGGACGATGCATGAACAGCGGACATAACTAAGGCGCTCATGGTTACAATTTTAGCAGGCTCATACAGCACTGCGATCAAGCTTACTCACGCGACGAAGCATTCATTCGACGGTATCGGTCATCCACGTAACTGGTTCAGACGGGATCAGTCGCTGAGGAACCGAAAGCCAACTAGCTGATGCTTCTCAAAAATTGGTCTGGCCCGAATCTCTTCGCAAATCTAAACGGCCTCCGCATAACCCGAGCTTTGTAAACCGGTTCGACCGACGCTGCCGCGGCGCAAACCATCCAGACTTTTCGCCGCCTTCAGAGTTTTTGGTGGGCAGAGCTGGAAAAGCCATGTACTGAAGGGCGCCGTCGCGCGATATAAGTGCCATCGTCTCGTAGTCGGTCGCTCCGCTGGCGAAGGTCCGAAAAGCGCGCGGATCGCTTCCATCCGTCGTTTGTCGGTCGCACGGCAGTCTGCTAACCCAACCCAGCAGAGGTTCAATTCGGCTCAAGGAAGTACAATGAGCATGTCGTGATCTGTTTCAGAACAGGTTGTTCAATGCAGACCTTCAACCAGACCCGGGTGATCGACGAATGCGCGGGGCCCGATCCGTGGAGTCCGCGCTTCGAGCCGGATTTTCTGGTCCCCGCCCAGTTCTTCGATTTGACCCGGCGCCGGTCGGTGCTCGATGGCGAACCGCGGCTGATCTTCGCGGTCCTCGAAGACGCGGTCCGATGCTACGTGAAGACGGCGAACTCGTCGCGGCGAGGCGACCGAAAGCAGTTCGACGAGGTTCAGCGATGGTTCCATGCGGAATGCGGCATCCACAGTCCGTTTTCCTTCGAAAACGTATGCGATGTGCTTGGAATCGAGCCCGTGTCTTTGCGCGCACGGCTCGAATTGATGAGCGTCAGCGATCTGCCGACCAAGCAGATGCGCTCCGTCGGCCGCAAGCTAGTCGTACGCGCCGGCGGACTGAAAAAGTGAAAAATTGAAAATAAGCATTGGTAGGTTCCAACGCCTGCCGATGGCCTGCCTTCACCGCGAGATCGACCAGCGAAGCGGTCACGGTCATCCCATGCGAACCCCGAACCCGCACCGCGCCGCTGTTGGAAGCGGTCGCTCTCTGCGCTGTCAAATTCAGTGCCGGAACGCAGCCGACCGCCGGCCTTGGGTGAGAGTGTCCTGATTCGGACCGGTATCTATTTGGGACCTCAGGTGTTACACCGTCATCTAGGAAGCAGGCTGCGCCGAACAACCGAGGCATATTAGGCTCGATAGGGCCAGGAACCTCGGACGCACAACCTGCTTTTTCACTTTACACCTATAGCAAACTAGTTAGGTCCTCGCGAAGAATCTGTGCTCATCGGGTGCGGTTGGATCACCACCTACACGTACGCACTCGGCTCCTAAAATATAGGGAAAGGAGGAAAGTCGTGTTCCCTTCGCTTCAGCAACCGCGCAAGAGGGTTTAGGAGGCGCGTCGCTGCACTCGCCAGGCGTTCGGCGATCACTCTACGATTTCAAGATTAACCCTGCAGTTGCTCCGCGCTGCGGCCGCGTTGAGGATTGTGCGAATCGACTTCACGGTACGGCCCTGCTTGCCTATTACCCTGCCCAAGTCTTCCTTCGCCACGCGCAATTCAAGCAGCGTCGCTGAGTCGTTCCGAGTCTCAGTGACCTCGACCGCGTCAGGGTTGTTAACCAGCTGCTGCGCCAAAAATCGAACTAGCTCCTTCATGGCTTGCTCCGCGGCGGAAGACGAAGGGGGGAGGTTTTTACAAGCCGCGTGGCCGAGCGTAGTCTCAACCACGACTTATAGATGCGCGCCAAAATGAGGACAGTTCAGCTTAAAGGGCTCGCGCTTGAGGAACTCGCCGTGGAACCGCGGGCGCGCCCCGCAACGGCTTGGCGAAGTGAATTTGCCGAACTTATATTGCGGAACTCGCGATCTGCTGACGGCCGTCCCGATCTCGGACACCAACGCCAAAACGAGCTGTGGTGGAACGTTAGCTAATACTAGATGACTAGCTATTCGAACAGCTCGCAATGAAATGAACCGCATCACTCACTAGCTAATTAGCGCAGCTTATTTGACTTTACTCATGCAATGGGAATAGTCGTTGACTCGTCGGAACCGCAAGAACGAATCACCTCCGACTTTGATCCAGCCTGACAGTGGCCCTTCCGCTGGCCTTTGACCACGTTCCGCTCGACCAACACAAATCGTTAGACGGGAAGGCCTGAGAGACGTTCTTATGGGACGACCTCGACTCCGGGCGTGAACCTAATGGCGAAAGCCGGTAGCGGTACCGATACTGGTATGCTGACTACACAACGGTCGGATTGTTTCCCTCATCTGAACTCGGGAATGCGCCCGAGTTTTGTGTTCGAGCTTCCCGGCACAAACCAGATGGAGGACAAAACATGCCTAGCAAGTTGCACGTAGGAAACCTGGCCTATTCGGTTTCTAATAGCGACCTCGAAGAGCTGTTTTCAACGATCGGTCAGGTGCAAAGTGTCGCCGTCATCATGGACAAATTCACGGGACAATCTAGAGGCTTCGGTTTCGTCGAGATGACGAATGCGGAGGATGCTGCCAAAGCCATAGAGCAATTCAACGATACGGAGCTCAAGGGCATAAGCATCAAGGTGAACGAAGCGAAGCCACGCGAATCGAGTTTCGGTGGCGGCAACCTCGGCGGCGCCTACCGAAGCGGCGGCCACAGCCACGGCGGCGACCGCCGATAGGTAATCTCTGCAGGGCGGGCTGACGGCGGGCCCGCTTTTATTTTCGCGTAGATCGGAGCTGGTGCGGGATCAAAGACTACAGAGCGCTTCAGTTGGTGTGCGATTTTTCCGCAAGAAGGAGATGAAAAGAGTTCATCGGCCGATTGAAAAGGACTAGCGGTTTGCAAGAATAGAGCGGCCACAGAGAAAAAGCAGAAACAAACGCTATAGGAGAATGTACGAATAAAAATCTATAGTTGCTCTAAGATGTCCCATTGGACGAAGAATTGCTGACGATCCTGAGTCTCTTCACTCTTCATAGATAGACGGCGATTTGGACATCGAGCACGGACCGTGACATTGGAGATGATGAAAAAAGGTGCTGAGCGTGACGTCTGAAGTAAGCCTGCTGGCAGTCGCTTAATTTCGAAAGGTACGCCTTATGTCGCTCGTATCGATTATCGCAAGGACAGTTACGAGGAGCCTTAAGTTGGGTTCGCGACCGACTGAGCCTGACTACCAGCCGAATGAATACGTCAAGTTGCGCCACACCAACATTACGAACTTGCAGGATCCCCGCTTTACCAAGGCTCAGTGGGACCAGCTGATGGCGAAACCCGCGAACGTTAAGCATCTAGGCGACTAGGCGCCCATTCAGATGGTGATTCTGGTATGTGTTCTGCTCCGCGCCGCTCGTCAAATCAGAGCGCCCCGCGTGGCCGGAGCGCCGCCAGATCGAATCTGTGTCATGCTGGTGACCGATCGGACGAAACGAGTGGGGGAATCTGCTTATAACGGCCGGAAAGGTCCTTGAGGAATCAGAATGTCCAACATCGAATTTTCTAATCTGCTCTCCGAACTCAACAAAGGCGCTAGCGAGTTGAATGCGGGAACCCAGACGGTTAACTCCGTATTGGCGTCTGTGGAAACCCAGCTCACCAAGATGAATCTCGGGTTTGAGGTATGGGTTCCTGATTCGCTTTCGACTGTCCAAATCAGCGAATATAGGTATCAGGATACCGAACTTGGTTTTACGAAGACCGGCATTGATTGGTCCCTTGCTGTGCGGGTCCGGGAGGGCCAAAGAGATTCGCAGAGTGATGATTTCGAGTGGTATCCGCTTCCGATTCCCGGGTCGACTCGGCTGCTCGATGCTTCACGTCAGGTTCGAATCAAGGCGTTGCAGCACATGCCGGAACTAATCGAGGCGCTGAAGAGCAAGGCCGACGAAGCAGCCGCTACGATTAACGAAGCCAAGAGGCTCAATAAGTAAGGAATCGATCTCAACCAATCGTCGATCGGTCCAGAGCCGCGGAGCAAGCTGGGTCTTTTTCTTTTTTCCCTGAAGCGCGGAACGCGCGCTTTCTAGTGATTGGCTCCAATCTTCATCGCGCAGGCTTGAGCCTCATTTGACTAAGTCACTCGGTTTAATCACATCATCGAGGGGATCGGAACTGACTTCTTCCAGTAACTAGACCCTCCGTCACTTACGTAGTTAGTGGCTAGTAGCAGTGCTAATTTGACTTCGTTAATATGCCGATCTACAGTTCAGATAGATTCGCACCGACATAGGAATCGAGGTCCGAATTTGTCCAGCCCGACAGTGGCCCCTTCCTGCTGCCTTCGACCACAGTTCTGCTAGACCACAAAAAATCGTAAGAACAGTAAGGCTTGAGGGAGGCGTCATGGAAAGGCCTCGTCTTCGTCCAATCCAGAATAGACTGCTCGCGGTCGAGGTAGCCGGAATGGCTCTGTTTTCACTGAGCGCCTGGGCCGGTGGTGCCGTTGGACTCGGCGCAGGAGCCATTGCAGGCGCAATTGTGGGCGCGCCAGCAGCGGGACCCGTTATCGGCGGACTTGTTGGAACCGCCGTTGGATACGCCGTCGGGAAAAGTTTGAAAAACTCAGAGCACCATCGGGGCAGTCTCTTAATCTGAGGCTGTTCCAGTCCTTACCGAAATCGCAAAGCCAAAGGAGGCAGTTGGTCTCATGACGAAGTTTCGACCACTGGGAGATCGGGTTCTGGTCAAACGCATCAAGGACGAGGAACGCACCAAAGGCGGGATCGTTATCCCGGACACGGCAAAGGAAAAACCTCAGGAGGGTAAGGTGATCGCCGTCGGCAAAGGCAAGCACGGTGACGATGGCAACCTTATCCCGATCGAAGTGAAGGCGGGGGACAAAATCCTGTTCGGCAAATACTCGGGCAGCGAGTTCAAACTCGAGGGCGAGGACCTGCTCATCCTGCGCGAGGACGACATCCTGGGAATCATCGAGTAGGCATTTCGGTCCACTCGCGAACGAGTCCCTCTGACCCCGTGAATCAATGAAATCGAAAAAATAGGAAAGGCAAAAGAACAATGCCTGCAAAGATAGTTCGTTTCGGACAAGAATCGCGCGAGAAGATCCTCAAAGGGGTCAATGTCCTCGCCGACGCCGTTACCGTGACGCTTGGCCCCAAGGGCCGCAACGTCGTGCTCGAGAAAAGCTATGGCGCGCCCACTGTGACCAAGGACGGCGTCACTGTCGCCAAGGAAATTGAGCTCGAAGACAGATTCGAAAACATGGGCGCCCAGATGGTCAAAGAGGTCGCCTCCAAGACTTCAGACGTCGCCGGCGACGGCACCACCACCGCCACCGTGCTGGCGCGCGCCATATTCACCGAGGGTATCAAGATGGTGGCCGCAGGGCACGACCCAATGTCGCTGAAACGTGGCATCGCCCGCGCGGTCGAAGCGATCACCGACGAGCTCAGGGGCATGTCCAAGCCAACCAAGGACCGCAAAGAGATCGCGCAGGTCGGCACTATCTCGGCCAATAACGATTCCACCATCGGTGACATCATCGCCGAGGCGATGGAAAAGGTCGGTAAGGAAGGCGTCATAACGGTGGAAGAAGCACGCGGACTTGAGACCCAGCTCGAAGTCGTCGAAGGGATGCAGTTCGACCGCGGCTACCTGTCGCCGTATTTCGTGACCGATCCCGAGCGGATGGAAGTGAAGCTCGAGGACGCCTACATCATGATTCACGAGAAGAAGATTTCCTCTATGAAGGATCTTCTGCCTATACTCGAGCAGATCGCACAGACCGGCAAGCCATTCCTGATGATCGCGGAGGATATCGATGGCGAGGCGCTGGCGACGCTGGTGGTGAACAAGATTCGCGGCACGCTCTCCTGCGTGGCCGTCAAAGCGCCGGGCTTCGGCGATCGGCGCAGGGCGATGCTCGAAGACATCGCGATCCTGACCGGCGGGCGCGCGATCTCCGAGGAACTCGGAATCAAGCTCGAGAACATCGCGCTGACCGACCTCGGCCGCGCCAAACGCCTGGTGATCGACAAGGACAACTGCACAATTATCGATGGAGCAGGCAAGAAGGCCGACATCGAGGCCCGAATCAAGCAGATCCGCGTCCAGATCGAAGAGACCACCTCCGACTACGACCGCGAAAAGCTCCAAGAGCGGCTTGCCAAGCTGGTGGGCGGCGTCGCGATAATCAAGGTCGGCGCAGCGACCGAAATGGAAATGAAAGAAAAGAAGGCCAGGGTAGAAGACGCCCTGCACGCAACCCGGGCGGCGGTCGAAGAGGGTGTGGTTCCCGGTGGCGGCGTCGCGCTGATTCGCTCCTCGGGCGCCCTCGACAAGTTGCGCGCCAGTGAGGATGAAAAGGTCGGCATCGGCATCGTCAAGAAGGCGGTCGAAGCGCCGGCCTGGTGGATCGCGACCAACGCCGGATGGGAAGGCTCGGTGGTCGTTGACAAGATCAAGAACAACAAAGGACCGCTCGGATTCAACGCGTCGAGCGAGGAGTTCGAGGATCTAATGAAGGCAGGAATCATGGATCCGACCAAAGTCGTCCGCAGCGCGCTGCAAAACGCTGCGTCGGTGGCGAGCCTCCTACTCACTACTGAATGCATGGTGGCAGATAAGCCCGAACAGAAGGGCGGCGGCGGTATGCTGGGTGGGATGCCTCCGGACGGCATGATGTAGTTGCTCAGGCGAATACGCGATTGCGCGTCCGATCGGGCGGCCTCAGCGGCGTGATCACCGCGACCATCGTGAGCGTCGAAAACGAGTTGGAACGAGCGGTCGGATCGGCTAGTCGGCGCAGAATTGATATCTCCTCACATCTTTGTCCCCTGTCGATTCGGTTCCGCGTCGGGATCTTCGCGCCTCATTTGCCAACAGAGATTTTGGCCGCGAATGGCGCGTCAACTACCCGAAAGTGGTTTTCTCCGCCTACCGCTCACACGCAGGGGAAGCCGCTGGCGCGGGCTATTCAGCGACTTGAGCCGACAATCTCCAGAGACAGGGACTGCTTGGCGGAGCAAAGCTATGCTTGCAAAGTATTCGCCCGATCTAGTGACTTTTATGAAACGTGTTGACTTGGAGTATCCTCAGTATGGACAAACGATGAAATCACCTTTTCCAGAAACACTTGAATCATGGCTAACGAAGCAGCAGAGAATACATGAAGATCCGCGACGCTCGGGATAAAAGAAAGCGAGCGATTGATCGACAAACTGCAACTAGATAAGGAGATTCTCGCCGACCCAGATACCAAAACCAAACGGGAATAGGAATGAAGCGCCGTCCGTCCCGAGGAGGGAACCTTATGCAAAAACAATGGCCCCAAGAATTGACAGCTGTATTGTCCGAAATGATCGGGGTCTACATCGCCCAATACAACGCTGACCATGTGGCGGAATCCAACATCAGCCAAATACAGAAAATAGAACTCAAAGACGCGCTGGCGGGTGTGTTTGGACAGCCAGCATTTTCCCTTGAGTTTACCTCAAAACCAAATTAAGGCACGCGCGTTTTCAAATTCAGATTACTAGAAAAATGTTATCGATTTGACATTGGCCGCCATAATATGGTCCAGGTCAGGTTAGTTCGCGCGATTGATCCGTTAGAGCCAAACCAGCATGCGATACTATGGGTGATGTCCGACGGGTAGAACTCTTGCCTTTCCTTTGCATTCGGAGTTTTGAGTTGCCACACCATAGCGATTGGCCGACTGTCTGAGCTAGCGTCTGATCAGACCTCCTGGAACGCGGAATAATCCTCAAGTTTGGGGTGCGTTGGCAGATGTTATTCAGGCTGGGCAATCCGGGAGGCACTCAGGTCTCAACCGGGCAGGCAATGGGCGTAATTCAGTGGTCTTCAATTCAATTTTCGGCTGGTTCTCCGATGATCTCGCGATCGATCTCGGCACCGCCAACACCCTGATTTACGTCAAGGGCCAAGGGATCGTTTGCAACGAGCCTTCGGTGGTCGCGGTGCAAAAAAACTCGCGCGGCCCACGGCGAGTGTTGGCGATCGGTTCCGAGGCGAAAAAGATGCTAGGGCGCACGCCCGGCTCGATCGTCGCGATTCGGCCGCTTAGGGACGGCGTGATCGCCGACTTCGAGATCACCGAAAACATGCTCCGCTACTTCATCCGAAAGATTCACCCGGGCAGGACCTTGGTGCGTCCGCGCCCGCGAATAGTCATCGGCGTGCCCGGCGGGATCACCGCGGTCGAAAAGCGCGCGGTGCGCGAGTCGGCGAAGTCGGCGGGTGCGCGTGAAGTCTATCTGATCGAGGAGCCGATGGCGGCGGCGATTGGCGCGGGCCTTCCGATCACGGAGCCGACCGGCAATATGATCGTTGATATCGGCGGTGGCACCACCGAAGTCGCCGTCATCTCGCTCGCGGGCGTGGTCTTCACGCGCTCAGTGCGGGTCGGCGGCGACAAGATGGATGAAGCGATCATCCATCACATCAAGCGCAAGTACAATTTGTTGATCGGCGAGCGCACCGCTGAGCTGATCAAAATTACCATCGGTTCGGCGTACCCCGGCAACGAAATCGAGACCATGGAGATCAAGGGACGCGACCTGGTCGCCGGAGTGCCGAAGACGATCGAGATAACCGACGAGGAGATTCGCGAAGCGCTGATGGAACCGGTGCGCCAGGTCGTAGAGTCGGTGCGCCTAGCACTAGAGCGTACGCCGCCGGAACTCGCTTCCGACATCGTGGACAACGGAATAGTGCTCGCCGGGGGAGGCGCGCTGCTGCGCAACCTCGACGTAATGCTGCGCGAGGAAACCGGACTTCCGGTGACGCTGGCCGACGATCCGTTGACCGCGGTCGTAATGGGCGCCGGAAAGGTGCTGGACGAACTGTCGCTGCTGCGCGCCGTGACCCTGGACTAGTTTTCGGGCGGATATTTGCTGACCATGCACCCGCGCTCCGTGCGAGCGGACGTGAGAAGTTCTGGCGCGAGCGCACGCCTCCGACGTGGGTGCGCTCCTCATTGCGAAGCAAACCAAAAAATGTTCACAGCA
>Ga0209038_10000426_pt1 | contig 13141 bp, 9 predicted proteins | sample BogFormECP03_OM3_FD_188237 | JGI IMG/M metagenome (GOLD analysis project Ga0209038, IMG submission 188237) | Bog forest soil microbial communities from Calvert Island, British Columbia, Canada - ECP03_OM3 (SPAdes) (version 2) | ecosystem: Environmental > Aquatic > Freshwater > Wetlands > Bog ...
GGCTGATCGAGATTACGTTCGAAGCGCAAATCGCGATTGGTGAGGATGCCCACCAGGCGCGCGCCGCGCGTGACCGGCAGGCCCGACACTTTGTATTTGTTCATGATGTCGAGCGCCTGGCGGACGGAAAGCTCGGGCGCGATTGTGACCGGGTCAACGATCATGCCGCTTTCCGAGCGCTTGACGCGGTCCACTTCCTCGGCCTGGCGGTCAATGGTCATGTTGCGATGGATGAAGCCGATGCCGCCCTGGCGCGCGATGGCGATGGCCAGGCGCGCGTCCGTCACTGTGTCCATGGCGGCGGCGACGATGGGAATGTTCAGCGAAATTTTGCGCGAGAGGCAGGTGCGCGTGTCGGCCTGCGTCGGCAGGATCGACGATTTGCCGGGCAGCAGCAGGACATCGTCAAAGGTGAGCGCATCGGGAATGGGTCCTTCAATCATCTATTCTCCTGTGAGCCTGAAGGTCCCCATATGCAGCAAAGCCCAGCGGAATGAGCTGGGCTCGAGGAGGATTCTCTTGTAGCGGCAGACCTTCATTATTGAAGTATTCATTTTATGTGCATCGGGTGGCGAAATCAAGCAGCGAGGGCGCGAAGAAATCCGGCTATTGCCCTAATTTAGAATTTCGGTTACGAATCTAACGTGGACACCGCGCAGATTCAGGTACGGCGTTTGGCTGGCACCGAGGGCGCCGCGTATCGCGAGATTCGGTTGCAGGCGCTGCGCGGCAACCCGGAAGCTTTTGGCAGCACGTTCGAAGCTGAGAGCATCCGGCCGCTGGAGCATTTTTCGGGGCGTGTGGCGCAGTGTCCGGTGTTTGGCGCTTTTCGTGACGCGGAGATTGTTGGTATGGCGGGGTTCCTGGGTCGAGAAGGCGCGAAAGACGCGCATAAGGGCTACCTCTGGGGGATGTACGTCCGGCCTGATGCGCGGAACGCTGGTGTGGGGAGGCGGCTTGCCGAGGCCGTGATTGATTATGCGCGGCAGCATGTGGAAGTGTTGCAACTGGACGTTGTCAGCGAAAATGAGGTGGCGCGGCGGCTTTATGCGAGCCTGGGTTTTGTGGAGTATGGAATCGAGCGCAAGGCGCTGAAGCAAGACGGGCGCTACTACGACGAAGTGTTGATGGCGAAAGACCTCATGGGTGATGCAACGGATTTGAAAGCTGACGGCTAGTAAGGTTGCGCGAAACGTCCGGACTCCCTACCATGTAAACAGTGAAGGAATTCAGACCACATCCACTGTTGCGCAATCCCCATGCGATGACCATCGCGGCAAATTTCTGGCCGCGGCCGGTTCCGCATCTTCCTCGTGGTGTGGCGCGGTCATTTGAGACGGAACCTGGCACGCAGGTCCTGGGCGTGTGCCACTGGCAGCAGAATCCGCGCGAACATCCCACCTTGGTGGTGCTGCATGGATTGGAGGGTTCGTGCGAATCCGGCTACATGCGCGGCACCGGGGAAAAGGCGTGGCTCGCGGGGTTCAACATGGTGCGCCTGAATCAGCGGAATTGCGGCGGCACGGAGAAGTTGAGCCCGACGCTTTATCATTCCGGATTGAGCTGCGACATTCGCGCCGTGGTGGCAGAGCTGGGCGAACGCGACGGCCTGCCGGAAATATTTGCCGCGGGGTACTCCATGGGCGGAAATCTGGTGCTGAAGATGGCGGGAGAAATGGGCGGCTCGCCGCCGGCGGAGCTGCGCGGCGTGGTAGCGATCGCGCCGGCGCTGGATCTGGCTGCCTGCGCGGACGCGTTGAGCAAGCCGCGCAATTTCATTTACGAGCATCATTTCGTAACGCGGCTGAAGCGGCATATGCGGCACAAGGCCAGCTTGTTTACAGAATTGTATCCGCTGCACGCGGTTCCTGGATTTCCGCGGATTCGTTCGGTGCGCGAGTTTGACGACGTGATCACGGCGCGTTATTGCGGGTTTGCGGATGCCAGCGACTACTACGCGCGCTCCAGTGCGTCGCGGGTAGTTTCGGAAATTCGCGTGCCGACGCTAATTATCGCAGCGCAGGACGATCCGTTTGTGCCGTTCGGGCCATTTCAAGATCCCGCGATTTTGGGGAACCGATGGATTACGTTGATTGCGCCAGAGCATGGCGGGCATTGTGCGTTTATTTCGCGGGAAGATGGGGCGGAGCGGTTTTGGGCAGAGGCGAGGATTGTGGAGTTTTGCGCGAGCCAGTCGAAATTGGCGAGCACGCCCAGAGCACGGGTTGATAGCCTGACGGCTGGCGCTCGCGTATAGATTCAGCGTCAAAAGAGCCGGCGGGACGCCCTTCGACCCTGCCTCCGGCAGGCTCTCAGGGTAAACCGGCGCTACGTTACGCGATTGGGTTTTCGAGCGATGGCTGAAACCCAGGTGTGAGCAGCTGCGCTTCGCCCGATTCGGCGATCACCATGTCGTCTTCGCATCTCATGCCGTAGTCGCCCACCACGTAGATTCCCGGCTCGTTTGAAAAGGTCATGCCGGGCTTGAGAATCGTGCGGTTTCCACGGACCAGATACGGCGATTCGTGGCCGTCCATGCCGATACCGTGGCCCAGGCGGTGCGAGAAGTATTTGTAATCGGGACCGAATCCAGCATCGGTGATCACTTTGCGTGCGGCGTCGTCCACGGAGCCACATTTGCGGCCGGCGACCGCCGCAGCGAGCGCGGCGTTCTGCGCGTGGCGCACGATTTCAAAAGCGTGCTGAAGCTTTTCCGGCGGCTTGCCTAGAACACTCATGCGCGTCACGTCTGACTGATAGCCCTCGACCGTGGTGCCGTCGTCAATCATCACGCCGACGCCCTCGCGCAGCACTTGCTCTTCGCGCGAACCGTGGGGAAGAGCGGAGGAAGCGCCGAAAAACACGGAGGCTTCGCCTTGCAAACCCATGCGGGCGTAGCCGCGCGACGCGAGTTCGGAGACTTCACGCTGCGTCATGCCCTCGCGCAACGACGCGAAGACGGCTTTGTAGACCGCGCAGGTGGCCGAACAAGCGAGGCGCATCAATTCCAGTTCATGCGGGCTTTTTTGCGCGCGGCAACCGACGGTGATGGGATCGCCGCTGGCGTAATCGAGTGAAGCTGCAGCTTGGCGCAGCCCATCGAAAAAAACGTAGCGTGTGGTGGCTTCGACGCCCACTTTTCCGGTGCGGATGCCGCGCTCCAGCAGCCATTTTTCGATGATCGGGTAGGGGCTTTCATCTTCCTGCCAAACGCGGATTTCTATCGGCCAGCGCAGCTGCTCGCGCAGTCGGCCCTCTTCAAAGGCTGGCGCGACCAATAGCGGATCGCCTTGCCGCGGCACCAGAAAAGCGAGGATGCGTTCGCTGGGCCACCAGTGGATGCCGGTGTAATAGACCAGCGTGGTGCCCGGTGTGACGTAGAGCGCTTCGAAGCGCGGCTTGGCATCCGACATCAGTTGCTGAGCGTGTGCGACGCGCACCTGAAGTTCTTCGGCGCGAATCGGCTGCACGCGATCACCGAGGGGTTTCAAGGCATCGAACGCGGGCGGCAGCGACTGGCCCGCCGCTTGCGCGGCGGTTGCTGGCCTGAGCGCCCCGAATCCATCGAATGCGGTTCCAGCCGCAACGCCGCCAGTAGCGACCGCAGCGGATTTGAATAAATCACGCCGAGAAAATTTCATGGAACTCCTGATGGAAGAATCAGTGAAAGTGGGAGATCAGGACGGCGTCCGTGACGGCGCGGCCGTGAGCGTAGATGATTTGTTTCCCGTCCGGCGATAAAGTGTACGCGCCCCACTGAAAATCCGGCCCAAGATTCATCACTTGCTTGGCGGCGGCCGGTGCGCTTCCCTGCGGACCAACGGGCTGGGCCCACAGAGTGACGACACCATCTTTCCGGATCGGGTAGATAATCGCGCGCCCATCTTTTGTCCAGGAGATTTTCTGGCCACCATCGCCGTTGACAGCGGCTTGCGCTTCCTGAGGGAAGTCATAGACGCTGCGAATTTCTCCGCCGTTCAAGCCCATGACGGCGAGCTTAGAAGGTTTGCCGGGATCTGGTTGGTAGAGAACCGCCAGAGAGTTGCCGTCCGGTGCATACGCAGGAGAATATGCTTGTGCTTTGGAAATTTCCGTTGGCGTGCCGCCGTCAATGCCAACGCGCATTACGTGGGTGGAATTGCCGGTGACATCAATGTAAACCACGAATTTGCCGTCTGGTGAGCAATTGGGATGCACCGCAATCTTGCCGGTGCTGAGTTGCACGAGGTTGGATCCATCCATGTCCGCGCGCCAAATGAAGCTGCTGCCTGTGCCGCGGCCCATGGCGAAGACGAAGTGGCGGCCGTCTCCACAGTCGGAAAGCCAACTGGGACTGGTGACGCCGGAGCCTATATCGTGGACGTTTGTGCCATCGGGCAACGCACTGGCCAGCTGAATGCTTCCGGACGTGTAGTAAGTGTAGATAATCTTGCCGTCAGGAGTCCATATGATGCCGGAAATACCATCGGCGCGGCTGATGCCGCTGGAGATTTGGCGCGGTGGCGAGAAGGAAGCGGAACTGCCGAAACCCGCGACCCACAAGCTGCCGGTGAGAGATACCTGTGCGGTGGCTAGCGCGGAACCGTCGGAGGTGATGCTGGTTCCGCTGTAAAAATTTAAATCATTGGTGACACGGCGAATCTCGGCGTCGGGATAACTGAGCGAATAAAGCTGCGCGTTGAGCGTGGTCGTCGCGACGCGCGCGTTGAAAAGGAGCGCGGAGCCGTCCGGAAGCCAGGCCATTTGATCGGGAGAAATCCAGTCGGTCGAGCCCAGGCGCGTTTTTGTTTTGGAATCAACGTTCACGATCTCGACGGCCCATTTGCCGAATTCGCCGGTAGGATTGTCCGCGACGGCGATGCGCTTGCCATCGGGATCCCACGCGGGGCCATTATCAGAAAAACGGTTTGGATTGGTCAAAACTTCCAGGGGCTGCTCGCCGGTGCCGTCTGCATTTGCGACGAGCAACGTGGAAGTCTTGCTCTTCCCGGATTCCCGGACGAACACGAAGCGCTTCCCATCGGGAGAAAAACTGATAGGACTATCCACATCCACAATTATCTGGCGGGGCGCGCCGCCGAGGGAAGGCGCTTGAAACAGGGTGCCGACGCCAACGGATTCATCTCGCTTGACGAAATAAAGATAATTGCCATCGAGCGAAAAATTCAGGCCTTCGATCTCGCCGGGTGAACCGAGTTCCACCTGCGCGGTGCTTCCGGTGGCGAGCTGGCGAATCCAGATGCCGTGGCTGCCTTTTTCGTCCGCGACGTAGGCGACCCACTTGCCGTCGGCAGAAATGGTGACGGAGTGGATGTTGCCTGTGGAAGTTATCGGCGAAATCATCATTTGGGAAAAAGAGGCCGTTTCCTGGTGACGATGTCCGAAGCGATCGTGAAACGCGAAGGCGAGGATCGCGCCAATCGCGACGAGAATTGCCACAGCTGCCACAATCCAAACGCCCAGGCGCGCGCCACCTTGCGTGGGAGCAATCGCAGCGGTGGATGCTGGCGACGGAAACTGAGTCGCGTGCGATGCGGTGGGTTGCGACGCATTCGAGCCAGAGCCGGGATTGGGCGCCGAGCTCGCCGCCGCCCACGAGCCGGTGGAGCCGCTGGGTGCTCGCGAAGAATCGGTGTCGCGTTTCAAGCGTTTCAAGTCACCGCGCAGTTCGGCGGCGCTCTGGTAACGCAGGTCGCGGTCTTTCTCCAGCGATTTTCCGATGATTTCCTCGAGCTTGGCGGGAAGCAGCGGATTGATGGAGGTTGGCGAGGCGGGCGTGCGATTCAGAATGGCGTCAAAAATAACCGCCGAAGTATTGCCGTTGAACGCCGCCTGGCCGGTGGCCATTTCGTAGAGAACCGCACCCAGACTGAAGAGGTCGGTGCGCGCATCGAGCTGTTCGCCGCGCGCCTGTTCCGGGGACATGTAAGCGACGGTGCCGATCGCCGAGCCCGGGCTGGTGAGCAAGAGATTGTCGGTGGTGGGCTGCGTGACGCTGTTGCCCGCACCTACTGCCTCACCAACGCGGCGCGTGGCGGCTTGCTTGGCTAGTCCGAAATCGAGAATTTTTGCCTGGCCGCGGGAGGTGATGAAAATATTGGCCGGCTTGATGTCGCGATGAATGATGCCGCGAGCGTGTGCGGCATCCAGGGCATCGGCAATCTGCGCGCCGAAATCGAGCAGGGCATCGGTGGCCATGGGCCGGCCGCCGATGCGTTCGCGCAGCGTCTGGCCTTCGAGGACTTCCATGACGAGGTAAGGGCGCCCGTTGTGCTCGCCGACGTCGTAGATGGTGCAAATGGCCGGATGATTCAGGGAAGAGGCGGCGCGAGCTTCGCGCTGGAAGCGTTCGAGCGAGGCCGGATCGCGCGCGAGATCGGCGGAGAGAAATTTGAGCGCGACTTGACGGCCCAGGCGCGTGTCTTCGGCGCGAAATACCTGCCCCATGCCGCCGCTGCCCAGCGGATCGAGAATGCGGTAATGCGAGATTGTTTCGCCGATCATCGCGATTTTTGTGCGTTCCTCTTCGCACGACATCGTAAACAACTGCACGCGACGGCGCAAGGATGTAAAAGCGAGCGGTTGAGGCCCTGGCGAAGAAAATGGAAAGGGCGAAAGGGGCTCGGCATCAGGAGGGAAAGCCTGGTTGAGCCGCAAACTTCTTGCAACTTTTCTGGGACGGTTGGGTTTCACTCCCCAGCAGCAAAAGGGGCTCCGGCCTCCGGCCATCATCGATTACTGGGCTGAAATACTAGTCGAGTTACTAGTCTAAGGAGAAATTCAAATGGGGAATCCTAGAGCTATTGGTGTGTTCGTTTGTTTTCTTGCCGCGTTGACGCTTTCCAGCTGCGGCGGAGGCTCCAGCATGGGAACCACTTCCACGCAGAGCCAGGCCTCGATTTACACCGTGGGTACCGATGCTCCTTTGCCGAGCGTCGTTTCCTGCGAAGTTACAGTAAGCGGAATCACGTTGTTCAATGGCACGACGAACGTGAGCGTGCTATCGCAGCCGCAGATTGTGGATTTTGCGCAGCTCAGTGGTTTGCACCAGTTGCTGGACCTTACCGCCGTGCCGACCGGAACCTACACTTCGGCGACGATCACGATCGCGTCGCCGGTGATCGGGTTTATTGATACATCCGTGAATCCGCCGGTGGTCAACACGATCAACGGAACGCTGTCGCAATCGAGCGTGACGGTGAACTTTGCCAACCCGGTGATGGTTTCCGACGCGGATCTGTTCGGCCTGCGCATGGAATTTGATCTGCGCAAGTCGCTCGCAGTGGACGGGAGCGGCCAGGTTACCGGCGCGGTGAATCCGGTATTTGAAGCCGCGTTGCTGAACTCGACCGATGCGCAGGTTGCCATTGATGACTTTCACGGAGGTGTGGTGGGAGTCACTGGCGCCAACACGTTTACCATCCAGGGACCGCACGGCCGCCAGTGGACCGTGACGACCAATGACAACACCATGCTCGACGATCCCAACGCTCCGGTGAGTTCGTTCACCACGAATACCATCGTGGAAGTATCGGGCGTGCTGGACCCGGTGACGCATGGCATTGACGCGTACGAGGTGGAAGTCGTTTCCAACGACAACTTCTTCATGGGCGGTTTGTTCACCAGCGTTCGTCCGGCGACGGGGCCGGCCACGCAAGCGGACTTGTACGTTCGTGAATTGCTGCCGGCGGTGAACGGAGTTTCCGACGGCCAGATTGAGACGCTCGGTTTGAACGGCTCGGAAAAATACATGATCGAGCACATCAATCTGCCACTGACGACGCTGCTCTTCAACAATTCGGAACTGGCGGCGGGGCAGCGCGTGGGAATCGGTGGAGCGATCAGCACCACCAACGGCGCCACTACTTTGACGGTTCACCGGGTGGTTCTGCGGCGTCAGGGACAGGCGGGCGGGTGGGTGCCCGGCAGCACCGTGGTGCAGAACAATAACGCCGGTACATTCCAGCTGAACGATCAATGGACGGCGGGCGTATTGCTTCCGCAGCCGCTGACCGTGATGACCACGAACGATACCAACTTCATCAATCTGAGCGGACTCGCGGCGCTGCAAGGCACGCAGCCGATTGCGATTCGCGTGGTTGGTTTCATACTCATCAATCAGGCCACGGGCCAGGCGGTGATGGTGGCGCGTTCGGTAGAGGAACTTGCCTCATAACCATTCATAACAGTCATACCACGTCATAACCGTTGCAGAGAGATCCTCGGCGACGGGCCACTGTCCTGCTCTCCTGGGAGCAGGACAGTGGCAATTTTCTTTTGTCTTGCGCCAGTGCGCGCCAGAGCTACAATCGGCGGCATGAACGGACCACAGACTTTTGCGGAGTTCTGGACCTTTTACGTTTTAGCGCACCGCCAGCCGCTCACGCGAATTTTTCATGCGGCAGGCACGCTGGTGGGATGGTCGCTGCTGGTTACGGCAATCGTGCTGCGCAAGCCGTGGTACGTTCTGGCCGCGTTTGCCGTGCCATACGCGCTGGCCTGGTTTTCACATTTCTTTGTTGAGCACAATCGTCCGGCAACGTTTGGACATCCGTTGTGGTCGTGGCTGGCGGACCAGAAAATGGTGGCGATGGTGCTCGCGGGAAAGATGGGAGCTGAGGTGCAGCGTTGCGCCACGGTGGAACGCGCTGGATCCCGCGCTTGACAGCTAGGGATTACGCTGTGTTTGAGGCGTCCTGCTCAATCCTGCCGCAGCCGCTCGTCAGTGTTCCAGTTGAGTTGCGACGAGCTGTTTTCCGCGCACTTTGATCTCGATGGCCGTCGGAGGCCGCACGCCTTGGCCACTGACGATCGCCCCGCGCACGACTCCATTCGGCCCCGTTCCATAGCGCGCGAGATCGTACACCGCATGATTGCAAGGGTCTGCCACCATGGGGTGATCCGCCTGAAAATCATACACGCGTTGCAACTTCCGCAGGTCGGTCACATACTCCAATTCGCAATTGCCGTAAGGCTCCCGCAGCGAGAGACCCCAATAAACGCCACTGGGAAGATGGACAACGAGCGCCGGAAGATCTTCGGAAGTTTGCGCCACACGAAATACAAAATGTTTGGATGACCAGGCCTTCGCAAGTTCCGCCGTCGTGGCTACCGGCCCAGGCCCCATCGCAATCGGCACAACCGGCGGCGCGGTCGCCGGCGCGAGATCGACAACCGGTGCCGTGGCGGCGACTGCCTCTGTCTGGCTAGGAGCGTTCGACTGTTTCCGCACGAACAGCACGAGTGAGACCAAGCCGATAACGATGGCAGCAATTGCCAGCAATTTTTGCGCTGGAAATTTGTCCGGCGCGCCCGCGGAGTTTCGCGGCTGCGGCGCCATGGCTCGCGGCGGTTCCGGCGCCGGCTTATTGCGTGCGGGGTTGCCGGTAACGCCGGGAATGTTCGGCTCTGTCGGCTTGAATGGATCTTGTTCGTTAGGTTTGTCAGACACGATGAACCGCTCTGTAGTAATCCTCAGCTTGATTTGGTTCGCAGGAATTTGCAAGCAGGCCGATGCCTTATACGTTAATGGTGCGGAAGCGAGCGAGGGGGAGAAAGCGGCGCGGATTCGCGTCGGCGGGATGCCCCGCGCCGGCGAGGCAGCTTAGGCTGGATGCTCGACGCGCACGGAATGGTGCGCGACGTATTCGTGCAGATTCGCGAGGATCAGCAACAGCTCAAGCATGCGATCGCGCTGTTCGGGCTGCGGCTCGTCGGCGCTCTCTTCCAGATTCTTCACGGTGGCGAGCGCATCGGAAAGGAGCCACTCCAGGCTTTCTTTGCTGATTGGCGATCCTTCACGGCAGCGCGCGAGTGCCTGGTCGGTGCGCAGAAACGCTTCATCCAGGAAGTGATCCAGACAAAGTTCCGCGCGAGTCAACGCCGGAGGCGCAGGTTTTGCGCACCCAGCACGGACGCAATGGACGGAAACAGCGGCTTTCATCTCACACCCCTGATTCTTGAGCGGCTACTGCCTCAAGGTTGAGGAGAGAGTAGCACAAAATTTTTGCGCGCAAGTTAACGTGAGTTGTAAAGGATAACAACGCCGCGGCCTACCCGAGAGCCGTCGGGAGAGACGCGCGAGCGGGGATATTGCCGGCCGGTGAAGCCCCATCGCCGCTGCGCGCGTTCCCGCGCCATGAAATTTCTAACGGATCTGAATACTGCCGGAGCTGGTGCTGAGTTCCACGGTAGGGCCGCCGCCTCCTACTTTTCCTTGCAGTTCGCGCGGACTGAGCTTGCCCTGCACGGCGATCTCGCGGTTGGTGTCAATGCTGCCCGAACTGGTGCGCGCCACCAGATTGAACGCGGCCTGCCGCGGCAGCTCAACGGTGACGTCGCCGGAACCGGTGTGCAGCCGCCAGTCGCCGGTGGGATCGCCTTGCGCGGAAATGCTGCCGCTGCCGGTTTGCACTTTCAACGCGCCCTTGGCGCCTTTGATTTCCACGTCGCCCGAGCCGGTTCCGATCTCCACGTCGCCGGCCGCGGTCTGTTCGAATTTCACGCTGCCACTGCCGCTGGAAGCGGTAAGAGCTCCGGCAATGCCGATAGCGCGAATGCTGCCGCTGCCCGCTATGGCCTTTGCGGCCCCGTGAATTCCGCTGAGTTCGATATCTCCCGATCCCGTACGCGCATGTGTTTCACCGCCAATGTTGCTCAGCCGCACGCTGCCGGAACCGCTGCTGGCATCCGCCGGGCCGGCAATGCCGCCCACGACCTGATCGCCCGACCCGGACTCGGAGTGCAGCTTGGTTTGCGCCGGCACCACGATTTCGTAGCTGATCGAAATATTATTGTTCCCATCGTGATTTTCAATGTGGCCGACGCGGATGGTATTTCCGCTCTGCTCGATTGGTGGATTGGCTTCAATCTCGTGAATGCGCTGCGTGGCGTCGGCGCCGAACCAGCCGTGATTGGCATGAATGTGGCCGTGGATTTCTACTTTGCTGGAATCACCCGTGCGCACCGTGATTTCACCGGAGCCGGTCTGAACGTCCAGATCCACCGCGCCCGTTACCGTGAGCGTGCGATCGAAATGGCCTTCGTCGCTAGCCAACGCAGGCCTGGCGGCCATCGTTGCGGCGATGGATAACACCAGCGCCAGCAGTGCGGGAAAAGTACACGTCCGAATTCTCATCTTTCATCCTCCTGAGCAGATTGGTCCCAACTCGGATAGAGATACGCAGGGCGCGTGCGAAAAGTTCAGAACTGAGGGCGGACGCCTAGGCCGTCTGGCCGTGGCACTTTTTGTATTTTTTGCCAGAGCCGCAAGGGCAGGGATCGTTGCGGCCGACTTTGGCGCCGGCGCGCACGGGCTTGGGCGCTTCCACGGGTGTGTTGCCCGTCTGAAATTGCATTTGTTGCTCCTGGCGGCGCTGTTTGCGCGCGATCTCTTCAGGAGAAAACTGCGAAAGGCCGCGCGGCACCAGCGGCTTCTGCGCGGAAAGGGCGGCTGGTTGCGCCGAGGCCGCAGCGGGTTGCTCCGCAGGCCGCACGAGAAAGAGGAATCGCACGGCTTCGGTGTCGATGCGATTCATCAGCTCATCGAAAAGAATGAACGCTTCCTTCTTGAATTCGACCAGCGGGTCTTTCTGTCCGTACCCGCGCAGACCGATGCCTTCTTTCAGGTGGTCGAGGGTGAGGAGATGATCTTTCCACTGGCCGTCCACCACGTCCAGCAGGATGTGGCGCTCCAGCCAGCGCAGTGTCTGCGCGCCGAACAGCGCCTCCTTCTCTTCGTAGCGCGCGCGGACTTTTTCGATGAGTATTTCGCCCACCGTTTCGTGATTCAGCGTCGCGAAATCCATCCCCACGGCTTTGGGATCGAAACCGAACTGGTTCAGTATTTCGTTGGAGAATTGCGTGACGTTCCACTGGTCCGGATGCTGTTCGCGCGGGCAATAGGTTTCGACAAATTCATTGGCGATGGCGTCGGCGCGCTCCTGCACGAATTCTTTCTGATCGCGGCCTTCCAGGAAAGAGCGGCGCAGGTTGTAGATGGTTTCGCGCTGCTTGTTCATCACATCGTCGTACTCAAGCAAATGTTTGCGCGCTTCGAAATTTTGCGCTTCCACGGCCATTTGCGCGTTTTCGATGCGTTTGCTGATAAGCTTCGATTCGATGGGCACGCCTTCGGTCATGCCGAGCCAGTGCATCATGGCTTTGACTTTCTCGCCGCCGAAAATGCGCAAAAGATCGTCTTCCAGCGAAAGAAAGAATCGCGAGGAGCCGGGATCGCCCTGGCGCCCGGCGCGGCCACGCAACTGATTGTCAATGCGCCGAGCCTCGTGGCGTTCGGTGCCTAGAATGTGCAGGCCGCCCATGGCCACTACTTCGTCGTGCTCCGCTTTACATTCCGCGGCAAACTGATCGTAAATCGGCTTCCACTGTTCCAGCGGCACCTGGAAGATTTTGCCTTCGATTTGAAACAGGACCATCGCCGGACTGCTGTCACCGTTTGAAGAAGCTTGCGCAGCCGCGCCGGCAGCGCTGGCTGCATCAGCTTGCGCGGCCGTTTCAGTGCCGGGAGCCGCGCCAATCACCGAGCTGGCGGGGGCGTAGGGCAGCGCGAGCTTGTTCTTCAGGCAATAATCGCGCGTCATGGCCTCGGGATTGCCGCCAAGCAGAATGTCCGTGCCGCGGCCGGCCATGTTCGTCGAGACCGTGACGGTGCCCTTGCGTCCTGCCTGCGAAATGATGATTGCTTCGCGCTCGTGCTGCTTGGCGTTCAACACCTGGTGCGGAATGCCCGCCTTTTTCAGGTGCGCCGCGATTTTTTCCGATTTTTCGATGGAGATGCTGCCTACCAGCACCGGTTGGCCGCGTTCGTAATACTGGCGGACGCCGCCCGCGTGCGTGCCGTCTTCCTGCAGAATGCCGTTCACCGCCGCTTCGAATTTTTCCGCTTCGGTGCGGTACACCACGTCGGAATTTTCGATGCGGATCAGCGTTTTGTTTGTGGGGATGGCCACCACTTCGAGCTTGTAGATTTTGTCGAATTCGGGAGCTTCCGTTTCCGCGGTCCCGGTCATGCCGGAAAGTTTTTTGTACATGCGGAAATAGTTCTGAAAGGTGATGGTCGCGAGCGTCTGATTTTCCCGCTCGATCTTCACGCCTTCTTTTGCTTCCACCGCCTGGTGCA
>Ga0209038_10000430_pt1 | contig 13087 bp, 14 predicted proteins | sample BogFormECP03_OM3_FD_188237 | JGI IMG/M metagenome (GOLD analysis project Ga0209038, IMG submission 188237) | Bog forest soil microbial communities from Calvert Island, British Columbia, Canada - ECP03_OM3 (SPAdes) (version 2) | ecosystem: Environmental > Aquatic > Freshwater > Wetlands > Bog ...
GGTCCCCGCCCCTCCGCTTCGCTTCGACCCGGGGACCCCCTTCCTCGACCAACACATCACAGATGTTTATGGCGAGGCCAGATGCAGAGTGGTGAGCGGGAGCGAGCAGGCAGCAGCAAGAAGGGCAGATGCAGGAATGCCAGGGTGTCGGTTCAAAACTGGCGAGGGCAGGCTGTGAAGGCGGGTGGAGAGGAGTCCAGGTGGAGAGGGGTTCTCACAAGTCGGCGCAATCGGTCAGGTCCAGAGAAGCGCTACCGTTCTCTGGGTGAGCGCGCTTACCTTTAACGTGGTCTTCGAGGATGCTGGCGATGGCTGGGTGTACGCACACGTCCCGGAGCTTCCCGAGGTGCACACGCAAGGCGAGGGACTCGACGAGGCGCGTGTCATGGTGCGAGAGGCGATCGAGCTGGTGCTCGAGGATCGCCGCGAGCGGGGCGACTCCATCCCGGCGACTGGGTGGGTTCTGGTCGAGTCCGTCGAGATCGCTGCGTGAAGAAGCGCGATCTCGAACGCCATCTCAGCGCCAACGGTTGCGTGCTCGCTCGCCAGGCGGCCAATCACGAGGTTTGGCGTAACACGGCGACGGGCCAGCGCACGACGGTGCCACGCCACAAGGAGATCAAGCCTCCGACCGCGCGCGGCATCTGCCGCCAGCTGGGTGTGCCAGCTGCAACCGGGTCTCGCTGAACACCCCGGGGATCGGACCCACGCCGGTCTACGGCCGCATCGAGGGGAGCGGCGGCGGCGTTTCCTTCATGGCTGTTGGGTCGCTCGTTTAGGCAATCCACTCCGTGGAGGAGAGCATCGCTCCCGTCTGGCGCTGGCGAGCGCGCTGGCAACCTTGTGGGCACTAATCGGCTTGCGCAGCCAGCACGTTGCTCGGCTTTCTCAGTGATGCTCACCGCCCCGGCAACGACGACGGCGCCCCCGCCCGCACGAGCGCAGGATGTGATGACCGCGGCCGATGTCGCCGAGTACCTGCAGATCCCCGTGCGCTCGGTGCACGAGTACGCCACCCGTGGCGAGCTGCCCTCGGTGCGAATTGGCCGCCACCGGCGCTTCAGCAGGGCTGCCGTTGAAGCGGTGGTGGAGCGAGGGTGATCTCAGTCGACGCCTTCGGAGAAGGCCCGCGCGAAACGATCCACCTGCTCGCTCGCTTGCCGCGCGTGCAGGTATCGCGCTGTCGTTTGGACGTCCGCGTGTCCCATCGCAGCCTGAATGTCGGTCACAGGCACACCGGCGGCACCGAGCAGCGATCCGTAGGTGTGGCGCAGATCGTGAAACCGCAGCGGGCGCAACCCAGCCGCGTCGCGAGCAGCCATGAACCGGCGGCGCAACGCGGACTCATCAAGCGGGCGCCCGAGCCAGTTGCAGAACACAAGCTCTTCCGGTGCGATGAAGGCGCCACGCTGGCGCAGTCGCTCAAGCGCCGTGGCGGCCTGCGGAACGAGCGGGACGTGTCGGACGCGACCACCCTTGGTGCCGGACTCGACGCCGGCCGACAGCGCGCGCGAAACCGTCAGCACTTCCCCGCCCACATCGCTCCAGCGCAAGGCCCGCAGCTCGCCTTGGCGCAGCCCCGTATAGGCGGCCACGCGGACGAGCTCGGCGTCCTGGCGATCCTCGGCGTGGTCAGCGTCGCTGGACGCCGGCCGCGCGGGGTCGCGGTGGCGGCCGTCCTCGAGCGCCCGGGCGAGCTGCTCGACCTCGGCGACCGTGTATGTGTCGAGCGCCGGTCGCTGCGCTTCGCGGCGCCGGTCGGTCGCCTTCGCCGGGTTGGCCCCGAGTGCAAACGTGGTCGGCTTCTGCGCGTAGGCGAACACGGCCGAAACGGTCGCCCTGTACTTGTTCACCGTGCGGGGGCCGACGTCGGTCGCTTCGACGGTGGCGAGCAGGGCCTCGACCTCTGCCGGCATGATCTCCGCCGCTGGTCGATCCCCGAGCGCGCGCATCACGTGCCCGTTCGTCGTCGCGCTCCCGCGCTTGACCGCGACGTCGGGCTCGCCGAGCGTCGATCGGTGGCTGCGCAGCGTCTCCGGCTTCGCGCCCCGGACGTTCTCAAGCCACCGCAGATAGCCGTGGGCGACATCGCGGAAGGTCGCCCCGCTCGATCGCGGCTCCGCGGCCGCGGCCATGTGCTCGGCGATGATCGCGCGAGCACGATCATAGGCGGCGGCCTTGTCGAAGTAGCCCTCCGGCGGGCGCCCGCGCTTGGTCCAGGCCGGCCCGATGCGGCGATGCACCTGCCTGCCGTGGTGGCGGAAGTAGACCTCGAGCACCGGGCCGCTGCGCAGCTCGCGGGTGTGGATCGAGTAGCTGGCTTGAGTCTCGGCCGTCATCGTCGGGCCTTTCGCCGGGGTCCACGCGCCAAGCGGCTGGATCCGCGCGGGCGCTCCTTCGGGCGCGTCGGCGATGTTACCAGGCACCGTTACCAAGCGACGGTGTCGGCGCGGTGGGCCGACTCCTGAAAAGCACAAAAGCCCCGTCGCAACGGGGCTTTCTGTTAGTGGGCCGTCCGGGAATCGAACCCGGAACCTTGGGCTTAAGAGGCCCCTGCTCTGCCGGTTGAGCTAACGGCCCGTGAGAGCGCCGGCGAGGTCAGCCGGCTCGGGCTGCGATTCTAGCCAAGCGGGCGCCACACGGCCGCCTCAGAATACGACCGTGCGCCGGCCGTCGATGATCACGCGGTCGTCCAGGTGCAACGATACGGCTCGGGCCAGCACCAGCCGCTCGACGTCGCGGCCCACGCGCTCGAGCTCCTGGGTGCTCTGCCGGTGATCGACGCGCACGACGTCCTGGTCGATGATCGGTCCGTCGTCGAGCTGCTCGGTGACGTAATGGGCGGTGGCGCCGATCAGCTTCACCCCCCGCTCATGCGCCCTGCGGTAGGGGTCCGCGCCGGCGAACGCGGGCAGGAAGGAGTGATGGATGTTGATCGTCGGCATGCCCACCCGCTGCAGGAAGTCGCCGCTGAGGATCTGCATGTAGCGAGCCAGGACGAGCAGCTCTGCGTTGCCGGCGAGCAGCTCGAGCATCGCCGCCTCGGCCCGCTCCTTGCCGCCCTGCTCGACGGGGACATGGTGAAAGTGGACGCCCGCCGCAACCGTCTCCTCCTCCACGGCGCGGTGGTTTGAGATCACCGTCACGATCTCCGCGTCGAGCTCACCGCGACGCCAGCGCCACAGCAGGTCGACGAGACAGTGGTCCTGGCGTGAGACGAGAATTGCGATGCGCTGGCGCTCGCCCCACCAGCGGATCTCCCAATCCATCTCGAAGCGCCGTGCCACCTCCTCGTCGAACTGCTCCTGCAGGCGCTCGCGCTCGGCCCTCTGCGCTGCGTCTCCCAACCCCTCGAGGAAGAACTCCGTGCGCAGGAAGAACCTCCCTCCGGTGGGATCGGAGGAGTACTGATGGGAGGACACCACGTTGGCGCCACGCTCGAACAGGAAGCCTGAGACCGCGGCCACGATCCCTGGGCGGTCGGCACAGCCGATCAACAGCCGCCCGGTGTAGCGCTGGCCGTCCCCCTCGGCGCGATCGCCCGCCGGGTCGCGGCTCTGCTCGGGACTGACCACGACCGAAGCCCAGAGGTTATTTCGTTTTGCCGGCCGCCGTGAACGGTTCTCCCGACGACGAGGTGGCCGTTTCGCTGCTCGCGCCGGTCGGGTTCTTCTTGATCGCCGCGAGCTCGGACTTCAGGTGCGCCTGTTCGGCGGCGGGGGCCAGGCTGACCGCCTTTTCGGCGGCCAGGTCCCCCACGCGTGTGTTATGCGCCTTGTAGGCGTACTCCGCCAGCGAGGCGTACAGCGCCGCACTCGTCGGACGCGCGGCCACCACGATCTGCAGGACGGCCACCGCCGCGGCCGGTTCGTTGAGACCTTCTTCTCCAAACACGGTGACCATGCGCTCGGCCAGTTCGGCGTTGGGTTTGGTGGGGTCGAGCGAAAGGTAGGTGTTCCAGGAGTGCGCGACCTGCGCGAACAGTTCCTTGCCCTTGCTCGTCACGCCCGAGGAGGTGACGTACTTTTCGCCGCCCGCTTCATGCAGCTGGGCGTTGGCGAGGTTTTCCCACGCGCTCGCGTTGGTGGGCTGCTCCTTGGTCAGCTTCTCGTACTTCTTGATCTGGTTGGAGAAGCTCGCGCTGCTCGAGCCTTCGTTGCTGTTGGCGGCGTTCAGCAGTCCGCCTCCGCTCCCGCCGAAGCCGCCGCCGATCCCGAAGCCGACAAGGCCCACGCCGATCAACAGAGCAAGGCCGATGTAGATCACCCGCACCGCGCGTCGGCGGTGGCGTCCCCTCAGATCGAACAGCATCAGTCAGACAGTCCCTTGTCTACGTGGTCGATGATCTGCTGCACGGTTGGCTCCGCTGCGTCGTGGGGGTATTGCGCCGGATCCCCCTCAGGATGCCCGGCGTCCTGGGTGCTCGCGCCGGCCGGCTGATCAGAGCTCGACTCACGCCGGCGGCTCTCCGATCGCTCAACAAGCGATGCCAGCAGGATACTCGCCTCGTAGAGCACGTACAGCGGCACTGTCTCGAGCAGCAACGTGATCGCGTCCCCCGGCAACAGCGCGGCAATCGCCGCGCACGCCAGGATCGCATAGCGGCGGTTCTTTTTCAGCTGCCGCGGTGTCACCAGACCGGCGCGCGTGGCCGCGAGGATCACCACGGGCACCTGGAAGACGACACCCATCGCGAGCAGCACGGTGGCGGCGAAGCGATAGAACTGGCTCGCCTGGACGAGCACGTTGAACTCGCTGGCGTTGAAGTTGACGAAGAAGCGCACGGCGGCGGGAAGCACCACGAAATAGCCGAACAGCACGCCCGCGGCGAACAGGAACGGAACCGCCGTCAGCAGTGGCACCGTGATTCGTCGCTCCTCCGGGCTGAGCGCGGGCAGGATGAAGCCGTAGAGCTCGTACAAGATCACGGGCAGCGAGATCACCAGCGCGAAGTACAGGGACACGCTGATCGTGGTCGTGAACGGCTCACCCACGCCGAGCGTGACCGGGTTGTCCCCGGTCGGGTGCCGGGGGATCCTCGCCACATCCCGCGTCAGCGAGCCGATCAGCGGCACGAGCTGCGCCCGCGTCGAGGCCGGCAGGCCGCTGCGCGGCAGGGCCAGTACCGCCAGCGCGGCGCGTGTGTCTTTGGCGACTTTCAGCACGCCCTGCTGGGCGAGCACCGCCTGTCCGACCGTGCCCTCACCCTTGGCGACCTGTTTTTTGGTCTGCACCTGCAGGGGTTTGTTGATGATGTGCAGCAGGGCGTGGTTCTGCCACAGGCACACCGCAAACGCGACGGCCAGCACGGCTGCGCTGATGATCAGGCGGCTGCGCAGCTCATCGAGGTGGTCCACGAGGCTGAGCCGATCCTCGTGTCCGATCGTGCGAATCGCGCTGGGCATGGGCCTCGTGAACCTACCACCGCGTGATTTTGCGCCTCCCGCCTCCCGGTTATCCCGTGGGCGGATCGTTGCTCATCGATGAGTAGAAGGCCCTCGCGCTAAAGGCCCCCGCCCCGAGGGTCGATGACGTGAGGGAACCATGTCCTTCGACACCGATCCCAACAACCAGCACCCCAACGGCGGCAATGGCGCCCAGACGCCCGCTGGCAAGGGAATGGACATCGTCCACAACGACCAACGCTGGAGCGCTCAGAACACCTGCGCGCCGGACAAGCTGCACGTCTGCTTTCACTGCGGCGGCGAACTGGTCTTCCCGCTGGACTGGTCGGAGGAGGGCCGGCGGCACTGGAGGATCGTGCTGCGCTGCCCGGAGTGCGAGTCAAGGCGCGAAGGCATCTTCGAGCAGGCTGCCGTCGAGCGTCTCGAGGACGAGCTCGACCGCGCGGCCGCCGCGCTGTTGGGGGACCTCAGGCGCATGACGCACGCGAACATGTCTGACGAAATCGAGTTCTTCATCCGCGCACTCGACGCCGACCTGATCGTCCCCTCAGACTTCTAGCGATAGCGCTCCACGACGGCGTCGGCCACCATCTCGAGCAGTCCCGCGCGGCCATGCGGGAGGATCGAGGGCAGCGCCGCCTTCGCTTTCGCGACCACCGACAGGGCCTGCTCCCTTGCCTCCTCGAGCGCGCCTGTCGCGGCGATCCGCTCACACAGCGCCTCGGCCTGCTCCGGGCGCTCGAGCGATCTCAGATCGAACTCCGCGAGCTCCGGCTCGCGCGCGCGAGCGAGGATGAAGGGCAGCGTGACGGTGCCGTCGAGCAGGTCTCTCCCCCGCGACTTGCCGGTGCGCTCCACCGGGCCGGACACGTCGAGCACGTCGTCCAGCATCTGGAAGGCCAGGCCGATGCGCCGGGCGAACGCACCAAGCGCGTCCGCGAGCGCGCTTGAGGCCTCGACAGCCGTGAGCGCTCCCAGGCGGCAGGCGGCCTCGAACAGCGCCGCCGTCTTCAGCTCGCAGCGCCCCAGGTAGCGCTCCACGGCGACGTCCGCCGCGTAGGCGTCCTCGCGCTGCAGGAGCTCCCCTGCTGCCAGCGCCGAGCTGGCCTGCGAGAGCGCGCGCAGCTGTGCGCCGTCCTGATTGCGCGCGAGCTCGGCGAACGCGCGCGAGAACAGCAGGTCGCCGGTGGCGATCGCAAGGCCCCGTCCAGCGACCGCGGCCACGGTGGGATGCCCCCGCCGCAGCTGCGCACCATCGATCAGGTCGTCGTGCACGAGCGTCGCCGAGTGCACGAGCTCGACCGCCACGGCCGCGCGGATCAGGCGCTCCTCGCCCTCGGCGGTATCCGGCGGCCCGCCCGCCGACTCGGCCGCCAGCAGGACCAGCAGCGGGCGCAGGCGCTTGCCGCCGGCGGTGATCGTGGCATTGGCATGAAACGCCAGCGGCGCGCCAGCCTGGGAGGTCACGTGCTCCAGGTGGAGCTCGGCGCGCAGCATCCGCTCGCGCAGCCCTTCGCCACCCTGGCGCATGATCGCGTCGAGCCCGTCCACGCCCCACGCGGGAGTGTCGGCGAGAAGGCTTCCCACCACCGTGCTCATCATGACCTCTCCGCCGGCACGCTGCCCGCGTGGATCGCGATTATGCCGCCGGCCGTCAGCAGATAGCCGACATCGTCAAGGCCCGCGCGCTGCATCTCGGCGGCGAGCACGGCGGGGGCGGGAAAGCGCTTCACGGAGTTGGGCAGATAGGTGTAGGCGTCGGCGATCGAGGCCTCCGGCGGAGCGCTCTGAAGCGATCGGACGGATCGCGTGACCGAGCCCGCCAGCAGCCCGAGAGCGGGCACGATCCGGTCGAACCACAGCTTGTAGAAGAGCGACAGCGGACCCCGCGTGGGAGTGGTGATCTCGAGCACAACGACCCGCCCCCCCGGACGCACGACCCGGACGAGCTCCTCAAGCCCGCGGGGAAGGTCTGAGAAGTTGCGGGCGCCGAAGCCCACGGTGGCGGCGTCGAATCGGTCATCCGCGTAGGGCAGCTCCAGGGCATCGCCCCACTCGAACCGGGGCCGTACGCGCGATCCGTCCCCGCCGGCGGCCTTGGCGCGCGCGCGCGCCAACATGCCCTCGGCGAAATCACAGCCCACCACCTCGCCTCCCGGGGAGACACGGCGGGCGAGCTCGAGCGCCAGGTCCCCCGTGCCTGTGGCCACGTCGAGCACGCGCCCGCCGGGTCCGACCCGGGTGAGCTCGGCGGCGCGCTCTCGCCAGCGGTGGTGAAGCCCCGCGGTCATGGCCGTGTTCATGGGGTCATATACCCTCGCGACGCGATCGAACATCGCCCGCACCTGCCCGGCCTCGAGGCGGCCCGCCGAAGGCCCAAGGGAGCCGACAACCGAACTTGGCGATTTCCTGTCTCCGCTCGGCCCGGTGCCGATCGGGGATCGGCCGGCGCCGGCGCCTTGCTGAGCGGTCATTGACCTGACGCTACTTCAGTTGCGAGAGGAAGGCGACGACCGCCTGGAACTCCTGCGGCGGCAGATTCCTGAACGAGGGCATCGGCGCCGTGGGGTCCACCAGCGTGCGCGCGATCCCCTGACGCGGTAGCCGTGAGGCGATGTTCGTCAGGTTCGGGCCCGGCCCCGCGTTGCCGTTTTCGCCGATTTTGTGGCACGCCTCACAGCCCGACTGGGCGACAACCAGCCTCCCGGCTTCGAATTCGGCGAGTGTCTTTCCTCCGGCCTGCTTCACGGCGACGGGCGTCGGCAGTTCGACGGAGTTCGGCGAGCCCACGTGTGCGCCCTCGAAAGTCAGGAATGCCATTGCGCCGATCACGATCACGGCCGTGGTGGTGGCGATCGGGCGGCGCTCTGGACGGCGCTCTGGACGGCGGTCGTAGAACGGCAAGAGGAACAGCAGGATCAGCGCAATCGTGGGCACGCCGATCGTGGCCAGCGGGGCGAGGCTCGGCGGTTTGATCACGCGCAGGAGCTCGAACAGGAAAAAGAAGTACCAATCCGGGCGCGGCAGGTAGGTGGTGCTCGTCGGGTTCGCCTTGCCGAACAACTCGGCCCCGAACAGCAGTGACAGCGTGATGATGACCGCCATCACCACGCACGCCATCCCGGCGTCCTTGGCGACCGCATAGGGGAAGAACGGCTTGCCCTGAGCCTTCAGGCTCGAGTATTCGCGGAGGTATTCCTCCTTCTCGCGCTGGTTCATCCTGTCGCTAGACCTCCGCCTCGCGCAGCTCCGAGCGCTTCTCGACTTTCGTCCAGGGCGGCGCCGTCGTGCCGAGCTTCGTTACGAGGTAGAGGTGGGCCCCGATCAGGGCGGCGAGCAGCCCGGGCACAATCAACATGTGGATCGCATAGAAGCGCGTCAGCGTGGTGGCGTTGAATTCAGAGCCGCCGAGCAGGAAGTCGCTCAGGTAGGGTCCGATCAGCGGGCCGGTGGAGTTGATTTGCACGCCCACGATCGTGGCCCAGTAGGCGCGCTGGTCGAACGGCAGCAGATAGCCGGTGAAGCCCATGACCAGGGTCAGAACCAGCAGCACCACGCCGATCACCCAGTTCAGCTCGCGCGGGTACTTGTAGGCGCCGAAGAAGAACGTGCGCCCCATGTGCAGGAACACGAGCACCACCATCACGCTCGCCCCCCACTTGTGCATGCCGCGGACGAACTGGCCGAGGAACACGTCGTTGGTGACGTAGCGGATCGATTCATAAGCCCCGCCCGAGGCGTCCGGCCGGTAGTACATCGCCAGGAAAACGCCCGTCACCGCCTGGGAGAGGAACGCGAACAGCGTGGCCGAGCCGAGCGTGTAGTACCAGTTCGTTCCTTTCGGCACCTTCCTGAACATCAACCAGCGAGCGGCCCCGCTCAGCGATGTCCGCTCGTCAACCCAGTCGACGACCGAGATGCCCGCATTGCCGGCGTGCTCGGCCGGGCCGGGAGCGTTGCCGTTGTCCTCACCGGGACGCGGTGGCGGACCCTTGAGGGCGGATGGGATCGGGGGAGCTGGAAGCTTGGGCACGGTTACGGGTCAGCTCGGGCTATTTCCGGGCGTCCGGCCTGGACGGATATGCGTACTGGCCGATGCCGTCGAGCGGCTCGCCGGAGAAACGCGGGGAGAAGCGCTTCAGCTCGCTGTTGACGCTGAAACGGGAGCCGACCTGCACGTATTCACCGACCACGCGTGTGTAGAAGCGGTCGAGCGGACGCACTGGGGGTCCGCTGACGACGCGCCCCAACAGATCGTAGACCCCGCCATGGCACGGGCAGACGAAACGCTCGGCTGCCGGTATCCAGCGCACCGGGCAGCCGACATGCGAGCATTTGGTCGTGATCGCGATGTAGGGCGTGCCGCGGTCATACCGATCCACGTCGATCGCGGGGTTGAACTTGCGCATGTACACGGTCGTCTTACCGGCTTCACCGAGGCCCGGGACGAGCGTGAGGATCACCGGAACGTAGTTGTTGTCGGGGAACTGGTCGACCGTGCCGACCGTTTCCCAGCGGTGCGTTATGTTTTTGAAGATCGGCCCGATCGCGAAGCCGAGCGCCGGCAGCACAAAGGCGCCTGCAGCGACTGCGCCCGCGGCGTTGGCGGTGACGGTCATGAACCGCCGGCGCGTGATCGTCTCGCCCTCGAACGCTCCCGGGATCTGCCGGTCGAGCGTGTATTTGGACTTGTACTGTGCGTGCTTGTCAGACACCGGACGCGAACAATATCGAGGCGAGATTCACGGCGCTGACGTGGAACCCACAGCGCTTGTGCGCATCGCCTCGATCGCCTCGGGAGAGCCGGCGAAGGCGAGGTCCTTGGCGCGCCGGTGTGCGGCGCTCGAGCCCCACCCGACGGCGCGCGCGCCGGCGAGCCACACCGCATCGGCCAGCTCCTGCTCGCCCGCGCCCTGGGCGAGCGCGCTGAGCGTGATCGTGTCGGCCAGCTCGGCCACGGCGGCGGTGTCCCCGAGTGACACCAGCAGGGTCAGCCCGATCGCATACATCCGATCGCCCGCCAGCAGCCTCAGGTCCTCCTCCGCCGGGCGCACGACACGCGGATACCCGTAGTGGAGCAGGTAGCCCTCATAGATGGCCTCGACGAGCAGCTCGTACTCCTCGCGCCGCCCCTCCGTGCGCGGCCCTTCGGCGGCGAGCAGCGCGGGGCTCCTGACCACGGGCCCGGCGCTGGAATCGGGATCGTCGCGATGATCGAGCAGGGTCGCCATCAGCCCGCCCTCCTCGCGCACGAGCGTCGCCAGGCGTTCGAGCACGTCGCTCATGCGAGCGCCCCCGGCGCATCCAGCTGGGCGAACGCCGCCGCGGCTGCCTCGACGGTGCGTTCGATCTGCTCCGAGGTGTGCGCGAGCGAGGGGAACCACGCCTCGAACTGCGAGGGCGGAGGGTAGACGCCGCGGCAGAGCAGCTCCCGGCACCACGCGGCGTGGGCAGGAAGGTCGCACGCCAGCGCGTCCTCAAACGACGCCACCGGGCGGTCGCTGAAGAACACGGTCAGAAGGCCGGTCGCGCTCACGATCTGCACGGGATAGCCGTCCGCGGCTTCGCGCAGCCCGGCGGCGAGCCGCTCGGTGAGCGCGGACAGGCGCAGGTAGGCGGAGTCGTCGAGCAGCTCGAGCGTCGCGAGGCCCGCGGCCACGGCGACCGGGTTTCCCGACAGCGTGCCCGCCTGGTAGACCTCCCCGGACGGGGCGAGCATTCGCATCAGCTCGCTGCTGCCGCCCACCGCGGCCGCGGGCAGGCCGCCGCCGAGCACCTTGCCCATGATCGTGAGGTCGGCGATCACGCCCGTGAGCTCCTGTGCGCCGCCGGCGGCGACGCGGAAGCCTGAGATCACCTCGTCGAGCACGAGCAGCGCCCCGCTTGAGTCAGCGCGCTCGCGCAGCAGCTGCAGGAATCCATCGCGCGGGGGGACGAGCCCCATGTTGGCCGGCAGCGGCTCCGCGAGGATCGCCGCGAGCTCGTGACGCTCGATCGCGGCGAGGAGGGCGTCGGGGTCGTTCCAGCCGACGACCACCGTGCCCGCCGCCGCGCTCGCCGGCACGCCGGGGCTTGAGGGAAGCGAGTGGGTCGCGAGGCCCGAGCCCGCTTCGGCGAGCAGCCCGTCGAGGTGGCCGTGATAGGCGCCCGCGAACTTCAGCACCTGCTCACGGCCGGTCGCCGCGCGCGCCAGGCGGATAGCCGTCATCGTGGCCTCGGTCCCCGAGGAGGTCATGCGCAGCATGTCCACCCCCTCCATCCGGCGTCTCACCTGAACCGCCAGCTCGACCTCCCCGGCGGTCGGGGCGCCGAAGCTAGTTCCCCTCGCAGCCGCCTCGCTGACGGCCGCCACCACATGCGGATGGGCGTGCCCGTGGATCAGCGGCCCCCACGAGCAGACGTAGTCGATGTAGCGGTTGCCGTCGACGTCCAGGACCTCCGCGCCATCTCCGCGGTCGAGGAAGATCGGGTCGCGGCCGATCGCCCGCATCGCGCGAACGGGCGAGTTGACGCCCCCCGGAATGACCTCCACAGCGCGCCGGTAGAGCGCCGCCGAGCGACTGCCGGTCAGGGAGGTCATCGGCCTTCAAGCTTCGGTAAGCGCGACCTCATCCAGCGTGCGCGCGTTCCCAGTTCTTGAAGTCCTCGGTGAAGTAGAGAAGGCGGATCTTCTTGAACTCGGTCGAGGAGTACAGCGTGGCACGCTCGTGGATCCCGGTCTGCTCGGCGATCGCATCGAGCACGGCGTCGCACTCGTCCTTGGAGCGGCCGTGGGCCATCGTGAACACCGAGTACGGCCAGTCCTCATACGTCGGGCGCTGGTAGCAGTGGGAGATGCCGCGCACGGAAGCCATCCTGCGCCCGATGTCTGCGATCTGCTCCTCGGGCACCTTCCACACGCCCATTCCGTTGGCCGAGAACCCCGCGCGCCGGTGATACAGGATCGCCGCGACGCGGCGCAGCAGCCCTCGCTCTTGCATGCCTGAGAGGTGCTCCAGAAAAGCGTCCTGGCCCATCGCGAGCTCGGCCGCAGCCTGCGCGTAGGGTTCGTCAACGACGCTCATGTTCCCCTGCAGGGCGCGGATCACCGCGATGTCCAGCTCGTCGTAGGGTTGGCGCTCGAGCTCGATCGGCTCCGTCGCCTGCACGGCCGCCGCCAAGGCCTCGGTGTCCCCCTCCATCTCGAGGTCCATGCGGATCTTGAACAGCTTCAGCGTCGGCAGCTGGCGCACGGACTCCGCACCCGCGTCCCGCGCGAGCACGTCGAGCGTGCCCTCCAACCCCAGCACGGAGTCCGGCTCGGTGGCGATCGTGAACCACAGGTTGAACTCGTGATTGCGCAGGTAGTTGTGCGAGACGCCAGGATGCTCGTTGATGACCGCGGCGGCCCGGTGAGGGTGCTCGGGGTCGACCTTGGCGGCCACGAGCATCGAGGAGTAGCCGAGCGCCCTGGTGTCGAAGATCGGCGTGACCTGGCGGATGATGCGCTTGTCGAGCAGCCGCTGCACGCGGCTCATCACCTCCTGCGCCGAGACTTCGGCCAGGCTCGCCACGTGCCGGTAGGGTCGCGGCGCGATCGGGAAGCTTCCCTGCATCAGGTTGAGCAGCCTGCGGTCGAGGTCGTCCAGGGCCACCGCGGCGCCGTCCTTGCGGCTCCGGGTCTTGGGCGTCGCGGCGTCCGC
>Ga0209038_10000432_pt1 | contig 13058 bp, 12 predicted proteins | sample BogFormECP03_OM3_FD_188237 | JGI IMG/M metagenome (GOLD analysis project Ga0209038, IMG submission 188237) | Bog forest soil microbial communities from Calvert Island, British Columbia, Canada - ECP03_OM3 (SPAdes) (version 2) | ecosystem: Environmental > Aquatic > Freshwater > Wetlands > Bog ...
ACGATAGCGAGTGTGGTTACGGCGCTAGTTGAGTTGGTGTTTGCAGAACTGAGGCATCGGGATGATTTTGTTCAGTCCCTTGCAAACCGGTTGGCTTCCGTTGAAGAGTTACTGGCCTGCTATTTGGCAGACCGGCCAGTGGACGAGACGACGAAAAAGAGGGTCACGCACTTCGCCGTGCTCGGAGCATCCAGATTGCGGCGCATCCTAACGAGCTCCAGCTACGCGCGGCAGTACAACGAGCAAATGGGTGCCGTTGTGGCGCTCGTCGGGGGACTTGTGGACATTGCCGCCAACCTGACCCAACTCAGCATTCGGATTTCTGACGATGACCGGCAGCGAATAGGCGTCTTGGCTGCGAGCATTGCCGGTATTCGTACCGATCTACTGAGCAGGAGAGTTCCGAGTCCGATTGATTCAAAGGTTGACAGCGAGGTCCCCGGCGGTATTCCGCTACTCCGCGAGATGGAGAGAACTGTGTCGCTGATTCCTGAAGCGTTTTCGGGTTCCGAATCGATAAGCGAGTATTCGCCCTCGCCTCCCGGCGAGAAGCGGCCAGCCACATTTTTCGTTACAGACGCTTTTTCGAACCCTGAGCATGTCAGGTTTGCGTTGAAAGGCGGCCTTGCGGCCAGTCTTTGCTACATCGTTTACTCTTCCGTCTTCTGGCCGGGCATCAATACGGCAATTACCACATGCTTCTTGACGGCTCTCTCCACCATTGGTAGTTCTCACCAGAAGCAACTTGTGCGGATCTCGGGCGCTGTCGTCGGCGGAGTGGTGGTCGGGATCGGATCACAAATATTTATACTGCCTTACCTCGACTCCATCGCCGGGTTCACGCTCCTCTTCGCGTTGGCAACTGGCGCGGCCGCCTGGTTCTTAACGTCAAGCCCGCGCTTTTCTTACTTTGGGAGTCAGTTTGCCGTCGCCTTCTACCTCATCAACTTGGGGGAGTTCAGAATACAGACGTCACTTGTGCCGGCGAGAGATCGCGTTGTCGGCATCCTACTGGGACTGTTCATGATGTGGCTCATCTTTGACCAACTTTGGGGTGCCCCCGCCGTCGTCGAAATGAAGCGAACTTTTATTTCCAACCTGCGATTGCTGGCTCAACTTGTGAAAGACCCGTTTTCTGGGGAGAAGAGACTTGAAATCGAGCGCAGCTATTCTCTTCGCGAGAGGATCAACGCAAACTTCGACGAGGTGTTGAATCTGGCCGACGGGGTTTTATTCGAATTCAGCTCTTCCAGACAGCAGGATCTTGCATTGCGCAGTCGACTCCGGCAATATCAACCTCGAGTGCGCACGCTTTTCGTAACAGCGATTGCATTGCTTAAATATCGTCTCCAACTTCCTGGTTTCGAATTGCCGGAAACTGTCCGGGTCGCACAGCAGGAGTTCGACGATCAGCTAGCCAAAATGCTAGATGGCATGGCAAACCGCATCGACGGTGAACCAACAAGAACGCTGGACAACTTCGAGGATTCGTTCCAGCGTCTAGAACAGACGATCCAGACTTGCTGCTCGGAAACAACGCCAAAACCCCTTGTGGCAGAGCTGCGCACATTTCTTGCTCTCTCCAGCAGCATGGAAAGCGTGGCGATGTCCTTGTATAAAGAGATGTGATCACGCCTCCTGTACTCCTGGTTCGCCATCGCATGGCACCGTCGACTCATTCGATTTCAGATTTGGTGAAACGCCACCTGATGCGCGACACGGTTATCAAGGCTGGAGAATTCCATCTTCGCGAAAGAGGCTAATCGACAGAACGTCTCGTCAGGGCCGATGGTTCGCAAAAACCAGTCTGACGGGGCCTCCAGCAGACAATATGTGGCTTTGCCTGCCGATCGGCGCCCCGTTGGAGCAGGGGAAGATGGGTTTCATTCGCTGATCAGGAAAATCAAAGGGCGCCCGAGCATCGGTTTTGTAACTTCCCAGCGACGCACAAGAATGGAATAACACATCAAGCCAGTTTCTCCTTCGCCCCAAATTAGATACGCTAAGGACTGTTTCATCAGGTTACGATGCGTCAGCCCCAATACGATGCTCACTGGATCGAGCAATTCGCTCAGATAAGCGATGGAGTTGGCGACTGCGACCGCGCCGCCAACGTCGATGACATAATGTTTCCTTTCTTGTCGAACCTGTACCCGCAGACGTGCCGCAAATTCACTACGATTGTCCAACAAAGTGACGTGAATGAAGGCGAGTGGGCCCTCGATCTTGAAATGCCGCTGCACGTTCTCGGCGATCAAAGCACGGTAGTCGGCGGTCGGAGTGCGGTCAGGGATGAGGTTCACCTTCTTGCCCGCGATTGTGTTCCAGAGTTCGGCCGATCGCTGGTCCGCAAAACTAGCTGTCGATACCCGCATTTCGGTCGAACGTGCATACCGGCTAATCGCGCTTGCAGCCAACAACAGAATGATAAAGATCGTTGCGACAATTAGGCCATCTGGCCGCTCTACGATGTTGGCGCCAAGTGTGTACGCAAATACTAACGTGATCACGAAAAAGTAGAGTGCCACGAGCATCGTTTGCGGCTTGTGCCAGCTGCTCTCCCTCCACAGATCCAGGGCGACACCGGCTGCTCCGGAAAACATCAACACCAGGACACCAGTGGCATAGGCTCCGGCTTGCGCCTCAACTTGCGCGCGGAAGGCCAGCGTGACAGCCACGTTGATCGCCAGAAGCACCAGCACTAGCGGTCTGCGGTAAGCCACCCAGCGCGGGGCCATGCCGAAGCGGGGCAGATAACGGGGAATCAGATTGAGTAGACCTGTCATCGCCGAAGCACCAGCGAACCACAAAATCAGAATCGTGCTCAGATCGTAGACGGCACCGAAATCATTGCCCAAAAGGCCATGCGCGAGATAGGCAAGCGCCCGGCCTGAGGCCGGGCCGCCCAGACGGTAGTCCGATTCTGGAATGAGAAGGGTGGCCACGAAGCTCGACAGCAGAAGCATGCAACTCATGATCACCGCCGCCGTCAACAAAAGCTTCCCCGTGGCGCGAATCCTTCCCAATGGCGGCGATCCCGTATCAGCTTCCTGGCTCGCGGAATCCCGGTTCGCGATCAGTGGCATCACGGACACACCCGTTTCAAATCCGCTAAGACCCAAAGCGAGTTGTGGAAAGATCAGCGCGGAAGCAACAAAGATGGCTGTCCAGTCTCCGTGAACACTCAGGTTCAAGCCCCAGTGATGAAAGAGTGCGGGATGGCGGACTATCTCCCATAGCCCTCGCAGAAGCACAACAAGATTCAAGACAAGGTATGGAAGGGCTGCAATTCGAGCCATTCCGATTGCCTCCCGGAAGCCGAACATGAACACAATGGCCAGTAGCAACAGCAACGTAAAGGTCAGGGGCATGGGTGCCTCGCCAACATAGCTGTGGAGATATGGATTTGCAATCGCGTGACGAGCCGCATCGGCTGCAGACAGCGTCATCGTAATCACGAAATCCGTGCCGGTGAAACCCAAAAGGATGAGGATGAAGATCTTGCCCTTCCAGCCGGGGAGCAGATGTTCTAACAGAGCGATCGAGCCCTGGCCTGCGTATGAGCGTCGGGCCACTTGTGAATAAACCGGGACCGCTCCCAGAAGCGTGACCAGTACCAGCACAGCCGTTGCCGGTACTGAGAGGGCACCAGCAGCCAAGAGAGCTATGCCCGGTTGGTATCCGAGGCTCGAGAAATAGTCGACCCCTGTTAACCACAGGACGACATACCAGGGATAAACCTTTTCCGCGTTCTCTGGTTCGTCGGCCGGGCGACCTCTCAACAAGAGACGGCCAAGCAAAGTCTTGGGTGGAGTCTCGGATTGCGTCGGCAAATTGAGACTGGGTGGAGCGTGAGGCGATGTGTTTCCCGCGACAACCATTTTGCTCCGTTAGTTCACACGCATTCCTTCATGCACCATGAGCAACGTTCTTAGGTAGCCGACGTTACGCCCGTCTCCCGCATCCGCCTTACTCTCCGCTTGCTCCTTTTGCAGTTATCGGGCATCGCGGTGTGTCCGATGCACACTTGTGGCCATGAACACATCGGCCAAGCATTCGTGATCCGCGCGTTCGATGGCTGTGCCGGCAATATGTTACGACGACACCGCACGAGTCATCGCTAAGCACGATGCACACTGCGCGAACTTGGTTCGATCAATCACATCGTTCTTACATCTAGGGCTCGGCTGCGGCAAAGCCACCCGGCCTTTGTGCGGACTCGGCTGATGGCTTCCAACGCCGCCGAGCGGCACACCTGTCACTGTGCCGTCTTCGGAGGACGCACATAAAGCGAACGGAAGACGCCTCAAAGTGTCTCCGGCGAGCCTACCGCACCGTATACTGCCAATCGTTTACGCCGGGACCGAGTTTCTCGACATCGCGTTGGGGCGGAATAGAAAATCAATTCCGACTTTTGGCCTCCGGATTGCGATTACGAATGCGGATGAACAAGAAAGAATCTGAGGAGATCAAAAGGAGTTCGCTATGCGAGTGCAAGGAATGTCTCAGTCTCTCTGCATCGGATTTGCCGGTGTCGACTTGCGGCGCGCTCTCAGCGCAAAACGGAAAAGCACCGCGTTCGGAATATTGTTCTGGTTTGAGGAGCAACCATGATATCCGCTAAGCAGACGAAATCGGTCCATTCGTTGAAGAGTTGGCTGTTTACGCCTGGAACGAAAGCTGATCGGTTCGAGAAGGCAGCGGATGTGCATGCAGACGTCTTGATTATTGACCTGGAAGATGCGGTTGCGCCTTCTGCGAAGGAAGAAGCACGCGGCTCGGCGCTGCACTATCTCGAAGGGCTTTCCTCAAATCGTCTTTCCTGCGCCCTGCGGATAAACGCACCGGTTACCAGGGTAGGCCAGGACGACTTGCAGGCCCTCCTGCGCTCGTCTGCTCAACCGGACTACATAATCCTGCCTAAGACTGAATCCGCGGGAGTGATTGGTCTGGTATCGACTTTGTTGCGAGAGGCCGGAAAATCAACGGAAGTAATCGCGCTCATCGAGACTGCCAAGGCTGTCGCGGCTTTGGGGGAAATAACCGGCGCGGACATCAAACCAGCCGCCTTGCTCTTCGGCGCTGCGGACATGTCGGCCGACCTCGGAGCCGAGACGGCCTGGGAGCCACTTCTGATGATCAGATCCCGTATCGTTCAAACCGCTGCGACTGCCGGGATCGCAGTTTTGGATTCCCCGTACTTCGACATCGCCAATGCGGAGGGTCTGCGGCGAGAGACGGTTGCTTCGGCCAATCTGGGCTTTCACGCCAAGTGTGCGATCCATCCGGCACAAATCGCGGTCATCAACGAGGTATTGACTCCGACCGCGGATGAGGTGGCGAAGGCACGTCAGATTCTTGTCATCAACCGGCAAGGCGTGGGCTCCGTGGGTCACCAGATGGTGGACGAGGCGGTCGCGCGAACGGCAAGGCTCGTTCTCGAACGAGCGGGCATCGCTGCTGAGGAATTGGTTGCTTCGTAAAAGACAGATCAAAACTACAAATAGAAGGAGATCGTATGGAGCAAATGCTTTCCGCTTATCGCGAACTCGGCCCCAAGCACTACCGCGAAACATCGGGGCTTTACTATGAGGACTTTGAGCCAGGCGATGTATTCGAGCACCGCCCGGGACGAACGATCACAGATGTCGACAACATCTGGATGACACTACTCACGTTGAATGTGCAGCAGGTCCACTTCGACGCTGCCTACGCTGCGAAAACGGAGTGGAAGAAACTGCTGGTGGACAGCACATTCACGCTTGCTCTGCTCACTGGCATGAGCGTGCGCACGGTGAGCGCAAAGGTTGTCGCCAACCTCGGCTGGGACAAGGTGAAAGCCACTCATCCAGTGTTCGCGGGAGACACACTCTACGCGGAATCGACTGTCCTGTCAAAGCGCGACTCGAAGAGCCGTCCCACGCAGGGGATCGTGACGGTTTCCACTCGGGGGGTGAATCAGGACGGCAAGGAAGTGATGAGCTTCGAGCGCACGATGCTGATTTACAAACGGGGTCACTCGCCGGAGGCCGCTGCGAACTACTAACTCTCACGAGTCACGCACCAGGAATAACAATGGAATTCAGAACGCTCTATAAATCGAAGCTCACCACGCCGGCAGACGCGGTCGGACGCATCGCCTCTGGCGTCACTTTGTCGATGGGCATGGCCATGTCCGAGCCCCCGGCGCTGCTTAAGGCACTGGCAGACCGCGCTGCCGCGGGCCAGGTCGACGATCTGAAGATCTACTATTACGAATCCACGCGCATCGCCGGGGAGACGATTCTGCGCTACGAACTGGGCGGGCGCATTCACCCCTATTGCATGTTCGTTACCGCGGTCGAGCGCGCCCTGATTAAGAAGGGATTAGAGAATGGAGGGCGCAAGGTTCTGACGTACGTCCCGGGCAACTTCTCGCAAGCGCCCCGGCTGTTGACGGAACACATCGGCGTCGATACGTTTCTCACCACGGTGTCGCCCATGGACAAGCATGGGTATTTCTCATTCGGCACCGGCAACGATTATTCGACCAAGGTGGCGCGCTCGGCAAAGCATCTGATCGTCGAAGTCAACGACCAGATGCCCCAAGTCAACGGATCGCTGGCGCAACTTCACGTTTCCGAAGTCGAAGCCATCGTCGAGAACAACGTTCCGCTGCTGGAGTTGCCGGTCCGCAAGTCGGGGCCGGAGGACACTGCTATCGGCAAGACCATCGCCGAGATGGTGCCGGACGGCGCTTGCCTGCAGATGGGGGTGGGCGCACTGCCGGACCTGGTCTGCTCCCAACTCCGCGACCGGAAAGATCTTGGTATCCACACCGAGGCGCTGTGCCCCGGGCTGATTGACCTGAGCGAAGCCGGCGTCGTGACGAACCGGCGCAAGCGGCTCAATACCGGCAAGACCGTCTACACCTTCGCCATGGGGCAGAAGGCCATGTACGACTTCCTCAACGACAACCCCTCCGTTGAGAGCCACCCTGTGGATTACGTCAATGACCCATTTGTGATCGCCCAGAACGATAACGTCGTCTCCATAAACGCTGCTTTGCAGATTGACTTGACCGGTGCCGTCAACGCGGAGCACATGCTCGGCCACCAGTACAGCGCCACAGGGGGCCAGCTTGACTTCGTGCGGGGCGCCTACGCTTCTCGGGGCGGCAAGTCGTTCATCGCATGCCAGTCGACCGCGGCGAAGGGCAAAGTGTCGCGCATCGTCGCCCGACTGGAGGGCCCAGTGACCACGCCGCGAACCGACACCAACATCGTAGTCACGGAGTTCGGCTGGGCAGACATGAAGGGCAAGTCGTCGACAGAGCGCGCGAAGGCTTTGATTGGGCTTGCGCATCCAGACTTTCGCGACGAGCTCACGGCCTCCGCCAAGGAACTCGCGCTGCTCTGAAGCACACACTACGTTCAAGGAGAAACATAGATGAGCAACCCCGCCTTGGCACGCCTGATTCAGAACGGAGTTGTCACCAATCGATGGAAGAGAGTGAACCCGGGAAAGACTGTATTCACCTTCGCAACGGGAGACGAGGGTTTCTATGGTTTCCTGCATGAAAACATCGCGATCGAAAGCCACCCGGTAAGTTACGTGAATGACCCCGCAGTGATTTCTCAGAACGACAACGTGGTGTCGGTGAATTCTAGGATCGAGATGGACCTGACAGGGGCTTGCAACTCGGAGTATGTAAACGGTCACCAGTTCACCTCGACTGGCGGACAGCTCGACTTTGTAAGAGGCGCCTATGCGTCCAAGGGCGGAATGTCCTTCATTGCCTTCCAATCTTCAATCAAGGATGGCAAGATCAGTAAGATTGTCCCCCGGCTTTCCGGTCCGGTAACGACACCTCGCACTGATGTTCATTACGTCGTCACCGAAAATGGTGTCGCGAATCTAAAGGGGCTCTCCTCTACAGAGCGGGCGCACGCCTTGATCGGACTTGCAGACCCTGCCTTTCAAGACGAATTAACCACAGCGGCCAAGGAATCGCATTTGATTTGAAGCTCAGGATATCCCTATGCCCAAAAGCGTGTGCGTATATGTCGGAGCTTCGACCTCTGCTGCAGAATATGACGGTTGGCCCTCATGTGTTCTCGGCGGACGAGCCGGGCGATTAAGGCGGGCGAGGCGAAATGAAAGTTATGAAAGGCAAGGACAGGCGGGCAACATGCTAGACACTATTTTGAGCGCACTCCTTCCGATGGTATTTACCTTCTTGCTCGGTTTCGTGGCCGCCCGGCGACACGATTTCGGGTCAAAGGATGCCTCGACGCTAAATCGGATGGTGTTGCTATACGCCGTGCCGATGGCGCTTTTTGCCGGAACCGTTACAACGTCGCGCGCGGCACTTAGTCGGGACATCCCGCTAGTAATCGCCTTGTGCGTTGGCATCATTGGTCTCTACGGTGTGGTCTTTCTGCTCTGCCGGGTGGCTTTCCACATGCAGGTCAGCACCAGCGCGCTGGCTGCTCTGACAGCTTCCGCGCCAGCAGTGCCCTTCGTAGGTCCAGCCGTCCTCGGCGATCTGTTCGGAGGGCTCAGCGCCATACCGATCGCGATTGCCAGTCTCGTTATCAACCTGACGGTCGTGCCGGTCACGATTCTGCTTCTCACATTCGATTCGACAGGGAGAGACCCACGGGAAAACTCTCCCATCCCGCGAGAAGGAGAGCACCCGGCAACTTCCCCAAGGTCGTCTGCCTCGGTTTTTGCCGCCAAACTCGCGGAAACTATCAAAGAACCTATCGTCTGGGCACCCGTTCTCGCTTTTATTGTCGTGCTGACCGGCTTCCGCATTCCCCAACTCCTGCTCCACCCGCTTTCCCTGTTGGGACAGGCATCCGGAGGTGTCGCTCTGTTTGCCTGCGGGATCGTGCTTGCAGCCGGAAAAATCAAAGCCAACTGGTACGTATTGTTCTTCGTATTCCTGAAAAACATCGTGCAGCCCGCCCTGGTCCTCGGTGGTTTGCGATGGGTCGGCTATGGCAATCCCATTGTCAGCGAAGCAGTGCTGACGACGGCCATTCCAACCATGCCTATTGTCATTATGCTTGCTCTGCAGCACCGCATCGCACAGACGGAGGCGGCTTCCGCTGTGTTCCTCAGCGTGATGGGCTCGATGATCACGATGGGGGGTTTCATAGCCCTGACACGTTAAACCATGAACTCAGTACCTGAAAGGAAGAAGCCAATTCTATGACACAAGTTGAAACTCTCGCAAAATATGCAGCTCGCGCTTCCTTCGCCGATCTCTCGGCTGAGTCGCGCAGGCAGTTGCCGATCCACATCCTAGACTCACTGGGCTGTTGCATTGCCGCCCTCGGCGCTGATCCTATCGAGGCCTGTTGGCAGCAGGTCGCGGAGTTCGGTGGCATCGGCCCGTCTGCGCTGATCGGCGGCGGAAAGGCGAATCCAATCTACGCAGCGTTCTGGCATACCGCGCTCGTGCGTTATGTCGATTTCATGGACAACTTTCTGGCCCCAACAGAAACGTGCCACACGGCCGACAATTTCGGCGTGGCGCTGACCATCGCCGACTATGTGGGCGGCAGCGGCCGCGACCTGATGCTCGGGGTGGCGCTGGGCTACACGGTTCAGTCACGGTTCGTTGATCACGCGAACTTCATGAGCAGCGGCTTCGACCACACATCGCAACTGGCCTTCTCGCACAACGCGGCAGCTGGACGGCTGCTCGGCCTGAGCGAGCAGCAGATTGGCCATGCCATCGCGATGGCTGCGGTAAGCGATGCGTCCTTCGCCGTCGTGCGGGCGAAGCCACTGTCGCAATGGAAGGGTCTCGCCTCGGCGCAGTCGGCGCTCGGCGCCATGAACACTTTGTTCCTGGCTCGTCGCGGAGTGCAAGGACCTCTCCAGGTCATCGAGGGCCCTCTGGGAATTGATCACCTTCTGAGAATGAAGATCAACATTGACTGGGACAAACAGGGGTACGAGGGCGTCGTGGAGAGCACTATCAAGAAGTACAACTCTATGATCCACACTCAGTCCGCGGTCCATTGTATGGTCGAACTCGCCAAGCAGAACAAACTTGATCCCGAAAAGGTTGTCTCGATTGAGGCAGAGGTGTTCCAACTTGCCTTTGATTTCGCCGGTGGCGGCCTCTACGGCGTGGACAAAGCCATCCGCATCAAGGAACAGGCGGATCACAGCCTGCCGTACCTGCTTGCGGTCGCCCTGCTTGACGGCGACGTGATGCCGGCGCAATTCAAACCAGATCGCATCATCAAGCCCGATGTGCAGAGCTTGCTGAAGAAGGTTTCAGTCCGGCCGAACCATGAATTCACGGAGGAATATCCAAAGAAAATGCCCGCCAAGATCATCGTGCGGCTGCAGGACGGGAGAGTGATCGAGCACGAGGTTCAGGATTACCCAGGCCTGGCTTCCCATCCGTTCACCTGGGAAGACGCGGTCCATAAGTTCGACACGCTCGTGGCGGGTCGCGTCGACGAGGGGCTCTCCGGCGAAATCAAGGATGCCGCGCGTACGGTGGAAAACATCCAGGTCAAGGACCTGATGAAACTGCTCGGCTCCGTCAAGACAGGCCACGGGAAGCCATCGTCATCAAAGGCAGCATGAGGAAAGCAGAAGACAGATCGCATAAGACAGGAGAGATTCAAATGCCAATTACATCCGAGAGTGTTCGTGAGATCTTTAAGGGGCTTGAGAACGGCGACGGCGCCGCGTTCTTCGAACGGGTAGCTGACGACGTCGACTGGATAGTGATGGGCACTCACCCTCTTGCCGGTCACTACCGTAGCAAGAAAGCTTTCAGGGAGGGTACCTTCGCCAAGTTGGGCCAGGTTCTACAAAACGGCGCTCAGCTCCATGTGGAGGATTTGATCGTAAAGGACGACGAAGCAGTAGTCGAACTTCATTCTCTAGCGACCGCGAAGAACGGCATGCGCTTCGACAATCGCTACTGCTGGGTTGTCTATTTCCGAGGCGGATTGATCGTGCGAGTTCGGGCCTACCTCGACTCGGCGATGGTCGCCCGATTATTTGAGGAGAATCCGATTGCATAAGAGAACCAGCGGCCACCCGAGCGAGATGGACGGGACGTATGTACATGCAACTTAACGGAACGGTTATTGACTCATCGATCTATCACGACATCTTCAGCACGAGCGCGATGCGGGCGGTTTGGTCAGATCAGGCGCGCATCCAGCGCTATCTAGACGTCGAGAAAGCGCTGTCTGTGGTGGAGGCACGTTTGGGTGTCATTCCATCTGAGGCGGCCGAAGAAATCGGAAGGCACTGCAACGTTTCCGAAGTGGATTTCGAGAGACTGAAGTCTGCGACGGAGCACATCGGTTATCCCGTCCTGCCCGTCGTGCAGCAGTTGACTTCGCTTTGTAAGGACGGACTCGGGCAATGGTGCCACTGGGGCGCAACAACGCAAGACATCACCGACACGGCTACCGTCCTCCAGATCCGCTCCGCTCTCTTGCTCATAGAACAAGACCTTAAAGCAGTCGTCGAATCGCTGGCCGGTCTCGCCAGAAAGTATCGCAATACGCCGATGGCGGGAAGAAGCAACCTGCAACAGGCTGTCCCCCTTACCTTCGGCTATAAGGCCGCGGTATGGCTCGCTGGCTTCCATCGCCAGATCGAGCGCCTTGACCAGATGAAAGCCCGACTTCTAATGGGCGAGTTCGGCGGGGCTGTGGGAACTCTTGCGTCAATTGGAGGGCAGGGGCTGGCCGTGCAGCAAGGCATGATGGAGGAGCTTGGACTCTTGCAGCCGCCCATTGCTTGGCATACAGTCCGAGACACGATCGCTGAGGCCGGGTGCTTCTTGGGCATCCTGTGCGGTCTCCTCGACAAGGTCGCCACGGATGTAAAGGTCATGATGATGACCGAACTCGATGAGGTGCAGGAGCCCGATGAAGGGGGGGGCCGGGGCGCCTCCAGCACCATGCCGCAAAAGCGGAATCCCATTTCGTGCGCCTATATCACTGCTTGCAGTAGCGTAGTGCGCCAGCATACGGCTAGCCTGCTAAACGCGATGAATGCGGATTTCGAGCGAGCAACCGGACCCTGGGAGATCGAATGGCTCGTTCTGCCGGAGATCTTCTGTTATACCGCCGGCGCATTGGCGCAGGCGAAATACATGCTCGGTGGATTGGTGGTGCATCCAGACAATATGATGAAGAATCTCCGGCTTACCGATGGGCTTGTCAATACGGAAGCCGTGATGATGGCATTAGCCCCCAAGATGGGTCGAGGCAACGCGCATGACAAGGTTTCGGCCATCTGCGTTGCGTTGGCTCAAGGGAAAGCGCGGCTGATTGACCTGTTGGAAGCGGACCCTGAAATCAGCAAGATACTTAATCGTCACGCTCTCGAAAAGCTACTCGACCCAACAAACTACGTTGGGAACTGCGGTGCCATGGTGGATCGGGTTCTCAACGATCGAAAAGGATAACCAAGATTATGAGTACAGTAGCAGATCAATTCGCTGAGATCCTCGCAATGTCCGGTGTCAAGCGCATCTTCGGCGTCGTTAGCGATAGCCTCAACGGGATCACCGATTCGATCCGTCGTCAGGGGAAAATCGAGTGGATCCATGTCCGCCATGAGGAGGTTGCCGCTCTTGCAGCGGGATCCGAAGCGCACCCTTGAGATAGCCAAGGGGTTCACCCTCTACATGGTCAAGGCCGTCATCGGTGGCCGAGCTGGCGAGGCGCTCGATCTCGCAGTCACCAATCTCTGGCGCTGAGTCCGGGCGCGGTCGAGAGAAATCGAGGAGAAGTAAGCGGTCCACGGGGCCAATCTTTAAAGAAGGAGATTAGAAATGTCATACATTACGGTCGGAAAAGAAAATTCAAGCGACATCGAACTTTACTATGAAGATCACGGCTCGGGGCAACCCATTGTCCTGATCCACGGATACCCATTGAGCGGCGCCTCGTGGGAGAAGCAAGTACCGGCGCTGCTAGATGCGGGTTACAGGGTCATCACCTACGACCGCAGAGGCTTCGGCAAGTCGAGCCAGCCAACCGGAGGCTACAACTACGACACGTTTGCGGAAGATCTTC
>Ga0209038_10000433_pt1 | contig 13031 bp, 9 predicted proteins | sample BogFormECP03_OM3_FD_188237 | JGI IMG/M metagenome (GOLD analysis project Ga0209038, IMG submission 188237) | Bog forest soil microbial communities from Calvert Island, British Columbia, Canada - ECP03_OM3 (SPAdes) (version 2) | ecosystem: Environmental > Aquatic > Freshwater > Wetlands > Bog ...
ATCGCGTGCCTGCGTCGTGGTCGGACTGAAGAGTCTCGTGATTCGAGAGACGTGCCCGCCGCTGTGTAGCACAGCCACCCCTGGCTGCGGATCTTTGGATGATTCCACGCTGCGTCGAGCCGGCTACCTAAATCCGACACAGCCAAGAGTGGCTGTGCTACATGGCTGAGTTTATCGGAGCGATCGATCAGGGAACTACCAGCACTCGATTCATCGTTTTCGATCGCTCCGGCCGGATCGTTGCTTTGGCGCAGAAGGAACACCGGCAGATATTTCCGCAGCCGGGGTGGGTGGAGCATGATCCCGAAGAAATTTGGCGGAACACTCAGGACGTGATTGCTGCGGCGATGGCGCAGAAATCGCTGCGGAGCGGCGATCTTGCGGCCATCGGCATCACCAACCAGCGCGAAACTTCGCTGCTTTGGGATCGCCGCACGGGCGCGCCGCTTGGAAACGCCATCGTCTGGCAGGATGCGCGCGTCGCCGATGCCGTCGCGGAATTCAGCCTCGATGGTGGGCAGGATCGCTTCCGGGCGAAGACCGGGTTGCCGCTCTCCACTTATTTCAGCAGTTTGAAAATTCTATGGCTGCTTGAAAATATTCCGGACGTCCGGGCGCAGGCTGAGGCCGGAGACGTGCTCTTTGGCACCGTCGATAGCTTTTTGGTGTGGAAGCTTTCGGGCAGTGCGCGCGGTGGAATTCACGTCACCGACGTGACGAACGCGAGCCGCACGCAATTGATGAATCTCGAGACGCTCGATTGGGATGCGGAGATTCTCGCGGCGTTCGGGATTCCGCGCGCGATTCTTCCGGAAATCCGCTCGAGTAGCGAACACTTTGCTGAGGCGCGCGAGCCTGCGGCGATTCGAGGCGTCGCGATCGCCGGAATTCTTGGAGATCAACAAGCTGCGCTCGTCGGGCAAACCTGCTTCGCGCCCGGCGAGGCGAAGAACACTTATGGCACGGGCTGCTTTTTGCTTCTGAATACGGGCGAGCGGGCGGTGGCATCAACTCACGGATTGCTTACCACCGTCGCTTACAAATTCGGCGGGAAGCCCGCGTGCTATGCGCTCGAGGGCAGTGTGGCCATCGCCGGGGCGCTGGTGCAGTGGCTGCGCGACAATCTGGGCTTGATCGCCGATAGCGGCGAGATCGAAAAGTTGGCGCGCAGCGTTACCGATAATGGCGGCGTCTATTTCGTTCCGGCATTCTCGGGGCTTTACGCGCCGCATTGGAAGCCCGGCGCGCGCGGCGTGATCGCCGGGCTCACGCACTACGCGCATAAGGGCCATCTCGCCCGTGCGGTCCTCGAAGCTACTGCGTTTCAAACCCGCGACGTCCTCGATGCCATGGAGAAGGATTCGCGCATTCGGCTGGAAGTTCTGCGCGTGGACGGCGGTATGGTGGAAAATAATCTGCTCATGCAATTTCAGGCCGATATTTTGAATCGGCCTGTGGTGCGGCCTGCTAACAAAGAAACTACTGCGTTGGGGGCTGCTTACGCTGCCGGATTGGCTGTCGGCTATTTCGCGGGCGCGGAAGAACTGCGGGCGAATTGGAGCGTGGATCGGAGCTGGCAGCCCGCGATGGAAGATTCGGAACGCGAAGAACTCTATAGGCTTTGGCATCGCGCTGTTTCGAAGTCGTTTGGCTGGACGGAATAACGTCTGATCTATGTAAATGGAGGGCGTTCGGGCGGGGGTTACGCGGGGGCGGCAAGCGGCGCCTGTACGAAGAAGTGCCCGGCGCTAAAGCGCATCGTTATTGCGAGGCTTTATCGGAGCGCTGAAGCGCTCCTCCCCCGAATGAATTCGGGGGCTCCCACCGTGTTTCCGCGGCTCCGCCGCGTTGAGTGCGGAGTTCTCCCTACCAGATCCGAAGCGAGGTCCAATCGGGCGCTACCGTGAGGCTGCGTGAAAGTCTGAACTGCCCAGCGCTAAAGCGCATCATTATCGCGATGCTTTATCGGAGCGCTGAAGCGCTCCTCCCCCGAATAAATTCGGGGGCTGCCTCCCTGACGCCGCGGCTCCGCCGCGACGGATGCGGAGTTCCTTCTACGAAGTCCGCCTCGAGATCAAAATTAGGACACTGCTGAAAAATCGAGCGGGTGGCGGCCGTTGCTCCAAGCCGCGACCCGCCGATCTTCTATTGTTGTTCCTCGATCACTCCGGTGCCTACTTGCCCGGTGTCGACCTCTACTATCACCAACTGCGAGTTCGTGGCCTGATAGTAAACGAGGTTAAAGGTTCCGAAGGTTGCGAGATTCAGCGAGCCGGTAAAGCGTCCCGGATTGCTGGAGTCCGCGGAGAAGGATCCTGTGAGAGCTTGCGCCGCCACAAGAGTGGGGGAGCTGCCAATGGGGAAGTCGTTTAAGTCTCCGGTTCCCGTGAGGTTTGAAGCGCTGGCCTGGACCTGGCCAACGAGATCACATTCCGCGCATAGCGCATTTTGGGAACTTGACGTTGTGAAAGCTTGCAGGTTCACGCCGTAGTCCCCGCTGAACTGCGCACCGACTGTCTGCGGGATGATTTCGCCGATTCCGAGGGCGTTGGCGTCCACGTCGAGCAGCAACGCGCCGCCGCCTCCGGTGGCATTGGTGGGGTCGAGAATGTTGACTCCAGGATCGACGAGATAAACCTGGAAGTCCTCGACAGTGGATGCGACGCCGCCGCTTAGCGTTAGCGATCCGCGAGCGGCGCTGAAGCCGGTGAAGGTACTGCCGGCAATCGAGCCATTCTCGACAGATCCGCCTTCGTTCACGTCCATGAATCCAGGCGTTACGTTCCCATTGTTGTCCACGGTCATCTGGCCAGCGAGGCCTAGCGAACTGCTGCCTTGTGTTGTCGATCCCGCTTCGGTAAAGATCGAGGTGCCGGCAAGATTCGCGACGGTTAGCGAGCCGGTGCCTTGCGTGTAAGCGCTGCCGCTGGTGATGAATAACGACTGGTCAACCTCGACCAGTCGCAGTGCCTTTGCGTTCACGATGTAATAAACGAACTCGAAATTCGGATCGCTTATCACCACGCGGCCAAACGAATCCGGCTGGGGCGAACTAGCGCCGAAGACCGTCTGGTCACTGGTTACCGTGCCGGCGTCATTGATGTCGAGGGTGACGTTGGTGAACCCGCCGGCGCCATCAGCGGTCATGATGCCTCCGAGCGCTGCGGGAACGGCGAGCTCCTCGGCAATTTCCGTGATGTCGAGGCCATTCATGGCCATCGAGTAGCTGCCCGATATTGCGGTCGCGGAAAACGCCGTCGTGTCCTGCAAATCGAGAGATCCGCTTGAGGTGGCACTCCCGTCGAACTCGACGACGAGTGCGTGAGAGGTTGAGGTGACGGCAACTTGCAGAGTCTGCGGTCCGATGCTGGTGCTTGAGAAATTGATGGAGCCCCGACCGTCGGTCCCAGTAGCGTAGGTGCCGCTCAAATCAGCACCAATAACGCAGCCTAAAGAGAGATCGCAATAATCCTCTTCGCCTCCGGTGATGTTTCCGTTGCCGTCGGCGATCACGCTGCCGGCTGCGACGTAGAAGCCGCTGGTGTCCACTCCTGAAACCAAGAACGAATACTGCCCGTTGAGTCCACCGGCTGTCGAACTGGTGGTGATGGTGACCGTGCCAGTCGCAACCGCCGAGGTATTAGCGGTCGCCGTTGCGGTAATCGTTACAGTGTTGCCGCTGGGAACTGTAGCCGGCGCGGTGTAATTGGTGCTCACGCCGCTGGCCGTGTGCGTGGGACTGAACGAGCCGCAATCACTGCCGCCGCAGGTTACCGTCCAATCCACCCCGGCGTTCGACGTGTCGTTTGAAACCACCGCGTCGAGCGCTGTAACCGTGCTGGTTTGCAGCACTGCCGGCGGCGCCTGGCTGAAGCCGATTACAACTGCATTCGAAGAGTTGCCGCTACCGCAAGCGGCCATGAAAGCCGCGGAGAGGCCCACGAAAATCAAGGTCACTAGTTTGCGATTCATCGGTAGTCTCATGTTCATCGGAGACTCCCTGTTGCGGGCGTCTTCGAGGATCCGCGCGCGGCCACCGGTGTGATCAAAAATCCTTTCTCGGTACGAATCGTGTACGTGTGCCCGCCATCCTGGGCGGTGCGCACCAGAAAGACTTGGCTGTTATTTTCCGTGGTCATCACTCCGACCAGCTTCACGGAATCGCCGGCCTTCACTGCGATCGCGTTTTTGCCCGAGAGCCTGCGGCCTACGTGCGCGTCCACGGTGCCTTTCGAGGTGGACACCATCAAATGGCCGCCACCGATCATTCCGGCGGTTGGCCTGGTTACAACGTTGCTCACCGTGCCCGTAATTGTGACTTCTTTGCTCGCGTCATACGTCGCCGGACGCGCAGCGTTCGCCGCCGCTGCCGTCTGCGCGCCGGCTGGCGCAGCAAGCCACCCGGACAACATTAAAATTGCGAATGAAAAAAATGCCAGACTTCGTTTCACCTTGACCTCCAAGTTGAGATTGATATTTTGAACCAGAAAAATCCTCGCGAGAAGCAAGCGAGCCGCCCGGCTACCCGCCATTTCGTTTCACCGCGCAACTAGCTCAGACGGCCTGAGGCACCTCTGTGGATATGCGACCCCAATGCATTAGAACCCTGCTCACTATAAAGGGTTACATTTGTTTGGCAATTCAGTTCCATTTTTTTTCACAGTTTCGTTCGGACATGGGAATCCGTTTCGTCATAGCGCGTGCGACCGCGAAGCGGTCGACTCACCTGTAGCCGCGAAGCCATTGACAAGACGGGTTTCGTGAGCGAGCGCGGAATTATTTGCACCGGCGGGCTTGGCAACCTTTGCGAGCGGGGCCGAAAGGTGGGAGGGTCTAAAGCACCCTCCCCTACTGGGCCCGGTTCTCAAATGGCACGTACTTGTTTGTGAACAGAAGCGCGGGCGCAGCCTTGTCACGCCGCGCAGCCGATGTAGATTGGAATGGGGATCCATCCGGAACTACCGGGCAGGGGAGCAGTAGATGGCATGGCGCGATACGATTCGAGCCGATCCAGGCAAGCGGCGCCTGCGAGCGAATCCGCGCATTGCAATCCTGGCTGCGAGCCTCGGGATATTTTTCGGCCTGGCCCCCATCGCTTCCGCTCAGCAATCTCACATCGAAAAATGGACCGGGAACGCGAGCGCCGGGAAGGATCTCTTTCGCCGGTTCTGCGTCGGCTGCCACGGGATCGACGGCGATGGAAATGGCGAGAACGCGCCGTATGTGGATCCCAAGCCGCGCGATTTCACGCTGGGAATTTTCAAGTGCCGCTCGACGCCGACCGGTAGCCTGCCGCTTGATGAGGACCTGTTTCACACCATCGCGCGAGGCATCGATACGACCGCGATGCCTTCCTGGAATCCGTTGACCAATCAGGAGCGCGCCGACCTGGTCGCTTATATCAAGACTTTTTCGCCGCGCTTCCACGAAGAAAAGCCCGACGCTCCGATTAAAATCGCGCCCGAAACTCCCGACGATGCGGAAAGCCGCCAGCGCGGCGAAGTGCTCTACCAGACGACGCTGAAATGCGTGCAATGCCACGGAGAAAAGGGCGCCGCCAACGGCCCGGCCGCAGCGACACTGCGCGACGATAAAGACAACCCGATTACTCCATACAATTTCACGGCCCTGAACCGCTTCAAGTGCGGCGATAGCAACGCCGATCTCTATCGCATCTTCATGACCGGACTGGACGGCACTCCCATGCCCTCCTTCGCTGACTACCTCAAGCCCGACCAGGCTTGGGACCTGGTGCACTATCTGCGGACACTGCAACTGCATTACTCCGCGCACGGATCGAGCCGTACTGCCAAGTTAACCGTGAAGGCCGCACTGGACAAGTGAGATGGCCGAACGAGCACAATCCGTGCGGCTCGCAAACTTCCAACCCGCAGAACCGCCGCGTTCGCAAGGCGCCAGAGGATGGGTGAGAGCATGAAGATTCATCTGTGCGTCGCCGCAGCCGGAATTCTTGGCGCGGCATTGTGCGTGTCTCCGGTTGCGCGGTCGCAATCCGCGTACGAGGTCGTCAGCGTTTCGGATGGCGGCACGATCAGCGGCATTGTGAAGTGGACCGGCGAGAGGCCCAAGGCGCTGACTTTGCCAGTGACCAAGGATTCCGGCACGTGCGACCCTGAAAAGGCCGGTACGAAAGATCTCGAGAGGCTTGAAATCAGCGCAGAGGGCGGCGTGGCGAATACGGTGGTCTTCTTGCGCAGCGTTTCGAAAGGCAAGGCCTGGGATCTGCCTGAATCGCGGCGCAGCCTCGATCAACTGCATTGCCGTTACGTGCCGCACGTCTCGCTGGTGCAACAGGGCACTGATCTGGGGATGAAAAGCAGCGATCCCGTCTTGCATACCATTCACATGGCCGGCGCGGTGGATTACAACCTGCCATTTCCCATGACCAATGTGGTCCTGAAACGCACCATGCGCCGCAGCGGGGTGGTGGACTTGAAGTGCAATGCCGGGCACATCTGGATGAATGGTGTGGTGTTTATCGTCAGCCATCCGTACTACACGGTGACGGACGAGCATGGCGCGTTCAAGTTGACGGATGTGCCGCCGGGCGAATACGAAGTGGTGGCCTGGCACGAGGGCTGGCGCGTGGCGCGCGAGGAGCCGGTGCTGGACGTTGGCACGCAAACGAAAACGAAACGGCTCTATTTTAGCGACGCCGAAACGTGGGAGAAGAAAGTGAGCGTCGCGCCCAACGGGCGCTCCAACGTCGAGTTCACTATTTCGGATCGCTAGTTTGCTGCCTGCGGATTTTCTGCTGCGGTGATTGGTTAAGAATTGTCGTTTTCGCGAAGACACCGAACAACACCCAAGGCCACAGCGGGCGGGTGGTGAACCCCCGCCCCTACATGATGTTTCCTTGCTTTCGCAACGGGGCCGAACGGGCCGGCGCTAAAGCGCATCCCTTAGGCGCGCGGCGTTTTCCGGAGCGGTAAAGTGCTCCTCCCCCGAATGAATTCGGGGGCTGCCACCGTCGTGCCGCGGCTCCGCCGCGATGAATCCGGAATACCCCGAAGAAACTCCCATCGAGATTACATCAGGACACTACCCAAATGGGATTGTGCGAGAGGCCCGCGATGGCTGCTTTGGAGACTGGCGAGGAGTGAATACAAAAGTGGCGCGGCCGGGGTTCCGGCCGCGCCACTCTTGGTTGGAGGTGTTGCTACTGTCCTTCTACATAGCCGGAGGCTACCTCCAGGATTGGCCCGGCGTCTACGTCGATGTAGAAGCTTAGACCGGGGCTCGCCTGGTAGTAGACGATGTTGTTGGGGGTCGCCGCTGCGTTGAAGGTTATGGCTACCGTTGAGCGTCCAGGATTGTTCGGGTCGGCTGCAAAAGTGCCGGCCAGCGGTATCGTGGCCTGCCCAGAGCCGAAGAGTTGGTTCTGGTCTCCCGCGCCGGTAAAGGCGCTTACCCCGTCGGAGAGGTATTGACCGACGAAATCGATTGGGCCGGTGGTGTCCTCACCCCCGAAGCTGAGTGCGTTGTTGGAGTTGAAGACGTCGGTTGGGTCGGTTTGCGAAGCGAGGAGACCGGTCAGTGTGGCATCGGAATCCAAGTTGAGGAGAAACGCGCCGCCAGCGGCATTGTTTGGATTGTTGGGATCGTTGATGTTCAACGCCGGATCAATCGCATACATGCCAAAGGTGGTGATGTCGCCGGTGCCACCGAGGAAATCACCGCCGGTGATGGCGAAATTGCCATACCCACTCATCTGGAGCGTGTAGGTTCCGGAGGTGGAGCCGGTGCTGATGACGGCAGCGTCCTCGTTAGCGTCCGAAAATCCGGCGAAAGCACTCGTGCCGTCGGTGGTGAACTGCCCGGCGACACTGGCAATACTACCGAAGGTAGAGCCAACCGCGCCGAACGCCGCGGGACCGATGGATGCCGCGGAGAAAGCGCCCGCAGATCCGCCCTGTCCGAGAGCTTCGCCGACGGTGGCTTGCGTGCCGTCAGTCTCGACAAATACCAGGGCCTCGGGGTTTATCTGGTAGTAGGCAAACGTTAAGGCTCCAATGGTGGAGGTCCCGCGACCGTTGAGATCAGGAGCGGTGAAGCTCCCAGCTTGACCTGTGGCGTTGAGCGTGACGAAACCGTCATCGTTCCTGTCGCTCTGGTCGTTGCTGAAGCCGCCAGCGCCGTCGGTTGAGAAGACGCCGCCGATGCCGATTGGGGCGCCGCCGCCATCCACGCCACTAACGATATAGGCGTAGCCGCCGGCGACCGTCGTAAGATCACCGATGGTCTGGAAGTCCATGCTGCCGAGCGATGTAGCGGCCGCGTCGAATTCCTCAATCCGCAGGTGATTGAAATTTACAGCCACCACGCTGAAGGTTTGCATGCCACCGACGCCGACTGTGGGGTCGGTTACCGGAGGAGATCCCGGAGTCGCAACGTTGACGACCAGATTGCCGGTTCCGTTCTGGTTGACCAGGTAAGTACCGCCCGTGATTACGTCGCCGACGGATGGAGTTGCGTTGAAGGTGCTGAAGAAGTCTTCTTCGCCACCCAGTACGAGGCCGGTCCCATCCAGATTGACGCTGCCCGCCGCCGTGTAGGTGAATCCATTGGCGTCGATGCCCTGGACGTAGAACGAGTAGCTCCCAAATAGCAACTGGGTGTCGGAAATAACGAGGACTTCGGAGCTTGCCGATGCGAAAACGGTGCTGTCCGTCGCGGAGGTAGCGGTGACAGTGAGTGCCATGCCGCCGAAGGCCGCATCGGATTCAGGGACAGTAGGAGGCGCGGTGTAAACGATAGTGTCGCCGCTCGCCGAAGTGGAGGAACTGAGCGTGCCGCAATTGGTCTGATCGCAGGAGAGCGTCCAGACAATGCCGCCGCCCGACGAATCGTTGACCACCGAAGCGGAGAGCGGCGCCGAGAGACCGATTTCGATCGCGCCCGGAGGAGGCGTGTCCATGGCCAGCATGATTTGCGGAGGCGCCGGCTTAGAGCTGCTGCCGCAGGCTGCCAGAAAGATTGCGGCGATTGCTGCGACTAGAGAGATGGAGAGGTTTTTGCGAATCATCGCGCGCCTCCCACATTCTTGTTCGCTTTCGCCTTGGCAATAGCCGGGTTCATCGGAGCGAGGATGGCCCCGTGCTGACCGCGAATTTTGTATTCCTCATCGCCGACTTTGACGGTACGGGCGAGAAATACTTCGTTGCCGCGAATGTTTTTCATCACGCCGACTACTGAGACGCGCTCACCAGGAGCGACGGACAGCGGATGAAAACCCTTGAATGCGAAAGGACCGACGTGCGTGTCCACCGTGCCGGAACCCGTGGCGAGCATGACGTGGCCGCCGGGCAACATTCCGCGCGATGGCGTGCGGAGCACGTTCTCCACCGTGCCCTGCAGTGTGACTTCTTTCGTTGCATCGTAGAATGGAGTCGGATGCGACTTCTTCACTCCCGTCGCGGTCTGCGCCTGTGTGGGCCCAGCTAGCGCCGAGAGAGCTAGAAGGGCAACCACCCCCAAGCCTCCCAACAATTTGCTCATCTCTCTCCCTCCCCTTTTGTACTGTGGTCGTGAACCGAGATGCGAACAAGCAGCGCCATCGTAAAAAAGGGGAAGCTTCGCTGCCCCAGGTTCGCGTTCGATAGACGAATTCGTGCGGATGGACAAAGGTCCAGGTAACACCCCGGAAGAGATTATCACGGGAGTCAAGGCTGATAAGCGTTTTTTGGGCCCTGTGCGCGATGATTTACGCCTGCAGGGGCGGGGGTTTACCTCCCGCCCGCTTTGGGCTTGGGTGCGTCCGGTCGCATTTTTCGCAAACACGGCAATGCCCAGTTCCATCTCGCCGCCGTACTGTCTCCAAATCCTGAATCGCCACATCATACAGAAGGAAGTGCGGGATGCACTTCGAGACGCGTTCGAGGAGGGTTACAAAATGAACCGCGCAAAAAGAGCCACACGCATTGCCGGCCTGTTGGCAGGACTGGTGCTCGCCGGCCCGGGGACCTTCGCGGGGCCGCGCGCGATGATTCGCGCTGCCGCGATTCCTGCCGTGGCGCAGCAATCTCATACGCCCGGCAATGCTCACTTTGAGGAGTGGCTCAAGAACGAAGTCCACCATCAACTCGCGCTGCTTCCGTATTATTCGATCTTCGATAATCTCGAATATAGCATCGACGGCACTACGGTCACGCTGCAGGGCCAGGTGGTCCACGGCGTAATTAAAGGCGACGCCGAATCCGCGGTGAAGAAAATCGAGGGCGTCGAAAAAGTGGTCAACAACATCGAGATTCTTCCGCCATCTCCCGACGATGACCAGATCCGCCGAGCCGAGTATCACTCCATTTACGGCTTCGGGCCGCTCGAGAAATACGCCTGGTCGTCCGTAGCCTCCATCCACATCATCGTCAAGGGCGGCCACGTGACGCTTGAAGGCGTGGTGGACAATCAATCTGACAAAGACGCAGCCAACATACGCGCTAATTCTGTGTCCAACGTCTTCTCGGTGACCAACAATTTAAAAGTAGTCAAGTAAGCAACATCGCTGCCGCCAATTTGCGTGGCCGGATAACGCAGTGCGTCTGCTATCATTTAGCCAGTCTGCCTTCTCGGATGTAATATTTCTTCCGGCGCCTCGGCGGACCGCCATGATGTTGGCTGAAAATCTCGCGACGAGGGCATCGTCCGAGTTAGCTGTCTGGCCCCGATGGCATCCCCGCCCGAGTGGCGCCAGGCACGTTCTCGAATTATGGCCGAACAAGATACCAATTCGCTCATGCGTCTCAGTCTGAGACTGGTTGCCCCGCTGGTTGTTAGCGTGGCGGTCGTCTCGCTGATTTTCGCGGCCTACCAGGTGCGCACGGAAGATCGCACCATGCGCCGCGACTTGCAGCGCCGCGCCGAAGTGCTCGGTCAAAGCCTTCAGGATGATTTCGAGCGCGAGATTTCCGCCAAGACGCCCGCCGCATTGCACCGCACCATCGAGCGACTCGGCCACCGCGACCACATTCTCGGCATCGCCGTCTTTGACCCTAAAGGCAATCCTCTCGGTTCGAGCACTGGCCTCGATTTCGGCGTTCTTAATCGCGCCGAACAATTTGCGGGATCTTGCCAGAGCGATGCCGGCTGTCACGAGTTCATCAGTTCCGGGCAGGACGCGCAGATCCACATTTACGCTCTGCCCATTCGCTCGGACGAGGCGCTGATCGGCTCGCTGGCGCTGGTAAGCGATGCCAGTTTCATCCAGGAATCGACGCGGCGCATGTGGCGCGATACGTTGGTGCACGCCGCGCTGCAGACGCTGTTCATTGCGCTGCTGGCGCTGGTGATGACGCGCTGGGTTTTCCGCGAAACCATCTCTCGCGTTGCCGGATGGATGCGCTCGCTGCGGCTGGGCAAAGCCTCTGCGCAGCCGGTGGACCGGTCCGGCATTCTCGCGCCGCTCACGCATGAAGCCGAGCAGATGGCCCAAAGCCTGGGCGCCGCGCGCGCTGCCGCTGACGAAGAAGCCCGCCTGCGCGAAGCCGGCGAATCCATGTGGACCGCCGAGCGCCTGCGCGTCAGCGTTCTCGGGAAATTGCAGAATGCCGCGCTCTTCGTTGTTTCCAATCGCGAGCCTTATCTTCACGTGCGCGATCAGGACGGTTCGATTCGCACCATCGTGCCCGCCAGCGGCGTGGTCACTGCGCTCGAGCCTGTTGTGCTGGCCTGCGACGGGACCTGGATCGCTCACGGTGCCGGCAACGCTGACAGGGAAGTGGTGGACAAGCACGATCACGTTCGCGTTCCGCCCGACGACCCGCACTACACGCTGCGGCGCGTATGGCTGACCAAGGAAGAAGAAGACGGGTACTACTACGGTTTCTCGAACGAAGGCCTCTGGCCGCTTTGTCATATCGCGCACACCCGTCCGCTCTTCCGCCCCGATGACTGGCTGCAATATCAGCGCGTGAATGAAAAATTCGCCAAAGTAGTTGTCGAGGAATTGCGCGGGACGGAATCACCGGTGGTTTTGGTGCAGGATTATCACTTTGCGCTTTTGCCGCGGTTGATTAAAGAGCAGCGTCCGGACGCGCGCATCGCAATTTTCTGGCATATTCCGTGGCCGAATCCGGAGGCGTTCCGGATTTGCCCCTGGCAGCGCGAACTTTTGAATGGCCTCCTCGGTGCCGATCTGATCGGCTTCCACGTGCAGGCGCATTGCAATAATTTCCTCGAGACGGTGGACCGCGCGCTCGAAGCCAATACCGACTGGGACCGCTTTGCGGTTTCGCGGCAGGGCCACCAGACGCTTGTGCGACCGTTTCCAATCAGCGTCGCGTATGCCGATCCTCGGCACACTGGCGATCTTCATGGCGATCGCGCCGCCACCCGCCGCAAAATCCTCGATGAGCTTGAAATTAATGTGCGCTATCTCGGCGTAGGCGTTGACCGCGTGGATTACACCAAAGGAATCCTCGAGCGCTTTTGGGCCATCGAGCGCATGCTGGACGAACATCCTTATTACCAGGGCGAATTCAGCTTTGTGCAGATCGCCGCGCCGAGCCGCACGAACATCAAGCGCTATAGCGATTTCCTCGTCGAGGTACGTGAAGAAGCACAACGCATCAATAACAAATACAAATCCGCCAAATCCAAGCCCATAATTCTTCTGGAGCGCCATCACGATCATCACGAAATTGAGCGCTTCTATCGGGCTGCCGATCTGTGTCTGGTTACGTCGCTGCACGATGGCATGAACCTGGTGGCGAAAGAATTCGTCGCGGCGCGCGATGATGAACGCGGCGTCCTGATTTTGAGCGCTTTCACTGGCGCGGCGCGCGAGCTTTCTGACGCGCTGGTCGTCAATCCGTACGACGTCGAGCAGCTCGCCACGGCCATCTATACCGCTCTCAACATGAGCGCCGATGAGCAGGAAAAACGCATGGCGGCGATGCGACGGATCGTCCGCGAGAATAATATTTACCGTTGGGCGGGAAATTTGGTGACCGCGCTATCGGAAATCCGCATCGAAAGACCAGAAAAGGTTGAGGCATGAGCATCCTGGAAACCCA
>Ga0209038_10000436_pt1 | contig 12976 bp, 8 predicted proteins | sample BogFormECP03_OM3_FD_188237 | JGI IMG/M metagenome (GOLD analysis project Ga0209038, IMG submission 188237) | Bog forest soil microbial communities from Calvert Island, British Columbia, Canada - ECP03_OM3 (SPAdes) (version 2) | ecosystem: Environmental > Aquatic > Freshwater > Wetlands > Bog ...
AATCGTGGCAATCGAAAACGAATAGGCGATGGGGCTGTCGTAGTGCTGCTCGTCGGCGCCCGCGTTATACACTTTGATTGCATCCACGCGATCCAGCGGATCGGCCAGATCGCGCGCCATCACGTTGGTGATGCCCGGAGCGCCGCCCATGCCGGGAATGGCGAGCTTGCCGATGCGGCGGAAATCGCGGTCCAGGGCGAATTGCTTGCGCGTCATGTGATACAGGCCGCCCAGGTCCATATAATTCACGCCCGCCGCCAGCGCCGCGCGCATCACGTCCAGATTCCAATTGTATTGCGTGCAATTCACCACCACGTCGCAGCCGTGCAGCAGTTTCGCCAGGTGGCGCGTGTCGCGCACGTCTGCGAATGCGCCGCGCGTGATGCCGCGCCCGAATTTGCGCGCTACATCCTGCGCCCGCGCGGTATCGAAATCAGCCACCACGATGTTCTTCACTTCGCGCGCGCCGCTCAGGTCGTACACCACGGCGCGCCCCATCAATCCCGCTCCCAGCACGACGATCTTCATCTGTATTCGGGTCCCCTTACCGATGGCCTATTTCAGTGCTGCGTATCAGCGCGGTTCATTCGGCCCGCGTGCCAACTGCAGGTACGGCCACGCCAACGGATCAACTGCTTGCATGGCCACGCCCGCGGGCCCATTGCCCGCCACAATTACTATACTCCGTGCGACGTTGCAGCGCAGCGCCGCCACCCTGCCAACGCAGCACCCCGCCGCGCCGCCGCGCTGCAATTTGTCCCTACGCAACAAAGCGAGGGGTCCGCCAGGACGGACTCCCTCGCTCTCGTTGCCTACCCCAACGTCTAGAACAGGAACTTTAGCCCGAACTGCAGCACGCGCGGACCTTCGCGAGTCTTGAGTACCAGTCCAAACGTGCCTCCCTGCGGGTCAGCAAGACTACCTGCCGGCACGTCCGTGAAATTTCCGTCGGGATTAGAGAACTGGGTATGGTTGAACAGATTGTAGAACTCAGCCCTAAACTCGGTATTCCATCGCTCATTGATCGGGGTCTTTTTCGAGATTACGAAATCCGTGTTGCTGATACCCGGCCCGCAACAGAGGGAGTGGGGAGTATTGCCGAACACCCCGGCCGGCGACGGATTGACCGTAGTAGGATCAGTGAAATTATTCGAGTTGAAATAAATATTTCCATTGGTTTGCGGTTTGACGAACTGGACCCGGCCATTTACCGTCGGAGTGTTGGCATCTTCAAAGAAAAAACTGCTCTGGAGTTCGCCGTCGTTCTGATCTTCGATGCGGATCGGGAACCCGCTTTGGTAGCTGATGATGGCAGACAATTGCCAGCCATTCGCCACCTTCCCCGCGAATCCTTCATGCTTCGGAATCGGAAGTTCCCACACCGGACTGAATACGAACCGGTGTTTCGCGCTGAGCAGCGACAGGCCTCGAGTGGCATCGAAGTTCAACGGATTCAACTCTTGTTCGAAGGACGCGCCCTGGTCGATTGCCTTGCTGAAGGTGTAAGAGGCTTGGAACAAAAGCCCGTGAGAGTAGTTCCTCTCAACCGACACTTGCAATGCGTTGTAATTCGAATTGGCGATGGTGTCTTCAGCGAATATGTTGCTGAATACCGGAACTTGGTCCGATGGACAACCGGTCCCGGTAAAAGGCTGGCAATTCGGTGAAGAAAACGGACGGGTACCGACAAACGTAAGGCCGTTCGGAGCGACCGAACCCAAGACGGTTCCACCCGGGATGCAATTTCCTCCTGGACCGGCGTTGTATGGCAGCGGCAGCCCCGTGCAGGTCGGAGCGGCCGTCTTGAATGGTTGCGTCAGGGGAGTGAAAGTCGGAATCACGACTGGCGTGCCATTGCTGTACGTGGTTGGAACGAAATACGGACTGTCGGCACCGACGGGGCCGCACCCAGACACTTGGCCCGTTGGATCGTTTGCGGCGATTTGCGCGAGCTCCAGGCACGTCTGCGTGTTTCCCGGGTTCAGGTCATGCGACGCCAGCAAATGGTGTGCTTGCGTGCCAACGTACGAAACGCGGAACAGCATGTCTTTGGTCAGCTGCCGCTCGATTGTCAGATTGTATTGTTCTGCGTACTGCGATTTCAGGTGGGGCTGAAATTCCCCGAAGAGCAAGAGCGGGCGAAAAGTGGACCAATCCACGCATCCATTGGGCCCGGTCGATGTCGCCACGACGGTGCACGGACTTTGCGGAGTCTGGTTGATGACTCCCGAAAAAGGATTCGGTGCGGGGGAGCCGCCGGCCTGAAATGCAAAGGGAGTGTTGAACTGCGTGTTCGAAAGAAATGTACTGCCGCCAAATGGTGGTTCCGCGCTGAACTGTTCCAGGACGAGCTGCTCGATCGGGTTATAGAATATGCCCCATCCCGCGCGAACACTCAGCTTGCCGGGACCTCCTGTTAATTTGGCGAGCCATCCCTCTGTAACGCCCGGACTCCAGGCAATCCCAATGCGCGGCGCAAATGCCTTGTAGTAAGTGGTCGTCAAGCCGCGGGGGACGCCTGCATCGCCAGGGAAGACCAGACCGAGCGGGAACACCGCGTTATTAGCGCCACTATTTTCACCGCAATCGCCGGGAGTAAGACCCAGGTTTGCGGCGTTATCCGATGACAGGAAACAGGGGTATTGAGTAGTAGCCTGACCCGGGCGGAAAGTTTGCAGACGATTGCCCCGATCGTAGTAGGGCGTGTTCAGTTCCCATCTCAGGCCGTAGTTCAACGTGAGAGAATTCGACAGTTTGTAGCTGTCCTGTGCGAAAAGGTAGAGCGCCGAATTGCGAACATTTTCTCCCTGCGCCGAACCCTGCTGATAGGAGTTGGCCGCACCCAGAAAATAGTTCGGGTAAGCGTCGTTGCCGGCAATCTGATCGGCATTCGCTGTGTTGGTGAACGAGTAGTTGCCGCTCACTTCAAAAAACAAAAACTGGTTGAATTGCTGCCGCCGGACGTCCACGCCAAACTTGAAGGTATGCTTCCCTACCGTCTTCGTGTAGTTGTCAGTCCACTGGTACGTATTTCCGGTTTGCGGAAGCTCCCCTTCAAAGTTATTGCCAATGACAAAACCTCCAGAAACGTTAATGAAAGGAAGCCCGACGCGCCCGGGAAGGTTTGTGGTGATGCCCGTTGCTGGATTTGCCGGATCGGTGAAGCAATTTGTCGCGGGAATCACGACGCACGACTGCTGGACGCTGCCAAATGTATTCACCGGGTGATTCAAGGTTCCTTGTGACTCGCGGAAGTAATTAAATCGAAACTCATTGATGGCGGTTGACCCGAGGGTCCAAGTGTGGCTGAGATTCCACTGTTGCGTGCGCGTCTTGAACAATGCCGCAAAACCGGGAAGCGTGGCTCCGGCGGCTTGGAAGTTGGAAAAGGGATCGGTCCGGCCATCATCGTCAAAATAGTAGTAGGCGGTGAATTGCTGTGTGCTTGTAAGCTTGTGATCGAAGCGCACCGTGAATTGGTCGCCGCGATCGCGCGTGTCCGGGCCGGTGATGAGCTGGTTGTTGGCCGGATTGGCCAGGCTCTGAAACGGCGCGACATAATGCTGGTAAACGCCTAGCGCAGTTGGGTCAAAGCATTGGGTAGGAATCTTGTTCCCGGGGAAAATGCTGGAATAGAGCGCGCCTGCAGTCGGTAGTGTTCCACCCGCGGTAGTTATTGCCGCCGAACAACCGGGGCGACCATTGAGAACGGACGCGAAATTGGCGTCCGTTCCGCCGCTAAATGGGATGCCACCGTTGGAAAAATCACCGCCAACCTCGGCAGGACTGGGGAGGACCACCGTGCCGGATGATACACCCTGGATCAAGCGATTACCTTCGTACGAAACGAAGACGAAAGTCTTATCCTTCTTAATGGGACCGCCGAGTGTCGCTCCAAATTGATTCTGCTTATAATCCAATAGAAAAGGATCGAAATATCCGCGTGTGTTTAAAGCCTGGTTCCGCAGAAACTCGTAAAAGTCGCCGTGAATGCGGTTCGTTCCGGACTTGGTGACGACGTTCACCACAGATCCAGAGTTGCGGCCATACTCGGCGTCAAAAGTATTCGTGAGCACGCGAAACTCTTCGATGGCGTCCGGTGAAGGCTGAATCGCCGGCGCGTTGACGAAAATGTCGTTGCCGTCTCCCCCGTTCACTGTGTAATTGTTCGCGCGACCGCGGCCGCCGTTCACCGACACGGCTCCGGCGTTGTCGCTGCCGTAGAACAGGTCGTTACCAAGTTGCGACTGAACGCCCGGTTGCAATTGCAGCAGGCTATAGGCATTTCTGGAGTTCAGCGGCAATTCGCGGATGGCCTGATCGGTCACCACCGCGCCAAGCTGCGTGCTGGTGGTCTCGACTTGCACGGCGTTGGATTCGACCGTGACAGTCTCGCTGCTTCCGCCGATCTGGAGGGTCACGGTGACGAAGTTGACGTGGCCGATGGTTACCACCACGCCCTTGGCGACGAACTTCTTGAATCCTTGTGCATCCGCGGACAGGTCGTAACTTCCAACGGCCAATTCCGGAATCTCAAACGCGCCGTCTTTGTCCGCAGTTACCGAGCGCTGCGAATCGGTGCCGGTCAGCGTCGCGGTAATCGTCGCTCCTGGAACCACGGCGCCCGACGGATCGTTCACGATACCGCGAATCGAACCGTTGGTCTGCCCCCACGCCGCGCCGCAACCAAGCAGCCCCGCCAACGCCAACAGGTACACCCCTAACCGGCCTGTCGTTTTCATCGCCACTCCTTTGGAAAAAGCCAGCGCCCGCCCCACCCCAGCCCGCAGGCGCGCAACTATGAGTTTTTCGGTTGCAGCTTGGCAAAAAACCTTACTATAATTCGCGAACGTTAGAAGAAGGCCCGCTGGTTGTCAAGGGGAAACTGGTTTGGCGAGCACTCGGACTGGGATGCGCCCGGCGAAGACTGCGCGCGCTCAGGAATTTTTGCGCATCAGCGATGTGGCGCGCAGCGTGGGCGTGTCTCCGTCCATCCTGCGGACGTGGGAAAATCTTGGGCTGGTGACGCCGCGAAGAACGCGCAGCCAGTATCGTCTCTACACGCAAGCGGACCTGCGCATTTTGAAGCGCGCGCAATACCTGCGCCGCGTGCGTGGGCTGAATGCGCCGGCCATCGTGCACTTGCTGAAGCGCGAAGGTGTGCTGCCTGCTGTAGGCCCGCGGCGCAAGGCCGATCCGATCGGGCCGCGGCTGCGGCGTATGCGTTTGCGCAAGGGCTATTCTCTCTCCAAGGTGGCGCGCGCGGCGGGGGTGTCGGTGGGATTCCTCAGCGCTTTGGAACGCGGGCAAATGACCGCTTCGGTGGCGACTTTGCGCCGTATTGCGCGGTTTTATCGCATGAATATTCTGGCGCTGTTCGATCCGTCGAATTCCAATCCCGGGCGGGTGCGGCCGGCGGATCGCAAAATTCTCGATGCTGGTCCGGGCGTGCGCATGGAACTGCTGGCGTGGGGCAATACGCTGATGGAGCCGCATCTGTTCCGTATCGCGCCTGCTTCCGGCAGCGGCGAATCGTACGCGCATGACGGCGAGGAGTTTTTGTACATACTGAAAGGCGCGCTGGAAATTTCCTTGGCCAATGGCGAACGGCAGCTCTTGCGCGAAGGCGACAGTTTTTATTTTGAGAGCAACAACGCGCATCGCTGGAAGAATCCAGGGAAGAAGGAAACGCTGGTTTTGTGGATCAACACGCCGCCGACATTTTAATTTGCGCGTGACGGCGCGACGGATGCAAAAAACAGTGGCAACCGATTTAAAGATTGAATCGTGGCGGCGGCTCTTTCTGCGCAATTCGAGCCTGCCCGCGGGAGCGCAGCAGTGAACCACAGACGATGGGTTAGAGGAATATTTTCACTCGGAGTGCTCGCGGTGATTTTTGTTTTGACGGCTGGCGGTTGCGCCAAGAAGACGCCCGCGCTGAGTTTGCTAGTCTGGGAGGGTTACGCCGATCCTTCTTACGTGCGCGCGTTCGAGGAGTCGCATCACTGCAAAATCAGCGCTTCGTACATGGGCTCGAGCGATGAGCTGGTCGCCAAACTGCGCGGCGGCAGCGCCAGCAACTACGACGTTATATCCCCATCCAGCGACGTGGCGACGATGATTGCTTCCTCCGGACTCGCGGCGCCGCTCGATCTGGCCAAGCTGCCGGCGTACCCGCAACTCTCGCAGCGGCTGCGCGAAATGCCGCTGGTGCGCGTGAACGGCAACGTGTACGGCGTGCCGTTCACATGGGGCCCGAATCCCCTGCTCTACGACACCACTTCTTTTACGAAGCCGCCCGATAGCTGGGCCGCGCTGTGGGATCCGAAGCTCAAGGGAAAGATCTCGGCGTGGGATGAGCTTTCGACCATGTACATGGCCGCGCAGATTCTGGGCTACGACAAGCCCGATCCCAATCACATTTACAATTTGAGCGACGCGGAACTGGACAACGTGCGTAAGAAGTTGATCGAGCTGAAGCCGAATATCCGCAAGTTCTGGTCCACGGGCGGCGAGCTGACCAATCTATTTGAAAACCACGAAATCGTCGCCGCCATGGGCTGGCCGCTTACGACCAATCAACTGCGCGCGGCCAAGTTCCCCATCGGCGAAACCATCCCGCAAGAAAACACTACGGGATGGATTGACCACCTGATGATCACGGCGGCGAGCGAGAACAAAGAGCTCGCCACCGAATTCCTGGAATACATGATCGAGGCGAAAACACAAAAAATGGTGACCGACGTTACCGGATACGACCCCGCCAATCCGCATGCCGCGGAATTAATGACCGACGAGCAGCGGAAATCGTTGCACCTGGACAATGTGGACGAATACATGACGCGCATCTACTTCTGGCAGAACGTGCCGCGCCGCGACAAGTACAACGAAATCTGGAATGAAATAAAGGCGGCGCAGTGAGCGAAGCGGCTGCACACGCTGCCGCGTCAGGTAGTGCGGCGACGGCTTCCACGCCGATCCTCTCCGTTCGCCAGGTCATAAAACGATTCGGCCAGCGGCCGGTGCTGCGCGGAATCACGCTGGATGTCGCCAGCGGAGAATTTCTCACCATCCTCGGCGAAAGCGGCTCGGGCAAAACTACTTTGCTGCGGCTGATCGCCGGTTTCGAGGATCTCGACAGCGGCGAAATCTGGATGGGCGCGGAGCGGCTGGACCGTATTCCCGCGCATCGCCGCCAGGTAAACACGGTTTTCCAGAGCTACGCGATTTTTCCGCATCTTTCAGTGTTCGAAAACGTGGCGTACGGCTTGCGCGCGAAAAGTACCACGCAAGCTGAAATTCCTGACCGCGTCACGAAGGCGCTGGCGATGGTGAAGATGGGCGAATTCGCGCAAGCCGCTCCGGCAAAGTTGAGCGGCGGCCAGCAACAGCGTGTCGCACTCGCGCGCGCTCTGGTGAATCGCCCGCGCGTGCTGCTGCTCGATGAACCGCTCTCGGCGCTGGACGCCAATCTGCGCCGCCAGATGCAGGTGGAGCTGAAATCACTGCAGCGCGAAGTGGGCATCACGTTCATTTTTGTGACGCACGACCAGGAAGAAGCCATGGCGCTTTCCGACCGCGTAGCTCTGTTGCGCGCAGGCCTGCTGGAACAAGTAGCCCCGCCGCGCGAAATCTATGGCGAGCCGGCCACGGCCTACGCGGCGCAATTCATCGGCCAGACCAATCTGCTGCGCGCGGAAGTGCGCGACGGAATCGCCAGCGCCGGCTCGATCGTGTGGCCCACGTTTGGCTCCAGCGGCGTGGCAACCTATTCGCTGCGGCCGGAATGTATTCGCCTGGTCACCCAATCGGCCGGCGTGGCACCTGCGGACGTAACCACCGCCCGTTTCCGCGGACGCATTCGCAATCAATCGTTCGGCGGCGCGATGGACCTGATCGAAATTGAATGCGGTGGGCCGAATGCAATCCGCGCGCGCATCGCTAGTCCCGGCATCCTCAGCGGAGAGCGCGAATTCGAGTTCACCGCGAACGACGCAGTCCGCGTGCGTGAAGGAGAACCGGACTAGCCATGTACTCGCGCGCCTACAAATCCGCCGTGACGATTCCACCGCTCCTCTGGGTCACCGTTTTCCTGCTGGTGCCCTACGCGATTCTGTTTTGCCACAGCTTCTGGTCCGTTTCTTCGGCGCAAACGATCGTGCACAACTGGAATTTGCAGAATTATCTGCAGTTGGCGCGCAATCCGATTTATCTGCAGGTTTTGTTTCGCTCGATGCGCATTGCAGCCTCCGTCACCGTGCTCGCGCTGTTGCTCGGCTATCCTCTGGCTTACTATTTGTCGTTCCACGCCGCAAAACGCAAGGATCTACTCTACCAACTGGTGATTATTCCGCTGTGGGCGAGCTACCTGGTGCGTGGCTACGCATGGAAGACGATCCTGGGCAGCGATGGCGTGCTGAACGGCTTCCTGCAATATCTGCACATCACCCACCGGCCGGTGGAATTTTTCCTCTACAGCCCATTTGCGGTGATCATCACTTTGACGCACATCTACACTCCCTTCACGCTGCTGCCGATTTACGCTTCTCTCGAACACATCCCGCGCAATCTGGTGGAAGCTTCGCACGACCTGGGCGCGTCACCGTGGTCCACGTTTCGCCGCGTGATTCTGCCGCTCTCGCTGCCAGGAGTCCTCGCCGGCGCGACGTTTGCATTCGTCTTAACGCTAGGAGATTTCCTCGCGCCGCTGCTAGTCGGCGGGCCCAGCGGCATCATGATTTCAAACGTGGTGGTGAGCTTGTTCGGCGCGGCCTACAACTGGCCGCTGGGTGCCGCGATTTCTTTCTGCATGATGCTGCTGGTCGTGACGCTCCTGTTCATCACCGAGCGCCTGGAAAAAAGGCTGGCGGTCTCATGAGCGCCGGATTCCAGTCCCGTCGCGCGCCTTTGCTGCTGAGCGCCTACGCATTTCTGGTGTATGCGTTCCTCTATTTTCCGATCATCGTGCTCGTCGTTTATTCCTTCAACGGCTCCGGCGTCGGCGGCTTCCCTCCCGCGCATTGGACGTTCGATTGGTATCGCCAGCTTTTCACGGACGCCGCACTGTGGGACGCGGTCCTTAACAGCGTGCGCGTCGCCGCGGTCGCTGTCGCGATCGCGCTGGGGCTGGGATTGCCGGCGGCGCTGGCGCTCGACCGCACGGATTTTCCCGGCAAAGCGCTCTTCCGCCGATTGGTGCTGCTGCCGTTGATTCTCCCCGGCATCATTACCGGCCTCTCGATGCTGATGTTGTTCGTAGCCGTCGGCATGAAACTCAGTCTGGTAACCATCACACTGGGCCACGGCACGGCGCTGATCTCCGTAGCCACCACGGAAATTTTCGCTGGTCTGCAGAAGCTCGAGCGCGCGCAGGAAGAAGCTTCGCTCGATCTGGGCGCAAATCATTGGCGGACGTTCTGGCGCGTCACGCTGCCGAATCTGCGCGTTTCGCTGATCGCCGCGGGCTTGCTGATTTTCACTCTTTCGCTCGACGAAATCGCCGTCAGCTTCTTCCTGATTGGGCGCGACAATACCCTGCCGCTGGAAATCTGGTCGCGCCTGCGCCGCGGCATCACTCCCGAAATCAACGCCATTTCCACGCTGATTCTGGTTTTTTCCATCGGCATGATCTTGCTGTGGTACCGCCTGCGCACTCGTTTGCAGCGCGCCGACGAATCCGCTGCGCCGCTGGTTCCCGCCGCGATCCAAGGAGAAAGCGCATGACCGACACACGCAGGGATTTTCTGAAATTTGTCGTGGCCGGTTCAGTCGCCGCGGGCTGCCCCGTAAATCTTTCGCTGCTAGCGGCGGAAAGCGGGCCGAAGCCCCAGCTCGATGGCGATCACTTTGCAATCTGCCATGAAGTGCGCGACGGCCAGCAATTCGATAAGCCGCCGGTATCGAGCCGGCATGACGTGGTGATCGTCGGCGGCGGCGTGAGCGGCCTGAGCGCCGCGTATTTTCTGCGCGGGCGCGATTTTCTGTTGCTCGAAAAAGAACCGCACTGGGGCGGCAACGCGTATCTGGAAGAATATCAGGGCCAGGCCTTCGCCACCGGCTCCGCGTTTGATGAAAAAGATTCCACCAGCCAGCAGCTCGCGCGCGAAATCGGCCTCACCGAGTTGCCGATCAATTCCCCGGACCCCACCATCGTCGCGGGCAAGTGGGTGCCGGCTACCTGGCGCGAGGGATTGGATCAGCTGCCATATTCCGAAGCCGTGCGCGAAAGCTTCAAGAAATTCCGCTCGGAGATCAAAGCGCTGGATCTCGAAAAAAACGTGCAGCAGCTCGACAGCGTGCCATTCTCCAATTACCTGAAGGGCTACCCGCCGGAACTCAAGCAATGGTGGGATGCCTACGGCCTATCCAATTGGGGCGCGAAGGCCGAGGACTCCTCCGCGTACGTCGCCGCCGATGATTTGCAATACATGACGGCGGACGAGGACGTTCGCAGAACATTGCCCGGTGGCAACGGTGCCCTCTCGCGGCAACTAGCGACGACTCTGCAACCGAAATATGGCGCGCAGATGGTCGGCGACGCGACCATCGTTTCCGTGGACCCACAGAAGACCGAAGTGCAGATCACTTACGTGCAGGCCGGCCAGCCGCGCACGGTCGCCGCGAAATACGTGATCATGGCCACGCCGAAATTCATCACCGCGCGCCTGATCGCAACGCTACCCGACGCGCAGCACGAAGCCATGATGTCTTTCCGCTACTGCCCCTACACCGTAATCAACATGATCTTCGACAAGCCCATCTACAATCGCGCCTACGACACCTGGTGCCCCGGCAACACCTTCACCGATTTCATCGTCGCCGATTGGGTGCTCCAGAAACAGTCCGGCTACGTGCAGAAAAATAATATTCTCACTTTCTACACGCCGATTTCGGAATTGCATCGCGACCGGCTGCTCACCCTGGACGGCTGCCAAAGAATCGCGGAAAACGTGTTGCGCGATTTTCAGAAGCTGGCGCCCGAATTCAGCGCCGCGGAGCCGATCGAGGTGCACATGTATCGCCGCGGCCATCCCATGTACCTGCCCACGCCGGGGATTTTTACGAAGGTGATTCCGGTGGCGAACCAGCCGTTTGGCCGCATCGCTTTCGCCAATACCGATTCAGTCGGGCCGGTGTCCGATGTTTCCGGAGCCGTCGAGGCGGCGCATCACGCCGTGGAGTGGGCGGAAAAACAAATGGCCGCACCATCGGCCGCGCCTGCGCACCCGCACGCGCACCCGGCGCCAAAAACCTCGGCATCCGCAGCAAAGTAGTCCGATCCGCAAAATCCGCCGCGTAGCAACAAAAAAGGCATCCGGGGAGAATGCCGGATGCCTTCTTGAAATCTTCCCCGCCAGGAAAAGAGTTCTTGGTTACACGTAAAGAAAACTGTGCAATCTACAGTTTGCCCGCCACATGCAAATTGTGCACGCCGGAGAAAATCGAAAGGCCCGCGCTCAGCGTTTGCGGCATCCACCAGAAACGCCGCAGCAGCGAATATTCGCTGCGCTGCATGTGGTACGCCGCCAGATCGAGGAGCACCGGGGTCAACTGCGTCGCCGCATAGATCGCTCCGGAGCTGGCGAAGGGCCGCAGCAGCGGATTGTCCTCCACCGCGCCGTGCCCCACGGCCTGGCGCGTCGAATACGCGTCGAACGCGGCGGCGCCATGCTGCAGGAGCGCCAGCGCCAGCCATTCGCGCCGCGAAGGCAGCGAGATCGCTTCCCGGAACCGGCTTTCTTTGGTGGCAGGTTCGGAAATGCGTACGGTCGAAAACGATTGCGCATCGCTGGACGAATCAAACGCCACCGTCTTCAGACTGCTGGAGAATTGGTTCTTGGAATCCGCACTGACCAAGTGAACTTCGTCGAGGTTCATGTGCGTCGAGGATGATTCGGTGCTCGATGCGATGAAATTTTCCTCAACCGCAACGGGTGGATGGGTGCTCACCGGGGCGCTCTCCTTGAATGACCCGAAAGAGTTGACAGACGCCGCGTGAATCACGGGCATCTGCGCGCCTACAGCTTGAGCCGGGGGAGCAAATGATTGGAACTGAAGCAACAACGCTGCTACGGCCAACACCATGGAGGGGGTCTCCTGTAGTCGCCTAACGCAATACAGGAGTGCACGGACACGACCAACCTCTGACGGTAGTCTATCCGTTGTATTTACAATGTCTTACGGCGAAGCAGTCGATAATTGGCGTTGGATTTAAGGCTGTGGAAAGGAAATCCGTTTCCGTTGACCAGTACTCCCGTTACCCTGCTAACCCACTGAATCGCCTCAAGCTACGGCTACACAGTTCGCGGGACTTTCGCTTCCATGAGAGGCTCCAGACGGGGTGATGGGCTGGTCCGACTCCAGGGAAATCGTGAAGAATTGAAGGCAGGCAGCGCGCGCCAAACTCGCAAAGTCTGAGAATACTGCGCGTCGCGCTCTTCCGGCTGGGTAGCTAGAGCGCTGCCAGGCTCGCGCGCGCTGCAGCGATGGTGCGGTCAATGTCCGCGTCCGTGTGCGCTGCGGAGACGAACAACGCTTCGTACTGCGAAGGGGGCAGAAAAATTCCGCGCTCCAGCATTTCCTGGAAAAACTTGCCGAACTTTTGCGTGTCGGATTTTTTGGCGTCGTCGTAGTTGCGCACCGGCTGCTCGCAGAAAAATAATGTGAGCAGCGAACCGGCTACGTTCACTTGTCCTGCGACGCCTGCTTCCTTCAGAGCGCTGCGCAAACCTTCCGCCAGCCGCTGCGTTCTGCCATTCACTGCGTCGTAAAAACCCGGAGCTTCGAGTTTCGGCAAGGTCGCAAGGCCCGCGCGCATCGCCAGCGGATTGCCCGAAAGCGTGCCGGCCTGATAGACCGGCCCCAGCGGCGCCACGCGTTCCATAATGTGCCGCTTGCCTCCGTAAGCCGCGACTGGCAGTCCGCCACCGATAATTTTTCCCATCACCGTAAGATCTGGGTCAATTCCGTAAACTCC
>Ga0209038_10000437_pt1 | contig 12945 bp, 10 predicted proteins | sample BogFormECP03_OM3_FD_188237 | JGI IMG/M metagenome (GOLD analysis project Ga0209038, IMG submission 188237) | Bog forest soil microbial communities from Calvert Island, British Columbia, Canada - ECP03_OM3 (SPAdes) (version 2) | ecosystem: Environmental > Aquatic > Freshwater > Wetlands > Bog ...
GCATGGATCCGCACAAGATATTTCCGTACATGGAATCGTAGGAGTGTAGGTGCCGTTGACTTTGTAGCGGCCAGCTTTAGCTGGGCGCCTTTGACGTGCGTAGCGCCGCCTGGTCCTAAAGACTCGCGCCCTGGGAAGGCCAATCTCCCGATCGGCGATCCGCGCCACTCATCACTCGCCACTCATCACTCATCACTGAAATCACTAATCACTCCTCAGCCCCTCAATCCCACGCACCATCACAATCACCGACCGCGCCGCCGCCTTCCGGTCCTGCGCGATTTCCTGATACTCCGCCGACTCTGCCCAATCCCGAAACGAAGCCTCATCCGGAAACGAAAGCACCACAATCCTGTTCCCATCCCACGGCCCTTCAAACACCACCGGACTTGAGTCCGCCGCCAGCACACTCCCCTTATATTTCTTGAACACATTCATAAACCGCTCCACATACCGCCCATACCGCGCCGGATCGTGTATCCACAATTGCCCGATCGCGTAAACGCTCATCACCCCTCCTCCTGCTCTCGCAAACCACCATTCAATTCGCTCTCGCGATCACCTGATTTTCCAACTTGCGCCACTAGCCCGCGCATCGTACGCCGCTCCAGCCCGTGAGACGACGAATTCTCCTCCGAACACGCAGCGGCGCCGTTTCCATTCCGTATTTAACGCAATTAGTGGAATATGCCCGAGACCTTTCAACCCTGAATTTCATCTATACATTCAGCACGCAGCGTTGTCGAGTTTTGCGATGCGATCTAGCGAAAACACACAGGTTTTTCGCTCGGAGGGGTGCATATCATGTTCAGCAACTCACGCGTCGCCGGTTTTCTTCTCGTCACTCTTCTCCGCACCGCTGCTGCTTCAGCCCAACAGGCCAGCCCGCAAGTCCAGCCGGCCGGCGGCAACATCTACCTCGACGTCGTCGTCACCCCGAAATCCGGCTCGCCCGTCGCGGATCTCCAGCAACAAGACTTCACCCTGCTGGATAACGGTTCCCCGCAGGCCATCACCTCTTTCCAGGCCGTCAGCGGCCGCCAGGCTCCCGTCCAGGTCGTCCTGGTAATTGACGCGATCAATACCGATGCCACCCACATTGCCTATGAGCGCGCTCAGATCGACAAGTTCCTCCGTGCCGAGGGAGGTCGCCTCGCATACCCCGTCGCTATCGCAGTCGCCACGGATACAGGCGTTAAGGTTGCTGAGAATTTCTCGAGCGACGGCAGCGCTCTCAGCGCGGCCATGGATCACGATCAGATCGGTCTCCGTGATATCGGACGCTCCGCCGGTTTCTATGGCGCAACCGAACGCTTGCAGTATTCCCTCCAGTCGCTGAGTCAGCTTGCTGTCCCCGAGGCTCATCAGGCGCGTAAAATCCTGCTCTGGGTTTCCCCCGGCTGGCCTCTCCTCTCTGGCCCCAATGTCGAGCTCGATGGAAAACAGCAAGCACAGATCTACGCGCAGATTGCCAGTCTCTCCACTCAACTCCGGCAGGCGCGCGTCACCCTCTACATGGTCAATCCCATAGGCGCCGGCGAGTCTATGTATCGCGGCACATACTACGAGGACTTCCTGAAAGGTGTCAGCAAACCCAGCCAGGTCAATCTGGGCAATTTGGGGCTCCAGGTCCTCGCCATTCAGAGCGGCGGTCTCGCTTTCGACTTCAATAACGATGTCCCCGGGCTCCTGCAGCAATGCATCTCCGACATCGCGCCCTACTACGAGATCTCCTTCGCCGCACCCGCAGCCGCGTCCCCCGACGAATATCACCGTCTCGAAGTACAAATCGACAACGCCGGTCTTATCGCGCGCACCCGTCAGAGCTACTACACGCCATCTGCGCCCCACAACTAATCAGCGCGCGCCAGAAAATTCGCCGAGGAGAATTTCGAGCGCCGTAGGCCCGGCATCATTTGTCTGACGTTGTAACAGGCCCTCGTCCGCAATTTCACTCCCGCGAAAAACCAAAAGCGCCATCAGCGCCAGATACCTCCCAGTACATTCCTCAGCATTTGACCGAAACGCATTAGCCCCGCTCCGCGTCTATGTCACCGCACTCAACCCTATCGCATTTGTCGAAGCTTTCAGTCGAACACCGGCGAGCCTTCGCCCCGAGGAATCTAACGCATGCTCAACACCGCACGCTCCAGCCGCGTTCTGTTCGTCACCCTGCTCTGCTCCGCCGCCGCTGTCTTCGCGCAACAAAGCGCCCCACCGGCTCAGCCCCCATCGAATCAAATCGTCCTCGACGTCGTCGTCACCCCCAAATCCGGCCCGCCCGTCGCCGATCTTCAGCAACAGGATTTCACCATCCTCGACAACAAATCCCCCCAGCCCATCACCTCCTTCAAAGCCGTCCCCGGCCGCGAAGCTCCCGCCGAAATCATCATCGTAATTGACGCGGTCAACACCGGTTACCGCACCCTCAGCGTCGAACGTATTCAGCTGGGCAAATTCCTCCGCGCCGAATCGGGCCACCTCGCCTACCCCATCGCCCTAACCGTCTTCACCGACAAAGGAATTCAGGTCCTCGCGAATTTCTCCAGCGATGGCAACGCGCTCGGCGACACGCTGGATCACAGCGAAATCGGTCTGCGCGACCTAACCCGCGCCGCCGGCTTCTACGGCGCCGAGGAACGCCTGCAACTTTCCCTTCGGGTTTTCGGTCAGCTCGCCGAAAGCGAATCCCGCCGCGCAGGCCGCAAAATTATGCTCTGGGTTTCTCCCGGCTGGCCTCTTCTCTCCGGCCCGCGCGTCGAACTCGATTCCAAACAGCAGGCCCAGATCTTTTCCGAGATAGTCAGGTTGTCCACCCAGCTCCAGCGTGCGGGCGTCACCGTTTACAATGTCAATCCTATCGGCTCCGACGAAGCTCTCCTGCGCACTTCCAATTACAAGAACTTCCTCAAAGGCGTCAGCAAACCGAATCAGGTCCTCCTGGGAAATCTCGGCCTCCAGGTCTTCGCCGTTCAAAGCGGCGGTCTGGTTCTCGACCTCGATAACGACGTCGCCGCGCTACTGCAGCAATGCATTTCCGACCTCGCGCCCTACTACGAGATCTCCTTCGCCGCTCCCGCAGCCGAGCGCCCCGACGAATACCACCACCTCGAAATCAAACTAGCCAAGCCCGACCTGACCGCGCGCACTCGTCACGGCTATTACGCGCAACCCGCAACGCACAACTAACCGGCGTACCGCGGCGACAAATCGCTGTCCGCCTCCGCAACAGTCCGTCCCACAATCGAGCATCCCGCCCTCTTTTCGACTCGTGCCTCTCTCCAAACGGATGATAATGCTGTACTTATCGATGAGCGACAAGGAACCGCACGTGCCTCGAAACCTGCGGAATATTTTCAATAGCCGTGGTGTAGAATCTCGCATTCAGGGCTCCACAAAAAGCCCGCCCATGACCACTCGCGGCAACCCGTATAGCAAGGAGGCCGTACGTCGATGTTCAAACTGGACTTGCTCCTCCGCGATCTAAAAGTCGCCCTCCGCTCTCTCGCGCATACCAAGGGCCTCGCGATCACCGTGATCCTCACCCTGGCGCTAGGCATCGGCGCCAACGCTGCCATCTTCAGCGTAGTCCGTGGCGTGCTGCTCCGCCCGCTCGTCAATCGTGACGAAGACCGCCTCATCTATATCCGCCAAAGCGCTCCCGGCATCGGCGTTGAAAACACCACCTTCTCCGTCCCCGAGATCCAGGATCTGCAATCGCGCGTCAAGACCGTCGGCGAGTTCGGCGATTTCTCCACCATCCACGTCAGCATGGTCGGTCTCGGCGAACCGCGCGAAGTCCGCGGCGGTGTTGTGGACGGCTCCTATTTCGAAGTCATGGGCCTGCATCCCGTCCTCGGCCGCCTACTCGACGCGCACGATGACGGCCCCAACGCCGCCGGTGCCGTAGTCCTCACCTATCGTTTCTGGACCACTTCCCTCCACAGCGATCCCACCGTGCTCGGCAAGACTCTCAAGCTCGATACCGGCGACACCGCCGGCGCCCGCTCCGCCACCATCGTAGGCGTTCTCGAACCGTCGGTCCCATATCCAGCCGAAACCGAGATCATCGCCAACGTCGTCACCAGCCCCCACCATCTCTCCGCCACCATGGTCACCGGCCGCGTCCATCGCATGACCGAACTTTTCGGCCGCCTCGCGCCCGGCGCGACCCTCGAACAAGCCCGCGCCGAGCTGAACACCGCCTACAGCTCGATGATCGCCCAACATCCCGAAGCCTATCCGCACGGCGAGAACTTTCAAATCAGCGCCGTCCGCCTGCGCGATCAAATCACCTCGAACGCTAAGACCGTCCTGCTCGTGCTGCTAGCGTCCTCCGTGCTCGTCTTCGTCATCGCCTGCTCCAACGCCGCCAACCTGATCCTCGCCCGCACCGTCCGCCGCGAAGGCGAACTCTCCATTCGCGCCGCGCTCGGCGCCAGCACCACCTCGCTGCGCCGCACATTATTGATTGATAGCTTGCTACTCTGCGGCGCCGGCGCCGCTCTCGGCGTCTTGATCGCGCGTCCTATGGTCGCCATCCTCGCCCGCTACGCTTCCCGCTTCTCCATCCGCGCGCTCGATCTCACCGTTGACTCCAGCATGCTCTGGGTCGGCGCGCTGCTCGCGGTCATCGCCGCAGTGCTCTTGGCATTCGTCCCGCGCCTTCCTTCGGCCGACGCTTCCAACGGCATGAACCTCTCCAGCGGCGGCGTGCGCATCACCGGCAGCACCGGACGCCGCCTCCGCGTCTTCGCCGTCACCCAAATCGCCGCCTGCTTCATGCTCCTCGCCGGCGCCGGCATGCTCCTCAAGACGCTCCTAGCCCTGCAATCCGTGCACCCCGGTTTCGACACGCACAATGTTCTCGCCATCAACGTCCCAGTCGTTTCCTACGGACGCACGCCCGATCAGATCTTAAATTTCTACAAAGAAACCATTCGCCAGGTCTCCGCGCTCCCAGGCGTAGATCGCGTCGCCGTCGGCACCGCCGTCCCCTGGCGCGATAAAGGCATTTTCGGCCCCGGCTTCCAGTTCACCGCACAAGGCCACGTGCGCGCCAATGGCGAAGAAGATCCCCACGCGCAATTTCGCACCGTCTCGCCCGGATTTTTCGCCGCCCTCGGCGTCCCCATCATCGAAGGGCGCGATTTCAACGACCTCGATCGCACAAACAGCGAGAAAGTCGTCATCGTCAGCCAGAGCCTGGCGCTCCGCATGTTCCCAACCTCCGACGCGCTCAATCAGCACATCATTTGGACCGACCCCGTCATGAAATTCATCGACGTCAGCCCCGAGCCGCGCCGCATCGTCGGCATCTCCGCCGATGTGGACGATGAAAACGTAGTCCCCGGCGCCACCCTCACCGTCTATCACCCCCTCGATCAGGAATTCGGCGGTGGCCGCCTCTTCGTCCACACCCACACCGACCCCTACGCGCTGGTGACTCCAATCACCCACATCATCCGCGATCTCTCCGCCGACCAACCAGTCGAAAAAGCCGCCACGTTAGACGACGTCCGCGCCGAAGTCCTCACTCCCGATCGTCTGAACGCGCTGGTATTTGGCGGCTTCGCGGCAGTCGCTCTGGCAATCGCAGTAATTGGCGTAGCAGGCGTGCTGGTGTTCTCAGTCAGCGGACGCACGCGCGAGTTCGGCATCCGCCTCGCTCTAGGCGCGCAACCGCGCAACCTTCTCACCGGCGTGATAGTCCAAGGCGCCCTCATGGCCGCGGTAGGTATAATCGCAGGCGCCGCATTCGGCTACCTGTTAGCCCGCCTCGCAAACAGTTACATCGTGGACATGCGTATGCCCGACACAATTCCAGTAGTAGCCAGCGCCGCCGTCCTGCTAGCCGCCGCGGTAGTAGCCTCGGTGCTCCCTGCCGCCCGCGCCGCCCGTATTGACGTAATGGACGCCCTGCGCTCCGAATAACCCACAAACACGAAGGTTTTGACTCTGTAGCGGCCAGCTTTAGCTGGGCGCCTTTGACGTTGCGGTTGCTGTCGCCGCTGAATTTGAATTTGTAGCGGCCGTGCCCGGCTCTCGTGAGCGCCAATCTCCCGATTATCGTTCCGCACCGAAAAAATGTCACCCAAATCGCCCGGCCAACATCAAACGCCTTGTTAGGCCCATGCTCGTCCCGACAATCCGGGGCCCGTCCGTCGGATGTCACCCCACAAATTTTCCGGACCTCAAAGAAAAGGAGAACTCGCTATGAACGAAAAATTCGCAGCTGTGAAAACGTGTGCTCACCCCCCATGCACCTGCGAAGTGGACCCAGACACGGAATATTGCAGCGTGCAATGTTCCGCCATGGAAGAAACGCCGGACCTCCGTTGCGACTGCCATCACAAGGCTTGCAAGGGAAATATCGGATCATAAAACGCGAACCTCATAGGACGCGAAGTAATGACCAGCCGTGCGCCGCAGCCCCGCCCGCTGTCGCCGCAATCGCCAGCGCCAATTTCGCCGCTGCCTAAAGCTCTCCGAACGCCAACAGCGCCATACTGCCTCAGAATGTTATGCTCTACGCCACGCAATCCTATTGCTCGCCAAGAAGGAGTCCTCAATGAGCGCAACCTGGAAACATCACGAAAAACACGGACGCCTCACCAAACAAAGCGATTTGCCCGACTCCGTCTTCGCCTTCCCCAAACAACGCAAGGAACCGCTAACCGACGCGCGCCACGTGCGCAACGCCGTCGCGCGCTTCGATCAAGTAACCGGCGTCTCCGAGGCCGACCGCGCCTCGGCCTTCGCCAACATCAAGAAAGCCGCCGAACACTACGGCATCAACCTGTCCGAAACGTCATGGCACGATCTAGGCGTTCACCCGCAACGAAACCGCAAACTGGCCGCCGCCAAAGCCGCTGCCACGCGCCAGCGCAAAAAAAAGTCTTAGAATTCGGTCGAAAGAGCAAGCCTCTGGCACACCGTTGCACCAATGGAACCCGATTCGCTACGCTGCCCACCATGGCCGCCCAAAATATCCTGATCAACCGCGCCCCCGTCCTCACCCTCTGGGCCGCCACCGTCGCCGAGCGTCTAGGTTTCAACCGCGACGAAGCGCTCTCCCTCGGCAAAGCCGTAGCCGGTCTCAACGCGCAATCCAAAGGCCGGCGACTAGGCATCTACAAACCCGCGCCCCAGGAAATCAAAAAAGCGCGCACCAAAAAACGCGGCGAAGAATTTTTCGTTGAAATTGCCGGCCGCCAAGTTCCGGCAGTCAATACGGACGAAGGAGTCCGCGCCGTGATCAAGGACAAACCCATCGCCGCCCCCGGCGTCGAGCGATACCTTGAAAGCAAGTTCGCCGACTCGCTAGCCCCCGTGCGCGAGGCCATGCGCGACCTCGCGAAAGCCTTCCGCCCCGATGATCTTTCCCAAAACGCATTCCATCTCTACGAAAAGTTCCGCCCCGCAATCCCCGCGGGCGTAACCGGCTGGGGCGCCAAAGGCCGCCTGGACATAGATCGCATCCGCTCCCTAGCCTCCGAGAAGTAAATCCGACACCGCGGCGGCTAGTAATCAGGCAATCCCGCCGACGCAATTCTCCACGTCTTCCTCTCTCCAACATCTATCCGTGTTCATCTGCGCTCATTCGCGATTCCTTTCGATGGTCCAATGCGCGCGCTAGCTCTAATTTTCCATTTTCTTTTTTCCATTTTAGCGTTTGACATTATCAGTGTTCATCTGCGTTCATCAGTGGTGCCTTTGACTTTCTCCTCCCTCTCTCACAGCGCGTCTCTACAGTAGAAAGTTTTTAGGACAGGGAGTACTAGTTCTGTCCCACTTCTGTCCGAACGTACAGCTGCGCATTTCACCCGCCCGTGTTAGCTTTAGGCGAGACTAAAAAAAGAAAACGAAAACTTTTCAAACTTCGCGCGACAAACGCAAAACGTCGCCACCCTCGCTAGCGATAAATCCGCTAGCCCCGACCCTCGCCAGCGCCAAAATCCTCGCATCCTCGACCGAACAAAGCGTACAGTCCGTAATTATCCCGCTGCCAGGTAGTAGAAATACGGACCGTTCTAATCGACGTCTCGGCGAATAGAAATCCGCCTAAATGACTGAAAACAAACAACAGCCCTCATTTCTAATCAACTATTTTCTGCCCTTTTTGCCCCCAGTGCTCGGGCCACCCACAATCACCACTCTTGCCCCTGCGTATTTTCTGGTACAGAATCCCCGTGCCCATGAAAACCCGACTAGCAGCAAAAACCGGAACCGCGCGCCACGCCGTCATCAGCATCTCCAAAGCCCGCGAGAGCCAACTAGGTCCTTCCGTCGAAGAACGCATGGCCGCCGGCAGGGCTTTGCGCGAACGCGTCCCGCGAAATTCGCATGCGAAGTGGTCGCCCGCGCCCGATCGTCCCGATCCGGTTGCGCTACTGAAAGAATCCGACCGCGGACGATTGTCTGATCTCCTGCCCATCCGCTATGGACGCATGCGGGTTTCGCCGTTCGCGTTCTACCGCGGCGCCGCGGCGCTGATGGCTTGCGACCTTTCAAAAACTCCCAATACCAAGATTCGCGTGCAGGTCTGCGGCGACTGCCACTTGCTGAATTTTGGAGGATACGGCTCTCCCGAGCGGCGCCTGGTATTCGACATCAACGATTTTGACGAAACGCTTCCCGCGCCGTGGGAATGGGACGTAAAGAGGCTGGCGGCCAGCGTGGTGCTGGCGGCACGCGACAAGAAAATGGGAGAAGGGCGCTGCTCAGACGCAGCGCGCGCCATGACGGCGTCCTATCGCACGCACATGCGCGAATATGCGCAGATGCCCGCGCTGGACGCCTGGTATTCGCATATTGACGTGGACATTTTCGTCGTGAAGGCGAAATCCTTCAAAGACAAGCAGTATTGGAAAAAAGTGGAGCGCGCCGCCTACATGCAGACGGCCGAATACCTCCTGCCGAAAATCACCAAAGTTTCCAAAGGCGAGCGGCGCATCATTGACCACCCGCCGCTGATTTATCATCCGCGCGACTTTGCCAAAATTGACGAGCACGTTCGAGCCTTGTTTCATCGCTACAGTTTGACGCTGCCGGAAGAACGGCGCGTGATTCTGGACCGTTATCACATCGTGGATATCGCGCGAAAAGTGGTCGGTGTGGGAAGCGTGGGCACGCGCTGCGACGTCGCGCTGCTTTTGGCCACCATAGATGACGCCATGGTGCTGCAGCTGAAAGAGGCGCTGCCTTCCGTGCTGGAACAGTACGCCGGCAAGAGCCGTTATCCCAACCACGGGGAGCGAGTGGTCACCGGGCAACGCATGCTGCAAGCCGCCAGCGACGTCTTCCTCGGCTGGACGCGCGACGACGACGGCCACGATTATTATTTCCGGCAGTTGCGCGACATGAAAATGAAATTTGATTTGGACAGCATGAGCAAGTCGGAATGGCTGGAATACGTGCAGATCTGCGGATGGACTCTGGCCCGCGCACATGCGCGAACCGGCGATGCGGCGCGCATCGGCGGCTACTTGGGCAAGAATGCCAAGTTTGACGACGCGATCGGCGATTTTGCGGTAACGTATGCGGACCAGACCGAGCGCGACCATGCCGCGCTGCTGAAAGCGATTCGCGCGGGTCGCGTGCGCGCCGCGGAAACGCCGTCGGAGTAATTCACAAATCCAGCGGCAAGGGATTTTTTCCGGTGATCAATCGCGCGGAGCGATCGAAAGTCAAATACAGCCAGGCCCATTGCAGCAGTACCAGCAAACGATTTTGAAATTGCACGATGTAAAGCAAGTGCACGAAAACCCAAATCAGCCAAGCAGGCCAGCCTGAAAGCCGCAGCCAATTTAAATCCGCAACGGCCGCGCCGCGTCCGATCGTCGCCAGATTCCCCTTGTCAAAATAATGGAACGGCGCAAGTTTTTCGCCGCGCAATCGCGCGCGAATTAATTTCGCGACATAATTTCCTTGTTGCATCGCGGGCTGCGCAATTCCCGCAAGCGGCCTTCCAGTCTGATGGCTGAAATTCGAGAGGTCGCCGATCACGAAAATCTCGGGGTGCGCCGCGATGCTCATGTCCGGCTCGACAATCACGCGGAACGCCCGGTCCAGTTTTGCGCCGGCCTCTTCCGAGAGAATCACGCCGAGCGGCGACGCGAGCACGCCCGCGGCCCACAGCACCGTGCGCGTTGGAATCATTTCGTCGTGATCGCCCACGCGAATGGTCACGCCGTCCGCGCGAATATCTGTGACCATCGCTCCGGTTCGAACCGTCACTCCAAGCCGCACCAGCATCCGCCGCGCGGCCTCCGATAGTCTCGGCGGATACGTGGGGAGCGCGCGGTCGGTGCCTTCAACGAGAATGATGCGCGTCTGTGTTGGATCGATGGAGCGGAAGTCGTGCCGCAGCGTGTCGTGCGCGATTTCGCCCAGCGCGCCAGCCAGCTCCGCGCCAGTGGGCCCCGCGCCGACGATGACGAATGTCATCCACGCCCGCAGCTTTTTGGGATCGCGTTCGCGCTCGGCGGCTTCGAACGCGAGAAGAATGCGGCGGCGCATCGCGGTGGCGTCATCGAGATTTTTCAAGCCCGGCGCGAACTGCTCCCATTCATCATGACCGAAATATTGATGCGTGGCGCCGGTGGCGACGATCAGCGTGTCGTAATCGAGCACGCCATCGCTGAGAATCACGCGGCGCTTGGCGGCGTCAATGTGCACAGCTTCGCCCAGCAGCACCTGGGTGTTTTTTTGTTTGTGCAGGATGTCGCGCAGCGGCCCCGCGACGTTCGCTGGCGAAAGCGAGCCGGTCGCGACTTGGTAAAGCAGCGGCTGAAATAGATGATAGTTGTGGCGGTCCACCAGCGTCACTTGGACGGGGGCATTTTTCAGAGCCTGCGCGGCGCTAAGGCCACCGAAACCGCCGCCGATGATTACGACCTTGTGTGGATCGGTCATTCGTGAGCGAACTCCTCGACAAGCGCGAATATACGAGCGCGATTGCGCTGGAATGCCTCTACGTTATCAGATGCACTAACATGACTGGAAGCGGCAGGCTGGAACCTGGCTGGCGCCGAGTACGAGGCTACGCAGCCAGCTTGAAATACGCTGAAACGTGGCAACTGAATCGTCGCTGCGTGTGGAGCATGCTTCCGATATAAACTGAACGGCACGCGAGGCGCGGAACGCAAACGATGAAGCGAGGATTCCTGAAAGTGACGACGTCGCTAACGCTGATTTTGGTAATCGCGTTAGGCGCGCGCGTGGCGTATGCGTGGAATCAGGAGCGCAAAGTGCGCGCCGATCTCCTAGGCCTCGTGCCGTTTCTGAATGAGACGGGGAACATCGCGTATTCGCTCGCTGCGGGGCACGGATTCAACTCGCCGTATTGGCAGGAGACGGGGCCAACGGCTTGGTTGACACCGGTGTATCCCGCGCTGGTGGCCGTCATTTTCAAGCTATTTGGAATTCACACGCCGCACTCGTTTTTTGCGATTGTTTTTCTGAACATTTTATTTTCCACGGCGACTTGCGCGCCGGTATTTTACATTGGTAAACGCGTGGGCGGCCTAGGCGTAGCGAGCGGCGCAGCATGGCTGTGGGCGATTTTCCCCAACGCGATCATGATCCCTTACGAATGGGTTTGGGACACGTCGCTCGCGGCGCTGCTGATTGCGACAATCTTGTGGGCGACGCTGGAACTTGCTGATACGCAAAGCGTGCGCGCCTGGTGCGGGTACGGGCTGCTGTGGGGATTTGCGTTGATGACCAATCCTTCGCTGGGCAGCCTGTTGCCGCCGCTGCTGGGCTGGGCCGCGTATCGCGCGTGGAAAAAAGGACAATTGCATCTGAGCCCGCCGCTGCTGGCCTGCGCAATTGCGGTGCTGTGCTGCGTGCCCTGGACGGTGCGCAATTATTTGGCGTTCCACCGATTCATTCCACTGCGTTCGAACTTGCCGTTTGAATTGTGGCTGGGAAACAACGAACAGTTTGACGAGCAATCGCAGGTTGTGCCGCCGTCGGATCCGGAGCGCGCCGAGATTCGTAAGTACGTTCACACGGGCGAGACAGCCTTCATGCAGGACAAGTGGGAGAAAGCGGCCCGTTTTATGCGCGCGCATCCGCGCCTGGAAATCAGACTTATCGCGCGGCGGTTTGTGGCGACCTGGACGGGCGTGGAAAAACCCATTGAGAGTCTTCGCGATACCGATTCGCCGCTCGTGCGCGTGGTGATAATCACGAATGCGCTAGCGGCACTCGGAGCGCTGTACGGGATTTTGGCGCTGCTGCGCTCGCGGAACGTGTACGCATTTCCGCTGGCGGCCGGGCCGATTGTGTATCCGCTGATTTACTACATGACGCACACTTCGCTGCGCTACAGGCACCCGATTGATCCGGTGCTGCTGTTGTTGGTAGCAATCGCAGTTGCGGCGCTGGTGCCAAACCGCAGCGGTCCCTCCGAAACAGTTCCTCTGCCCTCCTGAAACGAATTGGAACAGTTTTTCCGCCCCACATTTCCTTACGAAATCCTTACGCCCCGCTTACGGATTCCTGAGGCGACAGAAGTAGTGTAGAACTTTCCGCCCCATGGAACATCTAAGGTTCGGGTGCGAACGAGCCGGGCGGGTGTGCGTCTGAATGGATCGGCCGGAATGTCTTTTGCATTCCCGCGGCGGCCTGTTTTCGCGCAGCAGGACCGGCGGGCGCGATGAGGGATTCGTTTGATGGCAGTTCTTGTTTTTTTGGTGGTGGCGGCGGCGTGCGTGTTTTTTCTGTACGCGCTGGTGCAGTTTTGGCTGGAAGAAAAGCACCTGCGACGAAGGAAAGATACACCGCTGGGATTTCCGGTGATTTCTTCCGGACAAATCGTAATGCCACTGGAGACGCCGCGCGCAGAGCAGCGCGACAATTCTGCAGGTCAAAAAACGCAGGACGCAAGTGAGAACAGGAGATAAATTCCATGTTGAAGCTCGCGACGAATCACCA
>Ga0209038_10000438_pt1 | contig 12942 bp, 9 predicted proteins | sample BogFormECP03_OM3_FD_188237 | JGI IMG/M metagenome (GOLD analysis project Ga0209038, IMG submission 188237) | Bog forest soil microbial communities from Calvert Island, British Columbia, Canada - ECP03_OM3 (SPAdes) (version 2) | ecosystem: Environmental > Aquatic > Freshwater > Wetlands > Bog ...
TTTCATGAGCTTCACATGTTGCAACTGAATTGGCCCTCGATTTGTCGTCGTCTTCGCATTTGCCATCGTCTTCGCATTTGCCATCGTCTTCGCATTTGCCATCGTCTTCGCATTTGCCATCGTCTTCGCATTCGCCGTCGCCTTTGCATTTGCCGTCGCCTTTGAATTTGTAGCGGCCGCCTGCTTTCGCTTTTCAGGCGGGCGCCTTTGACCTTGAATTCGCCGTCCGATTTGCCTCTGCCTTTGTATCTGTATGGGCGGGTCTCAGACCCGCCCCCAACATCATCATCTCGGCAGGTTTCACAAGTCGCATTTGCCTTTGAATTTGATGTCGCTGTGGAACCTGTACCGGCCGATCCAATCCCATCGAACCGGGCAGCCGTTGACGCAGCTTTGAATTTGCCATTAGCTTTTCCCGGCGTCTAACAACCAACACAATCGCCCCACCCCACGCGCACACGAATCCGCAAAACCTCGCGCAACACGCGCGAACACACCACCGCCCCCGGGCCATTCAGCCCGGAAGCGATGTTCAATCCTTTCTATTTTCGGCTATGCCTTCTTGGCGGACTTGCGGCGGCCACGGCGCTTCGTCGGCGGCGTGGCGGGTGGCTCACCCACCAGCTCTGCGGACCAAATTGCTGTAACAAACTTCTTCACACCGTGATCGTCAAAATCAATCGTGGTGCGCTCGGTATTTGACTCCGTCACCACTCCCATTCCGTACTGCTCATGCCGTATGGATTGCCCTTCGACCAGTGTTTGCACAAATCCCTCCCTGGATGATTATGACTTCAACTTCACTTAACCCCATCGTCGCGACGCGCTTCCGCCCGTCGCCACGTCTGACCAGAAGTATGACCCGCGATAACTCCCGCAAAGGGACAAGGGCTGGGCCCGCCCCTTCCGGGACTCTTTCACTGCTCCCCGGCCGCTGCGAAAAAGGAAGACCTACGCGTCCGGGTAAAAAAAAGAGACACATCCAGCGACCGCGCGGAACTTGCGCTTCGTAGGCCTGGCACCAACCGGCAACCAGCGCGTTCCTTCACCCACTCACCGCGCCAACAATCGCCCCGCCGGTGCAGCCCTAAACAGCTCTGCAGATTTCGGCAGATTTACAGACCGACGACGTTCTCGGCCTGCAGACCTTTCGGTCCCTGCTTGACTTCAAATTCCACCGCCTGACCCTCGTTCAAGGACTTATATCCCTCGGACTGGATCGCGGAGAAATGCACGAACACATCCTCGCCAGACTGGCGCTGGATGAATCCATAGCCCTTGGCCGCATTAAACCACTTCACTGTACCTTGCTCTCTGCTCACGGAAACTACTCCTAAATTATTCAGCAGATGGCGCTTAGCCACCCGGAAAGCTGCCTGTTGCCCCGTCCGCATCGCCCCGCGCAAAAAAAAAGCCGTCGGGCATCAGCCCGGCAGCCATTCATCGCACGTGTCAAAAGCGAACCATAAAGCAACAAACGCAACTCCACTTTACCACGCTTCGCCCCTCCCCGCAATCCCCTCCCCACCGCCCAATCCTCCTCGCTTGGCGTCCGACTCCCTTTCCCACTACGCCTTCAACAGCACCGCCGGGTTCTTCTTCGCGATACCGAGCAAGCGCAGCGCCGTGCTCCGCGGCCGCCGAGCTCCCTGTTCCCATGCTTGGACGGCTTTCGTGCTCACACATAGATAGCTCGCAAACACGGCTTGGCTCGCATTTAGGCTCTCCCGAACCTGGCGAATCTCCTCCGGCTTCATCGGTTTCGGCCACGCCGGCATTTCGGTTGCCCGCAGGTCAATCGTCCGCCCGCGTTCAAACGCCAATGCGTCACGCAACGATTCCCGCATTTCATCGTAAATTTTGACTTTGATTTTCTTCGCCACCTTGCCTCCTACATGCTCCGCAGCTCCGCGACCATTTGCCGCAGAGCCTTGCGTTCGTTCTCGCTCAAGTCTTCTTGCTCATCCTTATCAAATAGATATAGCAGGTGAATATGGCCGCGGTGTTCCAGATATAGATGCATGTAGCGGTATCCGCCGCGCTTTCCTTTCCTGCGGCCCGGGTTCGCCAACCTCGCTTTACGTATTCCGCCCAAACCTCTCACTACGTCCCCTCTCGCCGGATCTCGCGGCAGATCGTTTTGCAGCTCTCTTAAGACGTCCCCTGCCGCTGCTCCGGCCAGCTGTCCCAGCCGTCGCGTAAACGAGCGAGATCCGATGAATACCACAGCGCAGGATGTACCACAATGTGGGACTAGCTGTCAGCGCCAGCTTTCCACCTGGCGGCTTCGCGGATGTCTAAAAGGCGGGCGCTTGTACGATCGCCTCGAGTCGGGAGGCATGTAGGAATACAGGGACGCCGCCAGAGCAGCTCGACAGCCAATATCCCGATCAGCGACTGGCTTTCGCTCGCTACTTCGCGACGTCCCTAAAACTGCAAATTGATCGTTCCAATCAGCACGCGCGTCTTATCGGTATCCAGCAGCAGCGCCGAATTGCTGTCGATCACGTAGTACGCCACGTTGTACGTGACGTTGGGATTCATCCCCTGGATCGTCGCCGTCCCCCGCCCGCTCGTGGCGTCCAGCGTCAGCAGCGTGGTGCCCGTCGTAAATATCGGGTCTGTCAGAAACACCGCAGTGAAGTTATTGATGTCAATATTTCCCGAAAGCGCCTCGGAACCGCTCCAGGTCACTTGCCCCGATAGATTCTGCTGATAGAGCGCCGGCTCGTTGTGGAAAATCCCCTGCCCTGCCATTCCAAACGTCTCGCTCCCGCCCAAAATGGATGGTGCCGCCGCCTGCACAAATGCCGCACCGCTCGCAACCGCCGTCGCGTCCAGCTCCAGCATCACCGCCGGCCCTTCCGCCGTCTGGTACATCGCGAATTCCTGCGTCGTCGCGCTCGGGCCCGCAACACAGGTTCCGGCCGCCGTGCTCAGCAGCAAATCAATGCGCCCGCTTGTCGCATCCACCGTATAGGTGCACGTGCCCAACGTCGTGTCTGGCGTCACCGTCCCCGCGTTGTTGCTATCGAGCAAACCGCTCGTCCCTCCGCTGCCGCTCGAGATAAACACTCCGCCAGCCGCGTACGCGCCCGTTGGAGATGTGCCACCCACTGTGAATGGATAGTTGCCGCTCACCAGACTCGCAGCATTGAATGAGCTTCCCGTGGGCGCGGCATACGCATCGCCGGCCAGATAATTATTGGTATCAATTTCCACCAGATGCAGCTGCGTGCTCTGCTCCGACGCCGTTGTGTCCACGATGTAAAACGCGTATTGCACCGGCCCGGTCGTTGTGCTCGTTAATGTGAGCGTGCCGCGCCCGCTCCCTGGAAACGTCGCGTCCAGCGTGTACGTTCCCGCCAGACTCCGGTCCTCGGTGCTCACGTGGCCCGCCGGATTACTGCTGTTGTTCACGTCCAAAATCGGGCTCCCACCCGTAATACTTCCCGCGCCATTCGCGGAAAATTTCCCCGCCATCCCCTGCGCAAAAAACTCCGCATCCGCCCCCGCCACCTTAAATACATAAGGACCGCTGAGCGTCGTGAGCGCCGTCGTCAATCCGTTCAAATTCTGCTGATCCACTGTGCCACTACCCGTGTTTCCCGCGTCGAAGCGCGTCAGTACCCCATGCTGGAAATTCGCCAGCGCCAACCGCCAGGTCTGCACCGTTCCCTGTCCGGCGCCGGAACCCGATCCGACATTAAGCGTCACGCCCGTGCGCCCGTCCGGACCCACCGTATACGTTCCCGTGAACGGCACCTGCTTGGCCACACCCGTCGAAAAACTGTCGCTATCCTCGACGCCGGTCACAATGTGGCCCTGCCCATCCGCCTGAAAACTTCCCGCGACTGCCACAAAACCCGCACTGTCGTTGCCGGTATAGGAAAACGAAAACGGCCCGGTCAAAGAGACATTCGAAAACGAAATTGTCGCGGTAGCCGTCGCGGTTGCTGTTCCGTCGTTCGCGGTGATCGTGACCGTGTCGCCCGGCGGCGGCGATGGTGGCGCCGTGTAAAATCCTGTGGGACTAATCGTGCCGATGTTTCCGCCCTCGGTCGAGGACACCGACCAGGTAATGCCCTGAGTGGTGACCACGTTATTCAGAATCGCGGCAAATGGAACGGTCTGGCCTGCAACAACCGCTGCGGTCAGCGGACTCACAGACAGCCCCGTCCCAATCCCGATCGTCAGCACCGCCGTGTTCGAAGTAATCAAATTCGTGTTGGTCGTGGAACCAGGAATCTGCGGCGTCGTCGCCGTTATGTTGACCTGCCCGCTGTTCGTTTCCGGTACCACCGCCGGCGCGGTGTAAACACCCACCAATTGATCCAGTGTGGATGTTCCGATCGTTCCGGTCGTCGCTGTCCCGCCCGCAATTCCATTCACGTACCACGTCACGATCGTGGTCGTCTGGCTCGTGGTCGTCTGGCCCGCTATCGCCACTTGCGCGCTGAATTCCGCCGTCTCGTTGATTTGCGCCGTCACCGACGCTGGCGAGATCGTTACCGCCGTCACCGTCCCACTTCCGGGCCCCCCACAAGACGAAATGCCGAGCAACCCGGCCACTGCCACAGGCAGCAACAGCACCGCGCAAATCCCCTTCCGCGTCGTCCGGCCTTTCCTCTTTGCCCGCGCTGCTGCGAATCCCGTTGCCATCTGCATCATCCAAGAATTCCTGGTCTGCTGTCTTATCATTTGCCTCGGCCCGCTCGTTCCGGCACGCCGCTCCCGGACACACACGTGGTTTTCTGTATTCCCGTCCAAAAAGAAAAAGTTCCAATTCTTAGAGGTAAGCACGCAAGATTCGGTTGCACGTCAATTACGTCGTCCGCGAGCCCCGCACCCCGTGAGAACAGCGCAACATCTTACAACAGTCGCATCCGTCCCCGCACTCGCAATCACAGAATGCGGCGGCTTCCCTCCCGCTCGCGCTTTGTCCTGATCCCGCCGCTCTTTTCTTGTTCCAGCTACTGCGGCAGCGCCGCATTCCCGTGATGCGCTTTCAGCTGCATCACTCCTCCCAACGTCGCCGCTGCGATGCTCAAAAGCGTGAACATCAAAAAATACTCGGCGAACTGTTCGCGCTTAAATTCCGCATCCCGCGCAATTCACTTCGCCGCCAGGATTAGTCCCGCTTTCCGCCTCGCTACTTCCGGTTGCGTCGCCGCCAAAATCGGCTAGAATCAGCAACCAGGTTCCTTCACCCGGTTCCGCCCATCGCCGTGGTGACAGGTTCTATGATGCTTCCCATGCCCTCGGACCACGCGGCCCCAGCGCTCGCCGCCAGCATTCTCATCGTTGATGATGATGTCGAGCTATGCGAGCTCGTCTCCGAATACCTCGTCTCTCAAGGCTTGCGCGCCGAAGCCGTTCACGACGGCAGCGCCGGCCTCGGCCGCGCTCTCTCCGGCGCCTATTCCCTCATCGTTCTCGACGTGATGCTTCCCGGCATGCGCGGCTTCGAGGTTCTCCGCAAAATCCGTGCCGTGTCCACCGTTCCCGTCGTCATGCTCACCGCGCACGGCGACGACGTGGACCGGATCGTCGGACTGGAAATCGGCGCCGATGATTACCTCTCCAAACCCTTCAATCCCCGCGAGCTCGCCGCGCGAATTCACGCCGTCTTGCGCCGCGCCGCCTCTGCCGCTCCCGCAATCTCGGCCGCCGCGCCCTCTCCCGATCGCACCATCCTCGGCGATCTCGAAGTTGATTCTCGCGCCCGCCTCGTTCGCCACAACGGTCGTACCCTGCAGCTCACCTCCGTTGAGTTCGAACTCATGGCCGCCTTCTCCAAATTGCCCGGCCAGGTTATCGCCCGCGATGAACTCGGCAAACGCGTCCTCGGCACCAAGTTCCTCGCCTCCGATCGCAAACTCGACGTGCACATCAGCAACCTCCGCAAAAAGCTGGGCCCCTCGCCCGACGGTTCCGAACGCATCCGTTCCATCCGCAATATCGGCTATATTTATGTTTTACCGGGGAATTCGTACTAAACAGGTGAACCGCCTTTGCGCACTTTGTTCCTGAAGATTTTTCTTTGGTTCTGGCTCGCCATGGTGCTGGTCAGCGGCACCCTGATTCTTTCCGTCGTCACCACCCAATCTCAGTTCACCGCCAGCCGCGCCGCGCAATCCGACCGCACCATCACCCCGCTCGTCGCCGCCCGCGCCGCCGACGTCCTCGACGATCACGGCATGGGCGCCCTCTCCGACTTTCTCGCCTCCCTCGACACCACCCTGCACGCCCAAGCCTATCTCTTCGACGACGAAGGCAAGGAGATCCTCTCGCAACCCGCCCCTCGCGAAGCCGAAGCCCTGGCCCAGACCACCCTGCAAACCGACGAAACCAAGATCGTCATCTCCCGCGGCGCCAAATTCGTCGCCCGCAGAACCATTGGCCCCACGGGCAGCCGCTACGTCATGGTGATGAGCACCCCCGTCGAATCCGCCGCCGATGCCCTCCGTGCTCCTCTCCAAACCCAGCTCATCCGCGCAGTCATCGTCTTTCTCATCGCCGGATTCGTCTGTTTCTGGCTCGCCCGCCACATCACCGCTCCCATCCGCCATATCCGTACCGCCACCCATCGCCTCGCTGCCGGCAACCTCGGCGCTCGCGTCGGCGGTAGCGCCGCAAACCGCGGCGACGAACTCGCCGACCTCAGCCGCGAATTCGATCACATGGCCGAGCAGATCGAAGCGCTCATCTCCTCCCAGCGCCGCCTCATCGCAGACATCTCCCACGAACTGCGCTCGCCCCTCGCCCGCTTAACCGTCGCGCTCGGTCTCACGCGCCTCCGCGCCAATCCCGAATCCATCAGCGGGCTCGACCGCATCGAACTCGAAGCCGGCCGATTGGACGGCCTCATCGGCAGCCTGCTCCGCCTAGCCCGCCTCGAAAGCGGCAGCGAAAATATCGGCCACGAATCCTTCGATCTCGGCGCCCTGGTCCGCGATGTCGTCGCCGACGCCGACTTCGAAGCCCAGAGCCTGCAACGTCACGTTCGCCTCCTCCGCGCGGATTCCTGCAGCACTTCCGGCAACCGCCAGTTGCTCGCCAGCGCGATCGAGAATGTCATTCGCAATGCCGTCGGATACACTCCCGAAGGCACCGCCGTACAGGTCACTGTCGAAGACGGCGCTGGACAAAACGCCGGTTACGCCATCATCCGCGTTCGCGATCACGGCCAAGGTGTTCCAGAGAATTCCCTGAGCGACATCTTTCTTCCCTTTTATCGCGTCGGTGACTCTCGCGACCGCTCCTCCGGCGGTTCCGGCCTCGGCCTTTCCATCACCGACCGTGCCATCCGCCTCCACGGCGGCACCGTCGCCGCCGAAAATTGCCCCGATGGCGGCCTAGTCGTTGAACTCCGCCTCCCGCTTGACGGCACCGTCCCGCTAAGGAAGGAACGCGATCTAACCAGCGAAGACCGTGCCGGGCGCTAAAACAGATCCTAGTCGCCCCTTCTAGCCACTAGCCACTCAACACTAGCCACTGCCTTTTTCGCAACCACCCATCTCACCCGCGACCAGTGCCACCGCCACCTCGAGCTCACTCTCGCTTCCGCGCCCTATCCTCCAACAAGCACCATATTATCTATAAGATACAGCCTGCCAAACCTGGTACTAATACCCGCTCCCACCAGAAGTACTATCAGAATGTGACCTTTACCCTACTGTGCCGTTCTGCCTCACCAAGTACTCTAAATCCGTCGGAAAGGCTTTCCGACGCGAGGCTCGCAACGCATGAGTAAGGCGTCCAGAATGTTTCGCTCAAGATCGAGTCAGGCAGCCAATCTGGCCATCCGCCCGGTCGCTGAACTCGACCTTCCAACTTTCTCTGAAGCCGACCTAAGCTCCTGCCTCGCCGCCCTTTACAACTCCCCGGCCGACGCGTTTCCTCACGACTTCAGCGCGGACATCATCTCCCAAGCGCCCTTTGCTGACCACCGCGACTCTGCGCCCGCCCCCCACATGCTTCTCACCTTCGCTCCGAAAGCCGCTGCGCATCCCTCGGAACCAGACGAAGTTCTCGCCGTCCTCCTGCAAACCATCGATTCCGCCGCGAATACTCAGAATTTCAGCAACGCCGAAGCACTCGCCGCGTCGTTCCCGGACGAATCCGCCATCATCAACGCCTCCTCTCCGGAATCGCGCCGCACTGAACTCTTCATCGTCGAAAAGCCACTTGCTCCCATCCGGCCCCCCGCTTCATTTCTCACCGAAGTTATGGATCTGGAAGCCATCGCCGCCTCCGCCCGCGAATCCGCCGGCGCCGCCACCGCGGATTCACTCGCCTCCGCCGTAAGCGAAGATTCAGACGCGTCCGAAGTCGTAAAACAACAAGCCGTCGCGGAAATGAATGCCGTCGCCGAGGAATTTGTTGCCGAGCAGCGCCACCACGCCCCCGCATCCTCGGCGCCCTCCGCGCACGAGCGCCCCCAGGATCGTCGTCAAAAGCGCCGCGCGCTCATCTCCGCGCCCATTCGCGTGCGCACCGTCGAAGCCCAGACCAGCGGTTCCCAGGAAATCGCCACCACCTTCGACGTTTCGCGCTCCGGCATCCTGTTCCACACCCAGCTCGATTGCTATTCCCGCGGCATGCAAGTCGCCGTCGTATTTCCCTACAGCAAATCTCCCAAAGCCGTTCACCACGAACAAAAAGGCCGGGTCGTGCGCGTCACCGATCTCGGTGATGGCCTCCGCGGCGTCGCCGTCACCTTCGCCACGGCGCCCGCGGAAGATTACTCCGCTGCACGCGAGGCGGCGCTGGAGGCGGCCGAGAATGATATCTACGCCCCACCGGCCCCCGCCGAAACCGCGGAAGCGAAATCAAAAAAACCCATGGTCCTCGCGGTGGATTCCGATGATCAACTCCGCGAATCACTGAAGATGTATCTCGAGAACGAAGGTTACGACGTCATCGCCGTCAGCAACGCCACCGACGCTCGCGAAGTTCTCGATCTCTTCACTCCTTCTCTGCTCGTCGCTGAAATCGAAGGCGAAGGCAATCCCGGCTACGACCTCTGCGGCCACGTCAAAGCCACCCCTCGCCTCCGCCGCATCCCCGTCGTCCTCACCACTTTCTCCGCCTATCCCAGCGATTATTCCCGCGCCCACGCTCTCGGCGCCATCGTCTGCATGGCCAAGCCCTACAAACAGGAGCGCCTCGGCCACATCGTGCGCCTCCTGGCTCCGCTGCCCGAACACATCGAAAAAACCTCCGCTCCGCACGCCGCCGATCCCACCCGCGTTCCCGGCCGCGATTTCAACGCCTATAACGGCCGCAACTGCAAAGAAGGCAACCGCAAGTCCCTCTTCGGCAAATTACTAAACAAATTCCCCGCCTTCCGCTAGCTCCGCAAGAAGTTGCTGTGACTTCGCAGCGGCCATCTTCAGAGTCTGTGCGGCAACTCGAGATTCATGGCCTCAGCGGCTGAACAGCTTGCGGAAAAAGGCGGTTTTTTAGGGGGTCGGAGCCTTAGCTTTAGCTCCGACAATAAGTGCTTGGCTTGCATCGGGCTTCAGCCCCTGAGGAAACGCTTTTAGGCATTTTCCCGCAATCTGCAAAGCCGTGCCCTGACGCAAAACAGTGGTTGTCACACGGACTCTTCACCTGGGCACCGTCGACGTTTCTTTTGAATCTGTAGGGGCGGGTCTCAGACCCGCCCTCGCGCTTCGTCCGCATCGAACCGCGCACGCCCTCGCCTGCGATTTTCTCTGCGCCCTATGCGATCATTCACCACCGTTATTACCGTTTCTATAAGTATTCCTATCAATTAATCAAAACCTTTCGCCTGCCGATTTGCCCTGTACCAATACTGTCCCTTAACCGTATTGACCCCGCCTCTCGCCGGCACTATCCTCGCGCCCATGATTACAGTCCGCGTATTCTCGATGTACTGACGCGGACCGCAGTCGCGGTCGCTCCACAAGTTAACCACCCAGCATTTAACTTCGAATTAACACTAGCTGGGAGTGTGTCCGTTCTCTCCCGTGGTCCTGGCCAAGGAGGCTTTCCATGAAAGCTTATACTCGATCCCTGTCTATTCCCGTGCTCGCGCTGCTCATGCTCCTCACCACCCCGCGCGTGGACGCTCAAAATAATTTCGGTCCCCGCGGCGATGGCAGGCAAGAAGTCTCAAGCGCCACCACCTCTTCTTCTGGCGGCGCGCAAGATCCCGGCCCACGCGCCGGCACCGTCAACGCCGGCACTCCGCTTTCCACCCTTACCCCCGCACAGCTCCAGTTCTTTCAAGACGGCCTCTCGCGCTTCGTGCAAACCGATTCGGTGAACGGCCTACTGGCTGGCGAACCGGGCGTCGGCCTCGGCCCTGGCTTCAATTCCAATAGCTGCGCCAGTTGCCACGCTCAGCCCACCGTCGGCGGCTCCAGCCCGAGCACCTCGTATTTCCCATTCGTGGGGCCCAATCCACAGATCGCCGTCGCCACGGATTATGGCGGCGCGAACTCAATTCCCTTCTTCATTTCGCTCGAAAGCCCGGTGCGCGAAGCGCGCTTTCCGTTTGTAGTCTCTTCCGGCGCGGTCACCAGCACTCCCGACGGCGGAGTTCACGACCTGTTCACCATCGCCGGTCGCCAGGACGCTCCGGGCTGCGTCTTCCCCCAGCCCAACTTCGAGCAGGCCAATAAGCTCGGCAACCTCATCTTCCGCATCCCCACTCCCCTCTTCGGCGCCGGCCTCCTGGAAAATATCCCCGATGCCGCCATCCTCGCCAACATGTCCGCCAACTCCAATCTCAAACAACAGCTCGGCATAACCGGCCATCCCAACTACAGCGGCAACGACGGCTCGATCACTCGTTTCGGCTGGAAGGCTCAGAACAAATCGCTCGAAATATTCTCCGGCGAAGCCTACAACGTCGAAATGGGCGTGACTAACGAGCTGTTCCCCAACGAACGCGCCAATCCCCCGTCCTCCTGCCTTTACAATCCCACTCCCGAGGACGAAACCAATTTCACTCTCTCCGGCGCTCAGATTCCCAGCGACACCGTCGAGTTCTCCAACTTCATGCGCTTCCTCACTCCTCCTGCTCCTGAGACCACAGGAATTCCCGGCAATCCCTCTGCCCAATCCATCGCCAACGGCCAGGCGATCTTCACCCAGATCGGCTGCGCCGCCTGCCACACTCCGTCGCTCCAAACCGGCCCTTCGAACTTCACGCCAGGTCTGAGCAATCAGCAGGCAGCTCTGTTTTCCGACTTGCTGGTCCACCACATGGGCTCGGGTCTTGCCGACAACGTCTCCCAAGGCGCGGCCGGTCCCGATGAGTTCCGCACCGCTCCGCTCTGGGGCGTTGGCCAGCGCATTTTCTTCCTCCATGACGGCCGCTCCACTCCGTCCAATGGCGGCCTGCTCAACGCCATCCAAGCCCATGCCAGCTCCGGCTCGGAGGCCAACAGCGTAATCAGCCAGTTCAACAACCTGAGCTACAACCAAAAGCAGGAACTCCTGAACTTCCTGCGCTCCCTCTAACCAAAAAACGGCGCGACACACGCAAAGCAACAACCACAATGCGCGTGTCGCGCCGCACTACCTGGGAACGCCAATCTCCCGATTGGCGTTTCATCGCGTTCCACACTCGGGCGCAGCTGAAGTTGCTCTTGAATCTGTAGGGGCGGGTTCAGACCCACCCTCGCATTTCCGCCGCATCATTAATCCTTACTCCGCCTTCCTCTGCGCCCTCAGCGCCTCTGCGGTAAACGCCTCTATCTTTCTCCGATTTCCCTCCGTCTTTCCTCCGTGCCCTCTGTGTTAAATCTTTTCTCGTCGTCGTCGTCGTCGCCGTCGCCTTCCGTCCCCACGTGCCACACCGCCACGCCTGCCTTATACTCATCCCATGGCGAATCGCCCCCAGCCCACTCAACGCCACTCGAAACCTCTACTCATCGCGTCCCTTTCAATCGCCGCGATCACCCTGGCCACCGCCGACAAACCAAAACCCAGACCCCCACTCGAAAATTTCTACGTAGTAACCCAAGCCATCTTTCACACCGATCCAAAATGGGTAGATCACATCCTGGAAGTCCGTCCAGAACAAGAAGGCGTAAGAGTCCGCGAAATCCGCATCGCCCCGCTAAGCCCCACCTGCCCCCACCACGTCACCGTCCGCGCCATCGAACGCGTAATCCCCAACACCACCGTAAAAAAAGTCGCCCTCCACTTCGACCTCTGCGCCTTCACCGAAGACGATGTCGAATCCGTGGTCCACGCCTCCAAACGCAAGACCGGCGCTCCCACCTCCGACGGCGACGACTCCGCCTCCCAAACCATCGCCGCCCATTGCGGCACCAGACAAAGACTCTTCGAACTCCCCGACAAAGACTCCCTCCGTTTCAACGGGCTCTCGCTAGCCGACTCCCGCCTCGCCGCCTTCTGGGACCTGGCCGCCGTAGTAGAAGCCCGCACCTTCGGCGACGATTTTTCCCTCGCCATGCTCACCCCCGAGCAAGATCGCGAAGCGCAAGCCCTGGGTGCCAAACTAGTCCCCGAGATTAAATCCGGCAAATACGACCAAGCCTTCGCCGACAACAATTGCCCGTACGCCGAATGTCCCGACCACAGCTCCGCCAGCGCCCTGCAAGGCTACGCCGGCCCAATCTTCAGTTGCCCTGAAAAATGAAATTTTAAACCGGCAGGCGCAGTGAACTTGCATTTGAACTTGTGGCACAACCACTCCTAGCTGTGTGCCGTCGCCTTTGAACTCGTGGCACAGCCACTCCTGGCTGTGTGCCGTCGTTTTTGAACTTGTAGCGGCCGCCTGCTTTTGTCTTTCAGGCGGGCGGTTTTAGCTTTTCTTTTCTCTGCGCCCTCTGCTTCTCTGCGGTAATGGTTTTTATCCTTCTCAGGCTTTTCTCCGCTTTTCCTCTGCGACCTCTGTGTAAAGTCTTCCGCCGTTGCCCTTGGTAACGCCGGCGT
>Ga0209038_10000439_pt1 | contig 12864 bp, 10 predicted proteins | sample BogFormECP03_OM3_FD_188237 | JGI IMG/M metagenome (GOLD analysis project Ga0209038, IMG submission 188237) | Bog forest soil microbial communities from Calvert Island, British Columbia, Canada - ECP03_OM3 (SPAdes) (version 2) | ecosystem: Environmental > Aquatic > Freshwater > Wetlands > Bog ...
CGTCGCCAGCGTCTGGTCTTCGCGGCGAATGTTCACGCCTTCCTTGGCTTCGACGGCCTGGTGTAGACCATCCGACCAACGACGCCCCGGCATCAGACGGCCCGTGAACTCATCGACGATGATGACCTCGCCGTCCTTCACCACATATTGCACATCGCGCTTGTAAAGCGAATGCGCCTTGATGGCAACTTCGACATGGTGCTTCAGGTCCCAGTTTTCCGGGTCGGCAATGTTGCCAATGCCGAGCAGCTTCTCGATCTTCTCCCAGCCATCATCGGTCACGCTGATGGTTTTGTGCTTTTCATCAACAACATAATCGCCGGTGAGGATCTTCGCCTGATCCGGACCCTGCTCGATCTCCTCACCCTGCTCCAGCCCCGGAATGATGCGATTCACACGCGCATACTTGTCGGTCGTCTGGTCAGTCGGGCCGGAGATGATGAGCGGCGTACGCGCTTCGTCGATCAGGATCGAGTCCACTTCGTCGACGATGGCGAAGTAGTGGCCGCGCTGCACACACTCGGCCAGCTCAAACTTCATATTGTCGCGCAGGTAGTCGAAACCAAACTCGTTGTTCGTCCCGTAAGTGATGTCGGCGCCGTAAGCCGCACGGCGCTGACTGTCATCGAGATCGTGGACGATGACGCCAACCGTCAGCCCGAGGAACTCGTAGATCTTGCCCATCCACTCGGCGTCGCGCTTGGCGAGATAATCATTGACCGTAACTACATGGACGCCGCGCCCGGCAAGCGCATTCAGATAGCACGGCAGCGTAGCAACGAGCGTCTTGCCTTCGCCCGTTTTCATTTCCGAGATTTTGCCCTGATGCAGAACCATGCCGCCGATAAGCTGTACGTCGAAGTGGCGCATGTTCACAGCACGACGGCCGGCCTCGCGGACTACAGCGAAAGCTTCCGGCAGAATCTCATCCAAAACCTGCTTTTCAGCAGCCTTGCGCTCCTCTGCGTCGGTGATACCTTCCACAGCCGCGGCGACCCGCGCCTTGAACTCCTGCGTCTTCGCGCGAAGTCCGTCGTCCGAGAGCCGCTGCACATCCGGCTCGAAAGCGTTAATCGTCTGGACGACAGGCGTCAGGCGCTTCACCGCGCGTTCATTGCTAGTCCCAAAAACCTTTGTAAGAGCACTACCGATCAAAGCAGAATTTCCTCAAGATACAGTGTAAATGGTTTGGCAGACTGGTGTGTTAAACCATGAAAGCAAAGAGCTTTCGTCCCAAAGCCTGACGGATGTTCTCAAGGTTCGACGATCTTCAGACCCTTCACTTGTGCAAAATGCCGCTTGTTGAAAGTCACTACGGCACAGTCCCGCTCCAAAGCTGTTGCCGCCACAATCACATCGTAGAATCCGATCATCTTGCCCGTGGCTTCCAACTCGGCCCAGAGGCGCGCATGTTCATACGCGGTCTGCTCGGTGTAAGGAATAATGGGCACGACTGCTACAACGGCCTCAAGATACGCGCGACGGCGAGCTTTGTGAGCTCCTTTGGCTCGCTCCACTCCATGCCAAAGTTCGGCCACGGTGATCGCGGCAATTTCGAATGCATCGTCAGGCCGGGCAGATACCCAATTTTGAAGATCGAATACACCCTTTTCGCCGGCAATGATGACATCGGCATCGAGCATCAACGCCATTTGTCAGCCGGAGCCTTGATGCTTTTGCGAGCCGCAGCGAGGTCGCTACGCCAGGATTTCGCTTCTTCATCTGACAAACGAGTCGAGGTCAAAGCCTCAGCCAATTCGCGTCCCAGGCAAACTTTTTCTCGTCCTGGAACGAGTTGCGCGACAGGTGTACCACTCTTAAGCAGCACAAACGTTGTGTTCTGGTAATAGGCGCGGTTCACGCAATCCGCAAAATTACGTGCCGCGTCGGTTACGCTGATCTCCGCCCTTTTCATAGAATCATATTATCAGATTTTATGTTGTTGCCGATTGAAATCACAGGCTGCATTACTTGGCGTTTCTCGCCGTAGATTGCGAAAACGGCCGCGCATCCTGCCCCGTAGCCCACTTTTTATTCGGAGTCGAACTCATCACAAAATGCAGCTCGCCTCCAGCCATGATTTCCTCATGGCGCAGATAGCTGCGATCGAGCGGCTTGCCGTTCAGCATGACTTTGCCGACATAGCGATTCGCGTCTGAAAGATTGTCTGCCACGATATGAAACTGCTTGCCGTTCGGCAGGTGAAGCATTGCGTCCTCAACGAAGGGCCGTCCGATCACGTACTCATTGGTTCCAGGTGCTACGGGATAGAACCCGAACGCCGTAAACAGCAGCCACGCCGACATCTGCCCAAGGTCGTCATTGCCGACCAGCCCGTCCGGCGCGGGCCGATACTGCGAATCGACAATCTGCTTCAACCGCTCCTGCGTGCGCCATGGCTGCCCCGCGTAGTCATACAGATACGCGAGGTGATGGCTCGGCTCATTGCCGTGGATGTACTGCCCGATCATTCCGGCAATGTCTTCAACATCGGCGTAACGCTTGGGATCGACCTTGGCGTCGAACATCGCGTCGAGTTTATCGACCAGTTTTTGATCGCCGCCCAACAGTTTGATCAGACCAGCTTCATCCTGCGGCTGGTACCACGAATACTGCCACGAATTCCCTTCCGTGAATCCGCTCTGTGCGCCCGCCTGAGCGGGATCGAATGGTTCGCGAAAACTTCCGTCCGCCAGCTTCGGCTGCACAAAACCCGTCTGCACGTCGAAAACATTGCGCCAGTTCTCCGCACGCTTTGCAAATGTATCAGCGACATCATTACGTCCGAGTTTGCGAGCCATACGCGCAATCGTCCAGTCGTCGAAAGCGTACTCCATCGTCTTCGAGGCGGCCTCGCCGTCGTTGTCCACAGGCACATATCCCAGCTTCATGTATTCGCCAAGATGTCCATAAGGAGCATACGTTGCGCTCGCCACCATCGCGTCCAAAGCATCATTCGCATCGAAGGTGCCAGCATGTTTCATGTACGCGTCTGCGATCTCGGGAACCGCGTGGTAGCCAATCATGCACCACGTCTCCAGTCCCTGAAACTGCCAGATGGGCAAAATACCGAAGGGGCTTTCCTTCTGCGAAACAAGCAGTGACCGCACCACATCCGTCGTCCGGCTCGGTGGCTCAATGATCGTCATCAACGGCTGCTCGGCGCGATACGTGTCCCACAGAGAAAACGCCGAAACAAAGTTGAAACCTTCAGCCTTGTGTACCTGATAGTCGGGCCCGCGATACCTGCCGTCCACATCCATGGCAATCGACGGCGCCATGAGAGCGTGATACAGCGCCGTGTAAACGCTCTTGCGCATGGCAGGATCAGCCTTGATGTCCACTACCGAGAGTTCCTTTTCCCATGCCTGACGCGCCTGCGCGCGCACTGCATCGAAATTGAAATCACTCACTTCAGCGTCAAGATTCGCAATCGCGCTGTCTTCACTCACCGGAGAAATCGCGACCTTCACCACCAGCGGCTGCTTCAGTGCGCCAAAATCGAAGACGCCGATGAGCCCTCGCCCCATGATCGCCTGCGTATCAGAAGGCGACGTGCCGGGAGTAGCGAAGCCTTTGTACTCCAGGGGAAGTGGCTCGCGATCATACAGCTCATGCCCTGCGAGCGGCTGCGAAAAGCGCATCGCAAAATACAGTTGCCGCGCTGGAGCCCAGCCGCGCGTCTCGCGCATGCCCGTCACGGTGCCATCCGCGCGCACCCGCAGGCTCGCCCATAGAACTTTTCCCGTGTAGTTGTAGATCGATGAGCGCATGTCCAACAGCAGATGCGCAGGCTTGTCTGCCGGAAATGTGTAGCGATGCACGCCCACGCGCGTCGTGGCCGTCAGTTCAGCGCGGACGCCATAATCGTCAAGCGTCACAGCGTAATAGCCCGGTTCGGCCTCTTCCGTTTCGTGATGAAAGCGCGAGCGATACCCCGAGCCGGGAGCATCGATCTCGCCCGGTTCCAGCTTCACGTCACCTGCGATCGGTTGCACGAGAAAATCGCCGAGGTCGGAATGTCCTGCACCGGAAAAATGCGTATGCGAAAAGCCGAGGATCGTCGTGTCCTCATAGCGATAACCCGCCGCCCACTTGTAGCTCTGCTTGAAAGGCCGAATTTGCGTGTCAGGACTAAGTTGCACCATGCCGAACGGCACCGTCGCGCCCGGAAACGTATGTCCCTCCGGCCCCGTGCCGATCATGGGATCGACAGATTGAAATGCACTCGGCGATTGAGCGTGAAGAAAGGACGAAAACCCCACCAATAAAGCGAAACAACCGGAAACAACAAAACGAGCTTTGATCTGCACCCCTGACCTCGCAACCGTCGTCGAGAGACGACCTGAACAGAATATACAGAGATGCCGCCTGGAGACTTTCAGCAATCACTTTGCGCGCGGATGCGTGCGGTCATACACCTCGGCCACCTGCCCAACCGTAAGCTGCGTATACCGCTGCGTCGTCGAGAGCCGCTCATGACCCAGCAGCTCCTGGATAGCGCGCAAATCCGCGCCCTCCTCAAGCATGTGCGTGCCGAAAGCGTGGCGCAGTGTGTGCGGATGCACCTCCGCAGGCAGCCCATTAGCAATCGCCAGAGCCTTTACGATTCGACCCACACTGCGCGTTGTGAGGCGACCGTTGCCGCGCAGCTTCGCATTCAACAGGAGAGCCTCAGCCTGCTTCCCCGCTGCCTGCAACCGCGCTTCACGCAGCGGCAGATATGCGCGCAGAGCCTGCGCCGCGGCATCGCCGAGGGGAACATACCGCTCCTTGCGTCCCTTACCCCAGACAAGAATCGCTTCATTCGCCCAATGAATATCCTTGAGATCGATCCCGACCAGCTCGGCATTCCGAATGCCACATCCATACAGCAGTTCAAAGATGAGTCGGTCGCGCTCGGGCCATGCGGCGAAATCTTCCGACACCCCCTCGACAGCGCGATTCATCTGCTCGATCGTCGGCACACGCGGCAGGTGCTTCGGCAGCTTCGGCGTCGCCACCAGCGCAGCAGGGCTCTGCTCGACGTGGCCTGCGCGCGCCAGCCACTTGAACCACGAGCGAATCGCAGCCAGCGCCCGCGCCGCCGACGCTTTCGACAGCCCCTTGTCATACAGCGCGCCCAGGTAAGCGCGAATATGCTGATGCTCGACGCGCTTGATTTCTAGTCCGGCTCCAAACATCTCCACTAGATACGCACCGAAGTCATGCAGTTCGCGCTCATAGGCGCGCAGCGTATGAGAAGACGAGCCGCGCTCATTAGCGAGAACTGCCAGAAATTCCTGTACAAGTGAAAAAACGCCAGACTTTCCAGGATCATTGGGTGCCCCATCCTTTCGCGCTTTTTGCGAAAGGGTGGGAGACCCGGCATTTCTCCCCGCCATCATTCCTCAACCCGCTTTGCACGCGGGTGATACTCGCGATGTACCGTCTTCAGCCGCCCAAGCGCAAGATGCGTGTACACCTGCGTCGTGGCAATGTCGGCATGCCCCAGAAAGGTTTGCACCGTGCGCAGGTCGGCGCCATGCTCCACCATATGCGTCGCGCAGCTGTGCCGCAGCTTGTGCGGACTGGCGTGGCTGTCGCTCGACTTCACCAGCCGCCAGATCCACTCCCGAGAAAGCGCCTTGCCGCGAATCGACAGAAAAAGCTGATTCGCGCGCCCATTGCGGGCAAGAGCAGAACGTCCTCGTTCGAGATACTCTTCCAGAGCCTTCACGCACAGTGCGCCGAGAGGCACGATGCGCTCCTTGTCGCCCTTGCCGCGCACCAGCACGCGTCCGGCATCGAGCGAGAGATCGGCCACACACAACCCTGTCAATTCAGAAACGCGCAGTCCACCCGCATACAGTAATTCCAGAATCGCCCGGTCGCGCAGCGAAATGGCATCGGCCTCCGGATGATCCGCCGCAACGGCAGCCCGCTCCAGCATCGAATTGACCTCGGAAGGCGCGAGCGACTTGGGCAGCACCTTCCACGCATCGGGCGATTCGAGATTCACCGTCGGATCATGCTTGATCTGCTTATCGAGCAGCAGCCATTTATAGAAACCGCGTAGGCACGAGAGCTTGCGCGCTATCGACCGCGACTCGACATCATGCGTCCGCAGATCTTCGAGAAACCCGGCCACCTCGCGCTGCCGCGCTGTCATTAGCAGCGCGTTCTCGCGCTCCAGATACTCGGCAAACTGCAGCAGATCGCGCTCATACGCCTCGCACGTCAGCGGACGCAGCCCTTTTTCCACGCGCAGATAGATCAGGTACTCGCGAACCAGCTCGGTATTGCGGCCCGTACTCACATTTTGATTATCTGCGCCGGACAAAGCGTACGGCAGGCGAAGATGCTTCCGGAATCAAGTTCACCAACGCTTCACATTCCACACCGTGCAAAATCCTCGTTCATACCTGACAATAAAGAGTTAAGGAGTAACACTTGACTACGCTGCATACCGCACCCGCCGAACAATATACCCGCGAGGAATTCCATCACGCCGTCATCGCGACCCATCCGCAGACCGCCGTATTCGACTGCGATGGCACGCTCTGGACCGGCGACGCGGGATACGGCTTCATGATCTGGTCGATCGAGTCCGGCCTCGTTTCGCGCAATACCGCCGACTGGGTCGACACGCAATACCGCCTCTATCGTGCCGGCAAGGTCGCCGAGGCCGAAATGTGCGCCGAGATGGTCCAGATGTACTCCGGCCTCGAAGAAGACGAGCTGCGCAGGGCCGCCGCGACCTATTTCCGCACTCATATTGAAGCCAACTTCTTCCCCGAGCTGCGCGAACTCATCGCCGATCTGCAAGCCGCCGGAACCGTGCTCTGGGCAGTAAGCTCCACAAACAACTGGGTGATTGAGGAAGGCGTCGCGCGCTTCGGCATTCCTGCATCCCGCGTGCTCGCTGCAGAAGTCAAGATCGTCAACGGACACGTGACGAGTGACTTAATTGACGTGCCCACAGATGAAGCGAAGGCAACAGCGCTCATCCGCGCAGGTGTGCCGCAGCCCGACTGCGTCTTCGGCAACTCTATTCACGATGAAGCGATGCTGAAGATTGCAAAGCACGCTTTTCCGGTAAATCCATCGCCTGCGTTGCTGCAGTCGGCAGCAGAAAACGGCTGGACGGTCTTCTATCCGGCATCGGTGCTAAAGGACAGCAAAGTCTAATCTCGCGCGTTGATGACAACCTTTTGTTGTCAGGGTGACAAATCATTCGCGAAGACACGTTAATCTGTCATCTAGAATGCGCATCGTCTCGCTCCAGCCCAGCGTCTCCGTCGTTCTCGAGCGCCTCGGTCAGCTCGACGCGCTTGTGGCCTGCACGCGCTATTGCCTCGACGTCGTCCCCGATCTGCGCTCCCGCAACCTGCCACTCGTTCACGATGCATGGACGACAACCACCGACGAGCTGACGGCGTTCAAGCCCGATCTCGTCATCGCGTCCGTTCCCTACCGGCATGAATCGCTGGCTGCCATTTTGAAAGCTGGCTTCCCGGTGCTGGCGCTGGCACCGCATTCTATTGCGGATATCTACAGCGACATCAGGCTCATCGGTTCTGTCGTGCACGCGAACGACGAAGCCGAGGCCGTCATCGCGTCCATGCAATCAGCCATCGCAGAAACCAGCAGCCGCGCGGCCACCGCAAACAATCGCCCCCGCGTCTACTGCGAAGAGTGGGGCAAACCGCTCATTCACTCGCAATACTGGGTCAAGGAACTGGTGGAAGCGGCGGGCGGCGAATTCGTCGGCGCTCCCGGCACGGTCACCGAGGCTGAAGCCATTGCCGCAGCCGATCCGGACGCCATCGTCATGGCATGGTGCGGCGCAGGCATGCGCGTGCCGCTGGAACGCACTGTGGAAAAGCGCGGCTGGCAGCAGCTTCGTGTCGTCGGCGAGGGCCGCGTCTTCTGCATCACCGAGGAGCTGTTAAATACGCCCGCGCCCACGCTGGTCGGCGGCCTGCGCGCTCTTGCATCCATTATTCACCCCGAGATTTTCAGCCCCACGCAAAGCTCTCAAATGCGTTGCATCGATTTTGAGGCTGAACCGTCTAAACTGGTGTGAGCGTGGAGGATATCGAATCCCAAAAAGTCGGCGCTGCGGAATCCAAATCCGTGCGCTATGTTGTTGCCGCGCTCATCCTTCGCGGCGACGAAGTCCTTATTTGCCAGCGCCGCCCCGACCAGGCCATGGCCCTCAAGTGGGAGTTTCCCGGCGGCAAAATGGAACCTGGTGAGAGTACAGAAGAAGCGCTCATTCGCGAGCTTGAAGAAGAGCTTGGCATCCGGGCAACAATCGGCACGCTCGTAGCCCACGTGCGCCACGCCTACCGCAATGGCAGCTCGGTTGACCTGCAGTTCTTTGCCGTCCACCACTTCGAGGGCGAAATCACAAAACACATTTTCAACGACCTGCGCTGGTGCAACCTGCGCGACTTGCCCGGCTACGACTTCCTCGCCGCCGACCGTGGCCTCGTCCGCGACCTCGCCGCCGGCAAGCTGCTCTAAGTCAAGCTGCTCTGAGCCAACCTGCCCCAAGTACCAGGTTCGGGTCTCAGAATAACGAAGGCCCGGCGGCTTTCTTGATCGTCGTGACCCAAACCCGAAAATCACCATCCGATCCCAGGGTTTCGCCCAGATCCTTTCGCATATTGGCAAACATGATTGCGAACAGGCTGATCTCATCCAGGTTCAGGTCTTTGCTTGCACCCTGGGGATTGGTCTTTGCCTCCATGTCGAGCGTTGCGCGATCATTGGGCAGCAGCTTGTCCGGAGGTTGAGGACCATCCGTACGGTTGACGCCAGTGGTTTGGCCGTAGTCGGCTCTGGTTGCAGCCATGCTATACAGGTAAGTCGGCTGAAGCTCGCTCATGAACATGTCATTCTGGATGCACCATTCGAAGTCGTCCGTCGTCTTCGACCGGGTCGCATCCAGCCAGACGACTGCTTTCAGCTTGAAGCAAGGCGGCGCCAGAGTATTATTCTTCCGCACAACCACCCGGTAATCCTCCGTCCACCCCATCGGGGCATACAGTACCGTGATGGCAATGTGAGGATATTGCTGGCTCAGCTTCTGGTTCGGGTCCCATTGCGGCAAGATGTTTCGCATGCTCAACCGGTCAACCACGGACTTTCCAGTCGCGGCGTTCGAGACACCATGCCCAAGGCTCGACATAAATCCCTCTTTTTTGAGCTTGCCCATGCTTGGATTTTCTGCCACGGGATTCGGGGCAACGCCGGCCGGCGGCGCACCAGCGACATTCGGGCTCGTTACGGGAGAAGTGGGAGCTGTCGGAGCAGGAGCGGTTGCCGGGGCAGGAGCGCCACTCATCAAGGCCTTCATCACAGCATCGCTGGCTCCCGCTTTCTTCAGGCGAATCATGTCGTCTGTGCTCAGGTCAAAGGTCTGTCCGCTCTTCTGGATTTTGGCAATAATCAGGTCGTCGGAGATCTTTGCGTCAAGCAGCGAGATCACCCCATCCACCGTCAATCCTCCCGGCGAGGCCGTCCCGGCAGAGGAAGGCCCGGCGGTCCCCGCGCCGCCAGCAGCGCCGGACGGTGCACCCGCCTGATACGCCTTCACTGCGTCTTCTGCGAGTGAAACGGCTGCGGGATCGGTGCTGATGGGACGAACTGTGCCACGCATGTACATCACAACAGGCATCCCGTTCTGCAACACCATAAAAAGCTGGCCCCGGAGCAGCCGGATCTCGAAGTTTTGCCCCTTGTAGACATACGGGACACTCGTCACACCAGCTGGCATGCCCGGCTGAGCCGCCTGCGTTTGAGCATTCGCACAGTGCGAAAAGGTTGGAATGAATAGCTCGCCCGCCAAGACACAAAACAACACGCAACTGCCAAGGAATCTGCCCGTGATAGCCACGTCTTAACTCTCCTATTCAGGGTCTAGGAAAGGGGGAATTCCCGGGTGAGGAACAGCCAGCCGTTACGTGAGGGGTTTCATGCACTGCTGTAACTTCATCGAGAGTTTAGCACGGGGTTTCTGGTGAGCTCTTGACATATTCCCATTACTACTACAATGTAGTAGTAACAAGGCGCCCCTGCAGCGCGTTTCAGAAAATGATGGCGGCACTTCCAGCAACGCGACCAGTTCTGCAGAATCCAGGCAGGCGATCCCTGCTCTGGTCTTTGGCTGGCCTCGGGTTGGCCACAAAGCTGACCACGAAAATGTGGGGAGCCGAACAGCACTCCGACCATCTCTTTCGCTTCTCGACGCCGGAATGTGAAGTGCGCATGCGCGTTCAATATTTTGCTAACACTTCATCCGACAATCTCCGATTTCGAGATGGCCTAACCAACCGCGCCTTTTGCCTCTCTCCAAATGGAGAAGAAGACCACTCCTGCATCGCGCGATTCGTGGGTGCAATGGCGATCGCCCGCTACGATTTCCATTCACGTTCCCATTCGCAGAATCCCCTCAACCTGCGGGAGCGCGTTTTGACCATCGATCATGACAGCCGAATGAGTCCTCGTCCTCCGTTTGAAAGAGTCCTGCCCGTGGAAGAAGCAGCGGTCAGCGACATTCAGGCATTTGGATACAATCCCGGCGATCCGAACGCGAAACCGCTCGCTGTGTGGTGTCTGCTGCGCCAGGATCTGTACCTGAATGATCAAACCTCAGCTTTTCTCATTGTTCATTGGAAACATACTCTTGATTCCATAAGCCTCGTCGACGTAATTCCGGGCGATGGAACCGAATTGATGAACAAGTAACACGTGAATTGGCATTCCAGGCTGCGCGAAAAGTGCGAATCTAGTGCCCTCGCAAGATTGAAGCTATGACACGCCTGATGCGCTCCAAAATCGCGCTACTTGGCGCTTAGGCCAATGGTTCGCGTTCCGAGTCTTTTAGGAGAACTTGAAACCCTCCCTGATACAGATGCATATTGCAAATGAGCATCGGGCTTACCGTGGGGCCGAAGTCGATATGAACGCCCAGCTTGCAATTTGCAAACCAAAATCCCATCGGCATTTGGAGTAACCGAGGTTGTTGTGCCGTCCTCCGAAATCATATCCACGATCTGACCAGGCCACGGATTACGTATCTCCATATCAGCTGCTTTTATGGCTTCCACTCCGAGCGTAACGATTTTTCCCTGGCGTATCTGTAAATGGATTCGGTTGCCATGACGCACGACCACAGTACCATCGGCATCCCAGTCTCCTGGCCATGCCGGCAGAATGCGAACAAGCCCGTCATAATCCTGAACCAGGCCATTTTGCAGGGCATCTGCAAGCACTCCAACCTGTTCTACATAAAATTCGGGAAAACCGTAGAGCTGAGCAAGACCGGACGGATAAAGCTGATAGCGTTCTGTGATTGCTTCAAGGGCCGACTTCATTTCATCCCCCAACCCGAGACGCGCGGCCTGCACAGGGTCAAAGCTCCAATCGGCGGCCGATTTGTTTCGCCGGTGCTTATAGGTGTTCACACCAATCGCGTGCAGAGGACCATCATCTCCGATGAGGGAATAAGGCCATACAGGCTCCAGCCCAAGATTCTCTTCATTGTGAACGATGGCGTTCGGTGTATATGAATTCGCGATCACTGCTTTCGTGTCATTGCGATCAGATTTCAAGAGCAGCTTATTTTCACCAGGCACGACAAGAGGAAAATCCGGTAATGAGGACAACGCTTCCCGAGCTGCCTTCACCGTCTCATCTTCCACTCCCAGAGCAGCCGCGGCCTGAATCAGCACCGGAAACAGAGCATGCATTGCGGCAATGTCCGTGGTTGGATTCCGCACATCCCAGTTGGACTCATGCGCATTGGAGGGATACGTGTAGAGCGTTCCATTGCTGTCTTTGTGTGCGTAGGCCAGCAGGAACTGCGCAGCGTTCCGCATAAGCGGATAATTCGATTCAAGAAAGCTCAGATCATCTGTATAAAGATATTGCTGCCACACCCAGAGCGCGACTTCTGCGCCTGTCGAAATGGTACGGGCGTTGTAGTAAGGGCGGCCATAGGCAGTGCAGTTGATGCCTGTAAACTTGAGCCAGGTTTCAGTCTCATATCCTGCGCCGTTGAATCGCATTGTCTCAGGAACGCATACTCCCGGCAGGCCGTTCATGTGTTCGCGTGTCCAATGTGCAATCGCATCCATGTTGTCGTTATAGAGATTGAAATATGGCTCGTTAAACTGTGCCAGCCCTGCGCCGAGATTCGCCGAAACTTGCATGCGCAAATTCCAATGCCAGTATGCTGATGGCCCCCATTGATGACTATCGCCAAAGGAAGAAAACAGATCTCCAATCCCCGCCTGCGAACCCGGAAAGCGGTCGCGGCTTTCAGCAGCAGTGGTGAATAGATCAATCATGCGAAGATTTTCGAAATATTCCGCATGGTGATCTGGCGAGGACAATTTGAGAAGCGCCGCCGAAGCCCAGAAAGAATGCCACCAATTGCGGTGATCCTCAGCAGTAAGCGATAGCGCCTTGTCCAACAATGCGGAAGCAGTACCCAGGGCATCTCCTCCACGCCATTCCGGGACTGCAACCAGGACGCGAAAAGTACCGTCGCTCTTTGGCCGAAATGTGATCTTCACTGCAAACGGCCCGTCGGGAGAAACATGCGCCTCACGCGCGTCAATTCGCATTCCGCTTAATGATCCAAAAGTGAGGCCGCTGGCGCCCAATTCGTTGGTGTCTCGCCATGTTTCTGCAAGTACGCCTGTCTGATCCGACGCAGTTACTGTTGGATTTCGTCCAGGCCACAGCTTAAGTTCGGCTGTCTGTGGCTGATCGGCGTCCACTCCTTTCACTTCGACGACCATGACATCCACACTCTCGTCGACATAGGTGGTGGCCGCGATTCCTCCACCATGCTGCTCAAATTCGCCG
>Ga0209038_10000442_pt1 | contig 12766 bp, 11 predicted proteins | sample BogFormECP03_OM3_FD_188237 | JGI IMG/M metagenome (GOLD analysis project Ga0209038, IMG submission 188237) | Bog forest soil microbial communities from Calvert Island, British Columbia, Canada - ECP03_OM3 (SPAdes) (version 2) | ecosystem: Environmental > Aquatic > Freshwater > Wetlands > Bog ...
CGACCACCGTGTCGCATCGCGAGCATACGCCGACGGCGTGCGTGTGCGGCTCGATCTTTTCGAGCAGGCCCGCGACTTCTAAGTCCTTGACGATTTGCTTGCGCGCTTCCTCGCGCGACAGCCCGCGATACGCGCCGCCGTTCTGGTTAATGTGCGCGGTGCCGTCGAAAATCGAGATTTGCTCGAGGTTGTGACGCTTGCCCAGCTCGAAGTCGACCGGGTCGTGCGCGGGCGTGACTTTGAGCGCGCCAGTGCCGAATTCGCGATCGATCGCCGCGTCGGCAATGATCGGAATCTCGCGACCCACCAGCGGCAGGCGCAGAGTCTTGCCGACGTACGACTTATAGCGTTCGTCGTCGGGATTCACGGCGACGGCGGTGTCACCGAGCATCGTCTCCGGCCGCGTCGTCGCGATCGTGATAGCACCGGTGCCGTCAGTGAGCGGGTAACGGATGTACCACAGGCTGCCCGCCACGCCTTCCTTGTGATCGACTTCGAGGTCGGACAGCGCGGTCTCGCATCGCGGGCACCAGTTGATGAGCCGCTTGGCGCGGTAGATGAGCTTCCGGTTGTAAAGATCGACGAATACTTTCGTCACCGCCTGCGACAGGCCCGCGTCGAGGGTGAAGCGTTCGCGACTCCAGTCGCATGACGCGCCGAGGCGGCGCAGCTGGTTCAGGATTCGGTTGCCGTAGGTCTCGCGCCACTCCCAGACGCGATTGACGAACGCGTCGCGGCCCATCGTGTGACGGTCCTTGCCTTCCTTGGCGAGATCTTTCTCGACGGCGTTCTGCGTCGCGATACCGGCGTGATCGGTCCCGGGCAGCCACAGCGTGTTGTACCCCTGCATCCGCCGGGTGCGGACGATTATGTCCTGCAACGAGACGTTGAGCGCGTGGCCGAGATGGAGCTGGCCGGTGACGTTCGGCGGCGGAATGACGACGGAGAAAACTTTGCCCGGGCGCGCCGGATCGGCCTTGAAGTAGCCGAGGTCGATCCACTTCTGGAACCATCTTTCTTCAGCGGACTTGGAATCGAATGTCTTGGGCAGTTCCACTGGTCGCTCCGTCGAAAAAAGGGCGCGGGGCGCCCTTCGCTCAAATCATATTGTCCCGCCGGTCGCCTCTCAAGCGCGATCCGTCGACGCCGGCGCGGCCGCTGGATTTACAGCTTGTAAGATCGAGCCGGTTGATAATATGGTGCGCATGCTTGGGACTTGGGGATTAAGCTCTTTCGGCTCGCGAGGAGAAATCTCAATGGCTGACGCGATTAGCAAACTGGGAATGGCGGCCGCGCTGGGGACGTTGCTGCTGGCAGGCGGAATTTCAGGTTGCAGTTCGATGTCCACCGACCATGTCGATTGCAACGTGGTGAAGCTGCAACAGCAGTCGGGCCGCTCGGACGCCGAGATTGCGTCTGCGATCGGCGGCAGTGAAGCTGACGTCGCCAAGTGCCACGGACCGGAGCATACGGGCAACAAGGATTCGACTTCCGCGATCCCGTCGCCCAATTGAATCGTGCCGCGAATGAGCCGCGCCGCCAACGGCGGGCGCTCGTGAAAATTTGGTGCGAGAGAGGGGACTTGAACCCCTACGAGCTTGCGCTCACAAGGTCCTGAGCCTTGCGCGTCTGCCATTCCGCCACTCTCGCGAGCGAGGACAAGAGTATACGGTTTAACCGGCTGATGATTCCAATTCAAGACGGTATCGTGGGATTCGCGCGAGCATCTTGAGCGCGCGACGCCAGTGCAACACAATCTGCGGTTACGATGAGTGAACGGGTTCGCGGCGCGATTGCGCTGGCGCCGGCGCCGGTTCGTGAGGCGTCTTCGCCGGCGCTGGACCTGAGTGCGGGCGACGGACTCTCGAGCCGGCTGCTGGCGGAGCGCGGATGGCGCGTCGTCTCGACTGAGTATCGCACGCGCAATCCCGGCTGGGTGGCGGTCAACCTCGACAACGATCTGCCGTTTCGGTCGGCGAGCTTCGACCTGGTGCTGATGCTCGAGGTGATCGAGCATCTGGCGGACATCCCTCACATGCTCGGCGAAATCGCGCGCGTGATGCGTCCCGGCGGCGTCGCCATCATCACGACGCCCAATCGCCTGAACGTCGCCTCGCGAATACATTACCTGCTGAGCGGCTACTACAAGGGACGGCGCGCGCCGCTGGCTTACAAGTACCGCGTCGCGGACGGGCGCAACTGGCACGTGATGGGCCTCAACGACCTGCACTGGATCGCATGGGGCGCGGGGCTGCGGATGGACGCGCTCGGGCGCAGCCGGCGCAAGCTGCGATCGCGAATCCTCGCGCCGCTTCTGTGGCCGTTGATCGCAGGGTTCTCGTGGATGCTTTACGGGCGGGTCAAAGATCCGGCACAGCGCGAGATCAATCGGCAACTGCTCGGTTTCATGACCAGCGCGAGCCTGCTGATGGACGAGAACATCATCATGCGATTTCGCAAGGCCGAATAGTTGAAGACGTCCGTCATCGTCGCGACTCACAACCGGGCCGACTCGATTCGGCGGCTGATTGCGAGCCTCGCGCCGGAACTGACGACCGGCACGCGCGAGATAATCGTCGCGGAGAACGGCACGCCGGCACCGATGGAACTCGCGGTCGAAGGAGCGCCGCTCAAGCATCTGCACGAACCTCGTGCCGGAAAATGCCGCATTCAGAATCGCGCAATCGCACAGGCATCGGGAGAAATCCTCGTCTTCCTCGACGACGATCTCGCGGTCGCGCCGGGTTATCTCGCGGCGGCCGAAGATTTCTTCGATACGCATCGCGAATTCGCCGCGATGAAGGGACGAATCCTCGCGGCCGAAGATCCCGACAAGAAAGTCGGGCCGATGGCGGTGTACCTCGACCTGCCGATCGCCGATCACGGCGAGGAAGTGATCGAAGTGCGCGGCGTGCTCGGAGCGAATATGGCTTTTCGTGCGAGCGCGATTAAGCAAGTGGGACCGTTCGACGAGCGTCTCGGTCCGGGCGCTTGCGGGCATGAAGAGGAAACCGAGATGTCGCAGCGGCTGCGGCGCGCCGGCTTTCGAATCGGCTACGCGCCCAAGGCGCTGGTCTATCACGAAGTCGATGAGACGCGGGCCACTCGCGAACGCTTCATCAGAATCTCACGCGAGCGCGGGCGATGCCGGATGCTGCACGAGAAGCATTCCGCGGCGGACGTAATCTTGAAGAACGCAATCGCGCAGGCGCGGCTGCGAATTGCGCAATTGACGCGTGCGGGCTTGCCGCGAATCGCGCGCGAGGAGCGCAGGCTCGCGGTCGCGCGCGGAATGTTCGACGGCCTGGGCGGATAGCATCGCGGCTACCGGTCGATTTGAAATGTTCGACGTGCTGGCGGTTAGGGTCACGCCCTACCCCGCCGATTCAATCAGCGCGTTCAATTCCTTCGCGTAGCGCTTCCAGGTGAACTTCTCCGCCGTCGCGCGGGCTTCGCGGCCGAGGCTGGCTGGCGCGTCGAACAACGCGCCGAGGCGGAGTGCGACTTCGCCGACGTCGTTGGGATGCTCGACGCGAAAGCCGCGCATCGACGGCGGAAGAACTTCGGCGACGCCCGAGAAGCCGCTCGTCATCGCGGGCAATCCACTAGCCATCGCTTCCATCACGACGTTGCCGAACGGCTCAAACAACGAGGGCATCGCAAACGCGTCGGCCGCATGGAAAAGCGCTTCGACGTTTGGTTGCGGGCCGGTGAACACGACGCGAGCACTGATGTTGAGTGCGCGCGCCTGGCGGGCGAATTTATCGGTCTGCCGATCGGCGCCTACGACCAGCAGAAACGCACCGCCCGCAACCAGCGGCCACGCTTCGATGAGGAAGCCCAAGCCCTTGCGCGCGAACCCGTTGCCGACGAACGCGACCACCCGCGCACTGGCCGGGACGATGAATTTTTGGCGTATGGCAGCGCGCTCGGATGTGTCGGCAGCCGGTCGAAAGCGCTCAAGATCGACGCCGTTGTAGATCGTCACAACTTTCTCGTGCGCGAGGCTGAATTCACGAATCAGATCGTCGCGAACAAAATTCGACACCGCGATTGCGCGCTTCAAGCCCGGATTGCGGAAGGCCTGGCGCTCGACCAGCATTTGCACTCGATGGTAGGGGCTGAGGCGCATCGCCGTCGCGCCGAGCGGGCCGCGCCACTTTCGCGCCGCGCGGAGATAACTCGCATGCGCGCCGCCACCGGAGCGAATCACGTCGGCACCGACGCATCGCGCAAAGCTCAGCACCATATCGGTGCTCGCGCGGCGCGCCGCGGGCGCCGCACTCCAGGCGAATCGCAGCAGCGACAGCGCGCGTCCCAGCCGCGGCCCGGCGCCGACGCGACGTACCTCCCAGTCGCCGGTCTCACCGCGAATCTCGTCGGCGAAAATCGTAACCTGATGCCCCGCCGCGCGCAGACCTTGCGCCGTGACGATCAGGTCGCGCTCGGTGCCGCCGCCGGCGCTGTCGAAGCGTCGCGTAAGCAGCGCTATACGCATTGCACCAAGCTCGGCGGCTTCATCCACAAAAGATGCGCGAGCCCTTGCCGTATGATAATTTGCTGCGCGGGATGTGAGGTGGGGGAATGATCGAGATTCAATGTACCAGTTGCCACACCCGCTATCGGATTGACGAGCGGGTCCTGCCCGACGATACACCGACCTTCAAGTGCTCGCGATGCGGGCATGTGTTCAACGCCGACCCGGTGCCCGCGAAAGTGCGCAAGCCTGCTGCGCGGCCAGAGGTGGACAGCGAATCGCAACCCGCGCGCACGATTCGCCCGGCGCGGCCGCGTCCGAGCGCGCTCAAGTCGCAGGTCGAAAGTGACATCGTCAAACGCGAGCCAGTCCCGGAGTCGCACCCGACGATGCCCGAGCCGGAAGTGGGCGTACCCAGATCGAACGACCAGCTGCGCGCGCGCGAAGACAGGATGCATGCGGCGCCGGTAAGCCGTCCAACCGAGGAGCCTGAAGTTCGACCGGCAAAAGATGAAGCGGACGTCGACGATCCGCTCAATCGCAGCTTCGGCGATCGCGAGCCCCCGAAAGCCGACACCGGAGAAAATCTCAAATTCGACTTCAGCGATGAGCGCAATGAAATCGCCGACGCGCCGCCGGAGCGCGAGCTCGAACGCCACGAGCCGAACGACGGCGGATGGCAAGTGGGCGAGGTGCCGGCCGAGTTCGAAGCGCGGCCAAGTCGCCAGGCGCCGACGATGATGGACGAGGCGGAGCCGCCGCCCATCCGGACAAAGATGCCGGTGCGCCGGATGGCTGCCCCGCTGCTCGCGGATGCGCCGCAATACGTAGCGCCGCCGCCTAAGGGTCCCGCCGCGCAGCCGGGATTCCAACTCGGCCATGTGGCAGACGACGGTTCCAAAGAGGCTCCATCCGGCGCAACCCACTCGTCGGGAGTTTTTCTCGCGTTGTTCTTTTTCGTCGCGATAGCGTTCCTCGGCTTGAGCGCCTTCATCTGCGACGAACCGGCCGCCAGCGTACGCGTTCTCGGCCAGGCTCCGCAAATCGGCGACTACTTTGCGCGGCCGGTCGTGCCCGCGATGCTGGTGACGCTGCATGATGTCCGCTCGGAGTATTACACGCTCAAGGGCGGCCACGTCGCGCTGGTAATTTCCGGCAATGCGCAGAATGTCGGTGAGCGTGCGCTGCACCTGGTCGAGATCGACGCGAACCTGATTGGCGACGGCGTGCGTCCGCTCGCCAGCCAAAGCGTTTATTGCGGCAACGAGCTCTCGGCCACGATGCTGGGCGAGATGACGCCGCGCGAAATCGAGTTCTCTCAGGGCTTGAGTCCGCAGAAGGCGTTCGCGCTGGAGCCGGATGCGTCGGCGCCGTTCCTGATGGTATTCATCGATCCTCCCGCGGGCGCCGGCAAAATCAGAATGGCGGTATCGAAGGCGATCGCTGCCGACTCCAACAGCTCCGCGCCGCCGGCTTAACCTTCGATCATTCTTTCTCGCGCGCGAGCAGTTCCGCGTATTCCTCGGCGTCCATCAGATCCTCGAGGTCGCTCATGTCGGTGATCTTCACCTTGATCAACCAGCCGTCGCCGTACGGATCTTCGTTGACCGTCTCGGGGCTCTCGGGCAGGTCCTCGTTGATCTCGATGACGGTGCCGGTGACGGGCGCGTAGATATCCGAAACCGCCTTGACCGACTCGACGACGCCGAACGGATCGTCCTTGCTGATCTTGTCGCCGACCGCGGGCAGTTCGATGTACACGATCTCGCCCAACTGGTCTTGCGCATGATCGCTGATTCCAATGGTCGCGACGCTGTCTTCGGTCGCCACCCATTCGTGCTCTTTCGAATATTTGAGTCCCTGCGGGATCTCCATGACTCCTCCCGAAATCGCGAACGCCACGCGTTGTGCGGTCCTCTCGCGGCCCAAGCCGATCGCGATCACATCAACGTTCATGAAGCGCAGCGGCGCGAGTTTTGTCAAGTTCCAATTCGCACGATCGCGAGCATCGATCAGGCGCGCGACTCTTGACTGTAGCGCGTCGATGGCGTTAGCGGATTCGCGGACCGTGATTGCGAGCGGCTCGTCACGCACCGTATCGTGATGCGACGGAGGACCTGTCTGCATGAATGTCGGTATTCCCACCGAGATCAAATCCGACGAACAGCGCGTTTCGCTGACTCCGGCGGGCGTCGCCGCGTTGCGCACGCATGGTCATCACGTGATGGTGCAGGCCGGAGCGGGAGTCGGCAGCGGATTCGCCGACCGCGACTATCGCAAAGCGGGAGCGTCGATCGTGACGGGCGCGCCCGACGTCTGGCGTCGATCCGATCTGATTTTGAAGGTCAAGGAACCGCAGCCGCCGGAATATCCGCTGATGCGATCGGGGCTGATCCTGTTTACCTATCTTCATCTCGCCGCGGACCAGCGGCTGTCGCGCGAACTGCTGCGCCGCCGCGTGACGGCAGTCGGCTACGAAACTATTCAGCTCGAAGACTCGAGCCTGCCGCTGCTCGCGCCGATGAGCGAAGTTGCGGGACGGCTCGCTATTCAGGCCGGCGCATGGTGCCTGCAGGCGCGCAGCGGCGGACGCGGCGTGCTGCTCAGCGGAGCGTCGGGCGTGAGGCCTGGCAAGGTGGTCGTGCTCGGCGGCGGAATCTCGGGCCTGAACGCATGCCGGGTGGCGGCTGGTGTGGGCGCCGAAGTTACGATCATGGATATCAATCCGATACGGCTGCGTTACCTGAGCGATCTGCTGGGCGGGCGCGTGACGACCGTGATGTCGAATCGCGCGACGCTCGACGAGGAAGTGACCAATTGCGATCTTGTGATTGGCGCCGTGCTGGTGCCGGGCGCGCGCGCACCGCGTCTGTTGAGCGCCAAGATGGTCGCGCGGATGCGTCCGGGGGCTGCGATCGTGGATTTGTCGATCGATCAAGGTGGAATCGCAGAGACCTCCGCGCCGACGACGCACGCGCGGCCGACGTTCATCCGCAACGGCGTCGTGCACTACTGCGTCACCAACATGCCCGCGATGGTGCCGCACACTTCCACCTACGCGCTCACCAACGCGACGCTGACCTACGCACTGGAGATTGCCGACCGCGGGATCCTCGACGCCGGCCTGCACAATGCCGCCATTCGCCACGGGCTCAACACCTACGACGGTCACGTGGTGCATCCCGCGGTCGCCGAGGCGCTCAAGATGAACGCGCACTCGCCGTGGCAATGACGGAACCCGAAGCCCTGCTTAGTAGATGCCCTGCGGGCCGGTGCTGTATCTCTGCTGTCCGGACTTGAGCTCGCCGTAGCTGCCGGTTTCGAAGCGCTTGACGTTCTGCGACAGGTTGAGATCGCCGTGAAGATCGGCGACCGCTTCCTTCACGCCCTCCTGCGCGATTTCATGCGCACGTACCCAGCGTCCGGAACGCTGCACAAAGTTGGCGAGGTCGAAAAGATTCTGGCTCAGCGCAGCCTGCGACTTTGCAAACTTCGCCGTCCACACGATTTGTCCGCTTTTCATATCGACGAACTTGAGCGAGAACGACACTGCGGCCGGACTCGACGCCGAGTAATCCATGCCGACGCGTTCCTTGTAGCGTTCGACCGTTCCGTACAGCACGCCGTCGGCGGACACGTCGTGGCCGAGCTTGAGGGCGTTCTGATCGAGGTCGTCGAGGGTGGTCGGCGGCATCTTCTGCATCGCGTCTTCGACATCCGATTCAGGAATCGGATCCCATCCGCCCGCCATCGCGACCGTGCTGTAGAGCTCGGCAGAAATCGCCTCGGCCGCTCCTGGAGCCAGCGGGTCGCCACCGGCCGCATCCTCGACTACCGGCATCACGGCGATCCGGCTGATTGTGATGGTTTTGATCGAACGCACCGCATGCGACTTCACGTCACGCTGGTTGATGGTGTCGCTGATCGAGCCGGTGGTGGAGTCGACCGCGTCCGCCACCATCGTGCTGCATGCCGGCGCCATCGACAGCGCCGTGACGACGAGCACCAGCCGCGGCAGAATTGTGAGCCATCCGGCTTTCATGACGTCACCTTGATCGACAGTTCCTTGAGCTGGCGCGGGTCGACTTCCGACGGCGCGCCGCTCATTGGGTCGACCGCCTTCTGCGTCTTCGGAAACGCAATCACGTCGCGCAACGAGTCCGTGCCGCATAGCATCATGCAAATCCTATCGACTCCGAAGGCGATTCCGCCATGGGGCGGCGCGCCGTACTTGAGCGCGTCGAGCAGGAAGCCGAAGCGATCGATCGCCTCCTCGCGCGTTAGCCCCAGTAATTCAAATACCTTCAATTGCAGCTCGCGGCTATGGATACGAATCGAGCCGCCGCCGAGTTCCTGGCCGTTGAGCACCATATCGTAGGCGAGTGCGCGCGCCTTGAGCGGCGCCGACTCGAGCATCGCGAGATCGTCGGGATTGGGAGCGGTGAACGGATGGTTCACGGACACCATGCGCTTGTCCTCGGCGCTGTAGTCGAACATCGGGAAATCGACGACCCACAGAAATTTGAGTTCGTCGGATTTGTCGAGACCGAACTTCGCGGCGAGCTGCAAACGGATATCGCTGAGAACGGGACGCACCTGGTCGGGCGGTCCGGCGATCATCAGCAGAGTGTCGCCAGTCTTCAGGCCGGCCGCAGCGGTGGCGGCGGCTCGCTCGCCGTCGCTTAGAAATTTTGCGATCGGCCCCTGCCATCCGCCCTCGCCCACTTTTACGTACGCCAGTCCCATCGCGTGGCGCGTTTTCACCGATTCGGTAAGTTCGTCGAGCTCGCGGCGGCTGAGTACGTGATCGGCACTGAGGTTGATGCCGTAGACCGATTCGCCGCGCGCGAGAATTTCGGCGAATACCTTGAACGAAGTGCCGGCGAATGCGGCCGTGAGATTCTTCAGCTCCATCGCAAAGCGCAGATCAGGCTTGTCGTTACCGAAGCGTTCCATCGCCTCGGCATAGGTCATCCGTGGAAACGGCGGACGGACGTCGACGCCAAGCACGCTCCGATAAACCGACGCGATCATGCCCTCGGCGATCGACTGGATGTCTTCCGGCCGCGGGCACGTCATCTCGATATCGATCTGGCTGAACTCGGGCTGGCGGTTCGCGCGCAAATCCTCGTCGCGGAAGCAGCGGGCGATCTGATAGTAGCGATCGAATCCACCGATCATCAGAATCTGCTTGAGCAGCTGCGGCGATTGCGGCAGCGCGTAGAACTTGCCGGGGTTGACGCGGCTGGGCACCAGGTAATCGCGCGCGCCCTCGGGCGTCGATTTGAAAAGGATCGGCGTCTCGACGTCGATGAAACCGTTTTGATCGAGATGGCTGCGAATCGCCTGCAACGCCTGATGACGCCGGCGGAGGTTGCGCTGCATCTCGGGCCGGCGCAGATCGAGATAGCGGTACTTGAGGCGGATTTCCTCGGCGGTCGCGTCACCGTCGGCAATCTGGAACGGCACGGGCGCGGAAGCGCTGAGCGTCTCGAACGCGCTGACGAGGATTTCGATCTCGCCGGTCGGCAATTCGGCGTTGACGGTTCCTTCGGCGCGGCGGACGACCTGGCCTTTGACGGCGACGTAGAACTCGGAGCGCACGTCGCCGGCCGCCTCATGCGCGGCGGCGTTATGCGCGGGATTCAGCACGAGCTGCACGATCCCGTCGCGATCGCGGAGGTCGATAAAGATGAGGCCGCCGTGGTCGCGGCGGGTCTGGACCCATCCCCACAGGGCAACTTCGCGGCCAACGTCGGTGGCGCGAATCGCGCCGCAGTAATCAGTGCGCTGCCAGGGCGGCAGCGGCGAATATAGTTCAGTTTTCGGCATTACCCTTCACAGTTATATTTCAGTTGTCGCGTCCGCAATCACACGGGCAGCGTCGGCGACGGCTACTTCGCGCTGCGTGCTTTGTTTCAAGTCGCGGAGCTGCACGACCCCGCGCGCGAGTTCGTCGTCGCCGATTATCACAGCAATCCTCGCGCCAATCTTCGACGCCCGCGCGAGCAGCGACTTCATCTTTTTTTCAGGCGAGAGCATCTCGACGTTCAGCTTGGCTGCGCGCAAGTCACGCGCTACGACGACTGCAAGACGCGTCGCCGCCGGACCCATCGCGATTATCGCCGCGTCTGGTCCGACGTTAGGCGTGACGCCGGCCGCTTGCAGAGCCAACGCCAGCCGATCGACGCCAATGGCGAAGCCGATTCCTGCCACCGCCGCTCCGCCCATCGCCTCGACCAGGCCGTCATATCGGCCGCCCGCGACGACGGTGCTCTGCGCGCCGAGTCCGCCCGCCATCACCTCGAACGCCGTGCGCGTGTAGTAGTCGAGGCCTCGCACCATCCGCGGGTTGACGACGTAGGCGACGCCGGCGGCGGAGAGCAGTTCCTTGACGGTGTCAAAGTGCGCGCGGCATTCGTCGCACAGATAATCGAGGCTGTTGGGCGCAGATTCGGTAACCTTCGCGTCCTTCTTGCAATCGAGAATGCGTAGCGGGTTGCGATCGAGCCGGTTGTGACAGTCGTCGTCGAGCTCGTCCCAATGCGCGCGACCCCATTGAACGAGCGCGTCGCGAAACGCCGGCCGGCATTTATTGTCGCCGATCGAATTTATTTCCATCGTGAATGGAAGCTTGAGGTCACGGCACAGCTCGTCGATCATTATCAACAATTCGGCGTCGCAGGCCGCGTCGGGGCGCCCGAAAATCTCGACGCCGAACTGATAGAACTGCCGATAGCGGCCCTTCTGCGGGCGTTCGCGACGGAACATCGGACCCGAGTAGAACAGCCGCTGCTCGGGATCGGTGCGATCGAGGCCGGCTTCGACGTAAGCGCGCACGACGCCCGGCGTGCCTTCGGGCCGCAGCGCGACGACCGTCTCGCCCTCGTCGCGATCGGTGAAGCTGTACATCTGCTTCTCGACGATGTCGGAAGTCTCGCCGCTCGAGCGTACGTAGAGCTGCGTACGTTCCAGCACCGGGATGCGGATCTCTTTAATCGAGTAGCGCTCGAAAATCGCGCGCGCCCGTTCTTCGACGAGACTCATCGCGCGCGCGTCGGCGCCGATTGAATCCTGAAATCCTCTGAGTCGTGTCAGTTCCAAATCGCCTATCCCTCAACCGCGCGCATCAGGTTGCGCAGCTGGCGGAAACCGATGAGCTCGACGCCTTCATCGGCGAGCAGTTTGCGCGTTTTGTCCGACGTGAAGTAGCGGAAGTCGGCCTCGCGCTGGAATGCGTCGCGGGCGCAGCTCTTGAGCTCGTCGCGTGCGAGCGCGGGATGACACAGAATTTCGGTCACGCCCGGCTTCAGCGTGCGCAGCAGATTGGTCCAGTACGATTCGGTCTCCTCGACTTTCGACGGCCCGTAGAAAACGAGATGGTCGGGCGTAACGACGCCGAATGCGTTGATCTGATCGAGAATGGCGCCCATCCCGTCGGTGCCCATCCGGCGGCGCGACGCGAGCCTGATCGGCACGCGGCACTCGTTGGCGAGGCGCGCGTAAATCTCGTGATAGTCGAGGCGCAGTTGCAGCGTGCCCATGTGCGAATCGAGATGGGTCACGTCGATGCCGGCTGCTACAGCCTTTTCGATTTGCGCGCGCAACTCGGCTTCGGCTTCGTCGAGGCGGGCATGCTCGTAAACCTGCGCGACGGTCTGCCACAGATATCCGCGCTCGTCGACGAGACTCGGCACGGCGCGCGCTCCGAGCACGGGACCCCATTTGTAGGCGTCCCATTCGGCGGTCAGCGTGAGATGCACGCCCAGGTCGGCGGCAGGATTATTGCGCGCGAAGTCGGCGGCTTCCTCGAACCACGGGCAGGTCACGAGGATGGTCGACGAGGTGAAGAGGCCCTCCGTCAACCCCGTCATGACGCCTTCGTTCTGATCGTGGCACATGCCGAAGTCGTCGGCATTGATGATCAGCACGCGCGCGTCGGACTTGTAGCCGAGCCGTTCAGCCGTCGAGATTTCCTGGTTCGCCATTTCGATCGTCCGGTCCGTCAAATTTATCGGCCTGATCGGGAAAGAAAAAGGGCCGCCTGTTTGGGCGGCCCTCTCTCGAAGTGCCGATTAGGCGTTGATCCTGAATTATATCGTCAGGATATGAATCGTACAGGCGGAGCCGAGCCCAATTACGTGGGCCTGACCCGCCTTGGCGTTAGGAACCAGCCGATCTTTGGCGCGATCGTCCTGGGTCAGGTGCCAGACCACTTCGCAGATGTTCGCGACGCCGGTCGCGCCGAGAGGATGCCCCTTCGAGAGCAATCCGCCCGATACGTTAACC
>Ga0209038_10000443_pt1 | contig 12758 bp, 11 predicted proteins | sample BogFormECP03_OM3_FD_188237 | JGI IMG/M metagenome (GOLD analysis project Ga0209038, IMG submission 188237) | Bog forest soil microbial communities from Calvert Island, British Columbia, Canada - ECP03_OM3 (SPAdes) (version 2) | ecosystem: Environmental > Aquatic > Freshwater > Wetlands > Bog ...
GTCCGATGAGTGCAAGTCGTTCCCGCAACGCCTGGCTGGGATAACTTCCCTGGGAGATGACGGCCATCTGGAAAAAATATGGTTCAATTGCGAAGGCGGAACACTTCATGATTGCAAGCGATAGGTCGGAGTGTGCTCCAGCGCCGCGGCGATCGACCAGGCCAGGTTTTGGTGTCAACTCTGCCTCCGCGATCAGCGCCTGACGGCCAAGGCGCGCCAGCCGTTGCAGTCGTGTCTGATCATTGCCGAGGACCCACGCAGTCCTGAGATCTGTGTTGGATATGTAGTCTGTACGCATTACCAACTCCGAAACCGCGACGGTGGGTTATAGAGTCCACCGGACCAGGCGACTAGATCTTCGATACTTCGCGCGGCGAGTAGAGAACGCTTCGCCTCCAGTCGGTTAACGCCGAGATCTTCTGGGTACGCGACGACGCCTTTTTTTCGCAGTGCCGCAGTTTCAGTAGCGATAGCCTTCAGACCAACCGGGCTCACTCCCGCCACCGCCGCCAGTGCGCGGCGCCGTTCCTCCTGTCCTTCGGCCTTGTAGAGATACGCCACGCCCTCTTCGGTTACGACATGGCTTACGTCGTCGCCATAGATCATGACGGGGGCGATTGGCATTCCTGCTTGCTTGCCAACCTCGACCGCGTCGAGAGTCTCAACGAATGCGGGAACGCCGCCCTTCTGAAAGGTCCCCACAGTCTGCACGACGAGCTTTCGACCGCGAACGACGGGCTTCTTTTCCGTAATCAGATCAAGCCAGGCTGGTGTACTGTGGCGCCGGCCATGAGGGTCGTGTCCCATGTTTGGAGCGCCGCCGAATCCGGCAAGGCGACCGCTGGTGACGGTCGAAGAGTTCGCATCCCCGTCCATCTGTAGTGTTGATCCAATAAACGCATCAACCGCATATTGTCCGGCGAGTTGGCACAGAACCCGGTTGGAACGGAGGCTGCCATCGTGTCCGATAAAGAAGACATCCGGACGCGCTGCCACATATTGATCCATTCCAACTTCGCTGCCGAAACAGTGAATACTTTTTACCCAACCACTTTCGATTGCCGGAATCATCGTCGGGTGTGGGTTAAGCGCCCAGTGTTCACAGATTTTTCCGCGCAGACCCAGCGACTCTCCATACGTCGGCAGGAGGAGTTCGACAGCCGCGGTATCGAAGCCAATACCGTGGTTCAAGGAGCGAACCTGGTGACGCTCGTATATGCCGCGGATTATCATCATGCCCATCAGAATTTGTAGGTTGTCGATGTGGCGCGGATCGCGTGTAAAGAGCGGTTCGATTGCGAACGGCTGGTCAGCCTCGACCGCCACATCGACCCACGAGGCAGGGATGTCGACGCGCGGCAACTTGTCGACGATCTGGTTGACCTGCACGACCACGATTCCGTCATGAAAGGCAGCCGCTTCCACAATTACCGGGGTGTCCTCAGTGTTTGGTCCGGTATAAATGTTGCCTTCAGCATCCGCCTGTTCCGCACAGACGAGGACTACGTTGGGGACCAGATCCACCAGCAGGCGGGCATAGAGTTCGACGTAGGTGTGGATAGCTCCAATGTCGAGCTTCCCATCTTCCAATAACTGTGCGACGCGCAGGCTTTGTGGACCGGCGTAGGAGAAATCTAATTTCTTCGCGATGCCCAATTCGAACAATGTGAGCTGCTCCGGCCGGCTGATGCTCGAAATGATCAGATGCAGATCGTGAATCTTTTTCGGATCAACCTTTACCAGGAACCGTGAGAGGAAGTCAGCCTGTTTCTGGTTATCTCCCTCGAGCACAATCCTGTCACCGCTGACGATCAGAGTTTCCAGAGCGTCGACGATCTTTTCTTTGGAGAGGATCGGCCCCTTCATCCAGGGCTGGACGAGTTGCATGCGCCGTCGTTTCTCGTCGCGCCTCGTCGTCCAGGAGCGAGTCGATGTTTGCGCGTATTCCGTAGTCTGTGGCATTTCATTTCTCCAATAATGCTGTTTAACGCGGAGCGATCCTCTAGTGAACGTGTGATGCAGCATCTTCGATCAAGGCTGCAACTTCCTTGGGGTGCGAAATATAGACCGAGTGGCTGGCTCCTGGAACTTCGACTTTGTGACTGCCGGCCCGAGTTGCATACCAACGTTCGAGATCGGGGTTGATGACTCTGTCGCTTCCGGCTACCAGCATCCAGCTTGGTTTACTTCTCCAGGCAGGCGTGCTGATGACTCCTTTGAAATTCTCGGCCTTGTTCATCACCTGCGACCGCGCCATGAAGGCGGCTTGCTCCGCCGGCAGATCGGCTGAGAAGTATTCGTGAAATTGCGCCGGGTCGAGGTAAGTGAAGCCGTCGGCTGTCTTCTTCATGGCGGTAGACTTACCGAGGTCGCTGGGGAAGCGCTTTCCGTCGTCAGACTCATTTTCTCCCGCATCGGGCATGTGGGCCGCGATATACACCAAACCAGCCACAGACGGATCCGTGCCCGCTTCGGTGATTACGCTTCCCCCGTAGCTGTGAGCGACAAGGATGCACGGTCCATCTTGTAGAGCTAGGACGCGCTTCGTCGCAGCGACATCATCTTGGAAGGATGTCTCAGGTTCTTGGACCAGGCTGACGTTGTATCCGTCTTTAACGAGAATGTCGTAGACGCCCCTCCAGCCAGAGCCATCTGCCCACGCGCCATGAACCAGCACGACGTTTTTCACTGGACTGTTCTGCGCCTGGACCGTTATTACGGCTAGCGCTACAAGCAATACCACATAGACAAAGCCGACTTTGAGTGTGCCTTGAAACATACGAATTCTCCCTTTTTAGATTGGACATAGATTGTGTGATCACTTGCCGTTTACTATTTGCGCCATACTCATCGCTCGCGCTCCAGGAATTCAGGCTCTCTTCCATTCTGTGATGGTGGAGTACCACGTTGGGGTTCGATCAATCTTCAGGTCGACGATCATTTTCTCGAATTCTGCGCGATGGGCCCGGCCCATCTGGTTCTTCATGAACGACTCCGGACTCTCATTCCATACCTCGTAGATCAGAATGTTCTTCGGATCTCGCATGTCCTGGAGCAACGAAGCCTGAACGAACGTTTTCTCCTTCACAATGTGTGCGAAGGTATCCCGCATCTTCGCGGCGAATTCCTTCTTCGCAGACTCTTTCATACGAAAGCGAACAACGAGGGTAATCTTGTCTGACATACCATCTCCTTAAGCGGTAACCAGATCAGTTGTCTGTTCCGGGCATGCCCCCGGGTTATATCTGAGCCAAGCCGCCATCGACGAACAACTCGATGCCGGTTACGTAGCTGCTGTCGTCGGAGGCCAAGAACAAGGCGGCCTTCGCGATTTATTCATTCGCTTTCACCGTAGTGGAGAAGCATTTGATCTACCACGCTGCCCTTTTTGCACGAAAGTGAGTGCAAGAGATTGAATGCAAGGGAACAATCACCGGGGCACAAGGCAGAAGTTGTAGCGATGCACTCCCTCAGAGTGTCAGCGCGCTGGACGGTTTCGTCGGGAGCATAGTCATCTGCAGCCTGGTATGTTCGCTTGACAAGTTACACTCCCCATCGTTTAGCCTGAACAAATCACATCCCGCAGTGTTGGCCCACACGATTTCCACTGAGCGATTCGTGAGGGACCGGCCAGGTATTTCACGGAAAACGGCTACTCGGTTGATTGGAGTTGCGATGGCGGAACCCGATAACGCACGATTAGCGGAAACCGGAAAGAACCACCTCGCCGATCCGCAAACTCCCACTCAGGTCGAAGAGCACTTGCGGCGCACCCAGTATTACCTAACGGAGGCAGAGAGATTAAGCCACTCGGGTAGCTTCGTATGGGATGTCGGTCGTCCAGGCCCCGTCTACTGGTCACCCGAGATGTGCCGAATCCACGGGCGCGATCCAGCACAAGGTCCTCCGCTTTTTGAAGAAGACCGTGCTCTGCAGTCTCCCGAGGACTGGGCGGGCTTGATGGCAGCCGCGGAAAAGTCGGCCCGAGACAAAACCGACATCGATTACGATTCCCAACTACTCTTTCCTGATGGGTCGACCAAGAATATTCGAATCGTAGCTCATCCCGTGGTCAATTCAGCCGGTGATGTAGTGCAGTTCGTCGGCACGACGATAGATGTCACGGAGCAGCATCGCGCGAAAACAGCGTTGGAGAGCGCACTAACTGAGATCAAGAAATCAGAACTGCGGCTTCGAACCATTATCGACACAATCCCGGCAATGGCTTGGTGCGCGCTGCCCGATGGCTTTGCGGAGTTCCACAATCAGCGCTGGCTGGACTACACCGGCCTCTCCGACGAGGAGGCGCGGGGATGGGGTTGGAGAACTGCGATTCATCCTGAAGATGCGGAAGCCGCCGTAAACGATTGGCGCGACATCGTAGCTTCAACGAAGCCCCGCGAAGGCGAGCGTCTCATTCGGAGGTTTGACGGGGAATATCGCCGGCATATGTACCGTGCCGAGCCTTTGATGGATGAGCAGGGAAACGTCGTTCGATGGTACGGCACCCTCACCGATATAGAGGACCGCAAACGCGCTGAGGACAGGCTCCGATCCAGTGAACAGAACTTTCGTCAGATCGTTAACAGTATTCCAGGCTTTGTTTGTGCTTTGACCGCAAGTGGCGAAACTGAATTCCACAATAATCAAGTATTGGAATATTTTGGTAGGACCGTTGATGAATTGAAGAACTGGGCTGCGTCCGAGTCCGACGCCGTTTATCCCGACGATCTTCCTCGCGTGATCGCCACGATGAGGACTTCGATCGAAACCGGCCAACCGACTGAGATTGAGCTCCGCCTCCGCCGTGCCGATGGCATATATCGCTGGTTCTTGATGCGTCTCCAGCCGCAGCGTGATAGCCGTGGCCAGATCGTCCGCTGGTATACGCTGCACACCGATATTGAAGACCGAAAGCAGGCAGAAGACAAGATCCGGCGAAGCGAAACGGAGCTTCGACAGATATTGAATTTGGCGCCCCAGTATGTCGCTGTATTGGCCCCTGATCGCGATCACACTCGCCTGTATGCCAATCAAATGATGCTCGATTATCTGGGGTTCACTCTCGAGGAGTGGCAGAAAACAGATTGTCCTGAGAATATCCATCCCGATGATTGGGAACGCGTGGCCGGCGAAACTCAAGATAAATTGTTGAGAGGCCTCCCCCACGAATTCGAAGTACGTCTTCGGGGAAAAGACGGGAAATATCGCTGGTTTCTCAGGCGCAGGAACCCGGTACGAGACGAACAAGGACGCCTCACACGTTGGTATTCCGCAGCGACCGACATTGACGATCGCAAGCAGGCTGAGCAACGACTTCGGGACGAGAACATTGCGTTACGCGAAGAAGTCGATCAGGCATCAATGTTCGAGGAGATCGTCGGTTCCTCAAGAGCACTCCGACGCGTCTTATCGCAAGTGGCCAAGGTGGCGCCCACCGATTCCACGGTTCTAATTCTTGGTGAGACTGGAACAGGAAAGGAATTAATTGCGCGCGCAATTCACAATCGATCGAACCGTTCAACTCGTGCATTCGTCGGAGTGAATTGTGCTGCGATTCCACAATCCTTGATCGCGTCCGAACTCTTTGGGCACGAGAAGGGTGCCTTCACCGGTGCAACGCAGCGACGTTTGGGTAGATTTGAACTGGCGCATGAGGGGACGATCTTCCTGGACGAGGTGGGAGAACTTCCAGCCGAGACGCAGATAAGTCTCTTGCGGGTGCTCCAAGAGCGAGAATTCGAACGCGTAGGAGGAAGCCGGCCGATTTCAGTGGACGTGCGGGTGCTGGCAGCGACCAACCGCGACCTGGATGGCGCTGTCGCCTCGGGGAGTTTCAGGCAAGATCTCTTCTACAGACTAAATGTCTTTCCAATTGAGATTCCGCCGCTTCGAGAACGCATCGATGACATTCCTGTATTGGTAGAGTACCTGGTTGAGCGCTATGCAAAGAAAGCCGGGAAAAAGATCACACATATAACGAAGAAGACGTTGGAATTATTTCAGACCTATGACTGGCCGGGGAATATTCGTGAGTTGCAGAATGTGGTCGAGCGAGCCGTTGTATTGAGCGGCGGAAATACTTTCTCGGTGGATGAGAGCTGGCTGGAACGTAAGCGGCCTCCAGAATCGCCGAGATCAAGCATGGTGGAGAAAGGGCTCATACGGCTGGACGCTGATCGAGAGAGGGAAATAATCGAAGCAGCCCTGGCTGAAACTGGCGGACGGATCGCGGGGCCATCTGGAGCGGCTGCCAAGCTTGGAATTCCTCGTCAAACTCTTGACTCCAAGATCAGCATCCTGGGAATTAAGAAAAACCGCTTCAAGTCTGCTTGATTAGCATTCTGCAGTGCCTATTCTTCTGATCCAGCACAAGCTGTCGAGGTAGCGCGGCGCACGCGCGAATTGCCCAGTCAGGACAAATTATGGGTGGGCCGCTCTTATCTGCCTGCCCGCCAAAATCGTGCCGAAAATCAGAACTTTCTGATTATCAGAAATTGCCGATCAAGCTAACGTATTTATATTCAGGGCGTTGCATGTGGACCGTCGAGTGCATATTCAGAGTGCGATGACGTTGAGGATAGCAAAGAGATCAGATGGAGCTCGCACCGTTTTCAAACTTAGCGGTCGAATTCGATCAGGAGATATCGAAGGATTACGCAGCCACATGGGCGGTCACACGGTAGGAATCGTCCTTGATCTTGAAGAGGTGACACTCGTCGATGTTGAGGTGGTTCGCTTCCTGGGAATGTGTGAAGCGGAGGGCGTCGAACTGGTGCATTGTTCGCCCTACATCCGCGAGTGGTTTTTGAGAGAACGTGCTTCCGATGAAAAAAACTAAGAATAGAGTGAGGTGGACATATGAACAGCGAGGACGCAGCAGTTTTAGATGAGTATAGCGAGATGGCCTTCCCCTATGACGATGCGTCGCTGAGGAACGGGTCACCGGATATGAGCGCCGAGTTCCTCCCGGCACTCTTGACACCCTACCGGTTCACCGAGGAGCACGAACATGAGTGTAAGGGCTTTGAAGGCATCGTAGGATCGAGCTCGGCACTGATGGGAGTGCTGGATCTAGTTCGCACGGTTGCGCCCACAGATTCGACAGTTCTGATCGAAGGGGAGACGGGGACCGGAAAAGAACTCATCGCGGCGGCCATCCACGCTCATAGTAAGCGGCGGGATCGCCCCTTCGTGAAACTGAATTGCGCCGCAATCCCTTTGGGGTTACTTGAGAGCGAACTCTTCGGCCACGAAAGGGGCGCCTTTACAGGGGCAGTGGCACGCAAGGTTGGCCGCTTCGAGGCGGCGGATCGAGGTACGCTCTTTCTGGATGAGATCGGTGATATCCCCCTGGAATTGCAGGCGAAGCTGCTACGTGTATTGCAGGAGGGAGAATTCGAAAGACTCGGCAGCAACCAGACTCAGCGCGTAAACGTGCGCTTAGTGGCGGCGACCAATGGGGACCTCTTAAAGCTGGTCTCCGAGAAACGGTTCCGCAGCGATCTTTACTACCGACTTAATGTGTTCCCGATACCCGTGCCACCACTGCGTGATCGCGCGGAAGACATCCCCTTGCTCATAAGGCATTTTGTTAACAAGTACGCACAGAGGATGCAAAAGCGCATTGATGAGATACCGGTGAGGGCGATTGATGCAATGGGTGATTATTCTTGGCCGGGGAATATTCGTGAGCTGCAGAACTTCATCGAGCGCAGCGTCATCTTGACGACCGGGAAAACGCTACGTCCCCCTCTCGAAGGATTGAAACAGCCTTCCAAAAGTGAGCCTGCGGAAGCTATCACGCTCGAAGAGGCTGAGCGGGATCACATTTGCAGAACATTGAAAAAGACGAACGGCGTCGTCGCCGGTTCCCACGGCGCCGCCGCTCGCCTGGGAATGAAACGCTCCACCTTGTACAACTACATGCAAAGGCTGGGAATCGCGCGCTCCAAAAATTCCTGGTTTACGTGTGAGAACCACCCGAACGGGCGAAAGGCCCAAGAAAACTAGCAGGACGGGATCGTCTCGCGACATCGTCCAACTCTTAACAGGAAGGAGTCTTGTGCCTGCAGCTCTTTTTGGGGATATTCGACCTCACTCGAACCGTCAGCGGCCGCGAACAAGTTGATTGCTGGCAATTCAAGACTCCTTTTCGTTGCATGTGTTTTCACCGTGGTGGGCGGGTACACGGATACTTACTCGTTTCTCGCTCACGGTCATGTCTTTGCAAATGCGCAGACGGGAAATGTCGTTCTCTTCTCAGTCTATGCATCCGGAGGAAATTGGGCCCAGGCAGTACCCCACTTGCGACCTATTGCAGCATTCGCTTTAGGCGTGGCGGTCGCCAAACTACTCGGTGTGCAGCTGCACAAGCATTCCTTCAACGCCACGCTGCTCTGTCAAGCGCTTGAGTTCTCGATGCTGACGGCTCTTAGTTTCCTCGGATATCGCTTGCCAGACTCTTACGTCGTTCCGATGATTTCCTTTGTCGCAGCCATTCAAAGCGTAAGCTCTAGTGCAGTCGGGCCGTGCTCGTTTAACTCCGCGATGACCACGGGCAATCTCCGGGATGCAACTTCGGGGTTGGCTTTATGGATCGTTGGTCGTGGCAACATGGAGGACCGCTACAAAGGCATCGCCTTAAGTTTGATCTGCTTCTTCTTTCTTATCGGTGCTTTGTGCGGCGGTATCTACACGAGGCTAGATCAAAAGCATGCCCTCATCCCTTGTGCAGCGATGGTGGCGTCGGATTTCTGCTCACCTGGAGAGAGCGCTTGGGTGGCAGACGCCCTATTGCCTGAGAACCGCACGTTACCGTGACCTATCTGTTTCTTCCTTGAACCTAATTTCTCAACATTATTTGCGTGCGATAGCCGAGATCTCGGACTTCGTCGACGCAGAAAAGAGCAATAAGGGATTGAATGCAAGGAAACAATCAACTGGGCGTGAGGCAGAAGTTGTAGCAATTCATTTCCCGAGAGTGTCGGCGAGTTCGACGGTTTCGTCGGACCACGGGCATCGGGCCTATGCCTGGCCGGGGAATATTCGTGAATTGCAGAATGTGGTCGAACGAGCGTTCGTCTTTAGCGAGGGCGACACTTTCTCGGACCCGCAAGACGCGGAGAAAAATCTGATCTACGAGATTTGGAGTGAGGGTCCGGAGTCGCTCACGATGAACCAGATGAGCAAGGCTTGTCGCGGAGAATTCGAGAAAATGATTGTCGATCTCAAGATTGACCGAACTCCAGCGTGGTGTTCCACCACCGCAGAATGAAAGATGAGCTGACTTCCTAGAGCGATGAGCACTCCAGCGATTCCCCGCGGTCGGCCAATTCAGAGCAGCCCTGCCGATCTTATCTAAAATCTTCGTGGCCCCCACAAAGCGGTTCACATGCACGCAGAGAAGCTGTGTATTCGTCATTGAGGCCGAGGATCTGAGAGCCTCAAAGCGGTGTTTTTTGATTCGAAATCATCCCAACATCACGCCTGTCAGGACCGTTGACATACCCGTCCATTCGGCTGGACGCTAATGAGACCAGCCGCCAGCTTATCTGGCGTTGCCCCAAACAGTTAAACGGCTGGGAATACTAGGGTTCCACACAACCTCTTGTCTCTCTAGTCGATCGGCAACCACTCTGCTCTTGGGCAAGAAGTAAAAGAAACACTCCAGAGGAGGAGACAAATGAATCGGCGGCAGTTTGTATCGATGAGTGCGATGGGGGCGGCTTTGGGAGTTTCCGGTACCATACCGGTGATTGGCCAGACAATCGGCAAGGATCAATTCCATCAGCCCTGCGAACCTTTATCACCGCTCCCGTTGCCGCCTTCAGAAAGCACAACCCGGAGTCTCTTCCCTGGGTTTAGCTCACATTCACACGCGATTTCCGCGTCGCGTCTGCATGGGCGATGAGGGTAGAATCTCTGTTGGATAACCAGCAGCCATGCCTTATGCTGCACTGGTTCCTCCGGTTTCAGTTGAGTGGTAAACTTCGTGGCGTTTGCGGCGTACGGAAATGTCGTCCCGAGTCGATATGAGGCAAACCATGCCCCGGCCGAATCTTCAATTGACAGTTGTGCACGCTCCCGTTCTGCGCTACGGTCTTGCAGCCGTTTCCTTCGCAATGACCCTGGGCTTTGCGCTTCTGGCGCAACACTACGGTTTCCGCAACGTGGAAGTGCCGCTTTTCCTGTTTGCGATCACCGTGACTGTCTGGTACGCGGGGAGCGGACCTGCGATTCTTGCGGTTGTATTCTCAAGTTTAGCCTTCGACTACTTCTTTACCGAGCCGCGTCACACCTTCTACGTTACGAAGTCTGAGATACCGTACTATGCGGTCTTTGTACTGTTTGCTTTACTACTCGCCTGGTTCGCCGCCGTTCGGCACCGGGTCGAGGCGGAGCTTCTTCAAGCCCGAGACAAGCTCGAAATCGAAGTGACGGAACGAACCCAGCAGGCCAGCCTGCTTAATCTCACACATGACACAATTTTTGTCCGTGATATGGGCGATGTCATTACGTACTGGAACCGTGGCGCGCAGGAGTTGTACGGATGGACGGCCGAAGAGGCAATAGGAAAGAAGTCTCCACAACTTCTGCAAACCGTTTTCCCCGCATCAGTCGATGACATCCTTGCGGAATTATTGCGGACCGACCGTTGGGAGGGAGAACTCAAAAAGACAAAAGCAGACGGGACCCCGCTGGTCGTAGCGAGCCGCTGGTCCTTGCGGCGTGACGAGCAAGGGCGGGCGGTTGCGATCCTGGAAACGAACAATGACATCACGGAACGCAAGCGCTGGGAGCAAGAAATTCAAAGTCTTAATCAGGAGATTGCAAAGCGGTCCACGGAACTTGAGGCGATTAACAAGGAGCTGGAAGCTTTTGCCTATTCTGTCTCGCATGACCTGCGTGCGCCCCTTCGCCACATGGCTGGTTATACTGAATTGCTTCAAAAGAGAGCATCCTCCGGCTTGGATGAAAAGAGCAACCACTACATCATGATGATGCTCGAATCGGCCAAACGAATGGGCAATCTAATTGACGATCTCCTGGATTTTTCGCGAATCGGCCGGGCTGAAACGCAAAAGACCCTGGTTAATCTAGGCCAGCTCGTAAGAGAAGCGCTTACCGAAGTTCGGCAAGACACAGAGGGCCGCGACATTATCTGGAAAATCGGCACCTTCCCCGACTTTTATGGGGACCGTTCGATGCTGAGGCTTGTACTGGTGAATCTTATTACCAATGCGATCAAATTTACGCGTACGCGCCCGCAGGCCGAGATCGAGATCGGATGTTCCGAGGGAAAAAGAAATGAGCTGGTAGTATCCGTCAGAGACAACGGAGTGGGCTTCGATATGAAGTACGTGAATAAATTGTTTGGCGTGTTTCAACGCCTGCACTCGTCCGATGAATTTGAAGGCACCGGCATTGGACTGGCGACAGTTCAGCGCATTATAAATCGTCACGGAGGTAAGGTCTGGGCCGAAGGTGCGGTTGATGCAGGCGCGACTTTTTATTTCTCGGCCCCGAGGCCCCAAGGACAACTATGGAGATAACGAACAGCAAGCTAGGCCGTATTTTGATGGTTGAAGATGATTCCAAAGACGTGGAGCTTACTCTCACGGCGCTGGAGGAATACAACCTCGCCAATGAGGTTGTTATTACTCGCGATGGCGAACAAGCTCTCGACTACTTGTATTGCCGTGGGGCATACCAGACCCGCTCCACCGGCAATCCCGCCGTTTTGCTGCTGGATCTGAAACTGCCCAAGGTCGACGGGTTGGAGGTCCTGAAGCAAATTAAGTCTGATGGGGATCTGAGAATGATTCCTGTGGTTGTACTCACCTCATCGAAAGAAGAAAAGGATATGGTGGCAAGCTACAAACTCGGAGTGAACGCTTACGTGGTAAAGCCAGTCGACTTTCATGAGTTTGTGAATGCCATCAAGGAACTGGGCGTTTTCTGGGCGATCATCAATGAGCCACCACCGGGAAGCGTAAGAAAGTAACATGCGGCAGCCTTTGCGGATTCTCTCCATCGAGGATGACCCCAAGGACACAGGCCTCATCACTGATCTGCTTGAGACGCAAGGTATAATCTGCGAAATCACGCGGGTCGATACTCAGGCTGCTGTGCTGGCTTGCCTTGAGCAAGAGGGAATTGATCTCATCCTGGCAGACTACAGTCTTCCTTCGTTCGACGGCATCTCCGCATTGAAGTTCGCGATGAAAGCTTGCCCGGAGGTACCGTTTATCTTTGTTTCCGGGACCCTCGGCGAAGAAGTGGCGATTGAAGCGCTTAAAATCGGCGCGACGGATTACGTTCTAAAGACAAGGTTATCCAGGCTTGTACCGGCGGTGCTGCGGTCGCTGCGTGAAGCCGAACAGAAAGCCGAGCGGAAGAGGACCGAGGAGTCGCTGCGTCGGAGCGAGACTTACCTGGCGGAGGCACAGAGGCTCAGTCATGCGGGCAGCTTCGGCTGGAAGCCATCTACCGGCGAGATTATCTGGTCTGAGGAAACTTTTCGAATCTTCCAATACGACGCAGGCGTAACACCGACCCTGGACTTGGCTGTCCAAAGGGTTCATCCCGAAGACGTGCCGCTGTGGAAACAGACCATCGACCGAGCGCCGCAGGATGGAACGCATTATGAACATGAATACCGCTTGCTGATGCCGGATGGGTCCGTCAAACATGTCCATGTTGTGGCTCGTGCCGTAAGCGATGAGTCGGGCAGCCTCGAGTTTGTGGGAACGGTG
>Ga0209038_10000444_pt1 | contig 12741 bp, 12 predicted proteins | sample BogFormECP03_OM3_FD_188237 | JGI IMG/M metagenome (GOLD analysis project Ga0209038, IMG submission 188237) | Bog forest soil microbial communities from Calvert Island, British Columbia, Canada - ECP03_OM3 (SPAdes) (version 2) | ecosystem: Environmental > Aquatic > Freshwater > Wetlands > Bog ...
CGTGATTTCACCAGCGGCCTCCCGTTCGCCGCATTTGCCGCGATAGTCACCGCGGTGATGTTCGAGCTGTCGGGCGCGGACCCCCGGCTCTATCTGTTCGCGCTCTTTGCCCCGCTGCCGATTCTCGCAGTCGCGCCGGAACTCCGCGTCGAAATTGCGGCGCAACTGGCATTCCTGGCTTTTCTGATCGGCAATATCGTCACCTGGGGCGGCGAGAGTTTCGCCACGCCGCTGGTGACGATGCTGGCGTCGCACGTCATGGGCGCGGTGGTCTTCGCGGCGTTCGTAGCGTGCGCGGCAGAGGCGACGCGGCGATGGCCGGGATGGCTGGCCGCGTTGGTCTTCCCGACCTTTGAGGTCGCCTTCTATTTCACCCTCTCGCTGGAATCCCCGCACGGCACGTGGGGCAGCCCCGCCTACTCGCAAGTTGATTTTCGGGAGTTCCTGCAGACGGCCTCGTGGCTCGGCATGTGCGGCGTGATGTTCATCATGTCGCTGTTGCCGTCGGGCCTGGCGGTAGCGTGGTATCGGCGTCGATGGAACATGGACTGGGTGCGTCCCGCGATAATGGCGCTCGGCGTTTTCGCAGTGGCGATCCTGCTGGGATGGGTTCGCGTCATCCTCGCTCCCACGACGCCGTCGGTGCGGGTCGCGATGGTTGCCAGCGAGAACCTGATTCCGGAGTCCGAGTCCACCGATGCGAGCGATGCCGCCGATGTGATGACGCAGTACGCGAAGCTGGTGCGCCAGGTCGCCGTCAACGGCACCCAGGTCGTCGTCTTGCCCGAGAAGATCATCGGCGTCGCGCCGAACTACGAATGGGACGTCGTGCAGGGGTTCCAGCGAATCGCGAGCATGTCGCACGTGTGGCTGGTGGTCGGAATCAACCAGATCGGGCGAACACCGAAGAGAAATGTCGCCATTGTGATCGATCCCGACGGCAAGATCGTGGCGGCATACGCCAAGCATCATCTCGTGCCGAGTCTCGAATCGGACTACAAGGCCGGCTCGAAGCCGGCGATCTTCGACGCGCCATGGGGCCGGACTGCCGTGCTGATTTCGCAGGACCTGGATTTCCCGGCTACCGCGCGCGAACTCGCGGCCCACGATGTGCGAATCGTGTTGGCGCCGGCCTCGGATTGGACCGGGTCGGAACAGATCCATCAGCAGATGGCGGTCGTGCGCGGTGTCGAATTCGGCTTCTCGCTTGCGCGCGCGGCGCGCGGCGGGATCCTCTCAGCGAGTTGTTCCCGCGGCAAAGAGATTGCGGCGCGCGCGCCGATACACAACGAAGACACGACGCTGACCGCCGACATCCCGCTCGGCACGGGCAGCACGCTTTATTCGCGAACGGGCGACTGGTTCGGTCATCTGTGCCAGATTTTCGCGATCCTGCTGCTGCTGCGGCTGGGCGTGACCCTCCTGTACGCCGAGCAAACGCGGCGGCGCGGCGCGGCAAGGCGCATCAAGCCGGTTGGCGTAGTGTCGGTCGATTTGGTCAAGCCGGATGCGCCGCTCGAGCAACCGCAGGCCGAAGTGGAGATCTATCGCCCGCCTCCGCGCACCCGCGATCAGTCTTGAACTCTTGCGGAAGCGCGCTTGATCCAATTCATTGAAACCTCTAAATCTGCGGCGCACGCAATCGTTCAGGCCACAAGGAACCAGTGATGTTGAAGTTTGAGGAAATCGATCTCGATCGCATGGTCGAAGAAGTTCTCGCCGGAAAAGAAATCGCGCGCGAGACCGCAGCGGCAATCCTCAATTGCCCCGATGAACGGCTCGCCGACTTGCTCGCCGCGACGCGCCGCGTGCGCGAGGCTGCGTTCGGACGCCGCGTGAAAATTTGCATGCTGCGCAACGCGCAAAGCGGCATCTGCCCCGAGGATTGTTCGTACTGCTCGCAATCGAAGATCTCGAAGGCCGAAATTCCCGTTTACAAAATGCAGAGCGTCGCCCAACTGGTCGAGGGCGCTCGCATCGCGGTCGAAAGCGGCGCGCGCCGCTACTGCATGGTCTGCAGCATGCGCGGCCCGGCGCGCCACGACGTCGAGCATCTGGGCGAGGCCTGCGATCGAATCCGCGCAGAGTTGCCGCATCTCGAGCTGTGCCTGTCGATCGGACTGATGAATCGCGAACAGGCGGACGAGCTCAAGAGCGCCGGCGCCGGCTGGATAAATCACAACCTCAACACCAGCCGCCGCTTCTATCCGGAGATTTGCACGACGCACACCTACGACGATCGCATCGAGACGATCGAGAATGTGCGCACCGCGGGCTTGTCGACCTGCTCGGGCGGAATCATCGGGATGGGCGAGACTGACGACGACATTCTCGATCTCGCCTACTCGACCCGGCGCCTCGCGATCGATTCGGTGCCGCTCAATTTTCTGCATCCGATCAAGGGCACGCCGCTCGAATCGCAGCGCGCGCTCACGCCCGAGAAGTGTCTCAAGGCCGCGTGCCTGTTCCGCCTGTTGAATCCCCGCAGCGAAGTTCGCGCGGCAGGCGGCCGCGAACTGAACGTCGGCGCACGCCAGGCCGATCTGTTCAACGCGGTGAATTCGATTTTCGTCAACGGCTACCTGACGACCGCCGGTTGGGACTGGGCGCGCACGCGCGAGTTGATCGAGCGCGCCGGTTACGAGCCCGAGCAGGCGTAGCCCGCTATTTCCGCGCGGCGATAATCGCTTCGACGATCGCCAAGTCGGATGGCGTCGTGATTTTGAGGTTCGCGGTCGAGGCTTCTACCACCTCTACGCGAACTCCCGTGCGCTCGACCAGGTCGGCGTCGTCGGTCGCGACGATAGCTTCGCTCACCGCGCGTCGATGCGCCGCGACCAGCGCCTCGCGCCGAAATGCCTGCGGCGTTTGCGCCTGCCACAATCCCGCCCGCGCTACGGTCGCGACGATTGCGCTGTCGGCGACGCGCTTCAACGTGTCGGACACCGGTACCGCCGCGATCGCACCGCCGGCGCGCGCTGCAGCTGCGATGCACGCCTCGAAGATTGCAGGCGTCGCCAGCGGCCGCGCCGCGTCGTGAACGATCACGAGCGCGCTCTCCGAACTGGTCAGCTCGAGCGCGATGCGCACCGAGTCCTGACGCTCATTCCCGCCCGGCGTAATCTTCACCGGCACGGCCAGCGCGGCAGCCGCCGCTTCGGCGCGTGCCGCACTTTCGAATCCCTCGGGCACTGCGATCACGACTTCGCCAATCGAAGTAACCTGCGCGATTGCAAGCAGCGAATAGGAGAGCATCGTGCGGCCGCCAATTTTCACGAACGCCTTGGGCGCGCCAGATCCAAGCCGCACGCCGCTGCCCGCCGCAACGATGATAGCTGAAGCGGTCAATTCATCGCCGTTCGCGCCGGCGCGGCGCCCGTGTTTGCGATAAAGCTCGCGATCGTTCCAATCACTGCGACGTCGACGTGCCCGGGCGTGGCGTATTCCGCCGGTCCCGGCTTGCCCGTGCCCGCGATGAACAGATGGTTGAGCGTGGGCAGCGTATCGAGCCGCACCTTGGCGTCGCCCTTGAGGCCGGTTTGCCAGATGCGGATGTCCTCGTCGATCACCTGGTAGTCGCGCCCGCCGTGAATAATCAGGATCGGCAGGTCGAGGCCGCGTGCGATCGCGACTTCATCGCGGGCGTCGAGATCATAGTAGTACGACGCAGGCGCGCCGAAGAAAAATTGCTTCGGCGGCATCTTGTGCGCCGAGATTTCATTAGCCTGGCGCTCGAGCTGCGCCAGCTCCTGCGGCGACGCCTGACCCAGGTACCGCAATTGCTGAACGATGACGGCCGGCAGCTTGCGGCCGAGTGGCGCCAGCAGCACAAGTCCCGCAACCTCGCGCGCCTTCTCCGCGACTTCCGGCGCCATCGTCGCACCGAGGCTGTGCCCGACGACGAAAATCCGATCGCGCGCCACCTCGCGCCGCCCGCGCAGCAGCTTCACCGCCGCGACGCCGTCCTGGATGACCTCTTCCTCGACCGTGACCTTCTGCGGATCGAGCGTCTTGTAGGCGTACGTGCGCTTGTCATATCGAAGCACGACGATTCCCCGCGAGCTCAGCCCTTCCGCCAGATCCTTGAACACGTGATTGGCGCCGATCGTCTCGTCGCGATCCTCGGGGCCCGACCCCGCCAGCAACACGACTCCCGGGAAGGGACCGCTGCCCACCGGAATTGTCAGCGTGCCGGGCAGCTTCCACGGATCTTCACCGACGGTCACTGCTTCCGAACGGAACTTCGCCGCGTCGGCATAGGGCGGCGAGGTCGCCGGTTGCGACGAGCCCGAATCCGTCGCCGGTTTGAAATACAGTCCGGCGATTTCGTTGGTCTGCGGCCTGATCGCCACGGTCGAGAGCAGCTTGCCGCGCTCGAACATCACGGCGACGGTGAACACCGTGGTCCCCGCCAACTGACCGCTCGAGATGATTTTCCAATTTTTGAGGTCGCCTTCGCTGGCGATAATCTGAGTCCAGACCGCCGACAATTGATCGGCGGAGAGCTGCTGCTTCATCGTGGGATCGAAATGTTCCGTCGCCTTGGTGAAGCGACGGTCGCGCAACGCGGTGAAGAGTTCGTCGACGCGAGAGTTAGTGATCGCATTCGCCGGCCGCGATCCGGCCATGACCGACCCCAGCACGAAGAGCGCCAGCAGCAGAAGTATTCGCGTTCGCGGTTTCGCCATGTCCGCGAGATTCGCACACCGAATCTTCACCTTCAACAACATCCCCGCCAGGATGAAAATGAAAAGGCCGGGAGAAAATCCCGGCCTTGGTCGCAGATTGATTTAGCGAACGCGATTAGTTCGCGAAGATCGTCTTCAGCTCTTCCATGATTTTTTCTTCCGGGTGAGCCTTGGCGATCGACAATTCCTTGACGAGCAAAGATCGCGCCGTGTCCAGCATCTTGCGCTCGCCGAACGACAACTCCTTGTCGCTCTTGAGCACCAGCAGGTCGCGCAGCACCTTGGCGATTTCGAGCGGAGAACCGGTCTTAATCTTCTCGGTGTATTCGCGGTAACGGCGATTCCACGTTTGCGTATCGACCTCAACCTTGCGCTGACGGAGGATACGGTAGATTTTTTCCACCATATCTTTTCCGATCACGCGCCGGAGTCCGACCGACTCGACGTTCTCGGTCGGAATCATGATCGTCATCTTCTCGGTGCCGAGGATGCGGAGCATGTAAAAACGCCGCTCCGTCCCGGAAATAACCCGCATCTGGATGTCTTCGATGACGGCAACCCCATGGGCGGGGTAAACCACCTTTTCGCCCTTCTTGAACGGCAAATTCATCTCGATAATGGCATTCGACGGCAGGCCATGGATTTCGGACATGGGTTGATGACCGAGTAGTTCACTGGTTCATCACCGATCCGATCAGCCTGGAATGTGAAATCGATTATGGCACAAAATTAGCGGATTTGTAACCCCAGTATCAAAAAGAAACTGAGATTTGCGGCCAATTAGAACGATGTTCGAGTGATTTCGCCGAATTGATCAAGCGAAATGGAGCTCCATGATGATGGCGTCCTCGCCCGGTCCATAGTAGTGCCGTCTCAAACGCCGTTCTTCAAATTCGAACTTCCGATAAAGCTGCCTCGCGGGCAGGTTCGAACGGCGAACTTCCAGCGTAACTACGCCTGCTCCAGTCGATTTAGCCTCGTTTAATGTCTCTGCGATCAAAACGGCGCCGATTCCGAGCCGCCGCGAATCCGGATGCACGGCGATGTTCAGGATGTGGCACTCGTCGGCAATCAGCCATCGGCAGAGAAAGCCGGCGATTGGGCTGCTGTCGCCCGGGAGGGCGACCATGATTCGCGAGAATGGGAGCGTCAGTTCGCGTTGAAACGACGCCAGCGTCCACGGCGCCGGGAACGCTAGCCGCTCGATCTCCATGATGCGCGGCAGGTCGCGCTCTGTGGCGTCCCGAATGTGGATCGCCATCTCGACTCAACTCGCGAGAATTTTCTCAGGCGGCGTGCTGAAGCTCGGCCGCCTCTGCCTTGAGCACGATAACCTCGAGCACCTTGTCGCGCATCCGATGCTTGAACGCGCTCACCGGCTTGCCGAACTCGATGCGCGTCGTGAAATCCGCAGGGAACGACGACGATACGTACGACAGGCGCCGAATCGTCTCGCCGCGCACGCTCGCGCTCACCGTGATCACGTTGTCGCCGACCACGATGTTGTAATCGTAGTCGGGCATCTCGTCGGGCAAATTCCACAGCCGCTTGAGCGACGACGGCGGCAGCTTGCGCGGCATCTCGAGCCGCACCAGGTACGCGTTGGCATATTCGGCGACGGTGTAGACGGTGCCGTAGCGGCGATCGCGCTCGGTCTTGTCCTCATGCATCGTGCCCTCGAAGCCGTCGAAGGCAACTCGGCGCTCAGTCTTGCGGCCCGCTCCACCCGCACGCGCGAGCATTGAGCCGACGGGAGCCAGCGCCAGTCCGTACCAGCATCCGCGGTAGGTCAGCTCGCTCGCAGGCTTGGCGTGAATCATACCCTCGCGCAAGCGCCACATCGCCTCGCCCGCGGCAATCAATACGCCGAGCATGATCCAGCCGCCGGTGCTTTGCGAGAACAGTCGGTCGCCGAGCACTTCAACCGCGAATCCCGTGAGGATCGCGGGATAGAGAATCAGATTGAGAATCATGTTGAGCGCAGTTGAGCGGACTCGTGAGAAACCTCCGGTCGTGCCGACGGCCTCCTCGAGGGTCGCCTTCACGCCGTCGGGCATCGAGCCGAGAATGGGCTCGCCCAGCCGAAACGCGATTTGCACCGGTACCGGCGCCGTGCGAGCGGGCGACGCATCGACTGACGCCAGCACCGTGTCGAAATCGGCGTCGAGCTCGCCGGAGAAATGCTTTTCACCAACGGGTCCCGGCAGCGCGCCGATATCTTTCGGCAGATGCATCATCGCGAGGCCTGCTGCCGCGACCGGCGCTGCGGGCGCCGCCGCAGGCTTGGGTGCTGCGGCTGGAGCCGCTGCCGCCGCCGGCTTCGGTGCCGCGGCGACTGCCGCGCCATTGGTCGCCGGTTCCGCGCCTGCTGCTGGAGCAGGTGCGCCGCCCTCTTTGCGAAAGCGCGACGGCGCATCGTCGGGGAACGTCGTCTCGGGATGCAACTCGCGCGCGCGCTGTAGCAGCACGCCTTCGGTCTCGAGATTGGCGGGATCGGGGATGCAGCAATCGACGGGGCATACCGCGGCGCACGCTTCATGGTCGTGGAAGCCGACGCACTCCGTGCACTTCGACGGCACGATGTAGTAAATGTCCTGCGCTATCGCGGCGCCCGGCGTGCCGTTAAGTTCCCACGGAACTCCGCCCGCATAAATCGCCGTGTTGGGACATTCCGGCTCGCATGCTCCGCAGTTGATACATTCGCTCGTGATCGTCGTCGCCATCTCGCAACCGAACCTCAGTTTATATGATGTTGGAAATCCCTTTCAGGAAAAGCCGCCACCGCCACGCGAGCCAAACGATAACTGCTGAAAGTTTTGTCTGTCAATCACGCTCAGTTCAGCTCAGCTAACAGTGTATCGCGCGCGATGTTCCGAACAGAACCGGCGTGCGGTTCTTTCACCTTGCGTTCGTAAACTGGTTTTGTAACTATTAGCCCGATTACCAGTCCTCACTGTTGTACCTATGCTAACAGTGTACCGGGACTGGCTGCTGACTTGAACCACTGGAGGAAATTTCGGATGAAGACATTGCTAAAAGTGCTTGGTGTCGTGGCCGTGACCGGGTTCATGACCGCGTGCGGTCCCAACATGCAAGTAATTCAGAACGCCACCGATCGCGCGCAGGCGGATGCGAACAAGGCGGAAGCCTCGGCGAATGCAGCGGAAGCGTCGGCCAACCAGGCGGCGACTGCGGCGCAGCAGTCAGACCAGGCGGCGAGCGACGCTGAGGATGCGGTCCGTCGTGCGAACGACGCAGTATCGCGGCTGGAAGCAGCCTTCTCGACCTCGGTTACGAAGTAGTCGAGCGGATCGAATTATCGAGCTAGTTATCTAAAGCGGTGGCGGAAGGAACAGCTTCCTTTCGCCACCGCTTAGTCTTGTCTGGATGTTTCAGGTTCGATCTGTTCGCCGTCGCGCGTCGCGATTAGTCGCGCCGGAATCCATCGCAGCACAGGCATTATCAACGCGGTCGCCAGGGTTGTGATTATCACCGCCGAAGCGAAGCCGCCCTTCGAATAAATCCAGCTCCCCAGCAGATTCCCCGAATTCCCCGCAAGCGAAAAAGCCGAGGTCTGCGACACCATCATCGCGGTTCCTTCCAGCCCCTTGGGGCACGAACGCATGATGAGATCGATGTAGGCCGCGGTGGCGAAGCCGCCGAACAATCCGTACAGGACGGCGACGATGATCGTGCTCGTTGGTCCCTGCGCGAGGAACATGATCGGTCCTTGCAGAATAGCGACGATTGTTCCCCACCACAGCAGGCGCGAAAGCGGCGCGCGCAGGCACAGGTAGCCGTAAAGCAGAGTCGTCGGCAGAAAGAACAACGATTGCAGCGCCGTGAAAGTCCCGAACAACTCGCTCGAAATTCGCACATGCTCCGTCAGGTGATAGAACATCGGCGTGCCCCATCCCGGACTGAAGTTCCACAGGAAATAAATAATCGCCGCGGGCCACAACGGCCGATGACGAAAGAGGCGCTTCAGCGCAGCGAATCCTTTTTCGTCGCCGCCAAGGTTGCTCTCGAAATCGCTCGCCGCTTCGAGTCGCCAAAAAGCCTGCAACGCAATCACCAGCGTCACGCCGCCCGCTATCAGGAACGTGCCGCGCACGGAAGCATGCGCGACCAGCCATCCGCCAGCCAGCGCCGACAGAACGGCCGGTGTGAAAAAGCCGAATCCAAAGACGACGCTCAGCCGCCCCGTCATCCCATGCGACTGCGCCACGCCGGTCATCAGCGCCTGCGCCGACGCGAAGATCATCACGTAGAGAACGATCACGATGAACACGAGCGATAGCAACTTCATATAGTCAATTGTCGAAGTGGCTATCCACAAATACGTGGCGGCCGCGCCCACCGCGCAGACCAGCAGGTAGTGTCGATCGCCCCATCGCGCGGTGCGCCAGCGATCGCGGATAAAACCGAACATGAATCCGGCGCAGACGGGTATCGAGACGATCGCGAGGAAAATCGCCATCTTCACCGGCGAGAGGTGAAGCTGGTCCTTTAGAAAATAGCTAATCGGAATCGATGCGATTCCCAGCGGCGAACCGAGGCCGACTGCGATATTAAGGATCGCGAAATAAAGCAGAACGTCCCATTGCATCGGCGGCGGACGCAACGCGCTCGACGCTTCGGGAATTGCCGCATCGTCGTCGCGCGGGACCGGTTGCTCAATTTCCACCGGATCATTTGTACATGCACGGCGGCGGAGGGAAAGAGAAACGCGTGTTTGCCGTGTGGATTCAGATGCACGATGCGGGTTAAGATGCCGGTTCAGTGATGGACCCCCGGGAAATCGAGACGATGATTGCGCGCGGAATTCCCGATGCGCAGGTCGAAGTGCGCGACTACACCGGCGGCGGCGACCATTTCGAGGCGCTGGTGGTGAGTGAGAGTTTCGAGGGCAAGGGTCTAATCGAACGGCATCAACTGGTGTATAAAGCGCTGGGTGACGCGATGCGCGTGCAGGTGCATGCGCTCACGCTGAAGACGTTGACCCCGGCGCAGTACCAGAACCGCAAATAGAGGAGTCAAAAATGGCAGACATAATCGAAAAGATCGATGCGGCAGTCAAAGAAAACAAGATCATGATTTTCATGAAGGGCAACCGCAGCTTTCCGCAGTGCGGATTCTCCGCCGCCACGGTGGCGATTTTCGACGAGCTGGGCGTGCCGTATGCGACCGCCGACGTGTTGAGCGACCCGGAGCTGCGCGACGGAATCAAACGCTACAGCAACTGGCCGACGATCCCGCAGGTTTATGTCGACGGCAAGTTCCTCGGCGGCTGCGATATCATTCGCGAGCTGCACGAGACGGGCGAGCTCGAGCCGCTGGTGAAGGCCGCCGTCGGCGCATCGGCTCAGCAGTAATTCGACCGCGTTCGCTGTATCGCAGAACCTAACATCTCCCGTGAGATAACGGGCGAAGGATCGGAACGGAGGTTATCCATGCTGACCGAACAAGAACGCTCTTTTCTCGAGGCAATGGCCAAGGCTCCCGTTCCGACCGATGTGCAGGGGCTGCGCACGGCGATGGATACCTTTACGCCGATGCTGAACTCGGACCTTCCCGAGATTGGCGCCTTCCACGAAGCCGTCCAGCTTCGTCCCGGTCTCACCGCCGATGTTGCAGTGCCCAAGGGCAACGGACCGCATCCGGTGGTCGTCTACCTGCACGGCGGCGGTTGGATCGGTGGCAGCCCCAAAACGCATCGCAAGCTCGGGATGCAATTCGCCGAAGCGGGTTACCTGACGATCAATGTCGATTATCGCCTCGCGCCCGAACATCCGTTCCCCGCAGGTCTCGAGGATTGCCTGTTCGCGGTGAAGTGGACGGGCGAGAACGCCAAGCGCTGGAACGGTGACGTGTCGCGGCTCGCGGTTGGCGGCGATTCCGCCGGCGGAAATCTCACGGCGGCTACTCTCACTTCACTCGCTGCCGAGAAATATGCGGGCCCCGCGAAGCCGAAGGCGGCGCTGTTGATTTATGGAGTGTACGACTTCCCCGCGACGATGAAACGCGAGCAGGCTGGCTCGATCGACGGAATGGTAAAGGCGTACGCGGGCGCGGGCTATCCGGCGATTCTCGAGGACCCGCGAGTCAGCCCCCTGCGCGCGGTCAAGCCGGGCGCGCTGCCGCCGAGCTTTGTCATTTGCGGCACCGCCGATCCGCTGCTGCCCGAGACGCATGCGATGGCGGAGGCGCTGAAGCGCGCGGACATTCGGCACGAGGTCGTCGTCCTCGAAGATATGCCGCACGGCTTCCTGCAGTTCAGTGTGCTGTCGGGATGCAAGCAGGGACTCGACCAGATGTTCGACTTCCTGCGCCGCACTATTTAGCGCGGAGTCAGAAGCCGAATCGCGAAGCTCTCGACACGCCGCGTGCTGGTGCTCGCTCCGGGCGCGCTCGGCGATCTCATGTGCTTGATACCGGCGCTCGAGGCGATTTCGCGGCGGCATGCTGGCGCGTCGATCGAGTTGATGTCGCGGTTCGAGCTGGCGCGGCTCGCTGCCGGAAGGACCGTCGTCGCGCGCGCGCATTCAATCGACGCTCGCGAGCTTGTCGCGTTGTTCTCCGATGACACGCCGGTCGATCCGGGTGCGCGTCGATTCTTCGCGGACTTCTATCGTATCTACTCCTTCTTCGCTTGGGGCGATCCGCGTTTTCGCGCTCGATTGGCGGCGGCGACTGATGCCCAGGTTTCGTTTCATCCATTCCGTCCGGAAGGTGGGACGCACATATCGGCTGCCTACTTGCGTGCGATTGACGCGACCGCGTCGCCAATGGATTCGCGCCTCGAACCGACGCCGGACGACCTGGCCGCAGCCGCTCGCGCGTTGAATCAATCGAACGTCGACAGCTCGCACCTGATCGTGATTTTCCCCGGCAGCGGAAGTTCCGCGAAGAATTGGCCGGCGGTCAAGTTCGCCGCGCTCGCATCGACATTGTCGGAGCGCGCCGGCGTTGTCGTCATTCTCGGTCCAGCGGAATCGCCGCTGGAGCCGATCTTTCGCGAGCGCGGCGTCGCGGCTCTTAAGGACCTCGATTTGCCGACCGTCGCTGCTATCGCGCGGCTCGCTACCGCCTTCGTCGGCAACGATTCCGGCGTTTCGCACCTCGCGGCGGCCGTGGGCACGCCGGGTGTGGCGATTTTCGGGCCAACCGACCCTGCACGATGGCGTCCACTGGGCGGCCGAATCGACATTCTAAGGCGGAACCCCATCGATTCCATCGCGGTCGAGGAAGTCGCCGTCGCTTTGTCAAAATTTGTGGCGTAGCTTCAAAAATAATACACTGGGTGCGCATGTCTCATCGGACAACTTCCGTCAGTCGCGCGAGCGAGGGGCTATGAGCTTCTTCAAGACGACGATTCTGCTGGGTCTGATGACCGGGTTGCTGATGGTGATCGGCGGGTTGCTGGGCGGCCGCCATGGCGTCGTGATCTTTTTCGTCATCGCCGCCGTGATGAACTTTTTCAGCTACTGGTTCTCCGACAAGATCGTGCTGCGCGCATACGGCGCGCAGGAGCTCGACGCGGCGTCCGCGCCCGAGCTGTACTCGATCGTCAACGAGCTGGCGCATTCGGCGGGAATCCCGATGCCGCGCCTCTACATGATTGATTCCGACACGCCCAACGCGTTCGCGACCGGCCGCAACGTGCATCACGCAGCCGTCGCAGTGACGCGCGGCATCATGCGAATCTGCACGCGCGAGGAACTGAAAGGCGTTATCGGGCATGAGCTTTCGCACGTGACCAATCACGACATCTTGACCAGCTCGATCGCCGCCACCCTCGCCGGCGCCGTCATGATGATCGGCTCGATGATTCGATGGGGCGCGATTTTCGGACTTGGCAGCCGCGACGACGAGGAAGGCGGCATCGCGGGCTTGCTGGTCGCGGGCATTCTCGCGCCGATCGCGGCGACGCTCATTCAGCTGGCGATTTCGCGCACGCGTGAGTACCAGGCCGATGCGAGCGGCGCCAAGCTCACACACAATCCGCTGTACCTGGCCAGCGCGCTGCGCAAGCTCGAGGCTGCCAACGAGC
>Ga0209038_10000445_pt1 | contig 12718 bp, 10 predicted proteins | sample BogFormECP03_OM3_FD_188237 | JGI IMG/M metagenome (GOLD analysis project Ga0209038, IMG submission 188237) | Bog forest soil microbial communities from Calvert Island, British Columbia, Canada - ECP03_OM3 (SPAdes) (version 2) | ecosystem: Environmental > Aquatic > Freshwater > Wetlands > Bog ...
GTTCGCCGTCAGCCGATGAATCCCGGCGACGCCAACATCGTAAACGCGCGCGACCCGATTGCCGAACAGCTCGGCGCAAAGCGCCGCTTCCTCGGCGACCGGAATATCCGAAGTGCCCGCGCTCAGCACCATCACGACGCCCTGCCCCGACGGCTTCAGCCGCTCTTTCACAACGACTCCAATTCGTGCATCCGCGTGGTACGTCAGCGCGCGAATTTGCCTCTTGACGACGCGCGCCTTGTCAGCGTCGAGCCGCGTGATGATGAGATTGGTGCCCGATGCGAGCACTCGCTTTCCGATCGCAACGAGCTGATTGGCAGTCTTACCCTCGCCGAAGATAACTTCGGGAATCCCGCGCCGCATACTTCGATGGTTGTCGACCTTCGCGAATCCAAGATCCTCGAACGGCAATTCGCGGATATGCTTGAACGCCGCACCGGCGGTCATGCGGCCGGCGGCGACGCCGTCGAGGATTTCACGAATTCGCTTTTCGGTCATCGCCGCTTGAGGAGTTCGGGGCGAAGTGGATGCGCCAGTGTCAGCATGATTTCGCGCACCGCCCGCGCGTCGCTGCGCGTGACGGTGATCGTCAAATCGCCCTCGCTTAATTTTTCACCGGGCTTGGGAATATGTCCGAGCCGCTCAACCACCAAGCCGCCGATCGTAGCATACTCGTCCGCCTCCGAAAGCTTGAGGCCGTAGCGTTCGTTCAGTTCCGCAATCGGTGCGCGGCCAATCACGGACAGCACGCGTGGACTGACTATCCTTGCGAGCTCCTCGCCGAGGTCATGTTCATCCTCGATGTCGCCGACGATCTCCTCGATCAGATCTTCGAGCGTCAGAATTCCCGCCGAGCCGCCGTACTCGTCGACGATCACGGACAAATTTTCACCGGTGCGTTGCATCGCGACCAGCGCCTCGTCGAGCGGCATCGATTCGGGAAAATAACTGACCGGCCGCATGATGTCGCTGACCGGGCGGCTGAGATCGGGTGCCTGCAAGAGATCGAAGACATGCACGACGCCGACGATGTCCGTGATGCGGCGCCGGAATACCGGGATGCGGCTGAAGCCTTCGCGGCGAACAGTTTCGATCGCGGCGGCTAGCGTGGTCTCCTCCGGAATCGCGTCGACTCCCACCAGCGGCACCATCGCCTTGCGCGCGTCGGCCTGCGAGAAGCGAAAGATGCGGCTGATCATCTGCTGCTCGGTGGGCAGGATTGCATCCTGGGCCTGCTCTGATGAGTCGGTCGCGCGTCGCCGCATCAGGCGCGCCAGATCGTCGCGACTGAGGAACACGCTCTCGGCGTCGGCCGGCACACCGGCCAGTCGGCGCAACATTCTGCTTAGCAGAGTCTCGAGGTAAAGCAGCGGCGCGAGCACCGTCGCGAGCAAACGCAGCGGCCGCGCGGCGAACAACGCGAACGAGTGCGGATTCGTGAGCGTCAGCAGTTTCGGTATCGACTCGCCCAGCACCAGCGTGATCGGCGTCAGAATAAACGGCGCGAGATAAACGAGGTGCGGCCTGGTCTGATGCAGAAAGCTAGTGAGCACGACTGCCGCGATCACAGTCGCGACGTTGGTGCCGGTGAGAGTGAGCGCCAGCAGACGATCGCGATTGGTCAGCAGTTTGCCGAGCACTCGCGAGCGTTCGTGACCGCTTTCGCTGCCCGCGCGAACTTTCAAGTCGTCGGCAGAAACCAGCGCGATTTCCGAGGCGGCGAAGAACGCCTGCACCACCAGGCATCCGATAACCGCGACGACCAGCCAGATAATCGTCATCGCTGCAGCCTCACCAGTTCGACCGCCGCGCCGCGCACGCGCTCAACGGTGGCGTCGAATTCACCGAGCCGCAAATGCTCGCCCGTGCGCGGCACGCGTCCGAGCCGGCGCAGGATCAGGCTGCTCAGCGTCTTGCCGCCGCCGTAAGCTTCGATCACTCGCGCGGGAGCGAGCGCGTCCGCCAGCTTGCCGAGCGCGACCGCGCCCGAAGCCGACCATTCGTCGTCGGAAATTTTTGTGAGCTCGGGGACTTCGGTGTCGAACTCGTCGCGAATCTCACCGAACAATTCCTCGAGCAGGTCTTCGAGCGTGACCAGGCCGAGCAAGCGGCCGTACTCGTTGACGACCAGCGCGATTTGGAAGTGTCCGCGGCGCATCTCCTCAAATAAATCGGCGAGCAGCTTGCCCGGCGGGACGAAATACGCGGGCCGCACGAGGCGCTCGACGCGCGGCGGCGATGGCTCCAGGCGCCGCGCCGCGAGATCCTTGGCGTGCAGAATTCCAATGATGTTGTCGTAGCTGCGGCGATAGACGGGCACGCGCGAGAAGCTTTCGTGCGCGATTTCGGCGACCAGCTGGGCCACCGGCATCTCGATGTCGAGCGAGAAGATTCGGTCCCGCGGCGTCATCACCTCGGACGCGCGCCGCGCGCCGAAGTCGAACACGCGATGAATCATCGCACGCTCGGCGGGTTCGACCTGTCCCTGGTGCTCGCCCAGCCGGAGCAGAGTCTTGAACTCAGCCTCGGAAACGGGGCCGGGAACGGGCGCATGCTCGAGCGGCGTGAAATGCCGTGCGAACGGATGAACGAAATCGGCGAGCACGGCGAGCGGCCGCGCCGTGATTCGGGCCAGCGCGCCGGGAAATCCAAGTGCGAAAGTCTTCGGCGTAATGTCGCAGAACAGAAGTACGACTACGAGCATGGCCGGCGCCGCGACGATCGGCCCCCATTTGTCGCCAAGCCACGCCAGCAGAATGATCGTCGCCAGGCAGTCGGCGAAGATGTTGCATGCCTCATTGAGTCCGATGATAACGATCAACGACTCGAGCGGCCGGCGCATCAGGCGGTCGAGCGCGTGCTGCACGGCGAGACTCATCTGCTCGCGCGTATGCTCCAGCCGCGCCATCGAGAACAACGCCGTCTCGGACGCGGCCAGCGTTGCGCTCAGCACAACGAGGATCAGAACCGCCAGCGACAGGATGGACATCATCGCTTGTATCTAGCCGCGCGATCGCAGCTGATCCCATCCTGCGTCAATCGGCGCGCTAGCACCAATCAGCTTGACCTGCTTGCCCCGAACGATCGTGCCGATTCGCCGCACCGCGACGCGCAAGCGCCGCGACAGTGCCGCTTCGCTGTGGCCGGGCCGCGCGCAGAATATCAGTTCGTAATCTTCGCCGCCGGTCAGCGCGTACGTGAGATCGCCGCCCACGAGCGCGCGGTACGCCGGCGAAATCGGGATTCGCGACGCGTCGATTTCCGCGCCGACGCCGCTGCGCTCGAGGATGTGCCCGAGATCCTGCATGAGTCCGTCGCTCAGATCGATCGCGGCCGGCGCGGGCCGGAGCGCCGCGAGGCGTTGGCCCGCATAGAGCCGCGCGCACGGTCGGATAAATCGCTCGACCAAATATTTTCTTGCCGCGCGATCGTTTTTCGCATCGCCTTTGGGCTTGAGCTTGCCGGCCAGGATACGCCAGCCGAGCGCCGCATCGCCGAGCGTGCCGGTCACGAAGACCTCGTCGCCGGGATATGCAGCATCGCGTCGCAGCACGGCGCCTCCGGCCTCGCCGATAACAGCGATGGTGATCGAAAGCTCGCGCGCGCGCGTAACATTGCCGCCCACGATATCAGTCGACGCTTCGTGCGCTGCGTTGCGCAGGCCGGCATAAATCCGTTCGAGCGTGCGCGTCGAAACTCCGTCGCGCACCGCCAGGTTCACGACGGCCGCTGTCGGACGCCCGCCCATCGCCGCGATATCGCTCAAGTTGACCGCCAGCGCGCGCGCGCCAAGCGCCTCCGGCGGACACCATCGCAGGTCGAAGTGAACATTCTCGACCAGGCTGTCGATCGTCAACAGCGCCGGTCCACTCGGCCGTGAGACAATCGCGCAATCGTCGCCGATGCCGAGAATCGTGCGGCGTCTGAGGCGGATTCCCGCGCTTAGTCGCGCGATCAATTCGAATTCGCTGGAGAGATTATCGTGCGCGCCGGGCAGCTTGCTCACGGCATTCGCGCTTTCGATTCTGGCTCTGCAATCGGGAATTCCGCGATGAGAGATAGTCCGCGCCGGTCCTCCGCATAGCGGGCCTCGGTGTGGCCTCCGGCTGCTTCGGTCATCGCGCGCGCAATATAGAGTCCGAGCGCGCGCGCGGTGCCGCGATCTCCGTTCTTATTCGGGCGCTTGAACAGCGAATCCAGTTCGGCCCGCGAAAGCGGCGGACCATTGTCGGTGACCTCGACCACGATCGCTTCGTTGCGCATCGCGGCGCGCATCGTAACTTCGCCGTTCGCCGTCCTTCCGATCGCAAACGCGATCATGTTTCTCACGATGCGCTCGAAATGCCGGCGGTCGAGTTTGCACGGCTGCAGCAAACCGATCTCGACGCGCAGAGTCAGGCGCCGGCGCTGCGCCTGCAAGCTGCAATCTTCCACCACGTCGCTCAGCACCTGGCACGGATCCAGGTCGACCGGCGCCGCGATGATGTTTTCATCCTGCGCCTCGTAGTAATCGAGCACGTTGCTGACCACCAGGTCCATGTTCCACGCGGTCGAGCCAATCCGTCCGAGCAAGTCCGTCTGCTCCTTGGGACTGATGCCCGCTTCCTCGAGCAGGTTGACGTAGCCGCTCAACGCGGCGACCGGGCTGCGAATGTCATGCGCCATCGTCGCGATCTGCGTCTCGCGGAATCGCGCCGCTTCCTCGAGGTCCGCCACTTGTTTCTTTAGCCGCCGGCGATATCGCTCGATGAAGATCGACGTGTACTGAGCGAAGATCACCGCCGAGAGGAGACCCATCCATCGATACACCCAGTACGGCGTCTCGATCGGCACAAAATACTCGCCGGCCGCATAGCCGATCAGCGCTGTGACAGCCATCGCGGCCTGCCAGCGTGTGCCCCAGCTGACGAAGGCGGCGGTCGCCAGGGGACATAACATGATTGTGATAAAGCGCGATTCGGGATTGCCAGTTGCGCGACTGATTTGGATGAACGTCGCTATCAGAAAAAGGTTGTACAGGAGGACCCAGAGTTTCCAATGGCGCCTGAACGGGCTGGTCCACGACAGACCGAAGAACAGGCAGGTCGCCGCCAGCGTGAGCCAGTGGAGTGCGGTTCCCGCCCCATTCCTGCCCCACACAAACTGGTCGTACGCGAGGTACGCCAGCAGCATGAGGATGCCGAAGGCGCCGGCGAGCTTGAGAACTCGCAGCGATTCTTCGTCGTCCTCGGTCCAGACGAAGTCCGTTGAAGTGACGCGGCCCAGCCCGGTATACGTCCGCACGGCCAGGCCGTTATGTTCGCCGTTCTCCGCCAATCAGGTTCCCCCGATACTTCCTGCTGCGCTGCTTTCCGCGAACGTCCATGGCGACTTCAGCGCCGGCTCTCATCGAGCGCCTTGTTCATCGCGGTCAAGGCAAAATCAACTTCGTCCGGCATGATCGTCAGCGGCGGCGCAAGCCTTACGACATTGTCGGCGTTGAGCGTCCAGTTCACAATCACTCTCTGCGCGATCGTCGCCGCGACGAAGCGCCGCGTCAACGCGGCGTCGCGAAACTCTATTCCCACCAGCAGCCCGAGCCCGCGCACCGCGGTGATTTCCGGTCTGGTGGCACGCGTATCGAGCAGCCGTCGCATAAGTTCCTTGCCCATCGTCGCCGCGCGCTCGCACAATCGCTCGCGCACGATCACCTGCAACGCAGCGAGTCCGGCGGCACACGACAGCGGATGGCCGCCGAAAGTCGTTATATGTCCCAGCGGCGGATCGTGCGAGAGCGTGTTCAGCAGCTGGTCGCGGCTGCATAACGCTCCCAGCGGCAAACCTCCGCCGACAGCCTTCGCCATCACTACGATATCGGGCACGACGCCGAAGTGCTCCAGCGCGAACATCTTGCCCGTGCGGCCGAGGCCGGTCAGGACCTCGTCGAATATGAGTATAGCGCCGGCGCGATCGCATCGTTCGCGCAGCGCGCGGATGAATCCGATCTCCGGAATTCGCACGCCGGCCTCTGCCTGCACCGGCTCGACGATCACCGCCGCGATTGACGAATCGATTTTCTCGAGCGCGCGGGCATCATTGAAAGGCAGATGCGTCACGGGTCCGGGCAGCGCGCCGAACGGCTCGCGCATCGCGCGATTTCCTGCGAGCGCGAGCGCGCCCATGGTGTCACCGTGATACGCGCCGTCAAACGCGACGAAGCCCGCGCGGCCGGTAAACTTGCGCGCGACTTTCAGCGCGCACTCGATCGCCTCGGTCCCGCTGTTGGTGAAATATACTCGCTCGAGGGGCGGCGGGAGCAGCTCGACGAGCCGCCGCGCCAGCTTCACCTGGCTCTCGATCACGTACTCGCCGTACACCATGACGTGCAGATGGCGTCGCGCCTGCGCTGCGATCGCGTCGAGCACTTCGGGATTGCCGTGGCCGAGCGCGGACACTCCGATGCCGGCGATGAAATCGAGATAGCGGCGTCCGTCCGACGCGATGAGCCACGAGCCCTCGGCGCGCGATATCTCCAGGCCGAGCGGCGCGTCGGAAGTCTGCGCGAGGTTCTGGCGGAAGAAATCGCCCAGCTCGCTCATCGCAGGTTCACCATCAGGTCGATGAACGCGCCGCCACCGTGACGCCAATCGAGCGGCGGCGATTGCATCTCGCCGGGCGCGCAGACGTACGGTATCCCGAGTGTTGCGACCACTGCACGAATTTCGGCCGCTTCAGATTCATCGCCAGCGACCGCCATCGCTTCGATTCGTCCCGCTGCGCTCTCGACGCGGTCGCGAAACTCCGCGAGATCGCGCACCGCGGTCACGTGAACCGTTCTGAAACCCGGCGAAATTTTAAATGAATCGCTCAGCGCGCCACGCGGTTCGAAAACCAGCGTCCACTCCAGCGCGCGGCCTTCAAACAGCTCGACGGGCTCGCCCGCAATCGAGCGCCAGCGTGCACGCTCCCTCACCGCGCGCACCTGGGGGGAGTCGGTCAGGGGAATGCGCGCAGGAGGCATCGATTGGCCGAGGCTTTCGAGCGCCGCCGACATTCGTTGCGCCAGATTCCGCGCCGGGCCGTCTGCAGAACTAACGACGAACACCTGGTGGAGCGAGAGGCAGCCGAGTTGCTCGAACAATGCGACATCGCGCGCGAGTGCCTCCGCCACCCCATCGATTCGCGACGGAACGAGTGCGCCGCCCGCAACTACCGCGGCACTGACACGGCTACCGAATCCGATAACGTTGGGCCGATGAAGCGACTCGATCGTCGAGTCGTCGCCGTATGCGACCACCCGCTCGCAATTCGCAATCATCGTCGCGGTCAGGTCAACGCGCTCGCGGCTCCAATGCAGGACCTCGATGCGCGCGGCGGCGTCCGGATCCATTTCGGCGAGCGTGCGCGCGAATTGCGCGAAAAATATTGGCTCAGCCGAGGCAGTTTTGATAATCACTCGTGCGCCTGCAATCAGCGTGATCGCTATCTCGTGGATTCCGGCGCCCGCGACATTGCCTGCCGCAATAAATCCAATCGTCTTCGGTCGGTCTGTCCTGCCGTTAGTCGAAATCAATGCGGCGAACGACTTCAACGCTTCGGCGGTGAATGGCTTCAGCAGCGCGTCGATCGAATTGTCGAGGGTCGCGACCGAGAAACCCGCCGAATGCGCGATTGCCGCGACCGCCTCGCGCCGGCGCGCGTAATTGCGGTTGCGCCAGAGCGCGAAGGCGCGCGCCAATGCGTCGGCCATTCGCTCCGCGCCGGGACCGGCGACTTCTCCCTGCCCGCGCGCCGCGCCGGCCACACTCGCGCTCATCGAAGATCCTCTGCCGCGTGGAATTGCCCGATAGCCAGCGCGCACCCGCGAGCTTCTCCGCCGGCGGCCCGGCCGATCACGCGAACGCGGCCTCGTTCGACGCAGCCGAGGTCTTCGGTCATGACGGCGGAGACGGAGCCGACGTTGGCGAGATCGAAAAATGTCAGCAAGCCGATTTCCCCGTCGGGCACCGGCCGCAACGTGACTGGATCGCGAGCCGTCACGCGCAGCCACGGCGGCGGAACTTTATACCGTTCGTGATACCGCTCCGGCGCATCCGACCCGCCGAGACAGTTGAACGGCGTCGCGTCATAAAGTTGCGAGCACAGTTCCGTCATCCCGTATTCGTTGATGACCATCGCGGGCGCAATCGCGAGCAACTCGCCCGCGCGCGCGATCACCTCCGCCGCCTGCATCGGCACGCCCTGGCCCTTCGCCCCACCGGTGTCCATCATGCGCGAACCGGGCGCGAGTCGAAGTCTGATGCCCGCGCCGCTCAACGCAGAGAACAGCTCCGCGAATGCCGCCGTCGTGCCCATGACGCAGACCGGGTCGCGACGTGCCTCGGCCTCAGCCAGAAACTTCGTCGCCGCTTCGACATCCACTTTGTCGCGCGAGGCCGCCGCCAGATGCGTCGGCGTCGCGAACTCTTCGATACTCCAGCTAATCATCGCCGACAGTGACGACTCCGGCATCGCGTCGGCGGTCGGATGCATCGCTAGCATCGCCATGCGGCGCGCGTCGGGGAACAGCATCCTGCGCAGATGCGAGATTGCCGACGCGCGATAAATCTCCGGCCGCGCCACGATATGCCGTCCGCGGCGCTCGCGTCCTTGCGTCGTCCCGCTGGTGAGGAAAATTGACGCGCCGGGGACTCGCGCGGCATGATCCGCTGCGAGGTCGCAGTACTTGAACGCGACATTGCTGACGGCCGGAATGTCGTCAACGTTGCGGACGGCGGCGGCCTCGATCCCGCGCCTTTTGCAGTACGTGCGGTACGCCCCGACCGTCTCGAATTGATGGCGGAAAACGTCCAGCGCCAGCCGCTGGAATCCCTCAGACTCGGGCCTGTGGATAAACGTGAGAACCTGCTCGTAGATGGACATAAGGCTTCGCGCAACGGCCCCGGCGCGGATGATCATGGCATCGCCGCGCGCGCTCATTCAATCCTGACGACCCGTGCGGCGGCCGCATTTTGTTGAAAAAACGCCATATTTACCTGGCTCTCGAAATGTTCTAGACTTCCCGCCTGTTGATGGGTGGCGGGGATGCCTCGGCATCGGCCAGGGTGGCTGGGTAAGCGAGGCTTCGGCAGGTTACAAAGTAATTACTTAGTTATTGCCGTCCGATTTCACCCCAAATGGGATGTAACCAATTTTGCGCTTGGTTCGTAATTTTGCTAAACAGATTGCCATCGGGGAGAAACATCGCGAAATGAAGAAATTCGCCGCCGGCGTGATGCTAGGTTTTGTCGCCAGCTGGGCTGTCGCTTTTGCTTCGACCAACGTCAGTCATAATGGCAGTTTCTGGAACCGCCTCAATGGCGCCGCCAAGGACGGTTACGTCAACGGCTATTCCGACGCGATGCGAGTCAGCGTCGGCAAGCTCGACGTGCTGAATTCGGCAGCCGATCTGTTTCATTGGAAGGGCGCGCGCCGAATCATCCATCAGCTCTCGGGACAGCTCTCGATGGGCGATGTGACGGCCAACCAGGCTGTGAAGCGGCTCGACGATCTGTATGCGAACCAGAAGTACAGTGAGCTCGATATCGGCGAGGCGCTGCAGACGCTCTCGATTCGCGCGAATGAAACGGCGATGCCCGACGCGCCAGTGAAAAAGTGAAAAAGTAAGCGAAGTAAAATCCCGCGACTTCAATCTGAGGCGGTTTCATCGGAGACCGCCTCTTTCTTTTGCGGCGCACGCTTGAATGATCGCGCTTGAAACCCCGAGGGCGCGGTCCTAGCCTAATTCGCAAGGACCTCTACTGGATATCTAATCGTGAACGCACCTCCATTCCTGCTCGACAAAGTTCTGCGCGCCACCGTCGGCGTTCACTCGCATATTCCGTCGACGCACGTCTCGACTGCGATTGGCCTCGGCACCGACCGCCGCGGCACCGGCACTATCGTCAGCCCCGACGGCCTAATTCTCACGGTGCACTACCTGCTGCTCGGCGCTCAAAACGTGATAGTCACGATGCCCGGCGGCGAGCAGCTCGAGGCGAAAATCGTCGGCAAGGATTACAGCACCGGCATCGGCCTGCTACAGATCGATCGCAGCAAACTCCCCTGCGTCGAGGTCGTGTCGTCGGAAAAATGCGTCGTCGGGCAGGAGGCATTCAGCGTCTCCAGCATGGGCGGCGAGAAGCGATGCGCCGATTGCGGAATCATCACCTACCTCGGCCCGTTCGACGCGGTCTGGGAATTCGTGCTCGACAAATGCGTCTGCGTAACCGCGTCCTCGCTGAGCATCGGGATGAGCGGCGGCCCCATCTGCAATCTGCAGGCGCAGGTGGTCGGCATCTCGTATTTGAACTTCGCCGATTTGAGCCGCGCGATTCTCGGCGTCCCGAGCGACAGCTTCCTCGCCGTGCGCGACGAGCTGGTCACGCACGGCCGCCGCACGACCGCCGTGCCGCGCGCCTGGCTCGGCGTGCTTTCATACACGCTGCGCGAGCACGTGGTGATCGCGGGCGTGATGCCCGGCAGTCCCGGCGAGAAAGCCGGCCTGCAGCAGGGCGACCTGGTCATTTCGATCGACGATACCGACGTGAACGACCGCCGCGTGCTCTACGAGGCGCTCGGCAATCATCGCCCGGGCGAGAACGTCAATCTCAAGGTGCTGCGCAACAATCGCGTCTATCAGCTCGATATTCCCGCCACCCGCGCCGAAGATTACTTCGCCTGAATTTTCCAGGGAGCGTTTCCGGATGAATGAACAGAGAGCGCGGCTGCGCGACTTGCTCGCCGGCCCCGAAATGATCGTCGCGCCTTTCGTCTTCGATTGTCTGCAAGCGAAACTCGCCGCCGCCGCCGGCTTCGACGCCGTCTACATGACGGGCTTCGGCACCGCGGCCGCACGCGGCTATCCAGACCTCGGACTGCTGACGATGACCGAGATGGTCGCCAACGCGCGCGCGATCTCGAATTCGGTGAACGTCCCCGTCATTTGCGACGCCGACACCGGCTACGGAAATCCGCTCAACGTGTGGCGGACCGTTCGCGAGTTCGAAGACGCAGGAGCCGCCGCGCTGCACATCGAAGACCAGGTGTTCCCCAAGCGATGTGGTTTCCTGGCGGGCAAGCAGGTCATCAAGCTGGAAGAGATGGTGCCGAAGGTGCGCGCCGCCTGCGACGCGCGCCGCGATCGCAATCTCGTCATCATCGCGCGCACCGACGCGCTGCAGCCCAACGGCTGGGACGACGTCGTGCTGCGCGCGCGCGCATATCGCGCAGCCGGCGCCGACCTGATCTTCGTCGACGGCATCAAAACCGTCGACGACCTGAAGCGTTACGCCGAGAGACTCGGCGACCTGCCGTCGATCTACAACGGCGACCTCCTCCCGCTTCCCGAATTGAAAAAATATCCCTTCAAGGTGACCATCCACATCGGAACGATGCTGACGATCTACCAAGCGATGCAGGCCGCGATGAGCGAACTCAAACGCAACGGCAAGCTAAGCGTCGGCACCAGCTCCAACGTCTTCGAAGACTTCGTCCGCACGATGGGCGTGCAGGACTACCAGGCGCTCGAAAAAAAATACACCGACTAAGTTCTGCCGCGGCTACACGTCCTTGAACGCGGCCTTCTTCTGCGACGCTTCGATCGCCGCCTGCGCCGCTGCCAGCCGCGCGACCGGAATCCGGTATGGCGAGCACGACACATAGTCGAGGCCAAGGCGATGGCACAGCTTGACGCTGGCGGGATCGCCGCCATGCTCGCCGCAAATGCCGATCTTCAATTTCTTGTTCGCCTTGCGTCCGCGCTCGATTCCGATTCGCATCAACTCGCCGACGCCGACCGGGTCGAGTTCCGCAAACGGGTCCTTCTTATAAACTCCGGTGCGAATGTAGTCGGGCAGAAACTTGCCCGAGTCGTCGCGCGAGATTCCATACGTCATCTGCGTCAGGTCGTTGGTCCCGAATGAAAAGAATTCCGCGACCTCGCCGATCTGATCCGCCACTACGCACGCGCGCGGGACTTCGATCATCGTGCCTATCGTGTACGCCACCTTGATGCCGCGTTCCTTGAACACCGCGGCCGCCACTTCGCGAATTTGGGCCGCCAGGATGTCGAATTCGCGCCGCTCGCCGATCAGCGGCAGCATGATTTCCGGCATCGCCTTTACACCCCGCTTGCGCAGCTCGCACGCCGCCTCGATAATCGCGCGCGCCTGTGCCTGGTAAATCTCGGGGAAGCTGATTCCCAGCCGCGACCCGCGATGCCCCAGCATCGGATTCTGCTCGAACAAACTCGCGCGCACCTGCTTAAGATGCTCGAGGGTCGTGCCGATTTTCGCCGCCAGATCGCGCAGCTCGTTGTCCGCGTGCGGCAGGAATTCATGCAGCGGCGGATCCAGCAATCGAATCGTGACCGGCAGCCCCTGCATCGCCTGCAGGATTCCGACGAAATCCTCGCGCTGCATCGGCAGGATTTTCGCCAACGCGCGCCCGCGCTGGGTCGCGTTCTCCGCCATGATCATTTCGCGCACGGCCGAGATTCGCTCGGGATCGAAAAACATGTGCTCAGTGCGGCACAGCCCAATTCCCTCGGCGCCAAAATCGCGCGCGATCTTCGCGTCGTTCGGCGTGTCGGCATTGGCGCGCACTCCCAGCTTGCGCACCGCGTCTGCCCACGACAGAAATTTTTTGAAGTATGACGGCATTTCAGGATCGACCGTCGGCACGCGCCCTTCGATAACTT
>Ga0209038_10000446_pt1 | contig 12701 bp, 11 predicted proteins | sample BogFormECP03_OM3_FD_188237 | JGI IMG/M metagenome (GOLD analysis project Ga0209038, IMG submission 188237) | Bog forest soil microbial communities from Calvert Island, British Columbia, Canada - ECP03_OM3 (SPAdes) (version 2) | ecosystem: Environmental > Aquatic > Freshwater > Wetlands > Bog ...
CTCGTTCAACGCGGTCACGGTCGAGTCGGGCACGATCACCGAGATCACGCTGTCGGGGCCCGGGGCCGGTGGCCTTCAGACCGCGAGCGCGGTGCTCGGCGACGTCGTGAGCGTGATGACCGGTGGCGCACGGCCACCCGCGCCGCCGCTGCCGCTGCGGCTGATCGAGGACGTGCAGAGCGCCTACTACCTGCACCTGGACGTCGTCGATCGCCCCGGAGTGCTCGCGAGTGTCATGCGCGTGCTCGGTGAGCGGGAGGTGTCGATAAGGTCGGTGGTGCAGCGCGGTCTGGGAGAGAATGCACGACTGGTCATGGTCACCCACCCCGTCCTCGAGTCGAGCCTGCGCGTGGCGGTCGGGGAGGTGGGGGAGTTCGACTTCGTGCGCTCACCGCCCCGCATGATCAGGGTAATCGAAGAGGAGTACGCGTGAGCCGTCCGACCGATATCGAGGAGCGCCTACGAGCGACGCCGCCGGTGCCGCTGCCGCGTGTGGAAGGGGCGGCGTTCAGCGGCACGCATGTGCCGCTGATCGAGCGCTACCACGAGCGCCTGCCATTCGAGGTCGGCGACAAACTGGTGAGCCTGCAGGAGGGCTCGACGCCGCTGTTGCGCGCGCCCGTGCTCTCGGCGATGGTGGGCGCGACGGTGCGCCTGAAGCTCGAGGGGGCGAACCCGACAGGCTCGTTCAAGGACCGCGGGATGACGTGCGCGGTCTCGGCCGCCGCACGCGACGGCGCGAAGGCGGTGATCTGCGCCTCGACTGGCAACACGGCGGCGAGCGCGGCGGCGTACGCGGCGCGCGCGGGCATCACCTGTGCGGTGATCGTCCCGGACGGCAAGATCGCCCAGGGCAAGATGGCGCAGACGCTCGTGCACGGGGCACGGGTGATCTCGCTGGCAGGCAACTTCGACCAGGCGCTGACGCTCGTGCGCGAGCTGACGGCGATGCACCCGATCGTGCTCGTCAACTCGGTCAACGAATTCCGCATCGAAGGCCAGAAGACGGCAGCCTTCGAGATCGATGAGGCGCTCGAAGGCGAGTGCGAAGCGCTGTGCATCCCGGTGGGCAATGCCGGCAACATCACCTCCTACTGGCGCGGCTTTCGCGAGCTGGGGGCGTCGCCGAAGATGCTCGGCTTCCAGGCCGCGGGCGCGGCGCCGCTGGTGGAGGGGAAAGTGATCGAGCACCCCGAAACCGTCGCCTCAGCGATCCGCATCGGCAACCCCGTGCGCTGGGAGGATGCGATGGCGGCCGCGACCGACTCCCGCGGCGCGATCCGCGTTGTGAGCGACAGGGAGATCCTGACCGCCTACAAGCTGCTGGCCTCGCGCGAAGGGATGTTCTGCGAGCCCGCCTCGGCGGCATCGGTGGCGGGCCTGCTCAAGTACGGCGCCGACGGCGCGGAGCAGGTCGTGTGCGTGCTCACCGGTCGTGGCCTGAAGGACCCCGAGACGGCGATCGCCAACAACGACGGCAAAGTGATCCAGTGCGTCGCCGAAATCGCGGCGATCGAGGAAGCGGTCCTGGGTGATCCGTAGGCGGGTCGTGCGCGTGCCCGCGTCCTCCGCGAACCTGGGACCGGGCTTTGACTGTATGGCGGCCGCGCTGGCGTTGCACATGGAGCTCGAGGTCTCAGAGACGGGGGAGTTCGCGGTGGAGTCCGATCTGCCGGTGGGCGGCGGGCGCGAGAACCTCTGCGTGCAGGCTTTCGAGCGGCTGCACCCCGCGGACGGCTTCACCTTCAGGATCCGCTCTGAGATCCCGCTCGTGGGCGGGCTGGGGTCGAGTGCCTCGGCGATCGTGGCGGGGCTGATGGCAGCGGACCACCTGTTCGAGCTGGACGCGGACGTGCTCGCCCTGGCGAGCGAGCTCGAGGGGCACCCGGACAATGTCGCTGCGGCGCTGCTGGGCGGGTTCGTCGTGTGCGCCGACGGTCGGGCGGACCGCTTCGATCCCCCCACGGGACTGGAAGCGCTGGCGGTCGTGCCCGAGCAGCCGGTGCGCACCCGTGCGGCGCGACAGGCGCTGCCGGCTGAGGTGCCGCTCGCCGACGCGGTCTTCAACGTGGCCCACGGAGCGCTGTTGACGCTGGGCCTCGTGCGCGGCGACTGGGACCTGCTTGCACGCGGCCTGCAGGATCGCCTGCACGAGCAGCGGCGCTCGGTGCTGTTCCCACGCTCCTATGAGCTCGCCTCGCGCGCGAGCGAGCTGGGAGCGCTCGGAGCGACGATCTCGGGGGCCGGTCCGACGATACTGGTGTGGTGCTTCTACGAGCAGACGGGCGCCGTCGCAGAGGCGCTCAGAGCGGAGGTGGAGGGCTGGGCGAGGCTTTTGAGGACGCCGTTCGAGTCGCAGGGCGCCTACGTGGGAGAGCTCTAGCTCGAACGCTTGAGCAGGCTGTCCATGCCGTTCTCAAGCACTCCGCTCAGGGCTCCGATAAGTAGCGAATCGGGTGGCTCCGTGGCCATCCGAATACAGGGGCGACCATTGGGCTGCCCACGCGCACCCACCCCGAAACCGGGCCGCACAGCTTGGTTTCGGGGACGGTCGCGTGGAGGTCCTGCGCCGAGCGCCACACGCACGCCCGTGCGCCTCGCGGGCGGGCGGGTGAGTGGCCTTACAGCTGGGCGAGCTGGGTGCGGGCGCCCTCGAAATCGGGCAGCCGCTCGAGCACTTCATCGGCGAGGGCGATGTAGTCGGCGCCCAGATCGGGCCGGTAGTCGAGGATCGAGCTGGCCCGCTCGGCCGACTCGGCATAGGCGATCGAGGCGCGCACGACCGTGTCGAACATCTGCTCGTCGAAGCGTTCCTTCAGCGAGGCCAGTGCCTCGCGTGAGTGGACGGTGCGCATGTCGGCCAGGTTGAGCAGCACGCCAAGGAGCGACAGCTCCGGGTTGAGGCTGTCGCGCGCGAGTTCCACCACCTCCATCGCCTGCTCGACCCCCTGCAGCGCGAAGTACTGGGCCTCGGCCGTGATCAGCGCGCGGTCGGCGGCGACGAGGGCGTTGACCGTGAGCAGCCCGAGCGAGGGGGGGCAGTCGATCAGCACGATCTCGTACTCCTCGGGCAGCTTGGCGAGCGCCCGCTTGAGCGTCATCTCGCGCCCCATTTTGCCGCCCAGCATCAGCTCGGCCTCGGCGAGGCTGAGGTTGGCGGGGATGATGTCGAAATGGATCGCCTCGGCCGCGCGCGAGCGCCCGGAGAGGACGTCGGCGATCGTCGGCTGCACGTCGGTGGGGAGGTCGAAGTAGTCGGACAGATTGCCCTGCGGGTCGAGGTCGATCGCGAGCGTGCGCACACCGCTGCGACGAAGCGCGTCGGTGAGCGTGCGGACTGCTGTTGTCTTGCCCGTGCCCCCCTTCTGGGAGAGCACGGCGATCGTGTGAGCCATTCGCGCGATCTTACGCGGCGCGCCGATCGTGTGCAGCGAAGCCCTCAGGCGCTGTCGCTGAGCGATGCCCGCTTCGTGCTCGCCGGGCTCTCGGTGTCCGTCGGAGGCGCGCCCTGCGGGCGCTCGGGCACGCTCAGGAAGCTGAGCCGGTAGCGCCCGACGATGATCTCGTCACCGTCCTTCAGCAGCTTGCCCTCGACGCGCGCGCCGTTCACGAAGACGCCGTTGAGGCTGCGGTCATCGAGCACGCGGACGCCGTCGGGGTGGCGCACGACGAGGGCGTGCCGGCGTGAGACGGTGGGGTCGTCGAAGCGCACGTCGGCGGCGAGGCTGCGCCCGATACGGGTCCACTCGCGCGTGAGCGACACGGTCCGCATCTCGCCGCTCTCCTCGTAGCAGAGGTAGTCGCCGGGCTGCTCGATCCCCTCACGCACCTCGGCCAGCCGTGCGTCGTGCTCGGGAGAGGCCGGCTGGGAGAGCGTTCCCTCGCGCACACCGGTCGCGTGCCCGGCGGGCAGGCGCTCGGTGCTGAACAACGAGGCGCGCTCGAAGTCCTGCCCCCCGCACTCTGGACAGTCCATCAGGGTGTCCGAGCCGGTGAGCGTTAGGACGTAGTGACAGCGGCGGCAGCGGAAGGACCCTGCGCCGACGAAGGTGCCTGAAGTGAGTGGTTCCATACCCTGCTCCTTCCCCCATCTCAACGCCACCGGGGACGCTGGCCGTCGAGGAGGGTCGTGGCGATAATAACAAAGGCTGGGTGCCGCCGGCCATGGCTGCAAGTTCTGGATAGCAAAATCTGTTGGACTGCTGATCGGTCCTTTTAGCCCGGATTCGCTGCGGATTCGCTGCAGGAGGTGGCGGCTAGGCGGCGAAAAGGAAGGGCGAGATGACGACGTCTGTGGCCAAAGTGGAGCAGTTCGAGCGCCAGCTGCTGCGCCACGGCCTGGGTGCCCTGCAGGAGGACCGCCACCGCTGCTGCGACTGCGGGCGCTCGCCGCTGATCGGCGAGCGCGTGCATTGCTACGACGGGCGCGACGGCAGCGTCGTGTTCGTCTGCGAGCTGTGCCGGCCGTTGCGCCGCGAGGCCCCGGCGGCGAGCAAGCTCGTGCGCCACTCAGAGCACGGCCACGCCGTGCGGCTCACCGCCCGCGCCGCTTAGGGCGCTCCCCGGCGCTCACGGGCGCTGTCGGGCCTTCTGTGGCGCCCTTTCAGCGGGGCGGCCAATAGACTGCCGTCGCCGTGAACCCCGTGACCGTGTCGACCGTCGTGTCCGCTCCTCGCGAGCAGGTGTTCGACTATCTGCAGGACATCGCCAACCACGCCGAGTTCTCAGACCACTACCTCGTCGACTGGCACCTCACGCGGATCGATTCGGTGGGACGCGGGGCGGGGGCGCGTTTTCGCATCAAGGTGCCCGGCCGCTTCAACTGGGGCGATGTGACGTTCGCCGAGGTCGAGCGCCCGTATCGGATCGTCGAGGTGGGCCGCACGGGCAAGAACAATCGCATACGCACGCTCGGCGTGTACGCGCTCTCACCCGCCACGGCCGGCGCGACACGCGTCGAGTTCACGCTCCAGACCGCCCCCGCGACGTTCTCGGACCGGCTGCTCGAGCGGCTCGGCGCGCGGCGCTGGACGAAGCGCAAGATCGAGCGGGCGATGCGCAGGCTGCGCTCGATCCTCGAGCGGGGGGAAGGCGCTGGAGCGCGGGTGACCGTCGCCTCCGGATGAAAGCGGACCAGGATAGACTGCCGCGTCGCATGTCCAGGCGCCCGCGCAAGCTCCCATTTCTCGTGCTCGCTCTGCTGACAGCACTGGTCCTGAGCGCATGCGGGAACGCGAGTGAGAGGGTGACCACCGGCACCTACGCCGGAGAGGGAGGGGTTGCCGCCCCCTACCTGGACGTGGGGCCGCTGATCTACCAGGTCCAGATCTCACGCCAGCTGAACCCGTTCAACGCCGAAGAATCGGCCTATCTGCAGGGCCTCACGCCCGCCGAGCGCAAGCTGGAACCCGGCGAAGAGTGGTTCGCGGTGTTCATCCAGGTCTACAACAACAGCTCCCAGTCCCACCAGGCCATCACGATGATGTCGCTCAGCGACACGCAGAACAACGTGTTCGTCCCCGTGGTGCCCGACCAGACCAACCAGTTCGCCTACCGCGGGGGCCTCATCCCAGCCGGGGGCCGGCTGCCGGAACTCGGCTCGGTCGCCGCCAACGGCCCGAGCCAGGGTGCGATGGTGCTGTTCAAGATCCCCGTTGCGACGCTCGTCAACCGGCCGATCCGAATCCACATCGTCGATCCCCAGGACGCCACCCAGACGGCCTCAGCCGAGCTCGACGTCTAGTGGTTGCCGGCCTGCAGGCCGGCTTCGATCACCTGGCGCGCGACGGGGGCCGCGGTGGCGCCGCCGGCGCCGTCTTTGACCAGCAGCACGCCGACGACGATGCGCGGGTGAAGCGCCGGTGCGAAGGCGGCGAACCAGGCGTCGGTGTTGCTCGCTTCGTTGGCGGTCCCCTCACAGCCTTCCGCGCCCGAGGCGCCCGTGCCCCCCGCGCCCGATTCCTGTTCGCCCGCGCTCTCCTCAGAGGCCGAGCAGGTCGTCTTCAGTTCGGCGGTGCCGGTCTTGCCGGCGACCACGACGCCGGGGATGGCGGCGGCGGTGCCGGTGCCTTCACGCACGACGCCGATCATCAGCCGCCTGACGGTGCGCGCCACCGCGGCGGTCGTCGCGGACACGCCGGGGGTTGCCGGGGCGGCGAACGAAAACGTCGGCCGCGGCCGGTGTCCGCCGTCGGCGATGGTCGCCGCGACGGTGGCCATCTGCAGCGCGCTCGCGAGCACCTGGCCCTGGCCGATGGCCGTCGATCCGACGTCGAGTTCACCCTGGATCTGGCTGGCCGCCGGCAGCGTGCTCTCGGCCGCTCCGGGGATGCCCGGTTGGTGGTTGAAGCCGAAGCCTTCGGCGGTGGCGACCAGGCGCGCCGCGCCGAGCTTGACGCCGAGCGGCGCGAACACGGAGTTGCAGGACACGGCGAAGGCCAGTTCGAGCGTGCCCCCGCATTCCTCGCCGTTGGCGTTGTTGAGCTTCACCCCGTCGAGCGTGGAGAAGGTGGCGTAGGGAAAGACGGTGTGCCGGTCGGCGATCCCGGCCTGAAGGATCCCGCTGACGGTGACCATCTTGAACGTCGAGCCAGGCGGCTGCAGGCTGTCGAGGCCGATGCCCGCCACCGCCAGGATCTGCCCGGTGGACGGCGCCATCGCGACGATCCCGCCGTACTGTGAGCCGAGCGCGCTCACTGCGGTGCGCTGCAGCTCCGGAGAGACGCTGCTGCGAACGGCGGCTGCCGGATGCGCGACGGCATAGGCAAGCACGCGGGTTCCCGCGAGCAGCTCGCCCCCGGGCGTGCCGCGCAGGCGGTCGTCCAGCGCCAGCTCGAGCCCGCTCACGCCCACGATCGCGTTCGCAGGCACGCCTTCGGCTTCGAGCGCGGCGCGCCTGGAGGCGGGGATCGGGCCGACCGTCCCGAGCACCGCGCTGGCCACTTCCCCGAGTGGTGAGCTGCGGTCAAGGCCGGCGGGCTGCCCTTCCGGGGTGCCGGTTTCGGGGCTCTCCGCGAGCACGCTCCCGTCGCTGGCCAGGATCTTCGCGCGCCGCGGCAGCGCGGTGCGGCGGCTGAGCCGCTCGCCCGGGCGCAGCCCCGGGAAGGCCGCGGCGGGCGACCAGGCGATGCGCGCGCCTTCGCCGCCGCCTTCGAGGACCTTCAGCTCGTAGGGGAGCGAGAGCGTGCCGAACAGGCGGGTGTGGACGCGGGCGGGAACCTCGACGAGACCCCCGGAGATGCTGCGCGGCTTGCCGGCGACGGCAAGGCTCGTGGCGGTGGCGGTTCTCAGCGCCCGCCGATAGACCGCGGCGAACTGGGCGGCGGAGGTTTCCTGCTGAGAGGAGCTGTCGATGTCAGAGTACATCGCCGCGTATTCGCTCCTCGTCCACTCCCGCACGAACCGCGCGGCGAGCGCGTGCGCCGATGAGGAGTGGTGGTTGGCGCCGACGATCGCGCCGATCGCAAACGCCACGCTCGCCATCGCGATCACGGGGCGCGCCCGGCGCAGGCGTTGTGCGCGGTTTTCAGTGTGAGAACGGTAGAACATGACCGGTGACAGCGCTCGACTGGATCATTGTCGCGTTCGCGGCCATCCTGGCGTGTTTCGGCTTTTGGCAGGGGTTCATCGTGGGAGCGCTGTCGTTCTGCGGGTTCGCCGTCGGCGCGTTCCTCGGCACCCGCATAGGTCCTCTTCTGCTTGATCGGGGATCCTCCTCGCCGTATGCCCCGGTGTTCGGCCTCGTCGGCGCGCTGGTGGTCGGCGCGATCCTCGCGAGCGGCTTCGAGGGCCTGGGCTTCAAGCTCCGCCGCACGCTGATCATTCCCGGCATGAGCCTGCTCGACGGCCTGCTGGGCGCGGCGCTCGGAGCGGCGCTGGGGCTGGGCATCGTGTGGATCCTCGCCGCGGTGGCCGCCCAGACCCCAGGACAGGAACAGCTTCGCGCCGACATTCAGCGCTCGGCGATCCTGCGCGATCTGAACGAGGCCCTGCCACCCTCCGGCCCGATCCTGAACGCGCTTGCGCGGCTGGACCCGATTCCGACGATCACCGGCCCTTCGCCCGACGTCGCAGCTCCGACGCCGGCGATCGCGCGCACCCCGGGGGTGCGGGCGGCCTCGGGCAGCGTCGTGCGCGTGCTCGGCACGGCATGTGGCCTCGCGATCGAGGGCTCGGGCTGGGTGGCCGAGCCGGACGAGGTGGTGACCAACGCGCATGTGGTCGCCGGTGAGCAGGACACGACCGTGGAGGTCGCCGGCAAATCACCGGGCCTGGCCGCGCACGCGATCCTGTATGACCCGCGCAACGACATCGCGGTGCTGCGCGTGGAAAACCTCGGCGTGCCCGCGCTGAGCCTCGCGGCGAGCGTTCCTGCGGGCACCGGCGGGGCGATTCTCGGCTACCCCGAGAACGGCCCGTTCGACGTGCAACCCGGGCGCACCGGACAGACCCAGACTGTGGTCACTCAGGACGCCTACGGCCGCGGGCCGGTGTCCCGCCTGCTCACCCCGCTGCGCGGCCTGGTGCGGCCGGGCAACTCCGGCGGGCCGATGGTGAACGTCGACGGCCACGTCCTTACGACCGTGTTCGCGAGCACCGTCGACAGCCGTGTCGCGGGCGGCTACGGGGTCGCCGACACGACCGTGGCCGCCGAGCTCGCCCACGCGGACGAACCGGCGAACGCAGGCGGCACCGTTTCCACCGGGCCGTGCGCGTCGGGGTGACTACAGATCCTCCAGCGCAATCGTGCCCCCACGGTGCGTAGACGAACGTCAACAGATGGTGCCGCTGGGGCCACCCGCTACGCTGACCGCGATGTCGAAGACGCTGGTGATAGCCGAGAAGCCCTCCGTGGGGCAGGACCTGGCGCGCGTGCTGACGGGCCCGTTCAAGAAGCAGGAGGGATGGCTCGAGGGACCCGAGGAGGTGATCACGTGGGCGGTGGGGCACCTGGTGCAGCTGGCCGAGCCGGACGCGTATGACGCCAAGTACAAGAGCTGGCGGATGGCGGATCTGCCGATCGTGCCGGAGCACTTCAAGCTGGTGGTGCGCGATGAGCGCTCGCGCAAGCAGATGTCGGTGGTCACCAAACAGCTCTCCCGGGAGGACGTGGGAGAGGTGGTGAACGCGTGCGACGCGGGCCGCGAGGGAGAGCTGATCTTCGCCTACCTGTACGAGAAGGCCAAGGGCAAGAAGCCGGTGAAACGGCTGTGGCTGAACTCGATGACGAGCGCGGCGATGAAGGAGGCGTTCGCGCGGCTGCGCCCCGCGGAGGAGTTCGCGACGCTCGAGCAGGCGGCGAGATCGCGCTCAGAGGCCGATTGGATCGTGGGCATGAACGCCACGCGGGCGGCGACCATCCGGCTGCGCAGCTCGTTCGACGGGGCGGTCTCGCTGGGCCGCGTGCAGACGCCGACGCTCGCGATCGTGGCTCGCCGGGAGGAGGAGATCAAAGCCTTCAAGCCGGAGCCCTACTGGCTGGTGGACGCGACCTTCGCGGCGCCCCCGCTGGAGGGCGAGCGCTCAGCCGGCGAGCGCACCTACGTCGGGCACTTCCAGGCCCCGGCTGGCAGCCCGGGCAACACCAAGGGCCCGCGCATCGCGACCGAGGAGGAGGCGCTTGCAATCGTGGGCGCGTGCGAGGGCAGGCCGGGGACGATCACGAAGCTCGAGAAGAAGGAGCAGCGCGAGAAAGCGCCCATGCTGTACGACCTGACGACGCTTCAGCGCGAGGCGAACAACCGCTATGGCTTCTCCGCCAGGCGCACGCTGTCGGCGGCGCAGCGGCTGTATGAGGAGCACAAGGCGCTCACCTACCCGCGCACCAACTCGCGCTACCTGACGAGCGACATGGTCGAGGAGATCAAGCCGATCGCCGAGCTGGTGGGCGCGCGCGCGGAGTACCGCAAGGGCGCCGACTACGTGGTCTCACTGGACGTGCTGCCGCTGGGGCGGGTGGTGAACGACGAGAAGGTCTCAGACCACCACGCGATCATCCCCACCCGCTCCCAGCACAACCTCGAGAAAATGGGCTCTGACGACCAGCGCATCTATGACATGGCCGTGCGGCGCTTCCTGGCGGTGTTCCACCCTGAGGCGGTGTTCGAGAACACGAAAGTGGAGACGACGGTCGCAAGCGGGGACGGCAGCGACGACCGTGGCCACATCTTCCGCACCCGCGGCAAGCTTCTGCTCGTGCCGGGCTGGCGCGGGGTCTATGACGAGCTGGCCGCGGACGCGAAGGCCGAGAGCCCGGTGGGCGATGAGGACGAGGAGACCGACCAGCAGCTGCCACGACTCGTGCAGGATGAGCCGGTGCAGACGCGGGAGATCGCAAGCGTGCGCAAGGAAACCAAACCGCCACGGCGCTACTCGGACGCGTCGCTTTTGGGAGCGATGGAGACGGCGGGCAAGCTGGTCGATGACGACGAGCTGCGCGAGGCGATGAAGGATTCGGGGATCGGCACGCCGGCGACACGCGCGGCGATCATCGAGCGGCTGATCACGGTCGGCTATCTCGAGCGCGACGGGCGCGCGCTGGTGGCCACAGAGAAGGGCCTCAACGTGATTCGGCTGCTGAACGAGCACGCGCTCACCTCCCCGGGGCTGACCGGCAGCTGGGAGCAGCGGCTGGGGAAGATCGAGCGGGGGGAGGACTCGCGCAAGCAGTTCATGAGCGATATCGCGGGCTTCGCAGAGGAGACGGTGAAGGAGCTTGACGAGACGCTCAAGGACGTGCGGATTCCCCGTGCGCGGCTGGGGCCGTGCCCGGTTTGCGGGCATGAGGTGGTGGAGAACCGCAAGGGCTATTCCTGCTGGGCGCGCGATGATCCGGGCTGCGGCTTTGTGATCTGGAAGTCCAAAGCGGGCAAGACGCTGCCCTTGGCGGTCGCCCGCGAGCTGATCAGGACCGGCTACACCAAACAGGCGGTGACCGGCTTTCGCGGACGCAGCGGGCGGAGCTTCAGGGCCCACCTCGCGCTCAGCCAGACCGAGGAGGGCAAATGGAGGGTTGAGTTCGACGAGCCGTGGGCGAAGGAGGGCGCAAAGCCCCCCGAGGCCGAGACGGACACCGCCGCAGGGGCGGCCAGCGAGGCCGTCGCAGCCGCGTAGGCTCCTTTTCGGGAGACACGTTCGCGCACGTCCCGCTCGGGCGCTCGTGGCACCGGTCACCGCAGTCGCGGTCGCCGCGAACGCGAACGACCGTGTCGGGCGGTTGCGCAAGGATGAGCGGTCATGCCGATAACGCTCATCACCGGGCCCGCCAACGCGGGCAAGGCACAGCTGGTGCTCGATGCCGTGCGGCGCGATCTCGCCCACGGCTCAGAGCCGCTGCTGATCGTTCCCACCCGCGCTGACGCCGAGCACTACCTGCGCGAGCTGGCGGGGGAGGGCGCCGCGATGGGGGTCCGCGTGCAGCGCTTCGACGGGCTGATCGAGGAGGCGGTCCGCCGCGCAGGGGTGCGCGAGGCCCCGCTCGGGGGCCTGGCGCGCGAACGGCTGATCGCGGCGCTGCTCGAGCGCCAGCCCGCGATGCGTGCCTCGCCCGGCCTTGTCCACGCCGTGGGGGCGCTCCTGGCCGAACTGCAGGTGCGGCGAGTGAGCCCGGCACGGCTGTCGCGCGCGCTCGCCACATGGGCGGACGCGGACGGACCGTCGGTGAGGCGCGAGGGGATCGGCCGGCTCCTGAGCGAGTACATCCGGGCGCTCGAGCGGCTGGGGCGAGTGGACGCCGAGCAGCGCGCGGTGCGCGCGCTGGACGGGCTGCGGCGCAGCCCGTCCCTGTGGGGGCGCACGCCGGTGGCGTTCTACGGCTTCGACGACCTCACGCGGCTGCAGCTCGACGCGATCGAGACGCTCGGCCGGGTGGTCGGGACGGCGGTGACCTTGTCGCTGACCTACGAGCCGGGCCGGGTCGCGTTCGCCGGGCGCGCGGCGACGTTCGCGGAGCTTGAGCCGCTGGCCGAGGAACATCATCGACTCGAGCACCGCGCCGAGTACTACTCGCCGCCTGCGCGCGCTCCGCTCAGCCATCTCGAGCGCTCGCTGTTCGAGACCGGCTCCGAGCGCGCGGATCCGCAGGGCGCGGTGCGCCTGCTGGAGGGCGGCGGGCAGCGCTCGGAGCTCGAGCTCGTCGCGCGCGAGGTCGGCGAGCTGATCGACGGGGGCATGGCGCCGGAGGAGATCGCAGTGGTGCTGCGCGCGCCGGCGGCGGGCGCGGATCTCCTGGAAGAGGTGTTCGCGGGCGCCGGGATTCCGTTCGCGCTCGAGCGCCGCCGCCACCTCGGCGACATCGCGATCGGGCGTGCCCTGATCGGCCTCTTGCGCTGCCTGCCCGCCTACGGCGGCGGCGCTTCCCCGGGGGAGCTCGGTGACCTGCTCGCCTGGCTGCGCGCGCCGGGCCAGCTCGAGCGCCCGGAGCTCGCCGACTCGCTTGAGGTGGCCGCGCGGCGCACGGGCGCTCTGAGCGCGGCTCAGGCGCGCCTCTTGTGGGAAGAGCGCCACTGGCCGCTGGAGAGGATCGACCGGCTCGAGCAGGCCGCGCAGCGGGGTCCGGTCGCGCTGATCGAGCGGGTGATCCGCGAGCTTCAGCGGCTGTTCGCCGCTCCCCGCCGGGCGGCGGCGAGCGTGCTGGACATGGGTCCCAGGCTCTTGCGAAACCTTCAGGATTATGATGCCACACGCGCCGCGAGGTGATCCTA
>Ga0209038_10000447_pt1 | contig 12651 bp, 7 predicted proteins | sample BogFormECP03_OM3_FD_188237 | JGI IMG/M metagenome (GOLD analysis project Ga0209038, IMG submission 188237) | Bog forest soil microbial communities from Calvert Island, British Columbia, Canada - ECP03_OM3 (SPAdes) (version 2) | ecosystem: Environmental > Aquatic > Freshwater > Wetlands > Bog ...
ACGTAGGAAGCCGTGGTCCACATTTGTGAAACTGGAACTGCCATCTGGTTCTTTGCCTCAGTGACGCGGGAACGTACAGCGATTTGCGCGCCTGTTACTTAGAGTCTAATGGTACCGGATTCGATGCCTGCTGTGAACCCCTGGACTCATCGAGGGGTTATCTATAGGCAAGGGCCGGCGAAGGCCGGTGAATTCCGTGGCGCCCTGGAGAGATTGAAATTTCTTTCGCTTAGGTTTCGCCATCGGGTCTTTCGATCGGCTGCAAGAGAATCAACCGGCGTGAAGCCGGCTTGAGCTTGACAACTTCAGGCGGATGAATATGCTGTAGCGCATCCCGAGCGAGGTGAAGCGGGAAAACGTGTCTGCGGGGAGTGCTGCCATGATTGAACAATTCGTAGAACGGCGCTGGATGGTGATTTTCGCGTTGCTGTTGAGCTTGATCTTCGTTCGCTCTGCGCGGGCGCAGCAGAGTGCGGACGCGGCTAATAACCCGGTGATCGGATCGTCGGATACGGTGACGGCCGATCCGCCGGTGGCGCACCCTAATACGAAGCCATGCGTGGTGAGCCTGTTCAGTAATCTGGAATTCGCGGACTTCAACCTGAAACCATTTGATTACGCGCCGCCTGCGAAGTGCGCCGGCCCGTGGGCCAAAGTGATTTTGGTGCTGGACTTCAACGAAACGACGGGAAATCAGTTCGACCGCACGGCGGAAATCACGATTGGCAACGTGAACGTTTACTACGGGACGACTCCGGAGCCGGGGAGCACGCTGGCGCCGACGTGGCACGTGGAACGTGACCTGACCGATTACAGCGCGTTGCTGAAGACCGCGCAAGCGGGACAAGCAAACCTGGGAAACCTGGTGAATTCGATTTACACGGGGATTATTTTCGGCAACGCGGAGATTGAGTTCTATCCTGCGGATTGGTTCAACCCGGCGCCGCAAACGCCGGATGTGGTGCTGCCGTTGCCGGATGCGCCGGGAGGCGCTGTGGGACTCGGGAGCACGAGCAGCTTGCTTTCGCAGACGTTCACGCTGCCGGAGAACATCGAACGCGCTTATCTGGATGTGATCACGCAGAGCCAGTCCAGCGATGAGTTCTGGTACACCTGCTCGCCCAACGATCTGGTGGCTGAAACCGAGAATACCTGCGGCAACACGGGATTTCGCGAAGCGGAAATTTCGATTGATGGAGAGCCGGCGGGAGTTGCGCCGGTGTACCCGTGGATTTACACCGGCGGCCTTGATCCATTTTTGTGGTTCCCTCTGCCGGGTGTGCAAACGCTGAATTTTGTGCCATACCGCGTGGACTTGACGCCTTTTGCAGGCGTGCTGAGCAACGGCGAGACGCATACGGTATCCATCAGCGTGTTTAATGCCGACAACTATTTCAATGCGACTGGAACGCTGTTGCTCTATCTGGATCACGGGTCCAAACATGTGACGGGCGAGGTGACGGAAAACACGATTGGCAGTGGCCCGAATCCGCAAGTGACGGAGGATTTCAGCACCGCGGGAGGAAACGTCAGCGGAACAGCGACGGTGACATCCGCGCGGAAATTCACTCTGACGGGTTATGTGAAGACGTCGCACGGACGCGTGGACACCACCGTGCAACAGGATTTTAAGTTTTCCAATACGCAGCAGTATTCGATCACGGCGACGGTGTACACCGAGGATATCGATCAGACTACAACGGTGAATTCGAAAACCACGACCCGGGAGGGATTTATCGTTACGGAAGTGGATAAGGACCTCTCTTACCCGCTGGTGGTGGATTTCTCGGAAGTGGAGAACGCGGATGGGACTTTCTCATTGCCCACCACGATTCAGCAGAAATATAGCGAGAACGAAACGGTGAGGTTGAATGGGTTCCCGGTTTACGTTCGATCGGTTTCCAATTCGGTGGCGCCGACGGACACACTGGAATTTGACGCTTCGTTCAACTTTTTGGGGAACGAGGGACAAGCAAGTTCGCAGAATTACGTGTCGTTTGATTCGCTGGGCGGATGCTACAGCAAGAAGCTGACTGCCGCGAACAATGTGTTGACCGACATTTCCAGTGGCGAGGGATGCGGAGCCGGGGACCACCACTGACGGGCTGAGGGATTTCAGGTCGAAGCGGGGACATTCCTTCTGAAAGGGCTGGGCTGTGCAATGTAAATCGCGGCTCGGCTTTCCGGCGTAATCACGCAGCGCGCGGTGGCTTGCGGTCACCGCGCAGGGCGCGATCCTTCGATCATCTTCAGACTCGAAATGCGCGCGGACTCGCGCCTTTTGCATGTGGCCGCGCATCGAATATTCGTGTAGATTTTCTTATCGTGACAACGCAAACAAAATTTGGCGTAGGCCTGGTGCAGATGGCCGTGAGTCGCAATCCGCGGGAGAATCTGGCGCGGGCCATCGCGAAGATTGAAGAAGCAGGGCGCAACGGCGCGCAAGTGGTGTGCCTGCCGGAATTATTTCAATCGCAATATTTCTGCCAGAAAGAAGACACCGCCAATTTTGATTTGGCGGAAGCTGTTCCGGGCCCGACGACTGAAGCGCTGGGAAGCGTGGCACAGAAGGCAGGAGTGGTGGTGGTGGCGCCGCTGTTTGAGCGGCGTGCCGCGGGCGTGTATCACAATACGGCCGCGATCATTGATGCAGACGGCAAGATCGCGGGAATCTATCGGAAGATGCATATTCCCGACGATCCTGCGTACTACGAGAAATTTTATTTCACGCCGGGGGACTTGGGGTTTCGCGCGTTTGCAACGCAGGCGGGAAAAATCGCCACGCTGATCTGCTGGGACCAGTGGTACCCGGAAGGAGCGCGCCTGGCGGCATTGAACGGCGCGTGCATTCTTTTTTATCCGACGGCGATCGGATGGCATCCCAGCGAGAAAGAAGCGAATGGCGCGGCGCAACGCGATTCCTGGCGCACGGTGCAACGCGGACACGCTATCGCGAACGGGATTTACGTTGCGGCGGTGAATCGCGTGGGGCACGAAATTCCCGCGGCCGGCGGCGACGGTCTGGAATTCTGGGGCGGATCATTTTTGTGCGACCCGCAGGGAGTGGTGATCGCGGAGGCTTCCAGCGATCGCGAAGAAATTTTGTACGGCACGGTGGACTTGACGCACCTGGAAGACGTGCGCCGCAATTGGCCTTTTCTGCGCGACCGGCGCATTGACGCTTATCATGGCATCGAACAACGATTCCTCGACGACAAATCTTGATACGGTCACTTCGTACGAACCTTATGCTTACGAAAGAACAAATCACTCCCGCTGCTCTGGGTTTTTCCATGCCTGCCGAATGGGAGAAGCACGAAGCCACATGGATCGGCTGGCCGCATAACGCGACGGATTGGCCGGACAAGCTGGAACCGATTCAATGGGTGTACGGCGAAATCGTGCGGAAGATTGCACCGGGCGAGATGGTGCGAATCCTCGTGAATTCCGGGGCGCAGGAGCAGCAGGTTCGCGGCGTTTTGAAAAGAGTGGGTGTGGATTTAAAGCGCGTACAATTTTTTCGTTTTGCGACGAATCGCGGGTGGACGCGGGATTTTGGACCGATTTTTGTGAGACGCGTTAAACCGCGGCGCGAAACAGCTATCGCGCGATTCCGATTCAACGCCTGGGCGCGTTATCCGGACTGGAAGAAGGATGATGCGATTCCGGGACAGGTAGCGCGGCGCTTGAAATACCGGATTGTGCCGGTGCGTTACGACGGGCGCGACGTGGTGCTGGAAGGCGGAAGCATTGATGTGAACGGGCGCGGTACTGTGCTCACAACCGAGGAATGTTTGCTGGACCAAAAGCGGCAGGTGCGCAATCCAGGATTCACGCGGGCGGACATCGAGGCGGTGCTGCGTGCCGGCCTTGGCGTCAGGAACATTGTGTGGCTGGGCCGGGGCATCGCGGGCGACGATACGCACGGACATGTGGACGATCTTTGCCGGTTCGTGAACGCGCGCACAGTGGTGCTGGTGCGCGAGAAAAACCGGCGCGATGCGAATTACCGGCCGCTGGAGGAGAACTGGGAGCGTATGCGCAGTGCGCGCCTCGAGGATGGCAGCAAGGTTGAGGTGGTAGGACTGCCCATGCCGACGCGACTTCGTTTCGAAGGCGTGAGACTGCCGGCAAGTTACGCGAATTTCTATATTACGAATTCGGCGGTGCTGGTTCCCACATTCAATGATCCGAATGATCGCGTGGCACTGGGGATTCTGGGCGAATTGTTTCCGGGGCGTGCGGTTGTGGGCATCCACGCCGTGGATCTGGTGTGGGGATTCGGCACGCTGCATTGTTTGACGCAGCAACAGCCCTCACGGTGATTCCTGCTGAATTCGTGGTATGGATTGTGTGACGGGCGATGTTGGCATCGTGCCGAAACGAAACAGCGCGGACGAAGCGCGACATTTTGCAGGCCGTGATTAACGAAAATTAATGATTGGCTAGTTTTCCCGCGAGCGCGGGAAGCGTAAGCGCCCGCTGTGCCGCACTATTGCGTGTTCCCTGCGCCTGCTGAACTCCGCAACTACGACGTTTCGTGAAATCCACCGTCTCCAAGACCATTCGCTATTCGGCAACGCGATTGCCTGATTTGCTGGGCATATTGAGGTGCACGAGTGTGCCTTGCGGTCGTACAGCCGCATTTCGGAGAGCAAAGAATGATGTCGAAACAGATGCCCGAACGCGGTCCAACGGACAACGTTGGCGACTGCGGCACAGCCGAGCGGCCACTAAACATTTTGGTGATACACGAAATGTTGCCGCACCCGGATCGTCACGGGGCGGACGTGCAGTGGATGCAGATGTTGCGCGAATTGCGTGCGCAGGGCCACAAGGTGGTGCACGTCGCCCGCGGCGGCGTAAATCGCGAGCGCTACGCCGCGGGCGTGGAGGCGCTGGGGATACCGGTCTATTGCCCAGACGCCGAGCGTATGCGATTTCTGGGATTTGATTTACCGGTCGAATGGAATCTTCAGCAGCTGCTTCGCGAAAACCAGTTCGATTTGGCAATTCTGTTTCATTGGTTCTGGAACGGTATTTCGATTCCGGAGCATTACATGGAAGAAATACGGCGCTGCTCTCCGGACACTTTCATCGCCGTACTGACGGACGATCAGCAAGGCGTGCGCGAAAAGCAGATGGCCGGACTTACGGGCCAGTGGTCAGACTATGAGCGCTCGGAGGATTTTAGCAGCCGCGAGTTCCAGGTGTACCGGCGAGCAGATGTGGTGCTGACGATTTCAGAAGACGATCGAAACGCTTTTCTGCGGACGGCGCCGGAGCTGGTGACCGGGCGGATGCCGATGATCGCGACGGTGGGGACGGAAGGCGCGACGTTCGCGGAGCGCTCCGGGATGCTGTTCCTGGCGAATTTTGACAATCCCGCGAATCGCGACGCGAGTGATTGGATGCTCGCGGAAATCTGGCCGCGCATCCGCGCGCAACTCCCGACGGCGGAGCTGGCGCTGGTGGGAAACAATTTGCCCGCGGAACTGGGCGCGACGGAAAAGGGAGTGTTGCGCGTGGGCTACGTTGCGGATCTGGACCCGATTTTCGCGAAATGCCGGGTGGCGCTTTCGCCGGTGAGATTTGGCACTGGGATCAAGACCAAGAACCTTGCAGCGCTGGCGCACGCGGTGCCGCTGGTGACAACCACAATCGGCGCGGATGGCATGGCGCTGCGACGCGACGAAACCGCGTTGATTGCCGACACGCCGCAGGAATTCGCCGACGCCGCAGCTCGTGTCTATCGGGATGAAACTTTGTGGAACCGGCTGGCGCGACAGGGACGCGAACATATTCTCGAGTACTTCAGCGAAAAGCGCATGCACGAAGCGGTGCACGCGCTAATTCAGCAGGCCAGGCACGCGAAACCAAAGGCGTACGATGCTGATTTCGTGTGGCCTTATCTGCTGGTGGAAAAGCGGTTTCCGGAGGTGGTGAGCGGCGAGCCCGCGACACAGCGACTTTTTCTTCGGATGGCCCGCTACATCAGCCTGGCGGACGAATTTTTGGAGCAACAGCAGCCGACGCAAGCTTTGGAACAGCTGCGATATATTTTCAGTCATGTGCGCGGGCGCATTCCGGCTAGCGGCATGTATTTGCGGGCGGTACAACTGATGTTGCGCTGTTACCGCGGGCTGGGTGACCACGAAAAGACGGCACAGTATGCCGCACGAGTCGCGCGGTCTTTCTCGAATGGAAGTTTCGCATTGCGGCCGCCGGCGGAATCGAAAAATGGCAAAAGGACTCACGCGCAGACGCACACACCGACATTTTCGGTGATCATCCCGACCTACAATCGCCAGCCCGTGCTGGCGGAGTGTCTGGATGCGCTGGCGCAGCAGAGCGTACGGCCAGAAATGTTCGAAGTAATCGTGGTGGACGACGGTTCCACGGATGAGACCGAACAATTTTGCCGCAACTTTCGGCCCAATTATTCTTTCCAGTATTTGCGCCAGTTAAATGCGGGTGCGGGAGCGGCGCGACGGCGCGGCGTGCAACACGCCCGCGGAGAATATCTGGCACTATTCAATGACGACACAATTGCAGCGCCGGAATTGCTCGCCGAGCATTGGAAAGCACACCAGGGCCGCCAGGACGTACGGCAATGCGTGCTGGGAGATTTTCGGTTTCCGGCGGCGGCGCAACAACGGGCGCTAACGCGATTCCTGACGCAAAGCCCCTTCTTTTTTCCACAGGTGACGCTGCAGGCCGGCGAGTATTGGGAGTACACCTACGTGGTGACCTGCAACTTAAGCGTGAAACGGGATGCGGTGGTGGCGGCCGGGTCGTTTGATGCGCGCTTTCGCGTGGCGGAGGATTCGGATCTGGGGCTGCGATTGAGCCGCAAAGGATTTGGCGTTCGCTACGTTCCCGAGGCGCGAGCCATCCACCAGCATCTTCCATTTACGATTCCGGACTTGATACGGCGCGCCACCACTTATGGCGCGAATCAGTTGGCTTTCCTGAGAAAACATCCGGCGCTGCTGGGCGGAGGAAGAACGTTTTTCGGAATGCTGGACGATGAGGCCGCGGACAAATGGCGCGCGCTGGTGAACCAGCGAAAACAGGAGATCGAATCGCTGACGGCGACGCTGACGCGAATTGATTCGGTGGATTTTGCTCCGTTCTTCACGATGAAGAAGGGTGATGGAACGGTGGCGGACGAAATCACCAGGCTGTGCCAGCGCGCGGTGCCGGATATCTACTGGTATTATTATTTTTCGGGATTGTTGCGCATCTGGGAAGAAGAACGCGTCCATCCTTCCACAGAATCGTTGCGGGCGGCGATCGTTCGAGACGAAGCGTACATTTAGCGGGCGCGGCTTCTTTCTCGGGTGACTTTCGACATCGTTTTTTTTGGCTCGATTGGCTCCGCTCAACTCCACGTACACCTGCTTCGTGAATCGGCGCGCGATTCCATAGCGCCGCGGCAGTCTTGTAGTATTGTTTCCGTCGAAACCGATTGGCTGAATCGGCCTGCACATGGCACATGACCCAACCAACTGGCGGAATTGGACGCTCGCGGAGCGCGAACGGCAGTATTCGCCGAGCAGCTGTGTGCCTGCGATTGAACCGTTCATCGACGCGTATATCGCCCGCAGCCGCGACGCGGAGAGGCAATTTCGCTGCCAGAAGAATTTGCCCTGGGGCGAGCGGCCGGATGAAATATTCGATTATTTTCCGGCGGCATCCGCGCGTGCGCCTTTGCTGGTTTATTTCCACGGAGGTTATTGGCAGGAGCATTCGAAGGACGAATCACTTTTTGCGGCGCCGGATTGCGTGGCGAATGGAATTGCGTTTGCGGCGATTGATTACACTTTGGCGCCGCGGGCTACGCTGGGAACGATTGTGGAGCAATGCCGGCGGGCGATTGCGTCGCTGCATAGGCAGGCTGCAACACTGGGATTCGATGCGCGCCGTATATATGTTGCGGGCAATTCCGCCGGGGCGCATCTTGCCGCGATGCTCTTGGTAGCTGGCTGGCAGGAAGTATACGGACTCGCTGACGATGTTGTTGCCGGCGCCGTGCTGCTCAGCGGGATTTACGATCTGGAGCCCTTGATGGGCACATATATTGATGCGGCATTGCATCTGACGGACGCGGATGTTGCGGAGTTAAGCCCTCTGCGACTGAAGATGGGGCGGCCGGTGCGAACAATCGTTGCGTGGGGTGACAACGAGACCAACGAATTCAAAAGGCAGAGCCGCGCGTTCGCGGCGGCGCTGGCGAGTTCTGGATTTCCAGTTTCCACGTTCGAGCTTGCCGGAACGAATCACTTCGACATTGTTTTCGCGATGGTGAATGGCGAAAGCGTGTTAGGTCAGGCCACCATCGATCTGATTCACGGGATGAAGAGCGAAAAAGCGTGATCGTTTGAGGGTTGAGCTGCTGAAGTGCGCGATTCGCTCCGGCGTTGCTACGCTTTGACTTGCGAAAGGAATTTATCCGCGAAAGTGTGAACGTCGAGGAACGAGTTGTACAGCGGAACCGGCGCGACGCGCAGGATATCCGGCTCGCGCCAGTCGCAGATGATCCCCTGTTGCGCCAGGAGGTCGCAAATGGCGCGGCCGCCTTTCCGTATTTGCAATGACAGCTGGGCGCCGCGTTGCGAAGGGTCGCGCGGAGTTAAGATGGAAAACTTCCCGCAAGGCTGCTGCGTGAGCAGAAATTCGAGGTAAGCGGTGAGGGCTTCGCTTTTTGCGCGCAGGCGCTTTATGGTGACTTCATCAAAGATTTCCATTGAGGCGCGCAGCGCGGCCATGGACAGAATGGAAGGATTGCTTAGCTGCCAGCCTTCCGCGCCGGGGATGGGCTGAAATTGCGGCGGCATCTGGAACCGGCTGCTTTTGTCGTGGCCCCACCAGCCGGCGAATCGCGGTAACTCTTTGTCCATCGCGGGCTTTTCGTGAACGAAGCAGCCGGCGACGCAGCCGGGGCCACCGTTAAGATATTTGTAGCTGCACCAGACGGCGAAATCCACGTTCCAATCGTGGAGTTGGAGCAGCAGGTTTCCAGCGGCGTGCGCCATATCGAATCCTACGATGCAGCCTTGGGCGTGCGCGGCCTTGGCGATGTGTTGGCAGTCGAACGCTTGGCCACTGTAGTAATTCACTCCGCTGAGTAGGCTCAACGCGATCTGTTCGCCTTTTTCAGCTAGCAACTTTTCGATATCTTCGGTGCGAACGCTCGTCTCGCCGGGGCGTGGCGCAATTTCAAGCAGCGATTCCGCCGGATCATAGCCATGGAAGCTGATTTGCGATTGCACGGCGTATTGGTCAGAGGGAAAAGCGTTGGATTCGATGACGATTTTGTGCCGCTGTGGCGTGGGGCGGTAAAAAGAAACCATCATCAGGTGCAGATTTACGGTGAGCGAGTTCATCACCACGACTTCGCTGGGCAACGCGCCTACGAGTCTCGCGGTTGGTGCTGTCAAACTTTCGTGATACAGCATCCACGGATTCTTGGCGTGAAAATGGCCCTCGACTCCAAGGTGCGCCCAGTCCTGCAGTTCCTGTTCGACATAGGCGCGCGCGGATTTTGGCTGCAGGCCGAGGGAATGTCCGCAGAGATAGACGCAGTCGGAACCGCCGGGCGTTTTCGGAATATGAAAACGATCGCGATACGGTGCTAACGGATCAGCGGTCGTCATCGCCAGTGCGAAATCGCGACCGGTTTCGAATTTGACGCTGGGCACTTAGAGAGTCTCCAGAGCAGTCAGGTCGCGCTGAATCAAGTGATCCGCTTTTTCCCAGTCGAGATCTTCAATACGAGTGATGGGATCGCACAATTCCGCCAGCAAACGATCCTGAATCTTTCCGCGCGAGAGCGCGACAGAGTACGGGACCCGATGAAAAGTAACCATCGCATATTTAGGCACGAAGTGGCGCGGATATTTGGCTTCCAGTGCCAGCTCGGCTTTCTTTCTGAAAAGAAAACGGGGATCGGCGACGCGATCGCGCATTTCGACGAAGTTTTCCAGAGCCATGTCCGCGATGGAATCGGTATTGAGCTTGCGGGCAAGCTCGAATTCCTGGAATAACTTTGTCCAATTGGGGCCGTGCCGATCGAGCAGCTCCAGAAATACAGTGCAATCTTCAAACGCGCAATTCATTCCCTGGCCGAAGAAGGGCACGATGGCGTGGGCGGCGTCGCCGAGGAGCAGCACTTTTCCGTTGGCGTGCCAGGGCGCGCATTTGACCGTGACCATTGAACCGGTGGGATTGCCTGCATAGTTTTGCTGGAGCTGCGGCATCAGCGGAAGAGCGTCGGCGAATCGTGCAGCGAAAAAGCGCTGAACCTTTTCACCGGTGTCGAGGGCCGCAAAACTTTCTGGGCCTGCGAACGGCAGAAATAAAATACACGCGAACGTGCCGTCAATATTGGGCAGCGCGATGAGCATGTAGGCGCCGCGCGGCCAGATGTGCAGCGCGTGGGGCTCGAGAAGATGCTTTCCGCCGGGGCCCGCAGCGATGGTTAATTCCTTGTAACCGTAGTCGAGATTTTCCTGCGAGAAATTCAGGCGGCCGAGTTTCTGCATGTCCAAGCGGATGGCAGAGGCGGAGCCGTCGCTGCCGATCACGATTTCGGAATCCACGGTGGTTTCGCGGCCGGACTCTTCGTTGCGGAAACGCGCGGCGCCGGTGTTCAAGTCCATTCCGGTGCATCGTTCGTTGAAGCGAATCGTGACGCCCTGGGCTTCGGCGGCATTCAGCAGCGCGAGGTTCAGGTCCGCGCGCGAAATGGAATTGATGACCTCGGTGTCGTTCTTGCCGTAAGGCTGGAAGGTGAGCTCGCCGGCGAGCGAATGCATCATGCGGCCTTTCATGGGAATGATGATGCGGCTCATCTGGTCCCACAGGCCGGCTTCGCGCAAAGCGTGAATGCCGCGCGTGGATACGGCGAGGTTGATGGAGCGGCCTGCGCTGGAGCGAATCAGGCGCATGTCCGAACGGCGCTCAAAAATCTGCACGGGGAATCCGCGTTGCGCGAGGGAGGTCGCCAGCAATGGGCCGGTTAGTCCTGCGCCAACGAGCGTGATGGTGTGGGAGCTCTTCTGCATGTTGCGGAGGGGCGTTTTGTGTGCGGCAGGATCGCGGCTCAAGCGATCATCCTTCCAGATACGTTCGCGCTTCCCAAAGTTCGGGGAAGAATTTCTTTTCCAGTGTGAGCTTTAAATAGGATGAGCCGGCGCTGCCGCCGGTGCCCATGCGAATGCCGATGGTGCGCTCGACCATCTGGATGTGGCGCAGGCGCCAGCTGACGACGAGTTCATCGAATTCGGTGAGGCGTTCGCAGACGTCAATCCAGTCGCGGTGATTGCGCTCGTCGAGGTAGAGCGCGTGAATGGCTTTGGCGCGGGCTTGGAATTTTTCCTCTTCGGTCGCGGCGGCGGCTGGCGGTTGCAACGTGCCCAGGGCTTCGAGGGCTTTGAAGAAAACGTCGCGCAAGGAATCTTCGCGCAGGCGGCGGAAGAGGATGGCGTGGGTTTCCGGCGTCAGCTCATGGTAGCGGAGCATTTTTTCGTCTTTCAGGCCGCAGAGGAATTCGAGCTCGCGGAATTGTTCAGACTGAAAACCGCTGGCAGGGGCGAGCTTTTCGCGAAAGGCGAGGAAGTGGGTGGGCAACATCGTTTCGAGGATGGTGAACTGCTCGACCAGGACGCGCATGATTTCCGTGCAACGGCGCAACAAGCGGGCGGCTTCGTAAACGCCGTCGCGTGAGGTGGGATTCTCGCAGGTGGCGCGCAAGTTCGCGACAACGGCGTCGAGATCGTGGAGCAGTTCTTTGAACCAGAGCTCGTAGGTCTGGTGAACGATGATGAAGAGCAGTTCATCGTGGTGCTCGGGAGAAGATTCGGGATGCTGGAGGCGCAGTAGTTCAGGAACCTGAAGATAGGAGCTGTAGGTTAGTTTCTTCTCGGATCGCGCGCCGTCATTTTTGCTTGCCGAGTTGACGTTATCCGCGGCGCCACGGGCTGGGCAACCGAAAGAGCTGCTTGCTTGCGTTGCATTATTTGTAGCAGCCACGGGTGGTTCCTGCGGCAACGCGAGCCAGGTTTGCGCATTCGCGCCGAGCAGTTTTGTTTTCGTCTCCGGCGAAAATTGGCTTCCGCGAATTAGCGCGCCGACGCGCTCTTCGCCGAGCGGGAAAGGATAGTCCGAGCCGAGCACAACACGGTCCTGGCCCATAATTTCAATTAAAAATTGTAGCGTGCGCTCATCGAAGACGGCGGAATCTACATAAAATCTATTGAGATAGTGGTTCGGAGGAAATTGTGCAGCGCCGCGAGCGAGTTCCTGGTGCTGCCAGGCGTTCTGCAAGCGGCCAAGAAGAAACGCAAAACTGCCGCCACCATGCGCGAAACAGATGCGCAAGCTCGCAGGCAGGCGATCGAACGCGCCGCTGACGATCAGCGTCACGAGCGAGAGCTGCGTTTCCGCGGGCATGCCGACGGTCCAGGGCATCATGTACTTGGGCATGCGTTGCGCGGCCATCATGTCCCAGGGATGAACGAGGACAGCGGCGCCTTGGTCGGCACAATGGTGGAGAAACGTGATGATTCCCGGATCGTCCAGATTTTTGTCGCCCACGTGATTGCCGATCTGCACACCGAGATGGCCGGCGCTCATGCAGCGGGTGAG
>Ga0209038_10000450_pt1 | contig 12623 bp, 15 predicted proteins | sample BogFormECP03_OM3_FD_188237 | JGI IMG/M metagenome (GOLD analysis project Ga0209038, IMG submission 188237) | Bog forest soil microbial communities from Calvert Island, British Columbia, Canada - ECP03_OM3 (SPAdes) (version 2) | ecosystem: Environmental > Aquatic > Freshwater > Wetlands > Bog ...
GGAATAGATGATGGGTGGCCCCTGCTACTGCTTGTGCGTCGATTCCTGTGAATATGGGGCCTGCTAGGATTAATCCTACGGATGCGATTAAGCCTGTGGACATGCCTGCTAGTGCGCCTGCGGTGTTGAATCTGCGCCAGTAAATTGAGAGGGCGATTACTGGGAAATTTGCTGAGGCTGCTACGGCCATGCCCATGGTGGCTAGGATTACTGCGTTGGAATTTGGGCCCATGGCGATCGCTAGGATTATGGCTATGAAACCTACCGCTATTGCTGCGCAGCGGGCTACTAGGACTGTTTCGCCGGGTTTTCTTTCGGCGCCTTGGTGGATGGCGTTGGCCCAGAAATCGTGGGCGAAGCTGGTGGAGGCGCCGATGGTTAGGCCTGCTACTACCGCTAGGATTGTGGCGAAGGCTACGCCTGAGACTATGGCTAGGAAAGTGTCGCCCGCTAGGGTGCGGGCTAGTAGTAGGGCGGTCATATTTGTGCCGCCGTGGGTGACTATGTAGTCGGGGCCGACCAGGACTGTGGCGCCTACGCCGATTACGCTGGTCATTATGTAGAAGCTGCCGATTAGGGCCATGGTCCAGACTACGGACTTTCTTGCGGTTCTGGCGTCGGGGACGGTGTAGAACTTTACTAGGATGTGGGGGAGTCCGGCGGTGCCGAAGATTAGGGCGCAGCTTAGGGAGATTAAGTCGAGTGCGCCGCGCGGGCCGTGGTAGCGCATGCCTGGTTGTAGGAAATTGCTTACGCGGGTTTGGCCGGCTTGTTGATGGCCCATGTGGGTGGCTGCGGAGAAAAGTTCGAGTGGGTGAAAATGAAAATTTGCCAGGACTAGTATGGTGATGGCTATCGCGCAGGTTAGCAGCATGATGGCTTTTATGATTTGGACCCACGTTGTGGCTAACATTCCGCCGAAGACTACGTAGAGGATCATTAGCGTGCCTACGCCGATTACTCCCATTTTGTAACTGATGCCTGAGTTGGCGAACAGCAGAGTTACTAGCGCGCCGGCGCCTACCATTTGGGCTAGCAGATAAAAAATAATTGTGGCTAGCGTGCTTAGCGTGGCCATGGCGCGGACCGGGCGCGGTTTCAGGCGATAGGCTAATAGATCGCCCATGGTGTAGCGGCCTGCGTTGCGTAGCGGCTCGGCTACCAGGAGGAGGATTGTTACGAAGGCTACGAAGCCGCCTACTGAGTAGAAGAAGCCGTCGAAGCCTTGTAGCGCGATTAGGCCGATTACGCCGAGGAAAGATGCAGCGCTCATGAAATCGCCTGCTACTGCGAAACCGTTTTGCCAGGCGGTGATTTGGCGGCCTGCTGCGAAATAGTTGCTGGCGCCGTGAGAACGTTTGGCGGCCCAGTAGGTGATGGCGAGAGTGGTGGCTACGAAAATTAGGAAAACAGCTAGGGAAGTGTGCAATTACTTCCCTCCTGGTTCGGCGTTGCTTTGGGCGAGAATTTCTTTTGCTTGGCGATCGAATTTTTTGGAGGCGTGTAGATAGAGCGCGGCGATTAGCCAGCCTACCAGGAATTGGGATAGAGCGAAGGCGTAGGCTGCGGTGACGGGGCCGATGATTGGGGTGGACATTAATTTTGGTGCGTAGCCGATCAGGATTGGGAGGCTGAAGAAATAGACGAAGAAGAATGCGAAGACTGGGAAGATGAATTGGCGCTTCTTCGCCACTAGATTTTGGAATTCTTTGCTGGCGGCGATGCGGTCCCAGTTGGGTGTGATTTTCGGCGGCGAACTGTTTTCGATGTCGCCGGGCCGTTTAGGCATACAGAAGACTCGCGTCTGCTGCGATTGACGCTAGTTCTGTTAGTAGAGTTGGCGGGCCTTGGACTACGAAGCGGCGATGGTAGAGCAATAGGGCGCGCAGGCCTGCTAGTTCTTCGCCGCCGCCGGCTCGGCCTGGGCCGCCGTGTAGGCAGCTGGGGACTACGTTGCCGTGGCCGGTGTGTAGGCCTCCTACGCTTGAATCGACTACTACCAGGCGGCCGTGCATGTCGCCGATGCCTAGGATTACGTTGCGTAGGAAATTGGCATCATTTGAAAAGATTGAGGCTACCAGGGATCCCAGGCCCCGGCGGGCGATCGCTATTAGATTTTCTTCGTTGTCGTAGGCTACTAACGTTGCTGCTGGGCCGAAGACTTCTACGTCGTGGACGTATTTTGCTTCAACGCCATCATTACACGCTAACAATGTGGGTTGGATGAAGGCAGATTTGTCGCGATCGGCATCTATTGGTTGGAATTTTTCGTCGCCGCCGAAGATTACTGTGCACTCTTCTTTTAGTTTTCTGAGACCTTCGAGGCAGGATGTTTGTTGGGCTTTATTTACTACCGGGCCCATTTTCACTTCGGCGTTTCGTGGATTGCCTACCTTTGTGCCTGCTAGACGCGCGGCGATGGCTTCGCCTAGCGGCTTCATTTGGGCGCGCGGGACTAGCACTCGGCGAATTGCCGTGCATTTTTGTCCCGCCTTTAGCGTCATTTCGCGAACTACTTCTTTTACGAATAGATCGAATAGGTCGGTGCCTGGGGTTACGTCTGGGCCCAGGATGGCGGAGTTGATGCTGTCGGCTTCTATGTTTACTCGGACTGAGCGGCTTAGGACGTTTGGGTTGGAGCGGATTCTGGCGGCGGTGTCGGCTGAGCCTGTGAAGGAGACGGTGTCGCCTTCGCGGATGTGATCGAGTAGGTCGCGGGCTGAGCCTGCGAGGATGGAGATGGCGCCTTCGGGTAGGATTCCGGATTTTATGATGTCTTCCGCCATTTTGTGGGTTAGCCAGGCGGTGGGGGAGGCTGGCTTTACTACTATGGGGACGCCGGCTAGTAGTGCTGGGGCGGCTTTTTCGCATAGGCCCCAGGCTGGGAAATTGAAGGCGTTGATGAAGATGGCGGCACCTTTGGCTGGCTCTAGGAAATGTTGGGCTGAGAAGACATTTGTTTTTGAGAGTGGCAGGACTGCGCCTTCTTTTAGGATTTTGCCTTCGCCTAGCGGCTTGGCTATTTTTGCGAAGAATTTCACGGTGTAGAGGGCGCCGTCTACGTCGAAGCTGGCATCCGTTGCGTTTGCGCCGGAATTTAATAGCGAGATGCGGAAATATTCGTCGCGATTGGCGGTTAGGAGTTCGCCTAGTTTGCCGAGGAGTTCGGCTCTTTGGGCGTAGGTTAGAGATTGAAGCGACGGGACGCCTTTTGTGCGGGCGTGATTTAGGGCTGCGGCTACATCTATATCTTTGGAGGAGATGCGGGCTAGTTCTTCGCCGGTTACTGGATCTATCAGCGCTTCGCCTGGGCCCGAGCCTTGTTTCCATTGGCCGGAGACGTAGTTTGGCAGGTTCATTTTTCCTCCGCGTTGCTGATCGCGATTGTTAATTCATTTTGAGTTTAGGGAAACATCATACTGCATCTTTGGCGGTGAGTGCGGCGGAGTGCGATCCGGCTCTTTAGTGAAAATACGGGCGAGCCGCAAGAGAGGCTTGAAATTACATGTTGCCCGGCCCGGCATGAAGCGCGGGCCCTACGTTCGGATGTCCCGCTTCGCGGGATTGTTAGATCGCTAGAGGTTTCTTGCTTAACGAGAATTTGCGCGGCTTCGGCGGAGGGTTGAATTTTCTGGCTTCGGACTTGGGAGCGGCTACCGGGGTGGCCAGGAACATGTTTTGCTGGATTTGGCGGGATTGGGCTGAGACGGTCATGTAGCGGATTACGGGGAAACGCTCGGAGCCGGCTGACGACATTTTGGTGATCTCGAGGGAATTGAAGTCGCTTGCTTGCGATTTGGCGAGGATGCGCTCGATGGCGGTGCGTACCATTCTTTGTGGGTCGATACCGAAGGCGGTGGCTTTGACTTCGCCGGCTAGGCAGAAGAACGTCCAGCCGGTTTTTTGGATTTTGCGGTCCATGCCGCGGACGTCGAAATATTTTACGAAGCGCCAGCCGGGTACGCCTGCTTCGGTTTCGAATTGCAGATCTTTGGGCAGCAGCGCTCCGTTCTTGATTAGGACAGTTCCCGCGGTTATTTCATTTTTCATGTGGGAGATCATGGGGGGCTTACCAGGCTCGTGTGTCTTTAGTGGGGGCATGATGTTCACGATTTGCATGCGACGCGTTTGAGACAGACGGCATCGAGCCAGCGCAGCATTCGATGAGAGAGAACGCCGGAGACGATGGGGCTGACCGACCACGAACAGCGCCGCAATGGAAATCCAGTAATGATTTTTGTGGCCATACGAATCTCGTTTTGCTTGTTTGAGCTGCCGCCATCAGAGGGCCCTCAGCGGCTAAAGCCGCGGAGAATTTGCGGCAATTGCGGCATGACTGAAGTCATGCCCTGACGAAGCCTCTGGCGGGGCGGAAACTTTCCGCCCCACTCAGAGTTGAGAATGCTTAGACAGTTACGGGAGCTGCGAGCTTGTGAAAGGTGGAGTTTGCGACGTTGAAAGTTTCCACCTGGGCCGGGCCGTCGATCACTGACGCTAGGGTCTTGGTGACTTCGGCGTAGTTGGTGCGGTTGTACGCTTCTGCGCTCTCGGATCTGTCCCAGAGGCTGATGGCGAAGGCTTCGATGCCGGAGGGAGCGATGAAGGTGATTTCGTCCAGGAAGCCCTTCTGCTTACGAAGGACGGGGATGACTTCGCGTTCGAGCTTTTGCGTGAATTCCGTGGCCGAATTAGGCTTGAGGTGCATATAAATTCTGCGAGCAAACATTTGGGTCTCCTTGAGTTTCTGGTGATCTAGAAACGGTTCAGGTAACTTCTGGTTGTTAAGGTTAGCTGGAGAATCCCTTAGTCCGTTAACTATCTTGAGTTAATTGACTTGAAATGTCAAATGGTTTCGTGGATTATTGCCGGTTGTTAATTCGGGGACCATCACGCGGGCATTCTTGCTTTCCGCGAGTTTGCCTTGAATTCATACGCGAAAAGGCGGGGCCGAAGTACGGGAGGGTCTGAAGCACCCTCCCCTACGACGGCACGGAGGTTTCGGTGGACGTTCGTTCTGTTATTAAGCGGCGGTTGGGGGAATTGAAGCTGGAGCAGAAAGATCTGGCTGCGGCTGCTGGGGTTACGGACTCTTATATTTCGCAGTTGCTTACGCGGAAGAAATTGCCTCCTGCGCCTGAACGTACTGACATTTACTTCAAGCTGGGAAAATTTCTGCGGTTGCCGGCTTTGAAGCTTTCTGAGTTGGCGGCGCACGAACGCACTGAGGAATTGAAGAAGAGATTGGCGATTTCGCCGGCGCCGCTTTTTAAAGAGGTGCGCGAATTGGTTTTGCGCAAGTGCGATCGCGGGCGGGTGGCGGAAATACGGGCGATTTTTGAGCGGCAGCCTTTTGGGGAATTGGAGCGGTTGGTTACGCAGAAACTTTTGGACGTGGTGAAGCGGGTGGCTAAGGAGGAATTGGAGAGTGAAGATTGGTTGAAGCGCGTGGCTGAAGTGAACCGGCGGAGCTATCAGGAAATGCGGGTGATTGTGCTGGAGTTTTTGGATAGCGATGTGTTCAGCGTGTCGGCGGAGAATCGCATTGCGTTTCTGGATCCTTTGATTGATTCGTGGGATATCGATTTGAATAATTTTGGGATGGAGATTGTTTTGAACCGGCGGCTGGCTTCGGAGTATGTGAAGAAACTCGAGTTTGTGGAGCGGGAGGCTGGGGCTTCTTCCGGGGAGGAGTTGGGGCTTAAGGAGTTTTTGGGGACGCCTTCTATGAGCGGTGATGTTACTGCTGGGGAGATTGAGTTTCTTGGGAGGCTGCGATTTGGAGGGGGGCGGCCTACGGCACTCTACTATTACCGCGAATTGCAGAACCTTCGGGATCCGCTTAGTTTTCGCGGGGAGTCTGGGCGGGGGGCTACGGCGAGGAATAGCGAGGGCGAAAATCGGGCGGGACGGAAAGGCGCTGGGGCGCCACGACTTCGGGAGAAGAGACGGCAGAAATGACTGGGGGAGCCGGCGGTGGGTTTCGGTTGTTGGTTACTAGGTAGGTCGTAGGATGCTGGGCTGAAGCCCACCGCTACGAAAGAGGCCGCGATACGGGGGGTGTGGACTGATTGGTCGCTCTTCTTATCATTAATGTCGCCATAAATGGGGGGAAACAGCGTATAGTGGGGTATGAGCAAAGCTTATAGAGTTGTCTTTGAATGTCCGCGTGGTCCTCATAGTATCAATTTGCAGCGAAAGTCTTCTAAATCAACACTTTCCGAGGTTGAGGCTAAGGCCTTGTTTTCGCATGATGAGATTACTTGTCAGGCGCCTCATTGCGGGTGGAAGGGCCGGGCTTCGCGGTTGAAATTGCGGCAGATTGTGCCTTTTGATTGGATTTATTCGCCGGCTTAGGGTGTCTGGTGCGACGAGCTTTTTTGCGCGTTTAGTCTAGTACGCCCGAAGCGGATTTTAATCGCCTCAAATTCCAGCCGACGTACCCTCAGTGGCTAGAGCCTCGTTCATTGGGGGACGGTTACGGCCCAACTGAAGTCGTGCCCTGACACACCAAGCCCAAAACCCAAAGCCAAATCGGGCCGGTAGTGAACCCCGGCCCCTACATCCGGAGGAACACCCCCTACCTACCCGAAATTTTCTGCTGCTTTTGGTGGGATTAGATTGGGTTGGGCTTCTGCTGGCAGGATTTCGTCTTCGTGTTGTGGGGTCAGGAGCTTGGCGCAGTGGACTTGGCGGGCCAGGCGCAGCTTCTTCATTATCCAAATTCCGTACCAATTGAAATCTATTTCGTACCACTTTAGGCCGTGGCGGGCTGAGACTGGGTGGGCGTGGTGATTGTTGTGCCAGCCTTCGCCCCAGGTAAGCAGGGCTACCCACCAGCTATTTGTGGAGCGATCGCGGGTTTGGAAGCGGCGCTTGCCCCACGAGTGGGTGGCGGAGTTTACTAGCCACGTTGCGTGCAGGCCTACTACTGTGCGTACGAAGATTCCCCAGAACACGAACGGCAGGCCGCCTATGGCGTAGAGGATTATGGCCAGGGCGATTATTGGGACGTAGTTGTATTTGGTGATCCAGACGTGGAATTTGTCTTTGGCCAGGTCGGGGACGTATTGGGCTAGCGTTGTTGTGTCGTGATGCATGGACTTGCCGAATAGGATCCAGCCCATGTGCGCCCACCACTTGCCGTCCACGGGCGAATGGGGATCGCCTTCATGGTCGGAATAGCGGTGATGGATGCGATGCGTGGCTACCCAGAAAATGGGGCCGCCTTCTAGAGAGATCGTCGCGAATACGGTTAGGACGTACTCGACCCACTTGGGGGTTTTGTAGCCGCGATGGGTTAGCAGGCGATGATAGCCCATGCCTATGCCCAGGCTGGTGGTGAGCCACCAGAGAAAAATTGCTACGAAGAGTGCTTTCCAGGTGAAGAAGAAGATCGCGGCCAGGGCGCCTATATGAAAAAGGACCATGAAAGAGGCGGTGACCCAATTTATGCCGTCGTGTTCTACCGCTTGTTTCTTGGTTAGTGCGTCGAGCTGCGAAGTGGTCATAGGATCCAATCGTGAGTCCATCCGTGATTCCATCCGTGTTTTTTAGTCTGTCAGGTTGCTATTGCTTTTCTGGGGCTAAGCCCGCGGCGCAGGTCGTTGTGCAGTGAAGTGCGGCCAGTCCCTAGCATACTCTCATTGTGGTGATTTTCGTACGATGGTTTTTAGAAAGTTGCAAGTGGTTACCGGGGTGGCTTGTTCCGCGGCTTGGGACGGCTTGTATTTTGCCTTGGCGGATGGCCGCATGGTCGCCCTTAAATTACGTTTTGCCCGAAGAGGCCCGGCTGCCCTTCGCCTTTGCTAAGGGGAAAAAGACCGGGCCCAACGGGAATCCGCGCGATTCGCGCGGTACCAGTTAGTTGCTGGTTGCTGATTGTTTGGAATCGTTTCTTGGTGAATTGCGTTGTAGTACGTTCACCAGGTGGCGGCCGCTGCGCGGAATTCTTACTGCGCCGTCCATGACGATTTCACGTGCGGTTACTTTGTGGCCGTAAACGTCGGCGGAAGCGTCGTCGTCCGGGCGTAGCGTGGAACCCTCGAGCGAAACGCCTGCGAAAAGACCGCGGGTGCGCGAATAGCTCAGGATTTCGGCGCGCATGTAGGCGTCGGTGTCTGCTGTGGCGTCACGTCCGACTGGGCCTGCTGCTACGGATGCGTCGCCGCCCAGCTTTACTCTGGAACTGAGGATGGAATCGGCGCCGCGATCGTTCATTACCAGCAGGACTAGATCGGTAGCTTGTCCGCCGATTTGGAAACCGACGCTGCCGCCTTCGAGCGCCATCATTGCTGGAGCGCCCCATGGGCCGCGGAAATCTTTGCCGGTGCGGCAGACCATTGCGCCGCGGCCGTAGCTGGCACCGACGACGAATGCTGCTTTCAGCACGGACGGGAATACGATTACACATTCCGCTTTTTCCATCACTTGTTGGGGAATGTTGTCCGGGACGTTCATGATTTCCTGCATTACGGCGCCGGAATTTTCCAGGCGCTTTTGTTCCTTGTTATCCGCTGAAGCCGTTGCGGCCGCTAGCAGACCCATACATAGAACTAGAATTGATTTGCGTATCATCGCTGACCTCCATGATCAGAATTGCGGCTGCGGAAGTTGGTGACTCCGGAGCGTTGCACGTGCGACCGCGAGGCGGTCGACTGTGAGGCGCTTCAGATCGCGCCTTGAGCCGGGGAGGTGCTCGGTGAAGATTGTGTGGCTGTCCCTGGCCGAAAACTTCCGTTAAGCCGTTCGCTTTGCGCCGGCCACTAGCAGGCCGACTCCACCTAATAGCGCTATGCCGCCGAGTATTGGTGGGAGAGGAATGGTTTTTTGCGTGTCCGCGGTGGCATGGATTGGGCCTATATCAATTACTTTTTCGCGCTTGGTGTAGGTGATGCCTTGATAGGCGAGAGCCAGCGCGCCCAACACTACCAGCAGAATTCCGGCGATTGTGATTGGTTTCATTTTGGATTCCGCGATCAGGCGGCGCTTCGACCTTGGAAGAGCCTGATGATTACCGTGATTACGGCCAGGACTAACAGAATGTGGATGAACCCACCCATCGTGTAGGAGGTGACCATTCCCAAGAGCCAGAGCACCAGCAAGATTACGCAAATTGTCCAAAGCATATTGCTCCCTATTTCTTTTCCTTTTCCTTAGAGCAGGGTGAAGCCGAGGCGGTCGTGCGGAAGGGATGAAGCTGTTGCTTGACGGCTTTCCTGCTCGTTATTACAGAAGGATAGTAGATGAGATTGGGTGGGAGTTCTGTTCAGTAGTGCACACATTGAAAAATGCGGATTGGCGTCGGTTTCGTGGCGGCGCCCTTTAGGATGGCAGGGGATGTGGCGAATCGGTGAGTCCGCCATTGAGTACGGAGTTGGGTTACGGCTGAGGTCGTAACGTGCTGGCCTGAAGGCACACCGCTACGAAGGCGTGCTAATTTGGTTTTCTTAGTTCGTTCACTATCTTTCTGGCTTCTTTCATTCTTTCGCGATAGTAGGCTGGGCCTATCAAGACTTCTTTGTCTTCGAGTTGTACGCGCTCTTTGATGCCTTCTTTGGAGAGGAACAAGGCCAGCGCGATGTAGGTCTTGATTTCCTTTTCGAGGAACTTCACAGCCTGGCGTTTCGAATCATCCACTTTTCACCTCGAATTGCAGCCAACTAAATTGAATCGAAAACGAGGCTCGACTGCTGCGAGCCTCGATCGTTGTCAAGAGCTGTTTAGATTCTTCCGAGTACCAGGAGAATCACCACTATGACCAGGATTAGGCCTACGCCGCCTGTTGGGGCGTAGCCCCAGTCGCGGCTGTGGTTCCATCTTGGTAGTGCGCCTAGAAGCGCGAGAATCAGAATTACGATTAGGATTGTCCCTAGCATTTTTCCTCCGTGATTCTTTTTGCGAGCGGGGCGGGATGGAAAACCCAAACCCACTTCGGGCCGGTAGTGAACCCCGGCCCGTACGGCTGAACACCCAAAGCTAAATCGGGCGGGAGGTTAACCCCCGCCCCTACGATTAGAGAACTACGCTGATGCCTACCTGGACGCCTGGGTAGTACGGGTTGATCAGGACGTATTCGCCGCCGATGAAATCTACGTACACGTTGTCGGTGTAATACCAGCCATCCGGCCACGGTTGCACGAAGCCGAACCAGAAGCCGCCGTATTGGAAGCGCGAGTATCCGCCGACCATTACCGGCTCGTTGATTACGAACGTGTGGCTCTCGCCGAAATTGGCGTGGAAGCGCTCATCGGGAATGCGGGCGCTGCCGCGGACGCTGAGACGCAGCGCTGGAACTGAGCGTTGATGCTGCTCTTGTGCGGCGGTGCGTTCCGGGCGTTGCCCGTTGCCGGGCTTGGCTTGTGGTTCGGTTCGCGCTTTGGCTTGTTCTTGTTTTTCAGGCTTGGCTTGCGGAGCCGGTTTTGCGGCCTTGGCTGGTTCTTGTCTTGAAGCCTTGGGTTGCGGGGCTGGTTTTGCGGCCTTGGCCTGTTGCTGTTTTTCAGGCTTGGCTTCAGGCGCCTGCTTTTCGGCCTTGGGCTCTTGCTGCTTTTCGGGCTTGGCTTCCGGTTCTTGTCTTGCCGGCCTGGTTTCCGGCTGTTTTTCCGGCTTCGGCGGCTGCTCTTGTTTCGGCGGCTTGGCTTCGGCTTGTTTTTCCGGCTTGGCTTCTTGTTCGTGTTGATCTTGAATTGCGTGCGCTGGAACCACGGCTCCTAAAAGAAGGAGCAGGGCTGCGGCGCTGATCATTCCTACTGGTTTCATGAGTGTTGTCTCCATTGCGATACTTTCTGGCGCCCCTTGACGGCTGTGTCGAGCGGGCTTTGTAGCTTCGGTGTTTCTCTTCTGTGCATCACGCGCCGGTGTTCGCGCTGTCGCTCGGCCAGGTGATTTACGTGCCGACGTGGATGCGGGAAAGCGAATGCAAAACTCCGAAAACGTTGAGAAGCCACAGGACGGTGGCGATCACCACGATCCCATTCAAAATGGACTTTATCGTGCTCTGCATGGGGATGAAGTTATTCACCAGCCAGAGCAGAACTCCCACTACCACCAGCACGACTAAAATTTGAAGTAACGGCATTTTCTGTTGACCTCTTTTTCTTCGCAGGAAGACACTCCGGCCCTCCCGACGGCCCCAAGCGTTTCCAAAGATCTCTGTGTTAGGCCAGCGTTTGCTGGCGCAGGCTGGAACGGGAAGGAAGCTGCGATCTTCGATGTCGTCCAGTGGGAAACGCGCGGACTTGAGTTCGCCTGGGTCCTCGTGCTTCACCCACAGGACAGCATCTTAGAAGAGGCGAGGGCGGGTGTCTGTTCAGTTGTGCACACATCGGTATCTTTAAATGGGGGCGGCTGGGACGTGCTAGAATGGCGCTAGAGAGGGGCTGTCCCCAGTGGCCAACGGAGCTTCAATTCGCCTGAAGGGCAATTTCAAGAAGACATTTAACGCGCAGGAGTTTCTTGACTCCGCCGGCGTGGCGCGAAAGGTTTTTGAATTCAAGAAGAAGGAAACGATCTTCTCGCAGGGCGATCCCGCCAAGAACGTGCTCTACATTCAAAAAGGCAGCGTGCGGCTTTCGGTGGTGAATGAAACCGGGAAAGAGGCGGTGGTCGCGATTCTCGGGCCCGGGGATTTTTTTGGCGAGGGATGCCTGGCCGGGCAGCCGCTGCGGATTGGGACTGCGAATGCTGTGTTGCCGACGACCGTGTTGATCATTGACAAGAAGGAAATGATCCGGGTGCTGCACGACGAGCACGCGTTTTCGGACCGCTTCATTACTTACATGCTCTCGCGGAATATTCGGATCGAAGAGGATTTGGTGGATCAGCTTTTTAATTCCAGCGAGAAACGATTGGCGCGGACGCTTTTGCTTTTGGCGCGTTACGGGAAGGAAGATAAGCCGCAGCGGGTGTTGCCGAAGATCCCGCAGGAAATGTTGGCGGAGATGGTGGGGACGACGCGTTCGCGAGTGAATTTTTTTATGAACAAGTTCCGGAAATTAGGATTTATTAAGTATAACGGCGGGCTGCAGATTAATACTTCGCTTTTGAGTGTGGTTCTGCACGATTAAGTCGTTTTCAGGAATTTTTCGCTAACATTTACATCCGAGAGAATAGAATGTGGCGGATTTTTGCGTCCGGCGACGATTTGCGGTTCCAGGGGAATGCACGGTCGTAGGATGCTGGGCTGAAGCCACACCGCTACGAAACCGGCGAAGTGGCCTAAGGCGGAGGATATTGCTCGGGTGATTTCGTTTTTGCGTGGGGATAAGGCGAAAGCAAATTCAACGGCAAATGCAGATCCCTCACCCTGTGAAGCGGGTTCGGGATGACAACGTAAGAAAAGGCGGGGCTTAAAGGCAAGGCCCGCCCCTGCAACGACAGCGGCAAATGCAGGTGCGCTAGGCTATCGCTTCGCCTACGGTTTGGCGTTGGCGGCGGTCGTTCGTTGATTCGGAGTGGCCGTTTATTTCCAGCCAGGATAGTAGGCGTTTGATGCTGCCGTGGGCCAGGGCTATGCTGGAATCGGCGGCGCCATAATAGAGATTAATGGTGTCGTTGTCTTTCGCGATTGTGTAGCCGCAGGGGAATACTACGTCTTGAACGTCGCCGCGCCTTTCGTATTCCGCTTC
>Ga0209038_10000451_pt1 | contig 12622 bp, 10 predicted proteins | sample BogFormECP03_OM3_FD_188237 | JGI IMG/M metagenome (GOLD analysis project Ga0209038, IMG submission 188237) | Bog forest soil microbial communities from Calvert Island, British Columbia, Canada - ECP03_OM3 (SPAdes) (version 2) | ecosystem: Environmental > Aquatic > Freshwater > Wetlands > Bog ...
GAGCAGCTTTCCGACGGTGGTCTTTCCTGACCCCGTTACGCCCATCAGCAGAAGAATCATCGGGCAGGATTATCCCCCAGCCGGGCGCCATACGGAGGCGGATGTTGCTATGCATGGTGCTAAAAGGCCAAAGTGTGAATATAATGCCGGCCATGGGCTCCCCGAGACCAGGAACCGAGCCGTTGAATATTCAGCTGCTGGTGGACTCGATTCCCGCTTTGATACACACGTCCCTGCCTGACGGCTACCTGGATTACTTCAATAAGCCTTGGCTGGAATATCTGGGCGTGAGTTTGGACAAAGTGGTGGGCTGGAGTTGGACCGGTTTCATTCATCCGGAAGACGTGGATGGAATTGTGGCCAAGTGGCGCGGCTGCCTGGCTAGCGGAGAGATCTTCGAATACGAAACGCGGGTCCGGCGGGCTGATGGAGAGTACCGCTGGATGTTCCATCGCAAGGTGCCGCTGCGGGATGAGCGGGGCAGCATCGTCAAGTGGTATGGCTCGAGCCTGGATATTGAGGAGCGCAAAACTACGGAAGCACAGCTACGCAGAAATACGGATGCGCTGCGACGAAGCGAGTTTTATCTGGCCGAAGGGCAGCGTCTGGGCCACATGGGAAGCTGGGCGTTCGACCCTGACGGATTCAGCTATTGGTCTCCTGAATTATTTCGAATGCACGGGCTGGAACCCGCGGGCCAGGCGCCCAGCGTTCAGGAATATTTAGGTTTGGTTCACCCGCAGGACCAGCGGGCGATGGCGGAGCTGATCAACCGGCTGGTGGCGGAAGATACGCCCTTCGACGCGACCAAGCGCATTGTGCGCCCCGATGGCGGGGTCCGCTACATTCGTTGCGCCGGGGTTCCCTTTGTAGATGGCCACAGCCTGAAAAAGTACGTGGGCAGCGCGATCGACGTTACGGAGCACGAGCTGCTGACTCAGGAGCTGCGACGGCGCGAAGCGTACCTGGCCGAAGCTCAGAGGATGAGCCACACGGGCAGTTGGGCCTGGAACCTGCGTACCGGCGCTCTGTTCTGGTCGGAGGAGATTTTTCGCATTTATGGCTTTAACCCACAAGAAATCGGTCCCTCATGGGCGCAGTTCCTCGCGAGGGTTCATCCTGACGACCGTGCACAGATCGAGCAGCGAGCAAAAATAGAAACTACCAGGAAAGAGTGGGCAGACTCGCTCGGGGATTTTCGAATCGTTCTTCCAGACGGAACGATAAAGCACCTCCATTCCGTTGCTCATCCTGCCAAGGACAGTTCCGGTGAAATTACGGAAATCATCGGCACGGTGATGGACGTTACGGAGCACGAGCTGCTGACTCAGGAACTCCGGCGACGAGAAGCCTACTTGGCCGAGGCGCAAAGGCTAAGCCATACAGGCACCTTTGGCTGGAAGGCTGCCAGCGGGGAGCTGTTCTGGTCCGACGAGACGTTCCGGATCTTCGAGTACGACCGCACTGTGAAGCCAACATTAGATTCAGTGGTGCAGCGCGTCCATCCCGAGGGCCGCGCCGACGTCAAAGAAGTCATTCATCGCGCCTTGGCGGGAGCGCCAGAATTCGAGCATGCCTATCGCCTGCTAATGCCAGATGGGCGAATCAAGCACGTCCACGCGATCGCTCACGCGGCAAAGAATGCATCCGGCGACGTCGAGTTTATCGGGGCGGTGAGCGACATCACCGAACGCAAGACCACCGAAGACAAGATGCGGCGCCTGGTCGAAGCCGGAATTCTGGGAATCTACTTCGCGACCGTGGAGGGTGGGATCGTAGAGGCCAACCAAGCGTTTCTACAAATGCTGCAATACAGCCGTGAGGATCTCGTCGCGGGTCGATTGCGCTGGGCGGATCTGACGCCAACCGAATGGCGCGAGCGCGACGAACGTTCGATGGCAGAGTTCCTGGCAACGGGGGTTTTTCAAGTATACGAGAAGGAGTATTTCAGGAAAGACGGCAGCCGCGTGCCGGTGCTGATTGGAGGCGCGCGGTTTGAAAGTGCGAATCAGGGCGTGGTCTTCGTGCTCGACTTGAGCGAACAAAAGCGCGCCGAGGAAAGGATCCGGGAGCAGGAAATGGAGTTTCGGCAGATCCTGGACCTGGCGCCCGAAATTATTGCGGTCTACGGGCCTAAGAGGGAACGCCTTTACGCCAACCATGTGATGCTCGATTACATCGGGCTTAGTCTTGAAGAGTGGCAACGGTCTGCTGACCATAACGTCGGCGCTCATCCTGACGACAACGAGCGGATCGACGTTCTTTTTGGCCGTGCTGTCGCTCGTGCCTGCGCTGACGAACTGGAGTTGCGACTACGCAAACGGGATGGAGGTTATCGCTGGTTCCTGGCTCGTTTCTTCCCATTGCGCGACGAACAGGGACAGATTACACGTTGGTATGTTACCGCGACGGACATCGAAGAGCGCAAGCAGGCGGAAGACCGGCTGCGTCAGGAAAACGTCGCGCTACGCGAAGAGATCGACAAGGCTTCGATGTTCGAGGAAATTGTGGGCACCTCGAGGCCGCTGAAGGCCGTGCTATCCCGGATTGCCAAAGTCGCTCCGACCGACTCCACCGTTCTGATTACCGGGGAGACCGGCACAGGCAAAGAACTCATCGCCCGCGCCATCCACAGGCGCTCCCGCCGTTCTTCCCGCGCCTTCGTGAGCGTCAACTGTGCGGCCATCCCGCGCGATTTAATCGCCTCGGAATTATTCGGTCACGAAAAAGGCTCGTTCACGGGCGCGCTGCAGCGCCGCGTGGGCAGGTTCGAGCTCGCCGAGGGCGGGACGATTTTCCTGGATGAAATCGGTGAGTTGCCGACGGAGACGCAGATTGCGCTTTTGCGCGTGTTGCAGGAGCGCGAATTCGATCGTGTGGGCGGCAATCATCCGATACGAGCCGACGTGCGCGTGATTGCCGCCACCAATCGCAACCTGGAAGCTTCCATTGCCGCAGGTTCTTTTCGCGGGGACCTCTTCTACCGCATCAACGTGTTCCCCATCGAGATCCCGCCGCTGCGCGAGCGGAAGGACGACATCCCGATGCTGGCCGAGTACTTTATCGATCGCTATGCACGAAAAGCCGGCAAGAACATAAAACGCGTGAACAAGAAGACGCTGGAATTGTTTCAGTCCTATCCTTGGCCGGGGAACATTCGCGAACTACAGAACATCATCGAGCGTTCGGTGATACTTTGCGAGACAGAGATTTTCTCGATCGACGAAAACTGGCTGCCGCAGCCGCCGCCTCTGACGGCAGGCTCGAAACAGCCAGTTGAGCTCCCGCAGACACTCCTGGCACAAGAGAAGGAGATGATCGAGTCCGCACTGAAGGATACCCGCGGCCGTGTGTCGGGAGCGACGGGCGCTGCGGTGAAGCTGGGGATACCGAGGTCCACGCTGGAATCGAAGATTCGGTCGCTGAGCATCAACAAGAATCGCTTCAAGAATTAAGGGAATTGAGAAATCGCGCCTCCCGCAAATTGTTGGTAGATATGGCGACGAATTTCAAATCGGAAAGTTGAGCTTCTTCAATTACGCCACAAATCGCGGGTCGTTGTGCAAGCTCTTCAGCAGCGGATCCACTTTCGTCTCGAGCAAACCGTCATCACGCTGATGCCATTCATTTTCCGAGCTTGGCGTACTCGGCTTTGGCTTGCTGGTAGATGGGAATGTCGGGGTCGGCGTCCTTCCACAAATCCAAGAAAGTCTCGTAGGACTTCCGTGCGGCGGCTTTATCGCCCATCATCTTCTGGGCGCGGGCAATCTGGAGCTGGGCCAATGGGCCGGTAATATACCCCAGGCACAAACCCGGATTATCGATCAGCTTTTGGAACTCGCCCGCTGCTGATCGGCCATTGCCTGACTCCAGGTGTGCCAGGCCACGGATGTACGCCGGGTAGAGATAATCGAACGATTTAGTCTGTGCTAAGTCATATGGGAGGGTGCCGCGGAGCAGATCGATGGCGGCTGCGGGATCGTGCTGCTGCAACTTGACCGCGGCGCGAACTGTGGGAACAAGATACCTCTGCACAATCGTGTCCAATGGCGCTTCCTGGCTGACTTCGTCTGCGAGCCGGTTGGCTTCGCCGGTTCTCCCCGATCGGGCGAGCGAAAGAGCCAATACCATTTTCCCGTTTCGCTCCAATTTGCTCTGCAATGCCTGGTCCTGGGTTTTGTGCGCTTGGATGACCCTGGCCGCCTCAGCGTTCTGAAGGGCCGAAAAAACGAGGTCCGTGGAAATATTTTCCGGGTCTGAAGACAGCTTCGATGCCTGCGCTTCTAAGCGATCTGCAGAATCAAAGCGACCCTGCTGAAGTTCATATCTCGATCGTTCGCGCAAAAACACAACTCGATCAGGGCCGTGCGCTTCGCTATCGAAGATCCGGTCGAGAGTGCTCCGATCACCTTCGATGAATGCCAGTCGGAATCTTTGGATCCTGAGTCCGGGGCTGTCAAATTTCAGGGCTTCCGCTTGGGCCAGCCATGACCTCGCCTCATTGAACCTACTCGCGACTATGTTGCTAAAGGCCGCCCAAGAAAACTGGAGTGGACTCGGCCCCAGGCGCGCCGCCTCATCCTCTGCGTCGGCCGCACGATTGAGCTGGCCGAGCTGAAACAGCGTGTTCGCCAGATTCCTATAAAAGAAAATTTCGCGTGGAAAGAGTGCCAGCGCCCGAAGTAGAACGGAGTAGGCTTTGTCGAGTTCTCCAGTCACGTTACTGTAATAGATAAGCTCGATGTTCAGCTTGTCCTTCTCCGTCATGCGGTCGCGCAATTGGTAGGCGCGCGCGAATGAAGCAGCCTCTAGATCGAAATGTCCGAGAGCACCGTGGGCCGAGCCAATCTGTCGGTACGTAACCGCAAGGTTAGGGTCAAGTTCTACAGCGCGCTGATAGACTTTGAGCGCGCCCTCAAAGTCGCCGGCGAGGTAGAGCTTGCCCCCTCGCGCGGAAGCTTGCAAAGCCTCGGGCGAAGAGCTGAGTGCCTGTTCCAGGGGTTGATTGAAGCGCGCCAGCGAATCTGCGGGCTCTCCAAGTTTCGCGCGAAGGCGTGCGGCTGTGATTCCCAATTCGTGTACGATCTCATTCCGTTTACCGATGTCCACCTGCTCTTTGACCAAGGTCGCTCCCGACCCGCAGTCCAGCGCCCGCAGCTCCAAAAAGTAGCCATTGCCGGCATCGCCGATTGATTGGGAGATCACCAGCTTGCTGTTGGTCTTGGCGCAGATCTGGCGCGCCACGTCCGGCGTCAACTTTGTAGCCGGCGGGAGGTTGAGTTGCGCCAGGGTGCCGGAGACCTTATCGATGCCCAAAATGTTCAGATAGGGCGTTTGCGCCATCGTGGTGCGCAAAGCTGTGTCTAATGCGTCGTCGAACACCGGATCGCTGGTCTCGTTTTTGACATCGGCGAGAACAATGGTGTCCGTGGCGGAGAGCGTCACTCGATGGCTGAAGCTCCAGTACATCCAGAGGGCCCCAGCGATAACGGTCAACAGCGCGGCTGCCGTGAACCATTTGCGCAAGCGGAGAGGAGGCGACGGCGATTTGGTAACTTTCTCTCTGGTGGGAAATTCCACGAGTCGCGCATCGGTTTTTGAGGTTTCGGGCGCAACAACCTGAAGCGTGGCATCTTTTGCGATATCTGCGGTGGCGTCTACGGTGACATGCGCCGCGAACTGATATCCCTTTCGAGCAATGGTGACGATCAAGCGGGTGTCTTCGGAGTTGTCACCCAGCGCCTTGCGTAAATGCGAGATGTATTGCGTCAGATTCCCTTCTTCAACGAAGGTATCGCCCCACACGGCTTGCAGCAATTCCTCCTTGGTGACCAAGCGGTTGGGGTTTTGCACCAGGAAGAGAAGAACGTCGAATGCCCTGGGGGTGAGAGAAACAGGTGAATCCGCGCGACACAGCGCGCGCTTATCTGGATCTAGGACAAACTGCCCGAAGCGATACAAGTTATTCGTAGGAATCAGCTTATCGAGAGATTCAGAGTTTTTCATCTTTTTTCAGAGATTTCTGAAGGACTTCCGAACGCTCCGCCTTGAGAATACGCCCCGATATGCCAGCGAGTACCGCGATGCAAGCGGCTTGCCAGTGAACTCGATTAGCGGCTGTGGAAGCGATCGCAGAACTCGCCAAGGCCAGCGACGGAGTGACGAGGGAAATTGTTGAGCGCAGGGACATTAAGACGCGTTTTCTGGAGGGCAAAGCGGCACTACGTTCAAGCATGCTGTCCGCAACAGACCGACCCCTAAGCAAAACTGGCAGACGCCAAGCCAGCTTGCGAACGAATGTTGGGCGGAATTTCGTCAATTGGCGAAACTTCGCCAGTCGAAGTTCGATTAAGTTCTGAATGACCAATTGTTTAGCATCGGACCACCAAATGCTAATCACGAGCGCATGCACCTTGGAAGGGGCGCGGAATGCTGAAGATCCAGAGAAAGACGAATGGGGGCGTTAGTTTCACACTGAGCGGTCGAATCGAGGCGGAGGACGTGGCGGAATTGCAACGACTGCTCGATTTGGAAGACGAGGGGCGCCGCCTGACTTTGGACTTGCAGGACGTAACGCTGCTGGATCGTGACGCCGTACGGTTTCTGGCGCGTCGCGAAGCCGATGGAATTCAACTGGAAAACTGCCCGGCCTATATACGTGAATGGATTGAACGAGAGAGAGACCGCAAGAGCCGGCGAAAGGGATCGAACGTTGCGAAGCGTGCAACGCGCCGGCGAAGTCATTAGATTTACCGAGGAGGTTTTTATGAGCTTAAGCACTTTTCCCATCGTTGATCTGTACGACGAAGATTCCCGGCTCGCGAGTCATTCATCGCGCAGCCTCGGCCTGGACCTGTGGGAGGACTCTCTCTGCAAGGACGAGCAATTTGAAGGAATCGTAGGCCAGAGCGCGGCGCTGCGACGCGTGCTGGAAATGGTGCGAACCGTCGCGACGGGCGATTCCACGGTACTGCTGCTGGGTGAAACGGGCACGGGCAAGGAGCTGATCGCGCGCGCCATCCACAATTGCAGCCGGCGGAAGGAGCGCGCATTCGTAAAACTCAACTGCGCGGCGATTCCCAGCGGTTTGCTGGAAAGCGAACTTTTTGGCCACGAACGTGGAGCGTTCACCGGAGCCATCACGCAAAAAATTGGCAGGGTGGAGGTAGCGGACCAGGGCTCGCTGTTTTTGGATGAAATTGGCGATATCCCGCTGGAACTGCAGCCGAAGCTGCTGCGCGTGCTGCAAGAACGGGAATTCGAGCGATTGGGAAGCACGCGGACGAAAAAGGTTGATGTGCGTATCGTGGCCGCGACGCATCGCGACCTGGAGGGAATGATCCTGGAGGGGAATTTTCGCAGCGATCTATATTACCGCTTGAACGTGGTGCCCATTTCCATTCCACCTCTGCGCGAGCGGGCCGAAGACATTCCGCTGCTGGTGGAACATTTTGTGCGCGAGGCCGCGCGCAAGCTGAACAAGACGATTGATAGTATCGCAGCCGATACCATGGCGGCCCTGATGGATTACCGGTGGCCGGGGAACATCCGCGAGCTGGAGAACGTGATCGAGCGCGCAGTGATTCTTTCGCGCAGCGCGGTGCTGCGCGTGCCGCAGCGAGATCTGCAATCGCGCGTCGCGGCGGGACATTCCAGCGAAAAACTGGAAACTCTGGCGGACGTGGAGCGCGAGCACATCCGTGGGGTTTTGAAATCGACGCGCTGGGTTCTTTCCGGAGCGAGAGGTGCGGCAGCGCGACTGGGGATGAATCGGTCCACGCTGTATTTCCGCATGAAGAAGCTGGGGATTGTTCGCCCGTGTTGCTGAGGGCTGGCAATTCTGGTCTGTGCGATCCGGACGGTGTCAGGCCGGTTTTAGGTGTGGTGACGAGCGTCAACCTGCGGACAATTGTGGGCCTACCAACAGCGGGGGCGAGCGGGTCGCGTTGGCGCGGTGGCCGGATGATCTTTATGCTCTTTGCGGATAGCGAGTTGCGGCGGGGATGATCTGGCCGAACAACGGCACGCCGATTGCAGATGTAGACATGAAAGTTAACACGGCATTCAGGAATGGAGAGGGTGGCATGAACGCGGTGGTATTGCTGTTGGTATGGTGTGGGTTTGCCGCGTTGTTGGTGAGGCGGAAAAGGGACGGGCGCGCAAAACCAAATGGGATGGAGTAGAGGATTGCGACGAGGCAGTCGAAACATTCGAAACGGGAGATGTATTTATGGACGCACATCAAGTTTCTTCATCCAGGCTGCGAGCTGCTCTGCGCAGCCGGCCGCTACGGGTCGCGGTCCGAACGCGAACGGCGCAGCGGAGCAAATCATTTGTGTCAACAGTGCCGGTTTCCGAGATGAAAGTTGCGGCGCCGGCCGTGCATGAGGAATCCGCGCTGCTGCAGCAAGCCATGGACGGAAATCCAGACGCGCAGGAACAGATTTTCGCGCGCCACACCGGCAAGCTGCGTCGCATCGCATTCCGCATCGTGCGCAACCGAGAAGATGCAGAGGACGCGGTGCAGGATGGGTTGTGCAGGGCGTACGCGAAGCTGCAGCTGTTCGAAGGCCGGTCTTCCTTCTCGACGTGGCTGACACGCATCGTCATCAATGCGGCGCTGATGATTCGCCGCAAGAGAAAGGGCCACCGGGAGTCTTCCTTGGACGAATTTCTGGAGGTGCGGCCGGAAAAACCGCAACGCGAATTAATCGCCGCGGGGCCGAACCCCGAGGAGATCTGCAAGGCTGGCGAAATTCGGACGCTGGTAGAAAGCAAAGTGCGTGAACTTCCTCCCGGACTGCGCACGGCGCTGCAACTTTATGAATTAGACGGGCGCTCCAGCGCCGACGCAATGCAAGCGCTGCGAATCGGCCGGTCCGCGTTCAAGTCCAGAATCTCGCGCGCGCGCCGGAAAGTGGCGGACGATCTGCGGGAGTCTTTTCAGCCAGCGACGTGCGGGGTTTTCGCGCAGCCGACGATTTGAGCGGGGCGGCGACAGGACGTGGGACCGATTTGAGCAGAGGCGAATTGCAGTGGTTTGTGCTGTCTGCGCGCGGCGTTAGAAGAAATCTGGTGATTGGAGCGACTGCAGCGGGTGGGCTGTGGGGCGATTCAGGGAATCAAAACTGAGCGCGAGCAGTCAACCCGCACAGCCACGAGTGGCTGTGCCACGTCGGAATTTTACATAAAACAAGTTGACGAGATATACACGCGGTGATAGTTTTCGCGAATCGAAAGTGCCGGAGACTGCCAATGACCGTGCGTAGCCGAACGAAACAAGCTCTGGCAATGCTGCTGCCCGCGGGCGTGCTGGGAATATCCGCGCTGCTGGGGACTTTGCAGGCTGCAGCTACGCCGGCGGAACGAAACGATGAGGCGCCCATAGCGAGCGTCGCCGAGCGGCTGAGCGAGATCCGCGCGGGAGTCACCGAGATAGAGTTTAAGGATCGAAAGAATGCCGTGGGTGACGCGGCGCAGCTGGGAGAATGGCCGAACTTCGGAGGCGGGTTTGGATGGCGGAATGGCGGCTGGGGCAACGGCGGCTGGCGCAACGGCGGCTGGGGAAATGGCTGGCATAACGGCGGCTGGCACAATTGGCACAACGGCTGGGGCAACGGCGGCGGCTGGCACAACTGGCACAATTTCTGGCATAACTGGTAAATTCCGTGGACGCGCCGGTGCGAGACATGGCCACATCCTGCGATGTGGCGCCGCTGATCCACACTGTGGTGCTGCAGCCGACGCCCTTCTGTAACATCAACTGCCGCTACTGCTATCTACCGCAGCGGGATGCAAAAACCGTGATGGCGTTGGAGACGGTGATTGCGATCTTCGAGAAAATCTTCGCGGCGGGCTGGGCTAGCCCTTACTTGACAGTCATCTGGCATGCGGGCGAGCCGCTGGTACTGCCGACCTCTTATTATCAAGCCGCTTTCGAAGCCATTGAGACGTTGCGACCTTCCGGGATTGAATTGCGACATTCCATTCAGACCAATGGGATGCTGATTGACCGGGAGTGGTGCGACCTGATCAAGAAATGGCACATTGGCGTGGGCGTAAGCGTTGATGGGCCGCGGCACATGCACGACGCCAACCGGGTGACGCGCGCCGGCAAAGGTACGTTCGACAAGACCATTGCCGGGATCCGGCTGCTGCGTCGCGAGAATGTGCCCTTCCATGTGATCACGGTGCTTACGGCGGCGAGCATGAGCGCGCCGGATGAGCTGCTGGATTTTTACGTTTCCGAAGGGATTGATGATGTTTGCTTCAATGTGGAGGAGTCCGAGGGGACTTATGTATCGGGGCTGCTGGCGAGCGGCAATGCGGCGGACAGTTTTCGAGATTTTCTGGATCGGTTCTGGACGATGTCGCGGAAGAGTTCGCGGATTCAGTTCATTCGGGAGATTGATGGGATGATCCCGCGGATTTTCCGGCCGGAACAGAGCTGTGCGGAGAATGCACAGGTGACGCCGTTTGGCATGGTGAATATTGATTGCCATGGCAACGTCTCCAGTTTTTCGCCGGAACTGCTGGGCTACAAGAACACGAAGTACAACGATTTTATAGTGGGCAATATTCTGACGGAGTCGCTGGAAGACATGATGCGCAGCCCGGCGATGCAGGCGATGACGCGGGATATCAGCGCGGGCGTGGAAATGTGCCGGAAGGAGTGCGATTACTTTTCGGTGTGCGGCGGCGGCGCGCCGGTGAACAAGCTGGCGGAGAACGGGAGTTTTGCGAGCAGCCGCACGGTGTTTTGCAGCCTGGTACAGATCGTGCCGACGGATTTAATTCTGCATGCGCTGGAGCGCCTGGAGGGGGGCATGGACGGCGCGATCGCGCACGCAGCGCAGCTTTCCGCGGCGGCTGGAGCAGACAAGTTTCAAGGCGCGCGAGGATGACATTGGTGGCGCGGCGCGAACGCGTGAAGAAATTCGGATCAGATACTCCGGATGTTGCAATACACCCGATTGAGCGAGGTACGCGATGAAAAAGTGGATGATTGCCGCGATGGTATTCAGCGTATGTCTGTGCGGTACTTCTGCGTTTGCGCAGACGGGCTCCTCTGCGCCCAGCAAAGGCCAGGCCCCGCCATCCGCGCAGAGTGGCACGGCGCCAGAAGGATCAGGCGAGCCCGAGCAACAGGACGAAGCAACTGCGAAAATAGCGCCGGTGCTTTGGGTAATGAGCGTCGAGGCGATGAGCAGCACGCATGGACCGACGCTGGACGTGATACGGGTACGCGGAATAACCAGCACCGACGGTTGGGAGGACGCCGAATTGGTGCCGCTGACGAAGGGAACGCCGCCGGACGGGATGTTAGATCTGGCATTCGTCGCGCAGCCGCCGAGCAATTCGACGTCGCCATCGAAGAGCCCGGTGATCGAGGCGGTTTTCACGCTGGAGCCTGGCCATCCGTTCAAGGGCGTGCGCGTGCACGGGGCGACGAATCGTATTACGTTGAAGGCGATACCGGGTTATGCCGAAGCGCCGCCACCGCCGGGCGATTGCACGGACTGCGTGGGCAAGTACTTCGTGGCGAAGGGCGAAAGTGCGCCGGCGGGAGTGAGCTCCGGCAATGTGATTCACGAGGAAAGTCTGCCGAAGATTTTGCACGTGGTGAAACCCACGGATGGAATTGGCAAGCTGGATTCTGATCCGAATCGTCTGACGCTGGTGATCGGAGATGATGGTCGCATCGTGATTGCGGTGTGGGATTAGAGCAGGCGACGAGGCGGAACAACATGAACCTGAAAAAAATAATGACGAGCGGCTTGATCCTTGGCGCGTTGATCGCCGGCCCGCTGCTGGGCGCGCAAGATGCCCAAGCGCCGGTGGTGAACATCGATCCGGACCGGCACGGGAACCTGGCTGCGGCGCAGGGCGACATCGTGGATGCCTACCAGAGAATTGATTCGGCCCAGAGCGCGAACAACGATCAACTGGGCGGTCACGCGCAAAAGGCGAAGGATTTTCTGGCGCAGGCGGACGTGGAGCTGCGCGCGGCGGCAGACTTCGCCAATGCCAGGCAGGACGCCCAGCAGGAGCCGTCGGGGCCCGGGCCGGACAACGCTTCAGGAAACTGGACTATATACGCACAGGACATCGACGGGCCCGGCGGTTCCACCAAGTTCGTGCAAATCCAGCAATTTGGGACGCAGCTTTCCGGCCATTTCAAAGGACCGCACCAGTCCGGCGGAATTGAAGGATTTGTGAATGTGCATCACATCGAATTCAGCACGCATACACACGACGTGCTGACGTTCCGCGGGAAGATCCAGGGAAATACGATGTCGGGTCTGTATGGATTGCACGGGCAACATGCTCCGTGGAACGCGGTGCGTTCGGATTAATTTAGTCTTCTGCAGGCTGAGTGGTGCGCATAGGCGAGTGGCGCACCCTTCACCTCCAGCTACACGAATGCCGATACAAAGGAAAGAGCACAGCCACGAGTGGCTGTGCCACGGCACTACGCAATGATTACTCATCACTGATCACTCTTCAGTTGTCACTGCACGTTCAACTCACCATTTCTACCTGGGCTGCTGGGCGATCCTGCAGGCAGTAGAGGACCAGTTCTACGCGGGTGGAGACGCCTAGTTTGTCGAAGATGCGGAAG
>Ga0209038_10000452_pt1 | contig 12620 bp, 11 predicted proteins | sample BogFormECP03_OM3_FD_188237 | JGI IMG/M metagenome (GOLD analysis project Ga0209038, IMG submission 188237) | Bog forest soil microbial communities from Calvert Island, British Columbia, Canada - ECP03_OM3 (SPAdes) (version 2) | ecosystem: Environmental > Aquatic > Freshwater > Wetlands > Bog ...
TGATGATCTTGATGTTGTGGGCGTAGGTGGAAAGGTTCGCATCGTCGTGAATGGACTTGCGAATCTTTTGGGTGATGGCGCGGTCCGCGGGGTTCATCTTTTGTTGGTCCGCGGTGGGGGGATTTTGATTTTTGTTCATCTTGGTATTGTCTGGAGCTGGTTGCTGAGAATCTTGATGGCGGGCGATGGGCGCGGCTAGTAGCGAAGCGCTAAACAGCAGCGAGGCTAGCGGCAGCATCGGCCGCACGTATCGGGTGAAATTTTTCTTCATTTTCTCTCCTCGCTTTCTTTCGAGCTTGAGGATTTCTCAAACTTCCGAATAGGTTCGTTTGCGTCGTTTCGCTTGCTTGTTATGAAACTGAGGCCGTTGGCGGGAGGGTCTGAAAATCAAGACCCTCCCTACTGGGAATGCCGGCTCACTAGTGCTTGTGCTGGCCTTGCTTTACTTCGCGATCGTCGGTTTCGGTAGTCTTGTTGTCGCGCCCGCGATCGTGAGCGCCTTCGTTACGCTGTTGTCCGCGATCGGAACCTTCGTTCTGTCCCGGCCGCTGGCCGCCCTGGCTGCCCTGTTGGTGGCCGCCTTGCTGTTGGTTCTGGCCGCTTTGCTGGCCGGAGCCGGTGCGTGGATTTTCGTGGCCGGTCTGACTGCCCTGGCCACCCTGCTGACCACCTTGATGTTGGCCGCCTTGCTGGCCGCCCTGCTTGCCGGACGCCTGCTCGGTGGGGGTTACGCCGCCGCCCTGGTTATATTGATCGGGCCGGTTGCGCTTGTTGGGGTCCTGCTTGTTGGGATCCTGTTGCTGAGTTTCCGGTGCCTGACCGCGTCCCGGGTTCTTCGAGTCGAATTCGTGTTCTTTCTTGGTTCCTTCGCCTGCCATGGTGTGTCTCCTTTATTTTTAACTTTGCTACCCCACAAAAAAATTTTGCATCGATTGGATCGAGCGCAGATCGCAAACTAAGCGCGAGCTACCTTGGATTTGACTCGGGCGCCCGAGCGCGATGGCACTGCGTCGTCTTCTTCGGAATCTTCGCTGGCGGCTTCGACGTTAATCTGCTCGGCGAGCTGGGTCAGCTTTTGGTCGGTGTCTTTCTCTTCTTGCAGTGTTTGCCCCAACAGAGCGGCGGCTTCGTCTTCGCCTAACAGCGTCGCGTAAGTCTTGACACAGCCGTAGCCGGCGATTTCGTAATGCTCGACGCGCTGGGCTGCGGAAATCAGGCCTGCATCGCGCATTTCGGATTCGTCATGTTCCTCGATCATCTCCCCGCCTTCAGAGATTAGCCCCTCCATGCCCTTGCACTTCTTGCCTTTGGGACTTTCTCCGAGATTGTTGAAGATTTTCTCGAGACGGCCGACGTGGCCGCGCGTTTGCTCGAGATGTTGCTCGAAGCCTTTGCGCAGATCGGCAGATTCGGACGCCTTGGCCATCTTTGGAATGGCCTTCAGCAATTGATTCTCCGCGCTGTAAAGATCCTTCAATTCCTCTATGTACAATTCCCGCAATGAGTTTTGTTCCATCATGAGCCTCCTTCAGATTGCAGTGCACTTCTCGTTGCCTTTGCACTACGAGGGTCAGGTTACGCGGCGGGAAGGATGGCGGCCATGCGGCGAAGCCTGTAAATGCGTACGCCGGATGCCTGACTTTCGCAAATCGAGGACTTTCGCTGATCGAGAACGGCGCGCGGTCCAGTGCTGCCCTTAAGGGCACCGCTACGAGAGCTCGAGGAGGCCTACAGAGGCTTCTTGAGAGTTATACAGCAAAGGCCGAATCGACGATTTGCGTGCGGCCTTCTACACTTAGTGGGTTAATTGCGGCTGTGATCGGCGTCCCGTTTCGCAGCTTCGTGAAAATACGAGGACAAGCAAATCGAAACAGCGCGAAGAAAAGGGCCACGCAAGAAGCCAAAAGGAGGAGACACGATCATGAAGAAAAAGCTAGCACCAATCATCACCGTTTCTCTGGCAGCCGCGTTTGCCGCAGTCCCAGCCTTTTCCCATGCACGGCCTGGATCGGCTGTCTATCTCACGATTCCGCAAGACCAGGAAAAACCGCCCGAGAAGCCGCAAGAGGCGAAGCCACCGGAGAATCCGCCTGCGCACGAGCCGGACGCCAAGCCGCCGGCCAAGCCGGAAGAGAAGCCGCGCCCGCAGGAAAATCCTCCCGAACGTCCGGCTAACAATGACGAGAGGTCCAAGCCAGAAAACCAGCCGAAGCAAGACAATAAGATGACGCGGAACTCAAATAACAACGACCAGAACAAGAAGAGCGTTCACGCGCAAGCTAACGTTCATTATTCATTCCGGTCTCAGGACAAATCCACGCTGAAGCAGCACTTTGACGTGCAACTCCGCTCGGTCAATCGCTCGAACCGGCCGCACATTCGAGTGGGCGCATTCATTCCTGCGGAAAGCGTGAGCTTGATTCAGCCTGTTCCGGTCGAAGTGATTGGGCTTCTGCCGCCGATTCCCGAGGGTTGCGTGGTCGGATTCTGGGACGGCTTTGTGGTCGTTTACTACCCGGACGATTTCTACATTGTGAGCTACATCGATCTCCTCTAACGCGCGTTTGGCTCGCGGGCCGGACGCATCCCACCAAAACTCCTCTGATACTGGCCCCGCTGCTCGAAAGAGCAGCGGGGCTAGCCCCTTTATGGGGTCGATTCGCAGCGGTTTTTGTGCGGGCAGACTAGAATTTCTGCGATTTACGAGTGTCCGCGAACTGGCATCTTTGCTGCGGATCATGAGACCGTTGTCTTAGCGCGGGTATTTTTGGTATTACTGGGTGGCAGGCATTTCAATCTTAAGACAGGCTTGGAATTAAGGGCGGGTGGGGACCGCGCGCCATGAGCGAGAAACCGAAAGACGACAAACACGAGCCTGAAAAGCCGGCGGTGACTCTTCCGGGAACCGTTGAAAAGATCATTCCTTCTATGGGTCCGCATGAGCCGGAGAAGGCGCAGATCGCCGTGGAGGGCGGTGACGAGCTTTATCGGGAAATCCGGGTGGAGAACACTTTACACGACTCCAAGGGGAACGACGTGGGCCTGAAAGAGGGGGCGCAGGTAGAAGTGACAATTGCGGCAGATGCGGCAGCGACGACACCAAAGAAAAAGCCGGATGCGAAAAATCCCGGACAGCCCAGCGCGGCTTAAAGCCATTCCGGTCAGTCGCTTTAAGCTAGTCTTCAGGCAGAGCAAGCCCCGCAACAAATATCCGCTCTCGCGCTGCCGGCGATCCGCTACCCACTAGTCCCGTTTCTCTCCACGGCGCAGAATTCCCACTTTGAAACCTCAATCCTGCGGCAAATCCTTCGCGGACGTACAGAGTTCCCTTGATGGGCGTTGAGACTGTAAGCCGCTAGAGTTGCGTTGAAATCTATTCCGGCAACTCAAGGAGACTTCTGATGAACCGACCCAGTACAACCGGAACAATTCTTACCTTTATCGTGGGCTTGGGAGTGGGCGCTGCAGCGGCGCTGCTCTTTGCGCCGAAATCTGGAGAAGAACTGCGCTCCGATATCGCGGGCCGTTTCAACGACGAAGTGGATAACGTTCGCGGCGAGGTTCGTAACGCCCGCAAGAATATCAAGCGACGCGCGGACAAGCTCGTAAGCATGGCGAAAGATGAAATCCAGGACGTGATCGACGCGGGCGACGAGGCTTACACCGAGGCGAAGAACGCTTAGGCGCTGATGACGCTGAGCACAAACTGAAAGTACAACCTCAGAGAGTAAAGCTGTACCGAATCAGCCGGGTTACCGCATGACAGAAGTCATGCCCTGACAAAACATCGTAGCTGTCACACAGTTTGCAACCTGCTTCCGCTGACCTGTTGGTATTGCTGGACGCGGCTGCAATCCGGTTCTTTTTCACGATCTAGCGAACCCTAACTAACAAAGGACTACAAGATGGCGCCTCGGAAACCGTCGAAGCTAAAGCCCGCTCGCACCGCAGTTATCAGAACTAAAGGAGGCGAGACTCATCAGCAGGCGGACCCTCGCCAAGTTCCTCTTACCACCAATCAAGGTCTGGCCATTTCGGACAACCAGAACTCGCTGCGGGCCGGACAGCGGGGCCCGACCTTGCTGGAAGATTTCGTTCTGCGAGAAAAGATCACGCACTTTGACCACGAACGGACGCCGGAGCGAATCGTTCACGCGCGCGGGGCTGGAGCGCACGGATATTTTCAGCCTTACCATTCGATGAAGAAGGTGACCAAGGCCGCGTTTCTTTCGGATCCCAGAGTGAAAACACCTGTTTTTGTGCGATTTTCTACTGTTGCGGGGGAACGAGGCTCGCCCGATCTGGCGCGTGATGTGAGAGGTTTCGCGGTGAAATTTTATACTTCGGAAGGAAATTTCGATCTGGTCGGGAATAATATTCCGGTTTTTTTCATTCAGGACGCCATGAAATTTCCGGACTTGATCCATTCGGTGAAGATAGAGCCGGATCGCGGATTTCCTCAGGCTGCTTCGGCACACGATACGTTTTGGGATTTCATCTCGCTGATGCCGGAATCGATGCACATGATTATGTGGGTTATGTCGGACCGGGCCATACCTCGATCTTTCCGAATGATGGAGGGCTTCGGAATTCACACTTTCCGGCTGGTCAACGCAGCCGGGAAACGCCAGTTTGTGAAGTTTCACTGGCGGCCGAAACTTGGCACCAGCTCGCTGCTGTGGGATGAGGCCGTTAAGGTCAATGGAGCGGATGCCGATTTCCATCGCCGCGATTTGTGGGATGCCATCGCTGCGGGAGATTTTCCGGAGTTTGAGCTGGGCCTTCAAATCTTTGACGAAAAGTTCGCGGATCGCTTTGAGTTCGACGTGCTGGATGCGACGAAGCTCATTCCGGAGGAGATAGTGCCGCTGCAAATGGCCGGCAAGATGGTGCTGGATCGGAATCCTGACAATTTTTTTGCCGAGACGGAGCAGGTAGCTTTCTGTCCGAGTCATTTGGTGCCTGGCTTGGATTTTTCTGAAGATCCCTTATTGCAAGGCAGGTTGTTTTCATATCTGGACACGCAATTGAGCCGTCTTGGCGGGCCGAACTTTCACCAGCTTCCGATCAATGCCCCCAAATGCCCATTCCACAATCTGCAGCGCGATGGCATACACCAGATGAGCGTCCCTACGGGGCGAGTCAGCTACGAGCCCAATTCGCTGGCAGCCGATGCGCCTCGGGAATCGTTAGATCGCGGATTCGCCACGTCCGCGAGGCCGGTTGGAGGGACCTTGGAGCGGGTTCGTTCCGCATCTTTTTCCGACCACTATTCGCAAGCGCGGCTTTTCTATCGCTCGATCACCGCTCCCGAGCAAAAACACTTAGCGGGCGCTTTGACATTCGAGCTATCGAAAGTCGAAACCGAGGCGATACGCCGCAGGATGTTGGGGCACTTGCTGATCATCGACAAAAGTTTGGCCAACACGGTAATTGCCGCGCTGGGGGCTGAAGGCCAGGCCGACACCATTGCGCCGGCTGCAAGGCCGGTCGAGCTGAAGCCGAGTCCTGCGCTGCGCCTCTACGGAAAGACCAAGCCCACTCTGGCCGGCAGAAAAGTGGGAGTGCTGCTCGGGGCCGGATTCGATCCACGCCTCAAAAAAGAACTGGTGTCACAGATTGAAAAGGAAGGTGCTAAGGCAGCGATCGTCACTTCGAAAATTCAAGGCGAACTTGATTCGCAGGGCCGTCTGCATCCTGCTGAAATGGCGCTGCGCGCGTCACCGTCTGTGCTGTTTGACGCCGTGGCCATACTGGCGGGGCCAGACGGGGACAAGAGCTTCGCCGGCGACCCAAATGCCGAAGCGTTCTTGATGGATGCGACGAGGCATTGCAAGGCGGTCGGTTTTTCGGGAATTCCGTCGTTGTCGAGGAAAGCGGGACTCAAGAAAGAAAATGGCTTGCTGGACATCACTGAAAAAGCGGGACTGAAAAGCTTTATCGCGGCAGGCCGTACAGGGCGTTTCTGGGAGCGGGAAGCAGAACGTTGATGAACTTGCCGGGAAGATACAGCATGGCTCATTCCCGCATGGACGGTGAACGATGAGCGATCCTTTAGCCACCTACTTGCAGGATCATTTGGGCGGAGCGACGCATGCCGTCGAGCTGGTCGAAGCCATGCGCGACCATTACAAAGGGGCTGCGCTTGGAGAGTTCGCTGCATCTCTTCTTGTCGATATCGAGGCCGATCGAGAAGTCTTGCGCAAACTGGCCGAGCGCGTTGGCGCAGGCTCCAGCGGTATGAAAGAGCTGGCGGGGTGGCTGTCCGAAAAAGTCGCCCGGCTGAAGATGGATCACGGCGACGCGACGGGACTGGGGACGTTTGAGGCTCTCGAATTTCTGGAGTTGGGCATCCAGGGAAAATGGGCGCTGTGGCGCGCTCTGGCTGCCGCTGCGCTCGGCGACGCGCGGCTGCAAGGAATGGACTTCGATCAACTCGCGACGCGCGCTGAAACGCAGCGATCCAAAGTTGAAGTTTGGCGTCTGCAGGCGGCTCGCGCAGCGCTGGGACCGGGCAGCAACTGAAATGGCACGGTTGTGGGCTGATGATTCGGCCCGCTTTATAAAATGATCGTTACTCGAGCAACGTCACGTTTCCATTGCCGATGTCGTAATATGCAGCCACGACCTTGACCTTGCCGTCTTTCAGCAAACCCGAAATGACTGGAGAAGATTCGCGCAAGAGGGCCGCCTGGATCTTGGCGTTTGCCCTAATTGCCGCTTCGAGATCGTGGCCAGCCTGATCGACGGCCGGTTGAATATGCGGAAAGAGCGAGCTGATTTGCCCGGGCACTTCCTTTCCGTAAATCGCCGCCTTGACCGCTCCGCAACTGCCATGGCCCATAACCAGAATCACCTTGGTGCCCAAGACCGCGGCGCCATACTCGATACTGCCGATTATTTCCGGGGTGAGGATATTGCCGGCTACGCGGTTCACGAAAATGTGGCCGATGGTCTGATCGAAAACCAGCTCTACGGGCACGCGTGAATCGGCGCAAGAGAGCACCGACGCAAATGGCTCCTGCTTCTCGACGGTATTCTGCTTGAGAATGGCGAGGTCCTGCTCGAAAGCAGTCATGCGGCCGGAGGCAAAGCGCTTATTCCCGTCCATCAAATCTTGCAGGGCGGCATCCGGGCTGAGCTTGCTTTGCGCGAGTACTGCGCGCGGCGCCGAAAACTCGATTCCGGCCGCGGCCACCAAGCCTGCCAGCGCTCCGCCCGCGGTGACCTGTAGAAAGCCTCTTCGCGACGAACCCGTATCGGCTTCGCGCGCAATCTTGCCTGCAACATCCGCGCAATAGGCCGTTGGCGAGATTTCCGATTTATATTTCATAACACCCCTTTCAAATTTGAAAGAAAAGTCAAAGAGTTGAGTCGCTCGAGTGAGCTACAACGGATCTCAAGCGCGCGACCCATACGGCCCGACGTTTCCGCGGAATTATTCCTCAAAAAGGCCTGGTAAGCCACACCGAAGATGCCACGCTGAAGCGCGCCGCTGCGAAAACTGCTCAGACCGGTCAATTTGCTTGATTCGATGGTGCCCGGGGTGGGGGTCGAACCCACACGTCCTGTGAAGGACAGGGGATTTTAAGTCCCCCGCGTATGCCATTCCGCCACCCGGGCTGAGGTTTGTCTGCTGGGAATTATAGCGCGATTATTAGGGTTATTCGGCGGATCGACGGCACTTGCGGGGGCGATACTACTTGGTGGCGGATCCTTGAGCTTGGCCGTACTGTGGCGGGGCCGAACTGCGGGAGGGTCTAACGTACCCTCGCCTACGATTCTGAGGCGGCTGCTAGTTCGGCTATCCAGCGATTTAGTGTGGCTTGCTGCGTGGGCTTGGGGTCCACGAAACGGATGCCCAGGCCCATGCCGGGGTGGTTATACACTACCTTGGCGTTGGTTTCGAAGATGCCGGTGTCGCGGGAAATCTTAACTACTATATCGGTGCCGTCGGGGATGGGATTCAGGAAATCGAGATAGCAGCCGCTAACGCTGAGTTCGGAAATGCGGACCTTGAATTCGCTGCCGGAGCCGATGTCGATTACGCGAGCTTCGGCGATTAGCGCATAGCGCGGATCGCGGCGGCGTTCGCGGCCGCTGGCGGCGGGCGCCTGCGTTCTAGTTGGCTGGTGGAACGGATCACTAGTCATAGATTCGCGGTTTCGCTGAAAACATCCTAACGATTCTTGGTATCCCAAGCAAGATCAAGGGCCCTGGTCTTACTCAAAAAGTGACTAAGCACCTGAGACTATAAGACAGATCATCGATCGAAATTAAACGTTTGCGAAAATCATCATGACGACGGCGTAAAAGTGCGTCCGCGCTTGTGGCTGCGCTTTTCGGGAGAAGCGGCGGTAAGGACCTTTCCAATTTGAACGAGCAGGCGCCGCAGCTTGGCGCGGTCTTCGAGATCCATGTCAACAACTTCGAATGCGCGCGCCTGGGTATTGGCGTCGCGAACAATGGCTTGGCCCTTGATGGGTTTCTGATTCGCGGGATTGAGGCGCAGCGCGACGATGGTGCCGGGATGTAGATTGTGTTCGCTAAGGCTGACGCCGCCGCCGAGATTCATTTCCGGGATTTCGATATCGCAATTTTCCTTGAGGTTCATGGTTTCGCCGGCTAGTGAATGATCGAGCTTCATGCGCGGATAGCGGCGCTGGCGGATGCAACTTGAGCTGACGTCTATGTCGAGCGGTTGAATGGCCAGCTCGGCAACGCTCAGACCGCTCTTGGGGAGAAAATCCTTGGCCCAATCGGGATCGATTTTTTCGAGGGCTTGCGCGGCGACGATGCGCAGCTCGGTTGGGAACTGCCAGCGCCAGACCTGTTTGCCTTCGACGATGCGGCGCAGCGTTTTTTGCGCGGAAGCGGTGCGCAGGCGGCCGAGGGCTTCAATGGCTTTGAGCTGCAAATAAGCAGTGGTGCCGGGCGGTAGATCGCCTTCGGCTATGCGCAGGAGGCGCGATTCGGCTTCGTGTTCGCCGGCGATTCCGATTTCATCGAGAGCTAGAGGCTGCACTAGCGGATCGAGCGCATCGAGAGTGGCAAGCATCAGGCGGCCGCGCTCGGGAGCGCCGCTGGCGGCTAGCTGGCGGATTATGCGATCGTGCGTGGAGCGCTTCCATTCTTTCATACGGCCGGGAAGCATGATCTCGAGGGCGGCCAGATCAAGGCGCGCGAGTGCGGCGACGGTGTCCACCGCTTCGGTGGCCGGCGCGTTGTGCAGCGTTTCGCGCAAATGATTGACGGCTTCGGGACCGAGAGTTTTCAAGCCGCTGAGAAGCAGTTCGGAATCTTCGCGGAAACCGCTGCGGCTGAAGCGCTGTGCGAGCACTGCGGCGGCTTCCCCGGGAATGCGGCGCATAAAGGCAGTGAGGCCGTTGGGAAAGTTGCCGGTCTTGACGGCTTCGTCCACGAACTCGGAGAGGCGATTTTCGACTTCGATGCGTGGGCGGATATTTTTGCCGACGGATTTGCGCTCGCTCTCGATGTAATCCACCATTTCGACGGCCCGCTGCATGGCGGTGTAAGAGCGGCGCGTGCCGGCTTCTTGTGCTAGACGCACGAACGCTGCGCCAACCAGGCTTTGCAGTTCCGGAATTTTTTCTTCGCTGAGTTGCAGGCCAACCTCGCGAATTACGCCGAGAAATACTCGCTCTTCGCAATCGCCAAAGTGGCCGGCGAGTTCGACGATGCCCATGGCTACGGCGCGGCGGGCTTCGGGCTTTTCGTTGCGGATGCCTTTGGAATAATTTTCCAGGATTTCCTGGGCCTGGACTTTTTCGCCTTTGCTGAGCAGCTCCTCCACCGACTGACTGACGTTGGCGACGGGAATGCACCAGGCTTCCGGCGAAAGCAAGACTTTTTGGCGGCGGTCCTGCGGAACCTCGGACCAGAACTGCCGAGCTAGAACCTCGGAGTGCGTCTCGAAGCTGACGCCGGCGCGAAGAAGTTTTTCTTCGTGCTTGCCTAGAACTTTGCGGAGGCCGTCGATTTCGCGGCCCATGCTGTCGAGCATTTGGCGGACGGAATCTACTTGCACATCGCCGCGCTCGTAACTTTCCATGGCGAAACGAATGGCTACGTGCTCGGCCAGGCGCAGAAGCGTGGATTGATCGGCGCCTTCGGCTGGAACTTGCTGCGCGATTCCCGCGAGTGCTTGCGTGAGAGTGAAGCGGGCGCGGCGCGGCAATGTGGAGACGCGCGATTGGAACGCGGTGGATGCTGTGTCGGCGTCAACGTCTGAGCCGAGCGAGGCGATTTGCGACAACATTTTGAGGATGCCGCGGAGCTCGTCTTCTTGCAGGCCGATTAGACCGGCTTCGACGAGAACTGTCCCGCCGCCGGAGTTTCGGCTACCGCGCCGGGCTGGCACTGAACTGGAGCTCAATCCTGTGCTGGAGCCTTGACCGGGGCCGCGTCCGGGACCTAGGCCGGGACCTAAGCCCGGACCCAATCCATGATCTCTGCCAGTGCCTGATCCGCTTCCGGAGCCGCCTCCCGAGCCGCTTCCTGAACCTCCCGAACCTGAGCCGATTGGCCCGCTCCAGCCCGGGCCATCGTCTGGCGATGCCGAGCCACTGCCAAAACCACCGCCGCCCAGGCCGCCTGAATCTGAACTCGCAGCACCGGATTCAAGCCACGATAGGCCGAAACTGGGTGCGCCCGGAACCACCACGCCGTTGCCTTCTCCGCCGCCCGAGCCACCACCGGCGTGGAAACCACCGCCTTCACCGTAGCTGCTGCCGTTGCCGCCGTCGCCAAATCCGCCGGAACCACCTGAACCCGAGCCATGGCCACCGGAGCCTGAACCGCCAGAACCTGAACCACCGGAGCCCGAGCCGTCACCGTAGCCTGAGCCGCCAGAGCCTGAACCACCCGGACCGCTGGGGCCGCGTGAGCCTTCGGCTGCTGTAATCATTTGCAGCAGCTTCTGTGGATCGTTGAAAAGGTCGTTGTACTTGCCCGCTTCCATGCCGAGCGTGTGCGCGGCAAGCGTTGCTGCCAAGGTGCCTTTGGCGACGGCAGAATCGGCGGGCACGTAGCAGATTTCGTTGATGGTGATGGAGGTGTCGCCCTCGAGGGCTGCTTTCAATTGCTCGGCCAACGCGGTGGGCTTGGCGCCTACGCCTGTGGGGAAGGCTTTCACCATGCGGGCTAGCGAGTTTTGCGTGACTCTGGGTGAAAAGTGAATGCTGGCTATGCCCGCGGCGGATAGCAGCCGGGCGAAGCTTTTTTCCGCTGCGGCGGATTCCAGAGCTACGCCGTCGAGGAGCAGTTGCTCGCCGGAAACGGAAAGCAGCAGGCCGGCTTCGTCATCGTGGCCCAGGGCGGTTTTCAGCTCGGTCCATGCAGTCGTGTATTGGGCTTTTGTGCGCGGGTGGCTGAAATCGTACATGCGCGAGAATTTGAGCAGAATATTGAGGCTGCGCACGAAAGCGCGAGCGGATGTTGATCTTTGGCTCGTAGACATAGAACTATCCCAGAAAACTATTTTGAGACAGAGTCGTTTTGCTGCGAAGTAAAGTTTGACGAGAACGGGCGAAAACGACAATGGTACGGCCGTACTTAAGTGTTCAATTCGAGCAACTTGCGAGTTTGGGGGATTGGCGCGAAAAATGGGGCCGAAATGCGGGAGGGTCTGAAGCACCCTCCCCTACTGGGGATTCTTGGCCAGCCACGACTCTAATTGGACTACGCCGCCTAGGATGGTTTTGGCGCCTTGATTCATTAGGCTTTGGGCGCGATGTTGGCGGGCTTGGCTGCGGTATGGCAGGACACCTAGGAAGGGGACTTTCGCGGCTTTGCTCGCTACGGCGTCGTCTATGTTGTCGCCTAAGTAGATGGCGCTGCTTGGATCGCGACCGTTTAGGATTATTTGCAGGCCTTCGGGATCGGGCTTGGGGTGCTTTACGTTTTCTACCGTTACGATTTTGTTGAAGTAGGGACGTAGATTGTTGCGATCCAGCGTGTAGTCCAGCTCGTGGCGGATTCTTCCTGTGAAGATGGCTAGTTCGGAATTTTTTCCGAGGCGTTTTAGGACGGGCTTGGGTAGCAGCCAGCGCTCGTGTTTTACATTGCCGGAATTTTCTTTGCCCCAGTAGATTTCCTGGAATTTTTGTTTGATTTCATCGTAGGAATTTTGGAAGCCGAGAGATTGGATCCAAGCGTGGGAGAGTTTCCAGTCGTCGTTGAAGCCGCCGCGATTTTTCCAGTTGTGGATTTCGGAGGCGGTTACGCGCTTGCCGGTGAAGTGATGTAGCGTTTCGATCAGAGTGCGGTGGAACGAACCGCGGACGTCGACGAGGACGCCGTCCACGTCAAAAATAATAATTGCTGGCGCGGTCAGGAGCGCGATTCCTCGGAGTCGTTGGTCGAGCTCTCGGCAGAAGATACTTCGTCGTTAGCTTCCGATTCGCTGGCTTCGGCGGCTTGGCCTTCGGGCGTGTCGGATTCTGGCTCGAGGGAGTCGGAGGTCCAGGCTTCGCCTGGGGCGAAGGAGGCGGCTACGCCGCGGATCTCGGGTGTTGGTGCGGCGGGCGATTGTTCGGGCTCGGGCTGGCCTTTCGCTGTTGCGCTGGCTGCGGCCGCAGCGACTGCCGGTTCGCTAGCGG
>Ga0209038_10000454_pt1 | contig 12573 bp, 10 predicted proteins | sample BogFormECP03_OM3_FD_188237 | JGI IMG/M metagenome (GOLD analysis project Ga0209038, IMG submission 188237) | Bog forest soil microbial communities from Calvert Island, British Columbia, Canada - ECP03_OM3 (SPAdes) (version 2) | ecosystem: Environmental > Aquatic > Freshwater > Wetlands > Bog ...
CTCCCTCGCCTGTTCGATGACGACGCATAACCCTCTGAACCGCCGTACGCGGACCCGCATCTACGGTGGTGTGGCAGGGGAGAGCGGGTGACCGCTCCCCCTATGCCGATTTTTAGGTTGTGAGGTTTTCGAATCGTGGCAGTGCGGGCGCCCGGCAGCGATCGGAGAGAATCTTGCAGACGAAAATAATTCGCGGCATTGTGACGGCTTTGCTCGGCTTGGTTTTTGTGGGGTTCGTCGTGGTGAATTCTCGCGCTACGCGGGTAGTCGCGATGGCCCACACTGACGATGGCGACGATCCCTGGTCCAGCTCGCAAACGGTGCAGCCGGCTGATCTCGCGAAGGAACTGGCTGCCCCGGCGCACCCCAACGAGTCTGTGGTGGTATGCGTGGGATTTCGTCCGCTTTATCAGGGCGCGCATATTCCTCATGCTGTGTTTCACGGAGCTGCTTCCACCAGTGCGGGACTGGCCGAACTGAAGAGCTGGGCGCAGAAGATTCCCAAGTCGGGGAACGTGGTGTTGTATTGCGGGTGCTGCCCGTTGGCGGATTGCCCGAATCTGCGGCCGGCGTTTGTGGCGATGCGCGATATGGGTCTTACAAATCTGCGCGTTTTGATTTTGCCGAAAGATTTCAACACGGATTGGATTGAGAAAGGCTATCCCGTCGAGAAGGGAAAGTAGCGGGAGCGCTGGCGGCGACGATGTGCGTTGCTACGAGCGTTTAGAACCTGTGAAAGAAATGCAAAATCGGTACTTCAGCGGCTAATGCCGCTCGGTTTTTTCGTGGGTCATGGCGTGGCCCTTCGATCCTGCCGCCGGCAGGCTCTCAGGATGAACTGAAGCCACGACCTACAAAGATTCTCGAGTTCTCAGACAGACTCTTCAGGCCAGATTACTGCTTGCTCTCAGGAAGTTTTTGCGGCTGCAACGCCATGCCCAGCAGGCCGGCGATCAGCACGGCGGGATAGAGTTGGCCGATCAGCCCTTCGCAAACCGCGAGAGTGCGCGCGATGGGATGCACGGGAACGATGTCGCCGTAACCGAGTGTCGTCAGCGTCGTAAAACTGAAATAGACGTAGCGCGCCATGGGCGACACGGCTTCCTGAGTACTCGTCGTGGGATGGATCGAGCCGGGGATGATCATGTCCGCCAGAAAATAGGCGTAGGACCATACCAGGCCAATCAGCAGGTATGCCGCAATTGCTCCCAGCACGCGATGTAAGTTGATCGCGCCGGGACTGAACACTTGAATGAGGGTGATCACGGCAAACGCCAGCAGGCACGACATCAGTAGAACCGATTCGAGCACGGGGTGGCCGAATTTCGGGATGTACGCGCCGGTCCAGTGCACCGCCAGTCCGGCGATCGTCAGTGAAACCACCAGAAACGTCAAAGTGCGGCCGTGCTTGGTTGCGACGGCGCCGGAGAGCAGCAGAATCGAGATCACCAGATCCACGATGAATTTCCCGAGCCAGCCCAGGCCGGCGAGAGGGAAGACCACGAAGATAATCAGGATCAGAACAGCGAGGAAAAACGTGAGGCTCTGGTCCAGCAGGCGGACGCGCGTGAAGAAGCCCTGCGGTTGAGATCCCGCATCAATTTTAAATTCTGCTGGGTTCAATTTAATAGGCCCCGCATTCCCGCAGTCACGGTACTTCTGCGGCGTCCGGCTGTCAATGTCGCGGCGGCAGGCTGATGAATCGGTTTTTGATTACCGCATCGATCGGGCGCAAGACGCAGAGAACTGGCAAGTCCATTTTGGCTTGAGATCCTCGTCATTTTTTCCGAGTTTGACATCGTGCTCCGCTCACACTAGGCTTTCGTCAGATTCGCATGGAGTTTGTCGATCGAACGGCGGCCCGGAGCTTCTGCAGCAGTGGCTGTTTCACCTAGGAGACACATGAGAGAGTGCGTGCGCGTGAGGCTTTGCGTAATTTTTCTTCCGCTGGCGATGATGCTATCTGTCTTGCAGGCGCATGCGCAGGACCGCACCCAAGGCCGCTCGATGGTTATTTCACGCAGGGGAGTGGTGTCGGCGGAAAATCCGTTGGCTGCCCAGGCTGGAGCGAGCGTGCTGGCCCACGGTGGCAACGCCGTGGACGCGGCAGTGGCAACCAATGCGGTGATGGGCGTCGTTGAGCCGATGATGAATGGAATCGGCGGCGATCTTTTTGCGATTGTGTATGACGCGAAGTCCGGGAAGCTTTATGGGTTGAATGCAGGTGGCTGGGCTCCCGCGGGCCTTTCCGTCGAATTTCTCAAATCCAAGGGCATTACGAAAATGCCGCAGTCAGGCATCCAGTCGGTAACCGTTCCTGGCGCTGTTGATGGATGGTCGAAACTGCTCGCGCGTTTTGGTACGAAGAAGTTCTCCGAGGTTCTTGCCCCCGCGATCTACTACGCTCGCGAAGGATTTCCTGTGGCCGAATGGGATGCCGCATATTGGGCGGACGAGGTGGATCTTCTGAAGCAGGACAGGAATGCCGCGGCAACCTACTTGCGCAATGGCCGCTCGCCGCGAGTGGGCGAGATTTTCTGCAACCTCGATCTCGCGCGTTCGCTTGAAGCGATCGCGTTCGGCGGCAGAGACGCGTACTACCGGGGCGAATCTGCACAGAGCATCGTGGCGTTGTCCAGCAGGCTCGGAGGCACGATGATGCTGGAGGACCTGGACGATTATTCCAGCGAATGGGTCGAGCCGATTTCAACCACGTATCGCGGGTGGACCGTCTACGAGATTCCGCCGAACGGGCAGGGAATCGCCGCGCTGGAAATGCTGAACATTATGGAAACATTTTCGCTCGCGCAGCTCGGGCATAACTCCACCGATACACTTCACGCCATGATCGAAGCGAAGAAGCTGGCCTACGCGGATATGTACCGCTATGTCGCAGATCCAAAGTTCAGCCAGGTCCCCGTTCCGGGCATGCTCTCCAAGGAATACGCCGCGCAACGCGCGAAGTTAGTGGATATGGCCAAGGCGAATTGCGATGTGCTGCCCGGCGCGCCGCAGCTTGCGACGAGCGGCGATACGACTTATCTGACCGTCACCGACAGCGACGGCAACATGGTGTCCTTGATTCAGAGCAATTATTCCGGGTTCGGGTCGGGCCTGGCGGCGGATGGAACCGGTTTCGCCCTGCAAAATCGCGGAGGGCTCTTCAGTGTTGATTCCGATTCTCCCAACAAGCTTGCCGGTCACAAGCGGCCTTTGCATACGATCATTCCGGGTTTCATGAGCAACGGGCAGGAGCGGATTGCGTTCGGAATCATGGGCGGCTTCAACCAGGCGCAAGCGCACGCGCAATTCGTTTCCAACGTCGTGGACTTTGGGATGAATATTCAAGAAGCTTTGGAGGCCGCGCGCTTCAGGAAGGTAACTTTTGCAGGTTGCGATGTGGACCTGGAGGATCGCATTCCGCTCGCTGTTCGTGACGGCCTTACCGCGCACGGCCATAAAATTAATCTTCATGGTGCATACTCCGCCACGATGGGCGGCGGACAGGCAGTGCAACGCGATATTTCTACGGGAGTGAACTACGGAGCCTCCGATCCTCGAAAGGACGGCGAGGCAATTCCGGAGCCGTCCCCGGAAGAATGACGCGCTAGAGACCTCAGGAAGGGCTCGCAGTTCAGCGGCTGGTCAGAATACAATGGTATATGGATCCGGCTCGTAAACCCGCCATCACGCAGGCTGCGCGGCGGACTGTGGATTTGCGCTTTGTGGAATTGATGGACAAGGTGCGCCGCAGCCGTCCGGGCGACGACCTGGAGCTGTTGCGCCGCGCTTACGATTTCGCGGCGGAGCAGCATAAAACGCAGACTCGCCTTTCTGGCGAGCCGTTTCTCTCCCATCCTGTAGAAGTGGCGCACATCCTTGCGGACATGAAGCTGGATGTGACTTCTCTTTGCGCCGCGCTGCTGCACGATGTGGTGGAAGATACAAAAATTCCGCTGGAAACAATTTCCGAACATTTTGGCGCGGATGTGGCGCGGCTGGTGGAAGGCGCAACGAAGATCAGTCGCCTGGATCTTTTGGCTCCTGAAGCGCGGCAGGCGGAAAACGTTCGCAAGATGCTGCTGGCGATGGTGAATGACGTGCGCGTGGTGGTGATCAAGCTCGCCGACCGGCTGCACAATATGCGCACGCTGGAATATCTGGATTCGGAGAAGCAGCAGCGCATCGCGCGCGAGACGATTGATATTTATGCGCCTGTGGCGAACCGGCTCGGCATGGGCTTGATTCGCGGAGAGCTGGAGGATCTTTCGTTTCGTTACCTGGAGCCCGAAGGATTTTTTGAACTGCAGAAAAAACTCGCAACCAAGCAGAAAGTCTTCGACAAGTTTTTGCTCGAAGTGCAGGATGCCATCCGCGACAAAATGGTGGAGACCGGGATTCCCGCCGAAGTGCAGGCGCGCGTAAAGCGAATTTATTCGCTGCATTTGAAAAGCCAGAAGCAGCAGCGCACTTTGGATCAGGTGTACGACTTGCTGGCAATCCGCGTGATCACCGACACCGTGAAAAATTGTTACGCGACGCTGGGCGTGATTCACCAGATTTGGCCGCCGGTACCGGGGCGTTTCAAAGATTACATCGCGATGCCACGGCCCAACCTTTATCAGTCGCTGCATACCACGGTGATTCACGGTGGACAGGCTTTCGAAGTGCAAATCCGCACGCAGGACATGCATCGCATCGCCGAACAGGGCGTGGCCGCGCACTGGAAATACAAAGATGGGCGCACGGAAACTTCCAGCGCAGATGACCAGCGCATCGTGTGGATGCGGCAGCTGATCGAATGGGTGCAGGAAATGCAGGAGCCGAGCGAATTTCTCTCGACCTTGCGTGTGGACCTGTATCCCGAAGAGGTTTACACCTTCACGCCGATGGGCCGCGTGGTGGTACTGCCGCGCGGCGCGACGCTGATTGATTTCGCCTATGCGGTGCACACCGAAGTGGGGCATCAGTGTACGGGCGCGAAAGTGAACGGCGCGATTGTGCCGCTGCGGCATTCAGTGGCGAATGGCGACGTGATCGAAATCATCACGCAGAAAGGCCACGAACCTTCGCGCGATTGGCTTTCGTTCGTGCACACTTCGCGCGCACGCAGCAAAATCCGGCAGTGGATCAATCTGCATGAGCGCGAGCAGGCCAAGGATGTGGGCAAGCGGCTGCTGGAGAAGGAAGCGCGGCAGGCGGACATTGTTCTGAAGAAAATTTCGCCGGAAGTCTGGCAGCGCGTCGCTTCGGAATACGGGTGCGGGCGGATTGACGATCTTTATGCCGACCTGGGCTACGGAAAATGGTCGGCGCGGCAAGTGCTGGCGAAAGCCAGCGGCCAGCCGCTGACGGATCCCGCTGAAGAAAAGCAGCCGAAGATCGTGGACACTGTGAAGCGTATGCTGGGCATGAATGACGGCGCGATTCTGGTGCGCGGGCACGACGATCTGATGGTGTACCGTTCGAAATGTTGCAATCCGATTCCGGGAGATGATGTGATCGGGTACGTCACGCGCGGGCGCGGGATCGCGGTGCATGGGAAGAATTGTCCAAACGTGCAGAATTTGCTTTACGACGCTGAACGGCGCATCGCCGTCGAGTGGGCCGGGCAGACGCAAGCGACTTTTCCAGTGCGTTTGCGGATTCTTACCGAGGATCGACCTGGGATGCTGGCGAGCATTACCACGGTGATCAGCGACAACGGCGCGAACATTCGCACATTTGAAAGCGGCGGGCAGGATTTGCGGGCGCGCATTGAAGTCGCGCTGGACGTGCAGGATCGCAAGCAGTTGGAGCGTATTCTTTCTGGAGTGAAGCGCATTCCCGGCGTTTTTGATATCGAGCGCGTTTACAACGTTTAGCTTTGGCGGCGTGATGGCATTCGCCGTGCTCTCCGTTTCACTTGCGCAGGCTCCGATCCTGCAAAACCCGTAATCTTTGCGCGTCACCCGGATCCACGCGGGCGTTCACTCTGTACAATGAAAGCGATGGGGACGGTCCCGGCAACCGGTTCCGCCCGCGGATTCGGCCGCGTTGTGCGCCGGAGGAGTTCGTTCGCGGCTATTTTCATATACGCCGTGCTGTTGTTGCAGCTGGCGTGCGATAGCCTGAAGCCGCTTGACACCAAACCGCTCGATAACGCCGGGATCGGTTATACCGCCATCAAGGACTTGAAAGCGCGACGCATCACGGCCGCGGAGGTCGGCGAGATCGCGAAAGTCCGCCAGGCTGGCCTTTCCGATGAAGATTGCGTGATGTTGCTGCAGATTTTTCACGGCCGTGACGAACCGTTTACTGCTGGTGACGCCATCGCGTCGTTGCATCAAACCGGTCTGAGCGAAGGTACAGTGCTGGCGCTGGCCGGAATGGATCAGGTGGGCGTGGGTTACGGCGAACTGCAAGCGATGCACCTGGCGGGGCTTTCTGACGCGATCGTTCTGGAAGTGGCGCGCCATCGCGCGGCAGGCACGCCGGCACTTTCGGGCGCGTCGTTGGGCACGCTGCGAAATCTGCGGATGGACAACGTCACTTTGCTGGAATTGGTGCGCCGCGGGATTCCGGATTCCGAAGCACCGGAAATTATCGCGGCACGGCGCCACGGTTCCACGGACGCCGAGATCCTGCACCATTTCACCGCTTCTTAAGCACGGCCACGCGGCTTCTGGCCCTTCGTGGGCGCAATATTCCGGGCGCATTTCCATTTTCCATTTTCCCTTTTCTGCTCGCACAGCTAGAATCCTTGCATCTTGACTCGCGTCGCGCCTCGTTCGCTTTGTGCTTTGCTCCCGCTTGTGGTCCTTTTGCTTTGCGCTACCAGTTGCACTGTGCCGCTGGCTCCGGGCTACCAAATCCTGAAGGAATCGCGCGAAGTTCGGTTCAGTGCTGGGCCCCCGCCGGAGTTGCGGATTCGCACGAGTTACACACTGCAGAATTCCGGCCTCAGCGATCTGGCGTTCATTGATGTTATTTTTCCGGACAAGAGAATCTACGGACGAACTAACCTGCACGTGGAATGGAACGGGCATGAAGTGACGCCGGAAAAACTTCCCGCGGAATATCAGGCGGAGCATCCGGACACTCTGCGTCTGCGGTGCGATCCGCCGTGGGCGCGGAGGGAACAACGCAGCTTGCAGATTGATTACAGTTTCGTGGCGCCGGCGGAGCAGGGCGCGCGCATCACGCTCGGCGCAGCTAATTTCCACTTGGGCTCGCGCGGATGGATTCCTTTGCCGCAGCCGCCGGAGCGTGTGCTGGCTACCTATCCGGCGCGGCCTCCGAAGACTTTTTACACCCTGCGCGTTCCCGACAATTTTCTGGTTCTTGGGGGCGGCACGCCGGCCGGCCGGAAAAAAGAGGGCGGTGAAATAGAATATCGCTTTGAATTGCGCAAGGATGATTTGCCGGCGTACGTCGTGGCGGGCCGTTATGTGGATTCCTCGTCGCAGGGAAAATCGGCGGGGAAAGCTGATGTGGCCTTCTGGACGATGCAGCCGCTGCAGCAGGATTCGGCGGCCGCGGCGCAGCGCCTCGCAGCGGCGTGGTCCGCGCTGCAAAAAGATTTCGGGCCGCTCGATAAGAATATCCCCGGGCTCCACGTTGTGGAGTCGCCGGAATTGCGCGCGCGCCCGGCAGAAGAAAATCAGGCTGCAGGGGCTTCGTTTCCCGGCGGAGCGCTGGTGAATTCGAGCGCGCTGGCGCTGGGCGTTCAAAGCGACGAGCTGGTGCAGGACATAAACCAGGCCATCGCGCGCAGCTGGTTTGGAGTGGAGATGTATCCCGCGCCGGATGCGGCGGTGGGAATCGGCGAAGGGCTGCCCAATTACGCGACGATCGTTGTGGATGAATCTACTGGCGGCGAGGCCGCGCGTCAGCGTCGCATTAGACACTTTCTCGATGCGTATGACAAGGCAGTGCAGGAAACAACGGGAACGCCGAACGCCGAAAAATCGATCGTCACGACGATGCTTTACGATCCCTTCGTGCAACGCCGCATGGCTGCCGCCAAGGCTGCGTTGTTTTTTATCTCGCTGGAGGACGCGTGTGGCGAGGCGCCGGTGCGCAGCGGGCTGGCGCAGGTGGTTGCGTTGCTGCGCGGCAAGGAAGTAGGCTTCAATGACTTGCGCGCGGCGCTGGAGCAAACTACTGGGAAGAATCTGGCAGAGCCCTTTCGCGTGTGGCTGTATCGCACGGGATTGCCGCAAGATTTTCGCGAACGCTATGCTGCGGAAAAGTAGAACAGCGAAATTAGAAAAGTGAAAATGGAATAGAGAAAATTGGAGATGGGGCGGCCGGCGAGCACCGGCGAATGATTTAGCGGGGCTGGATTTGCTTTTCTATTTTCTCATTTCCAGTTTTCATCTTTTGCCTTGAGGAGGCGTTGTGAGGGAAGTGATTTTCACTGAAAAAGGACCAAAGGCCATCGGCCCATACTCGCAAGCCATCAAGGCCAACGGATTCATATTTGTTTCGGGCCAGACGGCGTTCGATCCGACCACCGGTAACGCGCTGACCGGCGACGCGGCGCAGCAAGCGGAATGCATCATGGAAAATTTGAAGGCCATTGTGCAGGCGGCTGGATCTTCGCTGGATCGCGCGGTGCGCCTGGGCGTGTTCCTGAAGGACATGAACGACTTCGCCGCGGTGAACGAAGTGTACGCGCGCTATTTCCCGAAGGATCCACCGGCGCGCACCACCGTGGAGGTGGCGCGGCTGCCGCGCGATTTCCGCGTGGAAATTGATCTGATCGCGCTCGCCTAGCGTAGCGTGGCGTCGGGTAATGAAGGAAGACACCACGATCGGCGGCCCCAGCGGAAGATTTCCCGCGACGTGCTGGTCCGCCGTGGTGGCTGCGCGCAGCGACGATCCGCGGGAGCGATCGCGGGCGCTCGATGCGATCCTCGCAGCCTACTGGAAGCCCATTTATAAATACCTGCGCATACGCTGGAATAAATCCAATGAAGATGCCAAGGACGTGACGCAGGAATTTCTGGCGCAGCTGATCGAAAAGGAATATTTGAGCGATTTCGATCCGGCCAAGGCGCGTCTGCGAACATTTCTGCGCGTGTGCGTGGACCATTTCGTTGCCAATCAGACGAAGGCCGTGAACCGGTTGAAGCGCGGGGGAGACGTGCTGCACGTGGCGCTCGATTTCGAATGCGCCGAAGCGGAATTCGCGCGCGCGAAATCGCATTTGACTGTGTCCGCATCGGCGGAAAGCTTCGACGAATATCTGGAGAGGGAATTCGTGCGCAATCTTTTTACGCTGGCGCTGACGGATCTGCGGTCTTTTTGCGAGGCGCGTAGCAAGCTACGTCATTTTCGGCTGTTCGAGCGATACGATCTAGACGACTCGGACACATCCCGCCCGAGTTACGCGGAGTTAGCGCAGGAATTCGGGATTGCCGTGACGGACGTGACCAATCATCTGGCGTTCGCTCGCCGCGAATTTCGCCGCATCGCACTGGAGAAACTTCGCGAGATGACTTGCTCTGAAGCGGAATTTCGCCGCGAAGCCCGCGCGCTGCTGGGAGTGGAGTCCGCATGAACTGGCTTTCGGATGAGGCGATCGCACGCTTGCGTTCCGCGGGCGCCGAGCCGGATCTTGCGGGAACTCGCTATCGCCTGATCGAGCGCATCGCCAGCGGCGGCATGGGCTCGGTGTATTTGGCCGAGGATGCGATGCTGGGCCGGCGCGTGGCGATAAAAATTCTGGACGTACCGGACTCGAGCGGCGATCTCGCAGCGCGTCTGCAGCGAGAGGCGCACATTCTGGCGAGCCTGGAACATCCGGGGATCGTTCCGGTGCACGATGCAGGCACGCTGGCGGACGGCCGCGTTTTCTACGCGATGAAATTTGTGGAGGGCGAGCGCCTGGACCGTTTTTCCGAGCGCGCGAGCACATTGCCCGGCTGTTTGCGCATCTTCCAGAGGATTTGCGACACAGTCGCGTTTGCGCACACGCGTGGCGTGCTGCATCGCGACCTGAAGCCGGAAAACATCATGACCGGGCCGTTCGGCGAAGTGCTGGTGATGGATTGGGGCGTAGCGAAAATTCTGCGCGCTGATCGGATTTCTATGCCGAACGAAGCGATACCCGACCAACCGCGTGAAACTCCACGTGGGCTGGCGGCGGTTTCCATGCGGACACCGTTGAAGACGGCTCACGGCGCGGTGCTCGGAACGCCGGGATACATGGCGCCGGAACAGGCGCGCGGTGACGTGGAGCATCTCGACGAGCGGGCCGACATTTATTCGCTGGGCGCGATGCTGCAATTTCTGATTGCGGCGAACGCGCGCGGCACGCAAACCACGCCACGCGCGGTGAGCGCGATTGCGCGAAAGGCCATGGACGCTGACCCTGCTGCTCGCTACGCTTCGGCCGCCGAGCTGGGCCAGGATATCGCGCGCTATCTGGATGGCCTGCCGGTGCTGGCTTACCCCGAAAATGCGTTGCAGAAGATTGCGCGCTGGGCCGCACGGTATCGGCTGGCGATCGTGCTGGTGCTGACGTACCTCGTGGTGCGTGCGCTGCTGATTTTCTGGTTTCGGCGTTAAAGGAATTTCGATTCACGGTTAATAGAATGGCGAGGGCTGGAACACACAAGCGCCCCGGAGGAATTAGATGAACAAGATCACTTACGGGCTGATTTTGGGCGGTATTCTGGGGATTTTCGACGGGCTTACTTCCTGGTTTACGCCCGCGGTGCGGCCGCAGCTGATGGGCATCGTGCTGGGGTCCACGTTCAAAGGATTGCTGGCGGGCGTATTGATCGGCATCTTCGCACGCAAAGTGCATTCGCTGGGTCTAGGCGTGCTGTTCGGGCTGGCCGTGGGATTGTTGTTCGCGTTTTTCATCGCGTACATGCAGCGGAATTACTACGTCCAGATCATGGTGCCCGGCGGATTGGTGGGCCTGATCGTGGGCTATGCAACGCAGAAGTATGGGGACTCGTCCACAGCCTCGCCGTCGCGAACCTGAGCGACCGGATCGTCCTGCCATCCTGCGCCGGCGCCATGTGTGTACCTCTTCGTCCACACCGCATGGCGCAGGGCGCGGTTTTTCAGTATGCTAGTCGCGTTCATATTTGTGCAAAGATTTGGCGGCAAATTCATACTGGTGCGCACTTCGGTCCCCTCCGTGCGATTGAAGCTGGAACTTTGCTCAGCATCCTGCAAACGCAGCCAACACGCCTGTCGTCCAACCGCGATGGTGATGCTGCGCGCGATTCCATTTTCAACACTGTTCGGCAATAATTACCGGTGAGCGAATGCCTGAGACCAATTTCGACCTGATCGTAATCGGCAGCGGCCCGGCGGGCCAGAAGGGCGCGATTTGCGCGGCGAAGCTGCGCAAGCGCGTCGCGGTGATTGACCGCACGCTCATGATCGGCGGCGTTTGCGTGCATACCGGCACGATACCGAGCAAGAGCGTCCGCGAAGCGATCTTTCAGTTGACGGGCAACGCCGTGAAGGCTTTTTACGGCGATAACTATCGCGGCAAGAACGATATTTCGGTGCAGGACCTTTCCTTCCGCGTGCGCTCCATTATTTCGCGCGAGACGGAAGTAATTCGCGCGCAGCTGAAGCGCAACGGGGTGCAGATTTTTCAGGGCACCGCGCAATTCACCGACCCGCACACCATCGAAATTCAGGGCGACACGGAAAGAAGCGTGATCCATGGCGAGCATATTCTGATCGCCTGTGGCACGCGTCCGGCGCGCAATCCGGAAATTCCTTTTGATGATAAACGCATTGTGGATACGGACCGGCTCACCGTGCTGGAAGGTTTGCCGCGCGAGCTGATCGTGGTGGGGGCCGGCGTCGTCGGGCTGGAGTACGCGTCTTTCCTCGCAGCGCTGGGCACGGAAGTTACTTTGATTGATCAACGGCCTACGCTGCTGGATTTTGTCGATCGCGAAATTATCGAGTCGCTGGCGTATCATCTGCGGCAGATGGGCACGACGTTCCGGCTGGGCGAGAAAGTCACGCGCGTGGGGATTGACCCGCAGCGCGATCGAGTGTTCGCGGAACTGGAAAGCGGCAAGAAAGTGCAGGCCGATGCCTTGCTGTACGCCGTGGGCAGGCAGGCGAACGGCGATCAGCTGCGGATCGAGTCGGCGGGGCTGGACACGGGCGAGCGCGGGAAAATTAAGGTGAACGCGCATTACCAGACAAATGTGCCGCACATCTATGCCGCCGGCGACATTATCGGATTTCCAGCGCTTGCGAGCACTTCGATGGAGCAGGGGCGGCTCGCGAGTTGCCACATGTTCGGCGCACCTTCCGAGCACATGCCCGAGCTTTTTCCTTTCGGCATCTACACGATCCCGGAAATTTCGATGGTGGGACAGACGGAAGAAACTCTTACCGCCAACAAAGTTCCTTATGAAGTGGGAATCGCGAAGTACAACGAGCTGGCCAAGAGCATGATGCTGGGCGATGAAAGCGGAATGCTGAAATTATTGTTCGACCGCAATACGCGCAAGCTGCTGGGGGTGCATGTGATCGGCCAGCGCGCCACAGAAATTATTCACATTGGCCAAGCCGTGCTGTATTACGGCGGCTCCATTG
>Ga0209038_10000455_pt1 | contig 12563 bp, 15 predicted proteins | sample BogFormECP03_OM3_FD_188237 | JGI IMG/M metagenome (GOLD analysis project Ga0209038, IMG submission 188237) | Bog forest soil microbial communities from Calvert Island, British Columbia, Canada - ECP03_OM3 (SPAdes) (version 2) | ecosystem: Environmental > Aquatic > Freshwater > Wetlands > Bog ...
CCCGAGAAGTCCACGAGCTTGCGCGCGGCGAGCGCCGGGCCGAGGCGATCGCGCGCCTCGTCGTCCAGCATTTGCCAGACGCGATCGCTGATCGGGGCGTGGGAGCGAAGGAGGTGGTTCATCGGCATGGCGGGGGCAGGATTCGAACCTGCGAAGGCAGAGCCAACGCGTTTACAGCGCGTCCCCTTTGACCGCTCGGGAACCCCGCCGGGCGACCGTCAGTCTAGGGGCTAGGACGCCTCTCGCAACTGCTGGGCTTCGGGGAGCACCTGCAGCTTCTTCAGCGTGCGGCTCTCGATCTGGCGCACGCGCTCACGCGTGATGTTGAACGCCCGGCCCACCTCCTCGAGCGTGCGTGGACGCCCGCCGACGATCCCGTAACGCAGCTCGATCACCTCGCGCTCACGCCGGGGCAGCGAGGCGAGCACGCGGGCGATGCTCTCCCGGCGAAGCGCCTCTGAGGCGATCTCGAACGGCGATTCCGCGGATACGTCCTCGACGAAGTCCGCGAGTGCCGAATCGTCTTCCTCGCCCACCGGCTTCTCCAGCGAGATCGGCTGCTGGGCCAGGCGCATGATTTCGCGCACTTCGGGCACCTCGCATTCGAGCTCTGCGGCCAGCTCGGCAGGAGTGGGTTCGCGACCCAGCCGCTGGATCAGCTGGCGCTCGGCGCTCAGGAGCCTGTTGAGCCGCTCCACCATGTGCACGGGAATCCGGATCGTGCGCCCCTTGTCGGCGATCGCGCGGGTCACGGCCTGACGGATCCACCAGGTCGCGTAGGTCGAGAACTTAAAGCCGCGGCGATAGTCGAACTTCTCGACCGCCCTGATCAACCCGAGCGACCCCTCCTGGATCAGATCGAGGAACGTCAGCCCGCGCCCCACGTAGCCCTTGGCGATCGACACCACGAGGCGCAGGTTCGCCTCCACCATGTGCTGCTTGGCCATCATGTCCCCGCGCTCGATCCGCTTTGCGAGGAGCACCTCCTCGGCGGTGCTCAGGAGGGGAACGCGACCGACCGAGCGCAGGTACAGCCGCAGCGAGTCGAGGCTCGGCTCGACCGTCAGGTCTAGCTCTGAGCGCTTGAGCTCCTCGATCCCTCCGCGCAGCCCCTCGGTCTGATCCTGCTCGCGCTCGGGCCCGTCCTCCTCGGAGTCCTCCGGCTCGTGGTCCTCCTCGCCCGGCTGCTCGCCGCTCAGCTCGTCCTCCTGGAGCTCCTCAGAGATGACCTCGGAGGTCAGGAGTCCCCGTTCCTGACCTCCGGCGATCATTCCCTTGATCTCCTCCACCTCGACCACGGCTGGTTCCGCGACGATCACCACTCCCTCACCCATCTCCCGCAACACAACCCCCCTGGCTCGATCGGACTCCATTCAAAGCGACTCTGCGCTCCCTTTCCCCGGGCTTGACACGAGCTAAGTGCGGAGTGATACCAGAATCCAAGGTCATAAGTGTCGGCGCTGGACGAGTCTGTGGCCGGCGGATCGCCCCGCGGGGGCGCGCTACGCTAGGCCCACGGTGCAGGCGACGCGGCTCACATCTCCGCCCTTCCCCGCACGGGGGACCGACGACGACGTCCAGGCGCGCGTTCCGGGGGTCCAGGTGGGTCTCTCGCGCGTGGGCGTGACGGGTGTCGAGAAGGTGGTCCGCATCCGCGACGAGCTGTTCTTCGCGCGGCTCGACTGCTTCGTCGATCTCAGCCGAGATCAGAAGGGCGCGCACATGTCGCGCTTCGACGAGGTCGTCAACGAGGCGATCGGCGAGGTCGTGCTCTCAGAGTCGCCGTTCCGCGCCGAGACGCTCGCCGAGCACATCGCCGAGCTGGTGCGCTCGCGTCAGGGAGCTGAGCGCGCCGAGGTGACGATCGCCGCGCGCTACCCCGAGCACAAGCCCGCGCCGGTGTCGGGCATACGAACCCAGGAGATCTACACGCTGCACGGGCGTGCGGTCGCGTTCGAGCACGGCACGCGACGCATGGTCGGCGTGTCGGCCACGGGCATGACCGCCTGTCCCTGCGCGCAGGAGCTCGTCGCCGGCCGCGCCGCCGCACGCCTGGCCGAGGACGGGTTCTCAGAGGATCAGATCGAGCGCGTGCTCGAGCGCGTGCCCGTGGCGACACACAATCAGCGCGGCCTCGCGACGCTCAACATCGGCTGCATCGAGGACTGCGAAGCGGAGATCGACGCCTCGACGCTTCTGGCGATCGCCGAGGCGAGCATGTCCTCTGAGATCTACGAGCTGATGAAGCGCTCAGACGAGGTCGAGGTGGTGGAGAAGGCCCATCGCCGCCCGCGCTTCGTCGAGGATTGCGTGCGCGAGATGATCGCTGGTGTGATCGGCGCCTTTCCGCAGCTTGGCGGCGCGAGCTTTGTCTCGGCCCGCCAGGAGAACCTCGAGACGATCCACCAGCACAACGTGGTTGCCGAGCGCTACGGCCTGCTCTCGGAGCTGCGCGACGAGCTCGACTCGGGCACGCCCGCCCCGCATCAGACGAGCCTCGAGGAGTGGTTGGGCGCAGGCGTCTGAGCGGCGCTTCAGCTCTACGCGCCAGGCGCCTCGGCCTGCTGCATGCGGCGGCGCAGGCCGAAGAAGTAGTCAAGGCCCGACAGCACCGTCACCACGACCGTGACATACAGCAGCGCCGAGACCCACAGGGGCTGCCCGTGCACGGCGATGATCGCGAGGATGGCCGCGATCTGCAGGCAGGTCTTGACCTTGCCGAACGTGCTCGCGCCCATCACCACTCCCGCCTGCGTGGCACCGAGGCGCAGCACCGTCACGGCGAGCTCGCGCGTGATGATCACCATCGCCACCCACGCCGCGAGCCGGTGCAGCGACACCAGCGAGATCAGCGCGGCGATGATCAGCAGCTTGTCGGCCAGTGGGTCCATCAGCTTGCCGAACGTCGTTATCTCCGCGCGCGCTCGCGCGAGGTAGCCGTCCACGAAGTCCGTGAGCGAGGCCAGCGCGAACACCACCGCCGCGATCACGTCGCCGTCGGGCGTGTTGCCGAGCAGCGCGACCACCAGCGCGGGCACGAGCATGATCCTCAGCACCGTCAGCACGTTGGGCAGGTTCAGGGGGAACACGGTGAGGACACTACTATCGCCGAAGCGACTCCACGAGAAAGGAAATTCCCATGCAGAAACGCACGCTCGGACCGAACGGCCCCGAGGTCTCAGCGATCGGGCTCGGCTGCATGGGCATGTCGGCCTTCTACGGCACCACCGATGAGGCCGAATCGGTGCGCACGATCCACCGCGCGCTGGAGCTCGGCTGCAACTTCCTCGATACCTCGGACATGTACGGGCCGTATACCAACGAGCGGCTCGTCGGGGGCGCGATCGCCGGCCGCCGCGACGAGGTCTTCCTGGCGACGAAGTTCGGCATCAGGATCGAGCCGGGGCAGGACGGCACGCAGCCGAAACGCTCGATCGACGGCTCACCCGCGTACGTACGCTCGGCCTGTGAGGCCTCGCTCGGACGCCTTGGAGTCGAGCACATCGACCTCTACTACCAGCACCGCGTCGATCCGAACACCCCGATCGAGGAGACGGTGGGCGCGATGGCGGAGCTCGTGGCGCAGGGCAAGATCCGCCACATCGGCCTCTCGGAGGCGAGCGCACAGACGATCCGCCGTGCCCATGCCGTCCATCCGATCACCGCTGTCCAGAGCGAGTACTCGCTGTGGACGCGCGACCTCGAGTCCGATGTGCTGCCCACGCTGAACGAGCTCGGGATCGCGCTCGTCGCCTACTCGCCGCTCGGGCGGGGCTTCCTGTCCGGGCGCTTCACCTCGCCGGATGAGCTCGACGAGGGCGACTTCCGCCGCTACGGGCCGCGCTTCACCGGCGAGAACCTGAACCACAACCTGAAGCTCGCCGAGCGCGTCAAGGAGCTCGCCGCCGAGAAGGGCATCACCCCCGGCCAGCTGGCGCTCGCGTGGGTGCTCCACCGCGGCGAGCACATCGTCCCGATCCCCGGCACCAAGCGCGTGTCCTACCTGGAGGAGAATCTCGCCGCCGCGGACGTGGCGTTGAGCGAGGAGGAGGTCGAGCGGATCGCCGAGGCGATACCCGTGGCCGCCGGGGCGCGCTACGACGAGGCGGGCATGCGGGGCGTCAACATCTGAGGCCAGGCGTCTGCGGCGGGGCCGCTCGCGGCAGGAGCGTCAGTAGCCGACGGAGTAGAAGCTCACGTGCCTGCAGTCCTCAAGCTTCCAGTGGGGCAGCGCGTGATGGCTCGTGAACACCACGATGCCGGGGTTTTCGCAGTGGATGATCCCGCCGTCCTCGTGCGCGTGCACGACCGTGTCGGGGTTCGAGCCCGTCCACACGTAGTTGTGGGTGTCGTTGGCGTAGATGAAGTTGGGGCCGTTGCCGGCGTGGATCACGGCGGTCTGGGTGGACTCGCCGCTCGGGCGGTAGTCGCCCCAGATCACATCGCCCGCCTCGCCCCCGTAGATCGTGTCATCGCCATAACCGCCCAGCAGGTAGTTGTGCTCGCCGGGCACACCGCGCAGCACGTGGTGAAGGCCGGCCGGGCCCTTGTCCATCACCAGATGCTGGTCTGAGGGCCAGCCGGCGTGGCTTGTCATCGCCGTCGCCGAGGCCGCCACCACAAGCGCGGATGCGCTCACGAGCAGCAGTGCGACGATCCGGCGAGGGTTCATAACGTGGATGAGGATGAGGATGGCATCGTCGCCTGCCCGCCTACCACGACGTAAACCGCCCCAACTAGGTCATGCGGCTACCGCCGGACGAGTGTGGCCCCGAGGCGCAGTCGCGCGCCCGCGCTCTGCGGTGCGCGAGCGCTAGGGTGGCGTGAATGCCGCTGATACCCATGGTTATCGAGCGAACCGCGCGGGGCGAGCGCGAGTTCGACATCTACTCGCGACTGCTGAACGAGCGCATCATCTTCCTGGGGACGCCGATCGACGACCAGGTGGCCAACCTGATCGTGGCACAGCTCCTGCACCTGGAGAGCGAGGACCCCGACAAGGACATCTCCATCTACATCAACTCGCCCGGCGGGAGCATCTACTCGGGGCTCGCGATCTACGACACGATGAAGTTCGTCAAGCCCGACATCCATACGATGTGCGTCGGCATAGCGATGTCGATGGGCTCGCTGCTGTTGGCGGCCGGCACCAACGGCAAGCGCGCGGCGCTGCCCAACTCGAGGATCCTCATCCACCAGCCCTCCGCCGGCTTTCAGGGCCAGTCGACCGACATCGAGATCCACGCGCGCGAGATCCTCAAGACGCGCGAGCGGATCGATCAGATCTACGCCGAGCACACGGGCAAACCGGAGGAGGAGGTGCGCGCGGACATGGAGCGCGATCGCTTCTTCTCAGCCGAGCAGGCGCGCGATTACGGCCTGATCGACCGGGTGCTCGACAGCCACTGAGCGAGCCCGAGGGAGCGGCCGAACAGTTTGTCGGCGTTGACTTCACGCGAGCGCTCGCTGCTCCTGGCGATAGCGATCCTCACCGCGTTGGCGGGGGTGGCCAACTACCAGGTATGGGCCGCTGTTCCGCGCTTCGCGATCGCCACCATCGCGCTGGCGGGCCTGGCGTGGGTGGTTTCGTTTGCTACCGGGCAGCTCGGCGAGCGCTTCGGCCCGGCCGTCACCGGGATGCTGCAGTCGACGCTCGGCAACCTGCCGGAGCTGTTCGTCGTGATCTTCGCGCTCCAGAAGGGCGAGCTGGTGGTGGCCCAGACGGCGCTCGTCGGCTCGATTCTCGCGAACGCGCTGCTGGTGCTCGGCCTCGTGATCGTGGTCGGCGCCCGCCGCGCACCCGACGGGGTGATGCGCTTCTCAACGCGCCTTCCCCGGGACACGGCCACGCTGCTTCAGGTGACCGCGTTCATCATCGTCCTGCTCGGGCTATCGCTGGCGGCGCACGACCCGGCGAGCCATCACGTGAAGACGATCTCCGCGATCGGGGCGGTCTGCCTGCTGATCGTCTACGGCACCTGGGTGGTGCCCTACCTGCGCACGGACACCGCTCCCGATCTCGGGTTCGCCGCGGGCGAGGCGGGCGAGGGGCGCGAGGCGGGCCAGCCGGGCGCTCAGGCCGGTGCGGGCTCGATCGCCGGCGGTGAGGGTGAAGCAGCGGGGCCGCGGCTCTCGCTCGGGCTGGCGCTCGTGCTGCTGTTCATCGCCGGGACGGCCTCGGCGTTCGTCTCAGACTGGTTCATCAACGCGCTCGAGCCGGCGATCGTCCAGCTGAACCTCTCCCAGGCGTTTGCCGGCTTCGTGATCGTCGCGATCGCGGGCAACGCGGTCGAGAACACGGCAGGGCTGGTGCTCGCCTCGAAGGGACGCTCGGACCTCGCGATCTCGGTCGTCAAGAACTCGGTCGCGCAGATCGCCGCATTCCTGTTCCCGCTGCTCGTGCTCGTCTCCTTCGCCCTGGCCACGACGCTCACGTTCGCCCTGGCGCCCGTCTACATCGGTGCGCTCCTGCTCGCCACGCTGGCGCTCGCGCAGGTCACCGGAGACGGCGAGGCCGCTGCGTTCGAGGGCTGGGCGCTGGTCGCGCTGTACGTGATCCTCGCCGCGTTCACGCTGTATGAGTGACCCTCAGGAGATCACCCTTTCGCCAGTCCTCCAATCAGGGCTCCGGCGAGGCCCGCGGCCCCGGCGGTGGCGGCGGTGTTGTTGTCCATGCCCTCCAGGGGCGCGATGAACAGCGTCTGGATCGCGAGGCGGCCGGGACCCGTGAAGCGGTTCCAGGTGAGCTTTCCCCCGCCGCCCATGATCCCCGTCTTGAGCCCCATCGTGATCGACTCGAGCTTGACCGAGGGATCCTTGAACAGCCAGCCTCCGGCCTCCACGTCAAGCTGCTCTTCGGCGTCGAGGTTCACGAGGAACACGTTGCCGTGGCCGTGCAGCCACACGAGGGCGTCGCCGTCGGTGGCGCGGAACTTGTCCATGAAGAACCCGGAGCCGCCCAGCACCATGTTCTGCACGCCCTTGATCCGCTCGAAGCTGTAGTCGAGGTTGTCGGTGGCGGCGATGAACTGGTGCTCGCGCACGTCCAGCCCCTCGCCCTGCTTCAGGTGCAGGGGCACGCACTGGCCGGGGGAGTCCCGCGAGAAGGCGATCCGTCCCTGACCCTTGGTGCGGGTGAGGAAGAACTCGAGGCCCGCGACCTTGCGTTTGATCGCGCCCGGGAGCTTCTTCAGCTCGATGTCCAGCTGGGTCTGCTTCCACAGCAGCACGTGATGCTCGAACATGACCGCGCGTCCACTGATCTCGATCTGCAGCTCGGGGACCAGCTCGCCGCGGATGTGGTAGGTCACGCCCGCGAACGTCTCGTCGTGCACGCTTGCGGGGATCGGCTCGGGCAGGTGCATGAGTTCGGGCTCCTTCTCTGGGTTGGCGGGGTCCGGAGCTTGGCGGCTGGGGTGTGCCGCGTCAAGGCCATTCGGGGCGATTCTGTCGGTGCTGGCTCCGGCGACGCAAGCGCGCTAGACTGCTTGGACCTCGCGCCTGGGCGGGGTTTTTCTTCGCCTGGGCTGCTGTCAACAAGCTACGCAGGGATTTTGCACATGGCCCGCGGAGACGTTCGAATCGCTATCACCCTCGCGTGCGAGGAGTGCAAGCATCGCAACTACCAAACCAATAAGAGCAAGCGCAACAACCCGGATCGAATCGGGCTGCGCAAGTACTGTCGCTGGTGCCGCAAGCACACCAGCCACAGGGAGACCCGTTAGCGCGGGAGCGCTGCCGTGGCCCGTGACCGTAAACGCGCAAAGCAGCGCCGTGAGCGCCGCGGTGCAGCAGGCCGGGCTGCCGCCGGTAGCGCCGACACGCCCGCGACCGGTGGTGCCGACACGCCGGCAACCGGTGGCGCCAACGGCGCCCCGGCCGAGCCCGTGCTCGACGCGCCGAATGGCGCCCCTCCCGAGCCCGCTCCCGGGACGATCGAGCGCGCCGATGTCCCCGCGGCGCTCGATCACGCCTCGGCCGAGGTCGATGAGTTCGACGCGGCGATCGTGCGTGGCGCCGGCGGCGTCGCTGCCAACCCCGACACGATCTCAGAGGCCGAAGTCGAGGCCGAGGCGCTGGCCGAGGGGGATATCAGCGAGGACGAGCTTCAGGAACCCGCGGGCACCGCTGTACGCAGGCGCCCGGGCGGCGGTGGGCCCGACGGCGGCGTCACCGCCGAGCAGGCCTCCGGGGCGCCGATCCGCAAAGGCAACCGCGCCGTGGGCTTCCTGCGTGCGAGCTGGGCCGAGCTCCAGCGCGTGCAGTGGCCCGACCGCCGCCAGGTCTTCCAGGCCACAGCAGTCGTCCTCGGCTTTGTCGCGATCGCGGGCGCCTATCTCGGTCTGGCCGACTACGTCGCCAAGGAAATCGTCGAATTCATCCTTTCCTGATCGCGCATCATCCCACCCGCCGCTCCCATCCGTCACTGAACTCCTCAAGGAACCCTGAATGTTTCGCTGGTACGTCGTCAACACCTACTCCGGCCATGAGAACAAGGTCAAGGACAACCTCGAACACCGGGTCGTGTCCCTCGGCCAGCAGCGCGCGGTGCGCAATGTTGTCGTGCCGACGGAAGCCGTCTCGGAGATGAAGGACAACCAGAAGATCACGGTCGAAAAGCGGACGATGCCCGGCTACGTGCTGGTGAACATGGAGCTCAACGAGGACTCCTGGGGCGTTGTCAAGGGCACCCCCGGCGTGACCGGCTTCGTGGGCGCCTCCCAGGAGCCGGTCCCGCTGACGCAGGTCGAGGTCGATCGGCTGCTACACAAGGAGGTCGCCACGGCGACGCGCACGCGTGCCCAGTTCACGATCGGCGAGTCCGTCAAGGTGGTCTCCGGCCCGCTCTCGGACTTCTCCGGTGAGATATCCGAGATCAACGAGGACGCGGCCCGGCTCAAGGTCCTCGTTTCGATATTCGGCCGTGAGACTCCAGTAGAGGTAGGGTTTGATCAGGTGAAGAAGCTCTAATGGCCAAGAAGGTTCTGACGACGATCAAGCTGCAGGCGAACGCCGGGCAGGCGAGTCCCGCCCCGCCGGTTGGTCCTGCGCTGGGCCAGCACGGGATCAACATCATGGAGTTCTGCAAGGCGTTCAACGCCCAGACCCAGAACGAAACCGGGACCGTGATCCCGGTCGTGATCACCGTCTATGAGGATCGCTCGTTCACGTTCATCACCAAGACGCCTCCCGCGGCCGTGCTGATCAAGCAGGCGCTGCGCATCGGCAAGGGCTCGGGTGAGCCCAACCGCGTCAAGGTCGGGACGATCACCCAGGCGCAGCTGCGCGAGATCGCCGAGCGCAAGCTCGATGACCTGAACGCGCACGACGTCGATCAGGCGGCGAAGATCATCGCGGGGACCGCGCGCTCGATGGGCGTGGAGGTCTCCCCATGAGCTCCCACCACGGCCGACGCTTCGCCGAGGGGCTCGCCAAAGTGGACCGCGAGCGCGAGTATGAGCCCGCGGAGGCGGTCGCGCTCGTGCGCGGCCTGGCCACGGCGAAATTCGACGAGTCGATCGAGATTCACGTGCGCACGGGGCTGAACGTGCGACACGCCGACGAGCAGCTGCGCGGCACGATCGGCCTGCCCAACGGTCTTGGCAAGGACGTGAAAATCGCCGTGTTCGCGCAGGGCGAGAAGGTCCGCGAGGCCGAGCAGGCAGGCGCCGACGTGGTCGGCGGGGAGGATCTTGCCAAGCGGATCGAGGAGGGCTTCGACGAGTTCGACGTCGTGATCGCCACGCCCGACATGATGTCGGTCGTCGGACGCCTCGGACGGGTGCTCGGGCCTTCGGGCAAGATGCCCAACCCGAAGGTGGGAACGGTGACGATGGATGTGGCCAAGGCGGTCGAAGAGTCCAAGTCGGGCAAGGTCGAGTACCGCACCGACCGCACCGCGATCGTGCATCTCGTGATCGGCAAGGCGAGCTTCGACGACCGTCAGCTGCTCGAGAACTACGCCGCCGTGATCGAAGAGCTGATCCGCGCCAAGCCCTCGGTTGCGAAGGGCCGTTACCTGCGTACGATCACGCTGACTTCCACCATGGGTCCGGGCGTGAAGGTGGACCCAAGCCGCACACGTGACATCATCGGGGAGGCGCCCGCGGCGGGCATCGCCGCTTAGCGCGTCACCCACAGGCCACCAGAGACCCCCGGCGGGATCGCCGATCTTTGCGATCGGTGCGCCCATAAGACCGGGACAGGAGCCCCAATGAACCGAGACCAGAAGGCCGTGGCGATCACCGAGATCGCCGCCCAAATCGATGAATCCCAGGCGATCTTCGCGGTCGACTACCGTGGCATCTCCGTGCCCCAGGTGGCCGAGCTGCGCGCCAAGCTGCGCGAGGCGGACGCCACGTTCAAGGTGGTCAAGAACTCGCTCACTGAACGCGCCGCCGATCAGGCCGGCGCCGACACGCTCAAGGAGTTCCTGGCGGGACCCACGGCGCTCACGTTCGTGCGCGGCGACGTCGCCACCGCCGCCAAGGCGATCGCCGACTACGCGCGCACGACGCAGCTGCTGCCCTTCAAGGGCGGCCTCATGGAAGGCGCCCCGCTGGATGTCGAACAGATCCGCTCGCTCTCGCGGCTGCCCTCCCGGGAAGTGCTCTACGGCCAGCTCGTGGGCGTCGTCGCATCCCCCGTCAGCGGCCTCGTCCGCACCCTGAGCGCGCTCGTTGGTGGGCTCGCCTCGGCGCTCGGCCAGGTGCGCGACAAGAAGGAGTCCGGCGAGATCCCCGCCGGCGAGCCCCCGGCCGCCGAGGCGCCGGCGCCGACCCAGGAGCCAGAGGCCGAGGCGCCTGCAGCCGAGGCGCCCGCGGCCGAGGAGGTCAAGGCGGCCGAGGAGCCCGAGGAGGCAGAGGCGTCCGCCGAGGCACCCGCGACCGAGGAGTCCGCCGCGGAGGAGCCTGCAGCCGAGGAGCCTGCCGCAGAGGAGCCTGCCGCAGAGGAGCCTGCCGCTGAGAAGCCCGCCGCTGAGGCGACGGTCGAGCAGCCGGAGCCCGAGACCAAAGCTGAGCCGGCGACAGAGCCGGCGCAAGAAGACGACAAACAGGCGGACGCGTCGGCTGAGGCACAGTCCGACGACGCCGACGCGAACCCCCCCAAGGAGGACTGAAGACTATGGCTACAGCTACAAGCACGAAGGACTGGATCGAGGAGCTCAAGGGCATCTCGGTACTGGAGCTCGCCGAGCGCATCAAGGCGCTCGAGGAGGAGTTCGGCGTCTCCGCGGCCGCCGTTGCGGCACCGGCCGCCGCGGCACCCGCCGGCGGAGGCGACGGCGCAGGCGCTGAGGAGGAGGAAGCGAGCACGGTCAACGTGGTCCTCACCGAGGCCGGTGACAAGAAGATCCAGGTGATCAAGGTCGTCCGCGCCGCGACCGGGCTCGGTCTGAAAGAGGCCAAGGCGCTCGTGGACGAGGCCCCCAAGCCGGTCAAGGAGGGCATCGAGCGCGAGGAGGCCGACAAGCTCAAGCAGGAACTCGAGGAGGCCGGCGCCACGGTTGAGATGAAGTAGGCGTCGTGTTTTCGTATGCTTCTCGGTGCAGCAGGGGGGAGCACGCAGGAGGGAAGGCAGGAGGGAGGGAGGGCCTCGCCGCGGCGAGGCCCTTTCTTTATCCCCCCCTAACATTTGCTCCGAGTTTCCGGTAAAGTGCCCAGCGCTGGCCGATAGCCGCAGCCGCCCGCAGAGCACGATGACGCGCCACATACGCGTTTGTCGAGGGTGGGGTCCGTGAGCGCTGGCGGCCCTTAAGGGCGTCGCTAGTCTGTGCTATCTTGTCTGGTCGCGCTTCGGCGCCCTCCTCTGCCCGTTTCTCGCCCTCCGAAGGAGTCGTTTCTTGGCCGCTGCAGATGCTCTCCGGACGCGCCGAAGCTTCGCGCGCCTCAAGAAGACCGTTGACGTCCCCAACCTGATCGACATACAGCGCCGCTCGTTTACGTGGCTGACCGACCCCGCCAAGGGTGGTCTGCGCGAGACGATCGACGATATCTCGCCGATCGAGGATTACACCGGCAACCTCGCAGTCCAGTTCGGCGAGTTCACGTTCGATGAGCCCGTCGCCTCGCTCGACCAGTGCCGTGAGAAGGACCTGACCTACGCCCGCCCGCTGACCGTGACGGTCGCGTTCATCAACCGTGAGACGGGAGAGATACGTGAGCAGTCCGTGTTCATGGGCGACTTCCCGTGGATGACTGAGCGCGGCACGTTCGTGATCAACGGCACCGAGCGCGTCGTGGTCACCCAGCTGGTGCGCTCCCCCGGGGCGTATCTGATGGAGCCGAAGGATCGCGAAAAGCAGGTGTTCATCGCCAACCTGATGCCCGCGCGTGGATCCTGGCTCGAGCTGGAGATCGACAAGAAAGGCAAGGTCTTCGTCCGCATCGACCGCAAGCGCAAGCTGCCGGTGACCGTGCTGCTGCGCGCGATGGGATACGCGAGCGATGAGGAGATCCTCAGGCTGTTCGACAACTCGCTGTACATCCGCAACACGATCGAGTCCGACACCGAGGTCACCCGCACCGAAGAGGGCGCGCTGATCGAGCTGTTCAAGAAGCAGC
>Ga0209038_10000456_pt1 | contig 12540 bp, 8 predicted proteins | sample BogFormECP03_OM3_FD_188237 | JGI IMG/M metagenome (GOLD analysis project Ga0209038, IMG submission 188237) | Bog forest soil microbial communities from Calvert Island, British Columbia, Canada - ECP03_OM3 (SPAdes) (version 2) | ecosystem: Environmental > Aquatic > Freshwater > Wetlands > Bog ...
TCGAACTCGATATCAATCGCGAACGAGCCAGCATGGCCGGACTATCGCCGAAAGAAGTGGTGGACAATGTGATCACCGCGCTCACTTCCAACGGCATGATTGCGCCAAGTTTCTGGATCGATCCGAAATCGGGAAACAATTACATGCTCACCGTCCAGTACAAAGAAAAGGAAATTCAGACCATCGGCGATTTCGAGCGCATCCCTCTGCATGGATCAAACGTCACCGGCACCACGCCTCTCAATTCCGTGGCAGATATCCGCCCGATCAACACGCCTACGGAAGTAGATCACTATCAGCTCCGCCCGGTGATCGATGTTTACGTGATGCCGACGAGCGAAGACCTCGGCGGTGTGAGTAGCAAAGTGAACAAGGTTCTCGCGGGAATAAAAAGGCCTGAGGGAATTCGGGTCACGGTAAGAGGCACGGTAGTGGACATGCATGAATCATTCAAGAGCTTCGGGATCGGCCTTTTAATGGCGGTAGTTCTCGTTTATCTGATATTGATGGCGCAACTCGCGTCATTCACCGACCCGGTCATCATTTTGCTCGCCGTGCCGCCGGGCCTTTCCGGCGTTTTGATATTCCTGCTGATGACCAACACCACGCTGAACATCATGTCGCTAATGGGCATCATCATGACCACCGGAATTGTGGTCTCCAATAGCATTTTGATCGTGGATTTCGCGCAAACTCTGCGTAAACAGGGCAAGCCGGTGAAGGAAGCCATCGCCGAAGCCTCGCGAATCCGCTTGCGCCCCATTTTGATGACCACGTTGGCGACCGTGCTCGGCCTGATCCCCATGGCGCTGGCGCTCGAGGCGGGAAGCGAAGCTTATGCGCCGCTCGCTCGCGCGATTTTGGGCGGCCTAACCGTTTCCGGAGTCGTAACCATATATCTCGTGCCGGCAGCGTTCTTGCTGATGTACGGAAAACACGACACGGAGGCTGCGCCCGCGTTGGCCAATGCCTCGGAGGTGCAGCAATGACGCAAAAACTTCTCGCCTGCGCGGCGTTGTTCATTCTCGGGTGCAGTTCGTTGCGCGCCCAAGCATCCGCCGCGCCTGCACAAGTTACTCTGAGCGCCGGCACAACGCAGCAGGATCCAACCCCGCCAACTGCAGCGCAAACTACGGCGCCTACGGGCGCAAAATCGTTGACTTTGGCGGAAGCAGAAGCCATCGCCCTTAAAAATAATCCGCAGATCTCCGTAGCCCGGCTCGAAGCGCTGGTGGCGCAGCAAAATGTGCGTATCGCGCGTTCTGCATTCTTTCCAACCGCCACGCTGAATGTCACCGCGGTGGGGGCCCAGCAAGGGAGCCGCATCGCCGCCGGATTTTTAAATAATCCGGTGCTCTACGATCGCGCGGCCGCAGGCGTGAATGTGAGCGCTCTGCTCACCGACTTTGGCCGCACTGCGAACTTGACCGGTAGCGCCGATGAACGCGCCAAGGCCGAAGAACAAAATTCGGCGGCCACGCGCGCGCAAATCCTGCTGGCCGTGGACCAGGCTTTCTACAACACGCTCGAAGCGCAGGCGCTGATGCGCGTGGCGGAAGAGACCCAAGAATCGCGCGGACTGGTGGCCAAAAAGGTGGCGGCGATGACGAATGCCAAGCTGAAGTCCGATCTCGACCTCAGCTTCGCGAATGTGGATTTCTCGCGCGCACGGCTGCAATTGTTGGAGGCTCAGGACACCTTGCAGGGATCGCTGGCCACACTTTCGGCGGTACTGGGTTATCCCGATCTTCAGCAATTTGATTTGGTCGAGGATGAGACTCCGGTCGCCGAGCCGTCGCCCGAGGTCGGCCCGCTGATTGCCGAAGGATTGCAGCAGCGGCCTGAAGTCTCCGCGCTGCGCCATGATTTGATCGCCGCGCAGAAGTTCAGCCATGCCGAGCACGATCTTTCGCGTCCCACGGTGAGCGCTCTGGGAGCAGTGGGCATTGCGCCAGTGCGCGCACCTCAGATCATGAGTTGGTACGGCGCCGCGGGCGTAAACGTCAGCGTTCCGATCTTCGATGGCTTTCAATTTGACGCGCGCGCAAAAGCCGCGGATTTCCAGGCGGAAGCCTCCCGCCAGCAACTTACCAATTTGCAGAATAATGTGGCCCGCGATGTGCGCATCAGCTGGCAAGCCTCGAGAAACGCATACGAGCGACTGGACGTAACCAAGCAGCTCTCCGATCAGGCGAACTTGGCGTTGCGGCTCGCGCAATCGCGCTACGATCTCGGTCTCAGCTCGATTATCGAATTCAGCCAGGCACAGCTTGAAAAAACCGAAGCTGATATCACGGATACCGACGCGCGGTACCAATACCGGCTGAGCCAGATTGTTTTGTCCTTCACTCTGGGGCGCAAGCTCTAGCGCATCGCGGCGGATTTCTGAGCGGCATCGTGTTTCTGACTGCGGGAAATATATTTGGCAGGTTTCGTTTGAGGCACAGATTCGGACTTACCGCCGGCGGTGAACATCAGATCGCTGCGGGTGCGGCTGCCTCGCTCTCAAAAATTTGCAAGTGTTAGAATCGAATGATTAAACCACCAGTGAAATTTGCCCGGTTCAAGAAATTTCGCTGATTGGCCGTATAGCAATTGCCAAACTGGTCGCAGAATTCCTGAGGCGATGAATTCTCATACGTAGGCACGAACCTCGCATCCCCCCGGAACCCAATATGCTTCGACATGTAGTATTTCACCCCGCCACCCACGCCATACGAAAACGCGGTGTTATTCGCATTCATCCCGCTATTCTCAAAATGCGTGAATCCGAGTCCAGCAGCCGCATAGGGCCGCAATTTCTTATCCGAGCTTCGAAACATATACAGAGCGCCAAAATGAAATTGATCGATATCGGTATTATAAGCGTTCGTGTACTGGCCGGAGATGGTGTCATGCTCAGCAGTTTGCGTCCGATTAGCATTCCACATGAATTCAAACTGGAAGTTTTCGGTGAACGAGCGGTCGATGAACGTGCCGAAACTCATAGAATCATTCACGCGGACTTTGTCTATGGAGGCCTGGGTGCTCAGGTTCACCGGATACGACCCTCCTATCTCACGTCCAAAGAACGGCGTGATTTCCCATTTGTAATATTGGCCGTAACTTTGCGCGCGAAGCACCCCTGTGAAACAGAAGAGGCCAACCATTAAAACAGCCAATCGAAGTCTCATTCTTCCTCCAGATTAAGTGTGCGGCTCGGTTTCCGCGCCCAGTTGGTTAGATGCGAGGTTAGGCCGTGCGTTACGTAGAATTGAGCAGGCAAGGCCCTACTAGGGCCGCCGAATCAGTTGATTGGGCAAAAGCTGAATATGCGATGCCGCAATAGCTGGTTCGCGGAATGGGACAAGCCAACCGAGCCGGCTCTAGGACGCGCTCGCGGAGCTCGATGCCGCCGCGAAAACGATCAGAAGGCGAAACGGCCACCGACTACAGGAGCAAGATTGTCGGTGTGGTTATAGGGGACGCCGGGGCCATGAGGAATAGCGATGGCCAGACCGCCGCTCACGTTGGAATACGAAATTCCGGCAAACAAGTCGAAACGCTTGGTGATGTGACGATCCGTATAGAGCGACCACTCGTTGAGGGTGCCCGCGCAGGAGGCGCGGAAACCGGCTGTCTCCGAGCAGGTCGAGGGAACACGGAAGTCGTGCTGCAGCTGATGATACCAGGCGAAAGTGACGTCGGTTTTTTTGTCGATGGCGTATTTTGCGCCCGTCCACCAGATCTGCACTCTCTTGGGAGCATCAAGATTGTCGTCTTCGACGCCGCTCAGGCGATATCCGCCCTGGGCCGTGGCGCCAACGCCCAACGGATTCGACGGGTTATCCTGCCAGATGTATTCGTAGCCGGCAAAGAACCTGAATCTGTTCCAGGAGTACTTGAGAGCGCCCATGAGTGCGCTATTGTCGGTGACGATGCCATATTCCGTGTTGTCGGTTCCGATTAGATTGGGCCCGGCGATTTGGTTTGTATTAATGCTGTTGACGGTGGACTGATAGGGCTGCGTCGGACTTTGAGGACCGAGCAAGGGATTGAGTACGCTGATCGCCTGGTTGTAGTGCTGGTAGACCAGGTCGGCGAAGAGTTTGCGGAATTCGCCGCCGAGGTTGAAGCCATACGCTGAGTTATGCGCCTGTTGGGGCGCGCAGGCAGCGGCAGTCCAGCCTGCCGAGGCGGCGTAGCAGCCGCCGGAACCGTCGACAAATTTGTACATCGTGCCGAAATGGACGGGCCCATAGGTGATCCGATATTTCAAGGCATTGTCCCAACGCGTGTCCTCGGTGTCTCCCCCGCCGGCCATCGTGCCGTTATATCCGATATAGGAAAAGTCATAGGAGCCCCCGGCCGGATCGTACTGGAGCATCGTATCGGTACCGAGAGAGCGCTGACGGCCGAAGGTCAGCGTGCCGAAAATCTTGGACGATATACCGGCATAGAATTCGTCATTGAAAGGTTGACCCGCGCGCGCGCCGTCACCGGTCAGCGTGTAGCTGGACCTGGGCAGGCCGTTGTTGGTGATGTTCGTTTGTGCCATGTCGCCAAGCCGGCCGGACTGCGGATTGATGCCAGTGGAAAGGTTAAATACAACGGACCAGCCAGGCAGAAACTCTTCCTTGCCGCGTATGCCCAGCCCCGTTTGCGAGAGGTTGTTCGGTGCGATGACGAAGCGAGAGCCACGGGCGTTTCGATTCACCAGAGATTCACCTTCATAGTTATAGGCGTTCTCCGGCAAGCCGTGGCTGACCCAGCCGATGCCGACGTCGTAGGCACCATAGACGGTGATGCCGTGCCAGGTCAGCGAGCAATCGGTAGTGGCGAACTGATGCAGACCGGTGCAGGCGTCGCTTGACCGTCGTTCGGCAGCAGCCTTTTCGGTGGTGCTGAGCTGCATTTTGAAGTCGACCTTGGCGTCCTGCCCAGCAGCCAAATTGATTCCCGAGCGCGTTTCTTCGGCGAACCCTGGTTTTGCCGCGCGAATCTCGAAGCTCCCGGCAGGCAGGCCGGACACCTGATAGTGCCCCGAGCCATCGGTCGCGACTGAGCGTGTTGCCCCGCTATCTAGGTTCTTGATGGTCACCGCGACATCGACGAGGCTTGCGCCGGCTTGGTCCGTCACCTTGCCGGAAAGGGTCGCGCCCATCTGGGCCCAGGCGCCGCCCGCCATGCAGAGAAAAGCAACGATCGAAGCGAGGGCAACGACAAAGGTACGGTGGTTCACGGCTCTCTCCTTTGATTGCTTGCCGGATGGATCGAGCAGCCTGTTTGAGGGCCGCCGAGGCTCGACGACTTTAAGCGATTAATTACGAGATGTCAAACCGGTTTGATTCGGTTTAAGGGCACAGGTATTTGCGGATGAAATCGCAAATCACCACGTCTTCATCGGCGTTCTCAGAATGTAAAGCGGCCTGTGAGAATTCCACTGTGATTTGTGATTGGTAGTGTGAAAGCGAGTTGGATGGGCGGCCGCTTCGCTCTCACTGCCCTTGCGGACTTCGTGCGGGCTTGCCGGTAATTTCTCTGACTGCTCGAAAAGCTTGATCGATGGCGGCATTGGTGTAGGCGAAGGCTTCGGCGTCGGAATTGGCGATGTGGATGCGGCCGAAGGATTGGCGGCCGATTACGCAGGGTTGTTGATCGGGAGTGAAATCCGGGTCGAAGAGCGAGTTGTATTCGTAGGCGTAACCGTGCGGCCAGCGATTGACGGTGATGGCTTGAATGTCGCGGGCGGGATCGAAGCCGCCAGGTGAAAGGATGCGGCCGAGCTGGTCGCGGATATTTCGTTCGAAGGTCTCGAACGTCATTCGCTGCAGAGCGGAGCGGCCGGCGCGCTGTTGCTCTCTCGCCGGCAGGCCTGGTTTGCATGGCACGTACTCGAGATGAAGCACGCAGGGCTCTTCGGGATGGCTTGGATATTTGTAATTTCCGATGCTCACTGGAAAGTCGAGGGTCACGTCGCTGAAGAACGAGCCCGGACATTCGGCTCCGTGGACGCGAAGCTTTTCGAATGACGTCCAGTTTCGGATGGCTACATTCGTATAGACCAGCGGGATCTTTACGCCGTACGCGAGCGCTTCCTTTTGCTTGTCGGACATTTCCGGGCAGATATATGGAATCACGGTGTTCCAGCAGGCCAGCACACACGCGGCGGCGCGAACCGAACGTACTTTGCCGCCGCGGACGTAGGTGACTTCGACTTCGCGCGACGCGGCAAGATCGCCCAAATTTTTCACGTGAATCGCGGTGGAATTCAGGCGGATGCGCACGGGCGAGGATGCGTCGTCCAATTTCGAATAATCCATACGGGCGACGACGATGTCTTCCATGGTCTTGCCCGGCGCGCAGCCCGGAATGAGCGAACGCACGAGAAGGCGCGCGAGCGAGGCGTTGCCATCCGGAAAATGATAGATGTATGGCGCCGAAGGATCCTGCATGGTGACTTCGGCGCCCAGGCCCGGGCCTGGCGGCCCGGAAAGATCGATGCCGCTGAAGCCCGGCGCGCCGAGGAAGGCCACGTCGCCGGCGGGCACTGCGTCAATTCCTACGCCGTAGAGGCCATAGGTCGAGGTTTGGAAGTAGGGCGGGACGTCGGGATGCACTTTGACGTCGTTGAGCAAGAAATCCTTGTAGCTGCTGCGCGCGAGGTGGACTTTTTTCTGCTCGCGATTCATTCCCGGCAGATAATCGACTTTCGCCATTTGAAGGCGCGCGATGTCTTTCTGCGCATCGGCGGAAAGCGGCGTCCTGGCCAGAAATTCCGGCCACGTTGGCTTTCCTACCTCCGCGACGAGCCGATCCGAACCGAATACTTCCTTGGAGAAGAACACGCCGCGGCTCATGCCTCGTGACTTGAAAAAATTGGAATCGAAATATTTGTCGAAGCGATCCACTTCTACGCCGAGCTCGCGCAGCAAGCCCATGGCTTCGGCGCTGTACAGCTTTGGCGCGGCGATCGCTTGAGTTCCGCCGTAGCCAATCAGGAAACGGTCGCCGGATTGGAATTCGTTGCGCTTGGCGTGCCCCCCGAAATCATCGTGATTTTCGATAACTAGAATGCGGGCGCTGGCTCCGGCATGTTTGCGGTAGAAATAGGCGGCGGCGAGGCCGCTTAGGCCACCGCCGACGATTATGAGATCGTAATTTTCATTGTCCGGAGTGGGGTTCGCGAATTCTTCGCCGTCGCGTGCTGCGTGCGCGACTTCGAAGGAACCTTCGTGGCTGCCGCGCATGCCGGTGAGCGATGGCGGGTAATAGTGCGGATCTTTTTCTGGATCGAACGGGGACTGCGGGAGACCGAATGCATCAAACCAATGCGAGTGCGGCGAAACGAGGGAACTGCCTATCGCGAGGCTGAAGCCGTTTAGAAAATCGCGGCGGGTGATCGCGCGGGCCATGCCGAGTTCGAGATCGCGTTTCTTCTCATCCACCGATACCCCCTTGATTTTTTCCCGGAGAGTTGCAGTGTGCAGCTGACCAGGCACTGAATGTGATGCGGACTGGGCATTTTCTCCTGTGGATGAGCGGAAAGCAATCGCGGCGGAGAAAATTCGGGCGCCGGAATTCGAGTATGGATGAGTAGGATTTCTCACGCGCGCGACAGAGAAGAATAATTTTTGAGGCCGCGGGCGATTTACGGAATTTGGTTGCGTTTGCAGTCGTAAGATGCCGCCCTGAAGGGCGCCGCTACGAAAGATGGCTCGCCGAGATTCGCGAAACGGGTGCGATTTTGTTTTGGCTGAATCTCTGATAAAGTGCCGTGCGAGCCAACCCCCGTCGAAGAGGCTCAGCGGAGATTTCGATGAATACGTTCGATCTGCGCCCTCTTTCGCTCGGCGAGATTCTGGACCGCACGTTCACGCTTTATCGCTCTTATTTCGTACTGTTTCTGGGCATCTCCGCAATTCCGCGTGTGTTGCTTCTGGTGGTGAATCTGGCGCAAGTTTTCGTGCTGATTCCCATGGGAATCGGTCTTGGCGGTGCCACGCCAAAGACTCCTGCGCCCACGGCGGGGCTGGTAGGAGGACTTGTTGCGTATGGGGTTCTTGCGATACTTGGGGTCGTCGTAGGGGTCGTCGTTGTTCTGCTGACGCAAGGCGCGACCATCGTCGCGGTTTCGGAGCTTTATCTAGGCCGCTCGATCACCATTGCGGATTCGTTTCGGCGCGTGCGGGGCGAACTGGGCACGCTTCTGGGCGTGGTGATCCTGAATGGCCTGGCGATCCTTGCCGGGTTCATTTTTTTGATTATTCCCGGAATCTATATCATGTGCCGGCTGCTGGTTTGCGTGCCGGCGGCGCTCTCGGAAAATTTGGGGCCGACGGAATCGCTGGAACGCAGTTTTTCGCTTACGAAGGACAACGCGGGGCGCGCGTTCGTGATTTTGCTGCTTTATGGGGCGCTGTCCATCGGCGCGGCGATTCTTTTTGCGGCGCCATTTGAGGTGGGCGTCGTTCTGTCGAAGAGCAGCCCGGGGATGATGTTATTTTGGCTGGCGATGACGCAAGTTGGCGCATTTGCCGCGGGAGTTTTGGTTACGCCGGTGCTGACCATTGCGAGCGCCGTGTTTTACTATGATTTGCGGGTTCGGAAAGAAGCATTCGATCTTCAGTTGCTGATGAATCCTCAAGGCATCGTGTCGACCGGCGGTGGAGTTCCGAGGGTGTTCTCCTGAGGCGAATTGCGGAGACGGCCGGAGGAAACCGGCACGGCCCATGACGAGATTTTCGGTGCGAACCATTTTTGCGCTGGCGCTGCTAGCGCTTCTCGCGCTACCCGCCCGGACGCACGGGCAGGCTGCGCAAAGTACCTCGATCACTCCCGCAACATTTGCGGCAGAACTTCGGCGGCTCGAAGCGCGCTTGGAGTCCAAGAACATTTCGGCTGAACAGCTCGCCGCCGTGCGCAGCTCGATCCCCGATTCATGGAAGATTGATTCGGCGGAGCGCCATTATTCGATTTCGGGCCAGCAGCTGATTTCGATGCTGCGGATTGCCGAAAAGAATCCGGAATTGCGAAGCGAGCAGCTCGCAGCCACTCGCGCGTGGCTTTCGGATTTGCGCCAACAGGTCGAAGAGTATTCGGAACAGCAGACGCGCGAAGATTCGGCTGCGCGCGGTAAGGCCAAGCAGATACTTTCGCGGCACGAATTTGCCGGCGTGGGAACTTCCGATCCACGCGACATGCTACGGCGCAAAATAAACGAATGGATCTTGCGACTCTTTAAATGGCTATTTGGCGGACTCGGCCGGCATCCCATTGCCACGGAGACATTTTTCTGGTTGATCGTGGCGGGGGTGGTCGCGTGGCTTTCGATGATGCTGTTCCGCTACTGGATGAGGGCAGCGAGGATTGAATCTATAGAGAAAATCGCGACGGTTGCGTTTCACCGGCCGTGGCAGGAATGGATTCGCGCGGCGCGAGAGGCTGCCGCTCGCGGCGATTTTCGCGAGGCCGTTCATTCGACTTACTGGGCTGGGGTTTCGCGGCTTGAAACGATTGGCGCGCTGGTTGCCGATCCAGCTCGAACGCCGCGCGAATCGTTGCGTCTGCTGAGCGATCCTGCGGCCGAGGGTATTCACGCGACCGTGCAACAGCGCGAATCTCTCGCCGCGCTTACGCTGTGCCTCGAGCGCGTGTGGTACGGACATCGCGTTGCCGGGGCCGGTGATTTTCAAGATTGCCTGCGCCAGGCTGAGGAGCTGGGATGCCGGGTGTCCTAGCCGATGCGGATCGCAAGCTGCTCATCATCACAGGCGCAGTTTTGTTCGTGTTGGTGGTTCTGGTGTCGTTGGTTTCGCCGCAGGCCACGCAGCGCGCCGAATCCTCGCCGTCGTCGTACGCATCCGATTCGGGCGGCGCACTGGCGGCCTACTCGCTGCTTCTTGAAATGCACCGCAACGTTTCGCGATGGGAAGAGCCGCCGAATGATCTTCCCGATGGAGCTGAAGATCAGATTCTGATCATCGCGGACCCGATACAGACGCCATCGGAAGGCGAACGAGCTGCGCTTTTGCGATTCGTTAAAAAAGGAGGACGCGTTCTCTTCACCGGGCCCGGGGCCGGGGCTTTTTTTGAGGACGCAAATTCCACCGAGGCAGGGACTGGGTCGGAGCCTGAAACTTTTGAAGCAAACGTGCCGAGCGGCTTCACGCGCAACGCGCCGAAAATCAGCATGCGCCAGGAAGCGGAGTGGATGGAGCTCAACGATTCGCAGATCGCGCTTTACGGCGAGGCTGACTCACCGGCCGTCTTGAGCTGGCGAATCGGCAAGGGCACAATTTTATGGTGGGCTGGCGCGACGCCGCTTACCAACGCCGGGCTTCTTGCCGAAAATAATCTTGAACTTTTTCTCGATGCCGTCAGCGATCCGACTGCGCCTGCCGACGAGCAGCCGGACATTTATTGGGATGAATATTTTCATGGCGAGCGCAGTTCGCTCTCTGCATATATCGGCAAGACGCCACTTCCCTGGGGAATTCTGCAAATCGCGCTTGTTGGAATCGCGGTGATTCTCACATTCGCGCGTCGCAGCGGGCCGATCGCTATGCCTGCGGTGGTTTCGCGGCTTTCGCCGCTGGAGTTCGTCGATACCCTCGCGGGACTCTATCAGCGGGCTCATGCCGAGCCGGCGGTGGTGGGTATTGTGTACCAGCGGCTTCGCACCGCGCTTAGCCGGCAGTTGCGCTTGTCTTCAACCGGCTCCGATACCGATCTAGGCCAAGCGGTCTCGCAGCGGCTCGGCGCGAACGGCGCCGATTTTGTTCGCACGATGCAGCGGGCTGCGGCCGCGAGCCGTGCGGCAAGAGTTTCCGCCGCGGAAGCGTTCAGCATCGTCAAGAGCCTCGAAGATTACGAGGAGCAGTTTGGATTGAAACGCCGGAAATCATAGGAGAATTCTTACCGTGGAAAATTTGTCACGACTGGCCGCGCACATTCGCGGCGAATTCGCAAAGGTAATGATTGGGCAGAGCGAAGTGGTTGACCAACTCATTCTGGTGCTGGTTTGCGGCGGCCACGCGTTAATGGAAGGCGTTCCCGGAATCGGCAAGACGCTGGCGGTGAAAACTCTGGCGCGAATCTGCGGGCTTGGATTTCAGCGCGTCCAGTGCACCGCGGATTTGATGCCTGCGGACGTGATCGGCACGAACATCTTCAATATGGCTACGAGCACTTTCTCGTTGCATCGCGGGCCGGTGTTCACCGATTTACTTTTGGTGGATGAGATCAATCGCACGTCGCCGCGGACGCAGGCTGCGCTGCTCGAATCGATGGAAGAGCGACAGGTCACCATTGACGGCACTCGTTATCCGCTCTCTGACGATTTCACTGTGCTTGCGACGCAGAATCCGATCGAATTTGAAGGCACTTATCCGCTTCCGGAAGCGCAGCTCGATCGATTTTTGCTGAAAATTCGCGTTGCGTATCCTTCAGAAAAAGAAGAAGCCGAGATTCTGGCGCGCTACGAGATGGGATTTGATCCGCGCCGGCTTGACGAAATGCCCATTGTGCCGGTCGAGCGCAGTGTTCTGGATGCGGCGCGGGCGGAAATTGCAAAGGTTCGTGTGGAATCCGCGCTGTACACCTATCTAGTGAACCTCGTGCGCCGCACACGCGATTTCCCTGCTATTTCACTGGGGGCAAGCCCCCGAGCTGCGATTGGACTTTTCGCTGTGGCCCGCGCACTGGCTGGAATGGAGGGTCGCGATTTTCTGATTCCCGATGACGTGAAGTCCGCCGCTCCTGCAGTTCTTCGTCACCGCATTCTGCTTAAGCCGGAGGCCGATCTCGAAGGGTTGACCGCCGATCGTGCTATCGCTGAAGTGCTGGCGGCCGTGCAGGTGCCGAAGTAATGGTCGAAACGCCGTTTGTTCCGCCGGCGTCCGTTGCGACGGCACGCGCGAACGGCAGGATTCCGTTTGGATTTGGCTCGCGCTTTTTCGTGGGGCTGCTGCTTGGCCTTGCGTGGCTGGTTCCGGCTTGGTGGATGCCGCGATTGATTGTGGCGATGTTTCTTTGGGACGCGCTGCTGTTGGCAGCATGGTTTTGGGATCTGCAGCGCCTGCCGCGCGCTCGCGATCTTGAAGTGCGCCGGATCTGGCGGTTGCGGCCGGCGCTCGCCGTTCCCGCTTCGGTAGCGATCCAGTTGCGGAACGCTGGCACGCTTGCGATTCACGCGGCAATCGTGGACGAAACGCCGCCGCAATTGCGTCTCGAGCCACCTTCGCTTGAACTCTTCGTCTATGGAAATCGCACCGCTACCGTGGAATATCCGATTCTTCCTGGTGAACGCGGCGATGTGCGCTTGGGCCGCACGTTTTTGCGTTATCAAAGTCCGATGCATCTGGCCGAGCGTTGGGCCGTGGCCGAAACTTCGCAAGTTGTTTGCGTGTTGCCGAATATCGAAGAAGCGAAGAAGCATACGCTTTACTTAATTCGCAGCCGGCAAGTGGAGCTCGAGAAGCGGCGGCGTCATCAGAGGGGGCTGGGCCGCGAGTTCGATAGCATGCGCGACTATCGCGAGGGGGACGAGATTCGCGACAT